>Ga0180217_1000474_pt1 | contig 65344 bp, 41 predicted proteins | sample eDN3rd37CBELigOP_FD_128521 | JGI IMG/M metagenome (GOLD analysis project Ga0180217, IMG submission 128521) | Enriched Organic Plus compost microbial communities from Emeryville, California, USA - eDNA 3rd pass 37_C BE-Lig OP (version 2) (version 2) ...
TCGACGAGTGCAAAGCGAAAGGAGGGGGGGGGGGGGGGGGGGGGGGGGGGGGGCGGAGGACAAGGCAAGGCCAGGACGGATACAAAAGCACGACGAAAACTGACTTATTCTAAGCGAGATACATCACGTGATACAGGTCTAAGAGGTATTGCAAAGTAAAGATCGGGAGAGGAACGAAAATGTCCCAATTCAGACGCACAATTTTCACAACTGCCATGTCACTGGCAAGACAGACTCGGCGAGTATCACAACAAGCACATGGTTTTATTCAACCCTCCCAACTTGTCGGAGATACGGTTTTTGCGCCCGCTCTCCGCACCGGAGCGATGTATTCCAACTTTCCGGCTCCAGCCAGCCTCACCTCGATCCGCACCAACTGGTGTCTCCCCCGCAGCTTCACAACCACAACGAGCGACACGCAGGCATCCGCGGCACAGGGGGCAGCTGCGGAGCAGGTCAAGGCGGATGCTCGGGCAAGTGGAGACGGAAAGGGCACTGGGGACAGTGGACGAGGCAGTGGCAGCAGTGGTGGCCGACCTAAGCCCAACTTGGTTCGTGCACTGCGAAATGGTCTGATCCTTATGCTTGGACTTGCAACTGCAGGCTACACTTACCTTGAGATTCAGGAGCGAAAACGCGCGCAGACCAAGGCGACGGTAACCTCATACCAGACCACGGGTGAGATTAAGCTCGGTGGTCCTTGGAGCGGTCTCGTGGATCAGGATGGTCAGCCTGCCTCAAGCGATGATTACCTAGGCAAGTACATGCTAATCTACTTTGGTTTTACACACTGCCCCGACATTTGTCCCACTGAGATTAACAAGATGATGGATGCGCTGGACAAGATTGAGAAGACCCACCCACAGTTCTATAAGAACATCAAAACCGTATTTATTTCAGTCGATCCCGACCGCGACACAGTGGCGCGTCTTAAGGAGTATTCGACCAAGTTCCATCCTCGCATGCGTTGGGTGACTGGCCCTATGGATAAGATTCGAGAAGCAGCGAAGAAGTACCGTGTGTACTTCTCGATCCCTGATGACATTCAGCCGGGTGAGGACTACCTCGTGGACCATTCTATCTTCTTCTATATGATGGATCGCGACGGCAAGTTCATGGAATTCTTCGGAAAGAATTCTACCGCTGATGAAATTGCAACGAGAATGGTTCGTATCATTGATGAGGATCTCAAGAAGCGTCCATAGCACTGAGTATTGAGCAAACCGGGTCAGATAACGTATAAAACGGGAACTGCGCTTCCCCTTGCGAGAAACGGAGGCGCATTAGCAATTAGCAGCTGCTTCGCTTAGAACTAAGCATCAGTTTCAATGAAATACAACAAAGTGCTCACTGGGTATGTGTATTGTGCTAAAGTTGTGATAGAAGCGGCTCAGCTGATCTTTTGCAGGCTTAACTGGAGCCATGAGCCATGATTCAATAAGAGCAAATCATTTCTAGCAACAGGTTCATTTCCTGCCTCCACGAGCTTGCCAGGAGATCCTAGGTCTGGCACGAGGCTTTGCTCCGTTGGGAAGAGCTGTAGTTCAATGATGCGTTGTGGCTCACTCATTTGAGTAACACCTACAAGCACTTGCTGCTCGAGATCCCATGTACGTATCAAACCAGCAGCGTCCAGTGTATACAATATGCTACCTCCTTCAGCCGGAACGACCGACACAATCGGGCGCATGATTCGAACCAATCCGACAGTCTTGGGGTCCAGAATAAACATCAGTTCTCTAAACGTAGCACCAGCATATAATCTCACCGTTCCATCTGCCAGACCGATGACTAGGACTGGTTCCATTCGCGCAGATCGAGAAGTAGGGAGCGCGAGGTATGAAGGGTCCGTCATATCCTGAGCCAGTGATGCCAATCCGAACCTTCGTACAATAGCACTTGAGGGCGAAGGTTCAAAGAGCGCCACACATGTGACGCATACTGGACCTCTTACAGCCCATGCATTCGTTTCTGTATCAAGCTCGCACACGCCGGGATCCAGAGAAGAACTCGAGGCGGCAATTGCAAGCGCAAACGGTGAAGGGGATATCGCAGAGAGGAGATGGGGACTCAGCCCAGCTCGATTGTTGCCACTTGGTGGCTTATTTTGGTCGGGTCGCGACAAGCTCGTAGTTGTACTCTTAGGAGAAGGGAAAACGAACACAGAGGGCTGCTTCGTTTGGGTATCGCCTTGCTGCAGGGAGCGGGAAGCACCCTTAGCTGGAGAGCCTGAAGGTGAAGAGGACCTGTATCTTGGAGTTACCAACGAACTGCCGGAAACAAGATAATTTGCGTTTGTCTTGAGATCACTCACACTTGGTAATACCAGGGCGAGTGGGTTCTTCATTCCCGGTACAGCACACGTGACACTACTAAGATCGGGTCCCGAAGGACTCTCTGGCTTCTCGTTCGTGTCAAACTGGCGAGGACTCATATTCTCCGAGGTTTCGTTGCTCGGGGACAGGGGCCTGTTTGGCATTCCATTCAGAATTACGTTATCTGTGACGCTGGATGAGTTACCACTCGTATCGGTAAGAGCAGCGATGTCCGATGCCGACAACGCGGGTATTGCGCGCGATTTGCTCCTTGCATGACTGTGCGCGAACCCTGTCCCTGCCAATGAACCGTACCCGGTCGTTGATCGTAAGTATGATCGTATTTGCGATTGCAGGGTAGCTGCGGAAACCGACACACCCTGGATGAAGTTCGATCCAAGACCTCCGACATAGCCCCTCAATGCAGCGACACCCCGGTGCAATAGGAATGGTAGTCGTTCATCGCCTCCTGTCGTCTCGGGAATGATTGTTCTGCCATACAATCCGACTTTTTCAGGCTCATGGGCATCTAAAGCGTCGATCCCAGCTGGAGGGTCTCCATCTCCTTCCCATGACCATCCCAGAGTGTTGGGCATTAAGCTCGACGAAGCTTTGTCAGCATCTGTGCGTGAACTGAAAGTTTGAGTACCATTCGTTGCTGCTGCGGCCATATTTAGCAGGCTCGGATCATAGGACAGATCATCACAGAGAACGCTCCGATGTGCTGCGCCCAGAGCCACAAGGTCAACTAGAGACATGCTTTGACGCAAGATCGTATGCGTCAGGCGGAGCATAACTGTCGGAGTTACTGTAAGAAGTCGAGTAACTGAGCCACGTTGACCGCCCGCGCTGGTCGTTGTCAGCTTCTTTCGAATATCTAGTCTGACAATGCATCCTGACGCAGTACCAACGAGAAACATGAGGGCGTCAGGAAGTGCAGTAAAAGCTGTAATACGGTGTTCGTAGACAGAAGTAGTGTTGTTTCGGGCCGGTGCAAACGCATTCAGCGACTGCGGGTCAAACTTATTGGAAACCCCACCACTGCCTGTTGACGGTTGAGACACGGCAGTGTAAACATCAGCACTCCAGACTCTTTCGAGGTTCTCATCTGAGAATGCCGCTACATCCCCTCCATGTGCTAGCACAAACCACTTCGCGGCCGTAATATGCTTCACAATGGGAGCTGGTGCTTGTGGAGCACACTTGTGACACATGGTGGCTTCGGCCGTAATGGTGCATTGTGCAATAATTCCACTTACTGAGCGAGCTGCAAGTTGGGTCAGAGATAGAGTAAACGTTTGGGCATGTGTGCCGAGAATGGACCCAGCTGTCCTGGTAGTACGACTGGCTGGGTTTGTCGCTGCTTCTAGGGCTGCTGCCTCCGCCGCTGCCAGTTGCTGCTCTTCGATCTGCCTATTCTGCCTGCTCTGCTGGGCAAGGCTCTCAAGTGACCGGAAAATCTCTTCTGAACTCTGAGTATCGCTTTCAGCCTCATTTACGTTGAGACTGAGCGAATTCCATGATATCGAAGATCTTGACGCGATTGATTTCGATCCTTGATGGTGACGAGGGGGATTCAACCTTGAGAGATCTAGACGTGCTAAGATGAGACGTCCCACGCCAGCCGCGTTAATGATGAGGAAGGATATGTGCTGCTGATGACGTCTGCAAAACACAGCCGCTGTAAGCCGCTGAGAGTACTGCGAATTTTGTCGTTCTTGTTCCTCCATGAGTTCTTGTTTTCGTTTTCGCTGTAGAAGCGCTTCAGCTCTAGTTACGTAGCGTTCTTTCTTCTTGGGTCTTCGTCGTAAGTACTCCTGGCCTGGCATGCCTTCGCCTCCTGTCGCCAGTGGGTGCGACGGTGGATTCTTTAGGCCACTACCGCTTCCTCCTCCTCCTCCACTAGCGCCGATCTCTGGCCCAGGCGAGCCATCTTCATCATCGTATTCATATTCATCCTCTGATTCGATGAAAGCATCATCAAGGATATGATAGTCGTCTTGACTATCAGCTTGAATCTCTCGCTCCAATTCGTCACCAGGATGGCTGCTTACAGGGGATTCGGTATCACCGTCGTCAAATCGGTCTTTCTGAAGTGCCGTCGATGGGTCAACTACTGTCATTGGCACTGGCTTTTTGCTGAGCTGACGAAGTACTTTGACTCGCTGTTGGCCTTTCAGTGCTAAAACGCGCGTTTTGCCCCAGAAGTCATCATCGAATGCTTCTTCTGAGTTGATAAAATCTGTCGTGCTCATAGGCGCATGCGCGTAAGGCGTCACTAAGGGGAGCTTATCCCACTTACCACCGGCTTCGTTGATGGCTTGGGAGGACTGTGTGGGCATTGCATGAGCTCCAGATCCAGATATCAATGAGCTTGCTGTCGCCTGCTGAAGCGAAGCTGTGGCTGACGATGCTATGATAGATCCCCTCAGAGCTGAAGACGACAAGGATGACGATGATGATGTTGATGATGATGTTGATGATGTTGATGATGTAGTTTGAGAGAGCGCTAGCAGGTCCACATAGTCTAGCACAGTACCATCTGTAGAGGACCACACGATTAGGTATCCTTTTGTGGTGACACCCAGCAATAGGTTGTTGGCAGACTGTAGGCAAAGAATGTCACCAAATGGAGAGGGAGCCTCACGGACAATGTTGATTTTGACCTTGCTTAACATGTTAGTCGCCGTAACGGTGGCACTGCCGGCGCTTGTTGAAGAATTACTTGAGCTTGAGGGATTTCGCTGCAAGTTTGAGGCCACCACACTCAGAGGCGTACCATGCCTCTGAGTCAGGGTTGAGGACTCGCTGACGTCCAGCAGCCCCAAGTTACGTGAGAACGAGAGCATGTTTTCGTGCCCAGTACGGACGTTTGGGACTTTCTACAAGGGGACGAGTCGCTCACTCACACTACAAAGGCTATTGCAATCTTCTACGTGGGGAAGTCAGCAATGACGGACTTGGCATAGTCTAGTAGGTGGACATAGGTGAAAGGTCGTGTCTGGCCAGTGATGTCGTGATGTGTTTGTTAGGACAACGGGTCTCCAAGCGAGCGGATGAGACGACGTTCTTCGATCCGCCACTGAAGGAGCCGAGCGCGTCGCGCCACCAAGAGCTATGTAGCCCCTGCCTTTAAGTTGACGTTGCAGCTCCAGGGAGCAGATTTCTTCCAAACACTATGCCAGCGCAGATGCCAACGAAGCAACTTGTCCGGAACAGAGGTTTCGTCTGGAAGTGAGCGGAGTAGTTTTCGAGTTGTTAGTGCTTGATGGGCGAGATTTAATGGACACACAGGCCAGATGTGCGGAAATCAACGAATCTCCAGGTTCACTCAGGCGACATGACCGATACCTCCCCTGTATTCTGCACCAGTCGTTACTCTCAACCGGGCGGAGCCTCCAAACTTAAACTGTGAGGCATATGGCCTCTCAGCCTCTGTCCATGAGCATGAAACAGGGGCAATAACCCCGCTACACTGTCATACATCTCCAGACATAGTCGGCATAGTCACCACTGATCGCTCCCGCCAGATACCGCGGCCCCATCCTTGTGCTCGAAACAACTGGCTCGGGCTATCCGTCCTGGCCCGCAATTCGCGAACCAGAATCTTTTTGCACCATACCATCGTGAGGGGAACTCGGTATACAGCATAACTCCGCACAAAGTTAAGCTGGTTGCGGCATTTGGGCCGCTCAGATACTTCGCTTTCCGTGCCGATATAGCGGCAACAGATGCATTCTCTCACGACGACGCCAGCGAAGAATTACTGACCGAAAGCGACTCGACTCAGTTTTGGAGTTTGGACACTCAGTGGCAACAGGCCTAAGCGTGCTCCAAAAAAAGCACGGGCAAGTGCAAGAACTCACTTGGATAGTGCGTCTTGCACCTCCAGCTCAGTCCAAGACCTCCCCATCCACAGATCCAAATCAAACCAAGCGACAACTAATTGTGGCTGGACTTGACACACACTTAGACTGAGCTGTTCGCGGCACTACTAACCCGAGAAGACACCTCTTTGAGTACTCCAACCTTTGAAGCTCATTGCAACACCTCGATCCTATCCTAGCTACCTTGTGGGTGTCTCCTGATTGATCAGATGAGCACATCGGTTATGCCTCAGCAGAACCAAGGCCGCTCTCGCCCCTCGGTGCCTAGCCTATTTCATATTGCCTTGGGGGAGCTTGCTCGCAATCGCATCCGAATACTGCAGGGGCAGATTTCGCTTGTGATGAACTGCAACTGCCCGCGTGAGTTTATCCAAGGCTCCAACTCTGAGCAAACTACCTACGCAAAATTCGTGAATGCCTGTCACCATGCAATCGATGAACTAAAACAAGCGCGTTTGAGCGCTTATTCCCCCAGCCGTGGAGAGCCAATCTCGCCGACTCATTCTCATGCCTCGCTACCCCAGGCAAGGCCATCGGACGAGGAGGCCTTACTGATGCCCAACTTGTTGACATCTCCAGCGATGCAGGAAATCATCGACCCCCGAGCCGTTGCTACACAAGGCTTCCGGGCCAAGTTATTAGCGAATCAAGAAGCCCGTGCCAAACTGCATCGTACGGCGCTGCGTGGCGACGTCGAAGAGCTCCCTTTGATTCGGAAAGACATCTATTACTTGGGAACGCTGTCTCATCGCGAGAGGTTTCCAATCGATTCAGAGGCTAGGCCCATATTACGCAGCAGGTTCTTAACGACCAACGATGCGGATGCCATGGCAATGAGCAAAGAAGATGTGATGTCGTCAGTACTCCCCTATGGGCACTGGACAGGCACGTCTGCTTCGAATATTCATGCTCGAAGTGCACCAGAACGTCCAGATAACCTGTTCGTTGTTCTGAAACGGCTGCGTCTCGATGATTCGGCATTTATGGGTCCATTTCCCAGTGAGACGAAAGAGATAGAGCAGGAATCGAAACTCATGGCTCATATGAGTAGTGAGCAAGCGTTTTCTGAGGAGTTGGTAGACGCAGCCTGGGCTCGGTACCGAAAGTTGGCTTGCAGCGTAGGTGGGGTTGATACTAATGAGTGGTTAGAGCACGCGACCGAAGGTGAGATCTCAACTGCGCGCTGGTCCTTTCTCAAGCTTATGTACGCCGGAGGTTTGGGAGACCTGCGACAACTGGAGGCCGCACCACGAGGCGCAGCTCCAACTTTTGCACAGATGTACTACAACAAATCGCTAGCGCGGCTGCGGAAGCCATCGCATGTCATCACGCGGACGAGTTTATCCACATCAGCCATGCTTCGACAGTATGTGCAGGCAAAACAGGCGGAGCGAATAGCGCGGTGGTCCGCACTTCGTCTGCCGGACCAGTCGCGAACTGAATTCAACGTTGCGATGGCCGCGTCGATTGCTTGTCTCCATGCGTTTCACGTGGTTCCCCCACTGGCAGTTGCTGTAATCGCTGATTTGTATGATGAGACCCAGTTTGACGCCTTTTGTGACATGTACCCCGGAATCCTCACGCAACCCATGTTTCAGGAGCGACTGCTTCGAGCTGCACGCGCCAAGTACCCGCTGATCTCAAGAGATCTCGTTCACATTGAGTCTCAAGAGCAACTACTTCAGGGTTCGCTTGACAAGGCTTATGAAACCATCGAGGAGGAGAATCCATTCCCTTCAATGTTCGGCCAATCAAGCAAAGAGCCAGGAGAGCAAGAGAAAGCAGCGATGTCACATCCGGCAGCCGGAGGCTTTGACACATCGCTATACGACTTGGCTCGACCAGCGGACCTCATTCCTGAGAATATCGAAGTCGAAGCTAAAGTTTCAGCTGAAGAGCTCGAACGAGCGACTCGTGAATGGACTCGCGAGCGCCTTGCGCTCTTCCTCGAAGCGCCATTGTCCACGTTGCATCTTGCACCCGTCCCCATTGCTCTTAGTCGAACTGGAACTGGGGCGTTTGTCGCTTTGCCCCAAACTAAGGATCGCTCTTCCAACAGTGAGGTCCCAATTGTACCTCGAACAGAAGAGGAAATCGTCCTATTCGATGAACGGCTTAGGTCCATCCTATCAGCGTGTTCAGCTAGGCCCGTTGCACTTGAGCTTAGCCAAGTGGAGAAGATCTGTTCCGACCTGGGCAGTCTTGCGCTTGAGAAATCACGAGGAATCCCGGCTACGTTTACGTTCCGCGCTAGCCCTTTCAATTCGGATGTAATTGTCCCCATCCAATCAGCGATGCCAATCAACTTACCGCCATTCGCTTACCTGCTCCAACGACTGCCACCGAGTGTCTTATACTGGATAGTACGTGAGTACGTAGCTCTTCGTGTTTTGGCCATGGAGAACTTGCATCGTAGGTATCGCGAGCTTGTCGAAGAGCTGAAGACTGCCGCGCAAAGACGAAAAGCGGCAGAGGAGAAGGCCCGAGCCGAGGAAGAGGCGAAGTTGCGTGCTAAGCACGGTGAACGCGAACAGATGGTCGCGAACATTCGAAAGAACCCGATTCTAGGCCCTGCTTACGCACGTACCCAAGCTGCCGTGACCGCGGCAGCAGCCAATGCTGCGTATACGCGTGCAGCAGCGTCTCGACCCCCTTCAGGAGCCCTCTCAAGCCGAGCAATCACGCCAAGGTGTACTGCGTCCACGACCGCAGCTGGAGCAAGTACTCCTCGTGCCGGCACCAGGGTTACAGCTACATCAGCATCATCATCTGGCCCTTCGACTGGTGCAGCCGTGAGAGCTGGGTCGATCAGACCTCCCTCAAGCAGTGGAGCTACTCCTCGACCGACAGCCTACAACGCTACAAGACCCACGGTACCTCCTTCTATCCCACGACCCCTAGCTCGAGCTGGCAGTGAGATAAGCGCATCGACGGCAGCGCGTCCGTCATCAGCGCGTCCGTCATCAGCGTGTCCGTCATCAGCCCGAGGTGTCACCAGTCAACCCACATCCACTCGAAGCACTGTTCGACGTCCAGGATCAGGAGACCATTGATCCACAGCTCTCATACAATCCTCTGCTTTATGTCATTAACACTGGGTTCATTGGTCACGCCTCTTAGAATCAAAAGCTCTTGTGCCAAATGCAGCTGCTGCAATGCTTTGAGGTTCATCCGGGCCGAAATATGAATCATACTGTCGCCCACTATCGATATCGAGGTCCAACTCCGAGTCAGAATCAATTATGGCAGATGGATTCGAGGATGCGCTGGGCTTGTGAATGCCATTTGGAGTTCGCTCGATGTGGTGGGCTTGTTGCGCATGCGCTCGACCTACAGCATGTTCATTGAAGGGGTTGGTTGCCTGGACACTCGGTCGTCTGGTATTCGCTTGGTGACGTCTCATTTGAGTGGACTCCGCCCTTGATGCATATTCTTCTTGATTGTGATCTGGCCGGAGGCGTGGTTGAGGGAATGAATCAGTATTCTTTTGCCGCTGTTTCCCTAACGTGCTGAAAGTACTATGGGTATGTTCTACGTATGAAGATGGAGGCCTATGGGGCTCGTGGAGAACAGCTTGACCTGAATCTAGGTAGAGACGCTCCGTTTTGTGATGGCGAAGTGATCTGTGGTCTGTGTTCCCTCGTTGCTGCCTTAGACCTGTACTGCGGTTCTCTTGCTGCTCCATTGCCGTGGCCCCGGCCTCGGCGAGCCATGTTTTGAATCGAGGAGACTCGTCTAGAGCGTCTCCAACGTCGGCATGCGAACCATCCGGATACGCATTTGCACTAATAGATGCCGTGTCTTTACACGCACTTATCGATTGTCTCGATTTAGAGGTGCTCATGAGGAGTTGGAAGTCTGCAATTTCTGGAGCCAGAGCTCCTGCAACACGAGGCGGTAAGCGCATCAAGAGCCCACGGAGAAGGCGGACTTGGGCCTCCAACAGCTGTGTACGCGCTGTTGCTGAGGCAATAACCTCTCTCGCTGTAAGACGGGATTGAGCGAGGACTACGCTTAGCAGCGGTCGTATCCGACTGTATAGCTCACGCTGGCCATGTGATTCGACTTCACTCGGCTTCGCCGTAGCAGACGAGGGAGGAGCCTTCAACGCCTGAAGTGCAGCTTGAAGTGCTGTTGTGTGGGCCATGTTGTACGCGTCGTTAATCGCGGCTATATGATCCTGCTTGCGTCGTTGGTCGTGCAACGCGTATTCCCAGTCTTTGAACTTGATTAGCCGTCTAAATGATGCATCTTTACCCATCAAAGTACGGCGCAGAAACGCAATCTCCGAGAGTAATTCGTCCTTCGATTTAAGAAAGTCAGCTTTGGTTAAGAGCTTGCGATCGGCGGGATTTATCGATTCCGATACAGGAAGCGCTGGCTCGGAGTCAGAGCTATGCGCCAAGGCTTGCGCCTGAGCAGCAATGGGGGCCTCGACATGATTTCGAGTCGAGTGCTTCACCGAAAGCTCTGCAGCGAGCGCAACTGCAGCTGGGCCAGAGCCAGCTACTGCTGACTGCTCAAGAGCATGGCGAAGGCGATCATTCTCAGCAATCAACTGAGCTAACCTTGCAGTTTGAGTCTGAATCGACGTCTGGAGCGACTCAATGCGTTTCTCAGCCTGCATCTGATAGGCAGCACTTTCGGCAAAGCGAGCCTCGAGCAGCTTCTGTACTCGCTTTTCCAGATGTCTGGCCTGCTCCTCCAGCTGAATTGCATGTATCTGGGACTGAAGTTGCATTTGCTGGTTAAATTGAGAGGTTAGCCTTTCAATGTTGGCATCAGGCGATGAAGCCACCTGCTTACTCGGCAATTCGTCGAGAACAGTCTGAGGCATCGTTTGAGAGCCTGTTGTGGGAATCACGACTGTTGCAACGCCAGCCGGACTGCTCACGAAGGTATCGAGAACTGGTGAGGGTTGCGACTGTGAGAGCATCGACGCTGCACCTGCTGCACTGGATTGGTCTTGCTGTTGTTTTGGCATCTCATCGCGCATCTCGCTAGCCTCACTCGGCTTCGTTGAGGACTGTGAGGTGGTAAGTGGACTTGGAAAACTTGATCGAGTAAGGTCGGCATTGCTAGGCAGCGAGCTTGCATCTCCACGCAGTGCTGGCGATGCAGGCGAGAAAGCTGTGCCGGTACTATCCGTAGAGGGTCTCCCACGCGCAATTCCAGTATTGCTCTGCCCAGTGGATTCCAAGGTTGTTTCTGCCTCTCCAAGGGGTGTTCGGGCTGGAGGATTTGCTTGCACAACACTTACAGACGAACGTCGGACTACTTCTGTAGATGATGGCGGTGATCCTGCTTCTTGCCTTGGCCGCTCGACATTGACATCCTCTAACTTTTGTGATTCAGGCGCTGGTGTTGTTTCCTTCTCACTCGTGCTCGTGCGCGCAGCTGACGTCTGTGGGGGTTCAGGCGATTGTGCCTGAGGCTGAGGTGTGTTCTGCGCTGGAGCTTGGCCACTCAATCGTATCGGAGTGTGACCTTCGTGCACCTCCTGGAAGCAGCTCTCACAGAGGGGCATCTCGTCCTGGCAGTCCTGGCATATGTAAGCCGCAGCTATATGTGTGATATCAGACCCAGATGGCGTAAGATGGGATAGGTTATCATCAACCAGGTGCAAACACGCACAGTCATATTGTGGTGGGTGCTACGTACGCTCGGAGCAGGCCTCGCAAGACATGAGGAACTAGGGGGGTCGAAAGCTCCGGGTTTTCAAGCTAGAACGGAGTTTTTGAGGGATAAAAGCCTATCAGGCCGGATCTAATAGTTGTCTTGTATCGTATAGCTAAGTTTCTCACCTACGAAGCCTCCTAGGTGCGTCGATGTAGGAACTTGAGAAATCTATTCGTTACTGCGACAAACCCCTGACAAAGCGTGATTTTCGGAGTCGTTTGCGTGGTACATTGAGTCTCTGGGATCGATCAGACTGGAAAAGCTACAACCTATGTTACTACGTTGATACAAAGAACCAGTTTTTTGTTCCTTGGGCGGATCGTCGGCTATCCCTACTAGCACGCTGGGTTAGGGCCAGAATTCAAATTTCAGAGCAGAATTGCATAGTCCCTGTATCTCGGGAGGGCAAGGTGTTGGAGAGACAGGTCGGGTTGTGTTTCTTGCGAAGACTCAGCCCTTCTAAAAAGCGCCCCATATTGCGCGCTGACACCAAGTAGCATCCACTCAACCCGCGATGTCACTGTTCAGCGCCAAGGAGTGGTGGTCCTTCACCCCTCCCAGTAGGGAGGAGTGCGACACAGGGTGCCTCTGCGTGTGCAATATTGACAACAGCCCCGATGGCTCAGGTACGTTGCATGTTCTATACACTCGTTTGGCTATACTTTGCTTCCGATCATCGCAAAATGCCCTCAATCTGCTGTCCCGAGAAAACCCTAGCTCACCATTTCGGATCGGTTCGATGCATTGGTTGACCCCTTTTAGTCAAAATTGTCACAGGCAATTTTGATGGTTACTTGCGCGTCTTTGATCCCACTCTTGGTACTCAGACTGGCAAGCCAAACGCTTATGACCCCAGGCAACTCTTGCTCGAAGCGAAGCTCGAGGGACCCATCCTGCAGCTCGCAGCAGGTCGATTCACCGAGGCACGCGAGAACTCATTGGCAGTTCTTCATCCCCGCTCTCTGGCGGTGTATATTGTTGTGGCCCACTCGACGCGGGGCAGCAGCTCTCCAGATGATGCGTTGCTATCCGAGGGTGAGGTCCTGACGGACCAACCAATTTATCACATCGAGAAAGTATACGAGCATACTCTGAATCGAGCTGCGTTCAACTTCTGCACAGGCTTGTTTGGTAATGGGCCGTCTGCTACCCAGGCAGGGGCCATAAAAGCGATGCGTGAACGCATTTGCGTGCAGTCAATTGATGGCGAGCTGACTTTCCTTGAGGGGAACACTGTACTCTATGTGCGCCATTCTAAAGAAGGTCTCGTGCCAGGCCCGCTGATCTACGTCCCGGAGGTCGACTCGTTCTTCACGGTTGATGCGAATATGGAACTCCAATGCATTCCATTCCACGTGATTGTTATGTGTGAGATGGGAGTCGAGGCTAGCGGAGGGATGACCACTACAGCGCCCGCAATCATGGACCGAGGAAAGGGCCCAAAGCCCCGTAACGACCTTCTCACGGTCCCTGATGGCTCGTTGAATGCAATGGACCTCGGGCTAACGTCGGTGCATAAGCGACGACGCGTCGTCGAGCCAGTATGGAGTCTCAATCTTGGTGAACATGCGACGGCCCTTTTCCAATGCCGAGTCGACGAACCATCCAGTAGCGGTTCGGGCATCGATGTTGTTGTGTGTGGTGAGTCAACCATTTTCCATATTGATGCGGATACAGGTATTCTCAAGATTCAACGACGTATCGAAGTCGATGTCGCGACTGCGCAGTCGTTCCCTGTCTTCCCCATGCTAAGTCATACCCTGATGCTGACTCATCAGAACACTATGTCTGTGTATCGTGGTGCCGAACTCATCTGGACAGCAAAGTTGAATCCATCCCTGGCGCCTGTGGTTCAAAGTGCTGTCGCGACATTTAAAGGTGTTGCCGGGTTGATCGTATTGCTTCGAGATAACGGTGAATTGTCAATCAGCTACCTTGGCACAACTCCTGGTATTCTTGACTCCAGGCTTTCCGCATCGAGGGAGCTCGACTTTGAGCGCGTTGATGCCGAGCTGAAGCAAACTCAAAAGCGGATCCGGGCGCTCACGAGTGGCAAAACTGGAGCAAACCTCGCCGTCTCAGAACAATTGAGGCAGCAGAGACTTCAGGAGGATCTCATCTTTGCAAATCACGCGCCAGACGCCTTACTATCCGGTGCGGTTGCAGAAGCAATAGCTGAGCAGGCCAAGCAGGACTTGGCTAGAGGGTCGCCCGTTCTTACCTTAAAAGCGGGCGTTTTGTCGGTGAATGGGCTTCGTCGCCGACCTAAGCCACATTTTGATCCAAAGTCACGTGACGACGGACGTGTACAGAACATCGCGCGCGTGGATGGGGAACCGAAGTATGCAGCTATAGATTTGACATTAGAGTGGACTATCGGAAGTGGGGGCCAGAAGGTTGAGAAGCCGAAAGAAATCGAGCAAGTTCAGATCTCCGTCCGAACACCTCCGGGGCTTGTCGTAGATGAAGAGTCCTTTGCGATTACAGGCTCATCTAGCGCTCGACGCACGCTATACATAGCTTTCTCAAGCGTAGAGTTCATGGCAGCAGATACACAAATCACCATTACAGCCTCTTATTTGACCCCTGAGCGCGAGCCTCGCGTTGTATCGATCGGTTTGGATATTCCTCTTGACCAGTTAGTCTCGTTGCGCGCACCAGTACGTGAGAGTCCTGCTATGTGCACACTAGATGTAAACCGTCAGGAGCCAATTTTGCTAGTTGATTTGTTCTGTGACCTGGTAAATGCTGCCGCAAATGCTGCTGGCATACAGCCTGGTGCACCACACCACGAGATCCTAGGTGCTGCGGCGAGCCGGGGCCTATCCACTCATGCAGTAGGTCTCGCCTATCCAAACGGTGCGACAGCAACTATTCTGTTATCGAAGAGGGCTAGTAGATATCGTATTCAGGCGTCGTCTTTTGGTGCCCTTGCACACATGGTTAACGAGGTCTACCAGCGGCTGCTAGCCGCCCATCGAGCTCAGGAAGAAAATCGTGCGAGCATCTCCCCAGAGCCACAGCCACCCCTTCAAGTCTCGATCGCACTCTCGGAAGCGCCCATTGCACAGTATATGGAAGTAATAGATCAGCACTTGGCTTTGCGTCAGGAGCAGATCATTAACCGAGAGCTGTTGGACAAGCAGTGTCAACTTTATCGAGCGATCCAGCGTCGACTATTGCAGCGTATGAAGGATAAGCTGCCCTCCGGTCTCGATAAGCTTGATATTCTCCTGATGAACTCAGCGGAAGCGATTAAGTCTGCCGCGTCCAAGCTGGCAAGCCTGAGCATCCAAGCCAGGCGCAGCTTAAGTGAAGTTTGGGCTTCAACAAATGCTTTGGTTTTGATATTACGCCTCTGGCTAGGGTTGGACACTCGCCATTATGAATACCTACGCTCCGTTTTTCCGACTAACGTCGACGAAACGGAAGAAATGGGATGGATTGAGATGGCTGCTCAGGGGATCAGGAACACAATTCAGCAACTGGACGCACCTGAAACATCTGTGTCTGGCACCGTGACTAATGACAATACTCAAGCCAAGATTACCAATTTACTTGCGGCATCCACTGACTCGATGAACTTGCACTCACCGATTTCGCTCGCGATACAGAAGGATGGCGGGGCCATTGGACAACGACTTCGGTGGCTGCTTCAAATGCTCTGCGATAAGCTTGCGAAGGGCTATCGTTTGCGACCCCCGAGATATCAAACTGAAGCAACCAAGCCAGTGGTACCGTCAGGCGCCACCGCCGCAACAGCAACAGCAACCCAAGCCCCAAGCCCAAGTTCCATTCCTGAATCCCGGGCATCGAAAGTGGCTTCAAGCGATGGTCAGGCTTCTGTACCATCGGCATCGTCCCTTGTTCGCCCCAAACAAACAGTTGTATCGCAATTACCAGCGAACATCCACATCGCAGGTCCTAGTATCGCATCGTTGACACAAGGGTTTGAGCTTAAGAAAGACACAAAGTAACAATAGACCTCTGTTCACGTCCGTTCACTTGGTATACTTTTATTCGTCACGTGGCATCTGGATGTCACTTTGCGGCAGATTTTTCCCTGATCTTTGCAATGTCTAGATGTGAATAGTTGGGAGATTTGGATAGTACATATATAAGTTCACGCGATCAGGGTCCACTTTATACACATGGTCATTAGCATGTTCCTCCACCCACCAAACCTTATGCAAGTCGGTCAACTCATCTTCCTGTTGAGAAGTTACGTACGTCCGCTTATTGTATCAATGGCGTAAGCAAGGACCTCGCTCTTTGCTTGTTGAAGCGCTCTTGTGGCTCGGTCACGAGCTTCGCTAGCTTCTTCTGGGCTGCAGCGCTCTAACGCCTCCTGGAGCTCTGACGAGAGTGGGGGCGCTAATGCATACTCGTAGCTGGAAGGACCAGCAGTGAAGCCACTTGCAACAAGCAAGTCAGGCAGTCCGTCTTGAGCGAGTAATGCCTTAACTTGCGCGTTGTGAACAGAAAGTCTCCGATAGACGTTTGCGTGAGGCTTCCCTTCGGCATTCCTGACATTGTTGAGGTACATATTCGTGGCCTATAATTGGGATCAAAGCAGAGATAGCAAGTGAGCAAGTGCAAGATTATTCCGATCGTATTTCGTCCCGACGGGCTTGGGTAGCAAGTAGAGTTAAGTCTTCAGACGTACAACTAGCAATGTCGAAGGGTCAGCCGGTGCCTTAGGTGAATTAATGAATGCCTGGATGGCATTCTCGATCTGAACCTTGGCTGTGCTTATGAAACGCTCTGATTCACGCTGCAAAAGTTCATTGAGGACATCTGTTGACGATCTCGCATCTTCAACAGTACTCGTAGCAGGAGTCTGTTCAGTCTTGTTCACATCTGCCTCCGGCTCTTGGCTTGCCACAGATTGCGAACTGAGGGCAGGTGCTTCGGATTGTGAGGGCGGGACAGTAACAAACGGGTTCTGGAGAGGTGACGACGGGGTAGATTGGGAGCCCTTCGCCTCAAATGGATTCAGGAAACCCAGGGATCGCTGAGAGGTCTCTGATGGGCTGGATGATCTCGATCTCGATCGCGACCTAGACGCCTCTGATGACGCAGAACTTGGGACATTTGCAGATGTAGCGGCACCAGAAGACTCATCCGAGGTTGCCTTCGGCGTTTGGCTTTGGGTGAGCTGGTTCTGAATCGTGGTTAATGCCGCCAGCAGCTGTGCATACTGCCCTTGGGTTTTAGTCTGGAGATTGGTAAGGGACTCCACTAGACGCTCGAGTGCCGCAATGCTGCGGGTCTGGTCCTGCATATCTCTTGTCGTTTCTCGGAGCTTAGCCTTAATCTCGTCAAACCCTCGAATAAAGATGTCTTCCTTGGTTTCGACTACCAGGTCTTTCAGAATTTGATTGGTTCCTGGTGCATTCGCCGCAGTGGAACCCACTGATGGGACGCGTACTTGCGTGAGGGTTGGCGGGGTATCCGTTCTGGTGGTGTCAGGGGAAACTGGAGTTGTAGATGGACTGACATGAGGTTGATTCACATGAGCCTCACCCTCGGTTTTACCCGCGGTTTGCGCTGATTGAGTACCGCTCTGCCATTCGCTGAATGGAATCGAAGCATGAAGCTGCTGCAGGACCTGATGATCCTTCCATCGAGTGTACAGTGAATATCCACCATAAATCGCGAGTCCCACTGCCGCAATCGTTCCAAGCGTGGAGAGCCAGCTCGAGCTGCGCTTTGACACATGAGGGAATGCAGTCGCTGCACTGCCCAGCATGGCCGCTGCCGCCGCTGCACTCGAGAGGTACTGAGGAAACGCATACAAAGACGGGCCCAATTGGACCATGCCTGGGGAATAGACTGAAGAAACGGCGCCGGGAGGCAATCCTGTCGCTGGCTGTGTGAGCGAAGTTGATGCTACCCCTGCAGCTCGAGCCGCATTATTTTCAGCGTCAAGGTTTGCTGTTGCCGCACCGACGAGGGGCTGCATTGCATTTTGGATCGTATCAATTGCACCCTGCGGTAGCTGCCCTGGAGTCTCAGGCAATCCAGCGACTGCCATACTGGCGGACTTACCCTGGGCGGCTGCGGCTAGAACTAAAGCAGTTTCTGGGGCCGTGGGCATGGTGCGTCGAAGTGCCTCACCAATTTCAGCGCATGTCAAGCCCTACAAGTGACGGGGAGTGAAGTGAGGGAGGATTGAGTGGGTGGGTGGTGTGTTGAAACGTACTACATTGATCCACCCAAACTTGAGTAGGTTGTTGAGCTTGTGAGGTTCCAAGGTGCAAACTGGTGTGCCATCAGGGAGTCGTACCTTCTCTTCAAGGAAGCGAATACGAAGCTGGGGAGTCAGCCTCGACACGGCCGTATTCTGGAGGAATCTGATCGCGTTCTGGATTTGGCCCTCGCGATACGCTAGACTCGCTGGGTTGGCTCCGACCAGACCGCCTGAAGCGCCCAAGCCATGAGGCGAGTACATCGGGTTGAACGCCATTCCAGAAAGAATGCGCCGGATTCCCCGCGACTAGTGGAATGATCGTACCAACGGCAACCGTAGTGGAGAAGGGATTCAGAAAAGCAGTTAGGTACCAAGAGTGAGGATTATGAATACAATTTGCAGCGAGTTTCAAGGCGATTCAAACGTTTCACGGGATCATAAACCTGCAATACGGATGGAGCAACACAGCAGTACACATTGAAATGGATCATATCGTCGCTGCACCCCATGATCCACCCGGCTTCACACTCAGTTCACTCTACCCGATTACGTCACTTCGGTCCCAGTGGGCGGTTTGTTACCATGGTCACAGAATGTGGGTCCTCTTGGGGCGTGACCATAGTCACGGTTTCTAGGGTCATGCGCCATCTGGCTTGTTAGGACACTTGACGACGCCGTGTCCGGACAGGGAGTTGAAGGCATACTCATCGTTTCAGATAGGATCACTTCCAGTGTCATTTGCTCGATCTGCCCTCAGGCCCCCAGCGATCTCGCAGTGCATCGCGGCGCCCTCTGTCGGTTTCTCTCAGATTTCCTAGAGTACGCGTTGAGCACCTAGAACACACTGCATTTCGGCCAGGACCAGAGGATCGCACAAAAGACAGTGCCATCGATGCTTGCCCCGCGGGAAAACCCGCCCCACTCGACGGGCACTGGCGATATCGTGCGCAAAGCGGGCACACAAGTTATGGCAACAAACAGCAACAACAAATTGGCACAAGTTGCGGCCGCGGATGTGGCGCATACGGATAGCAAATACTCGGGAAGGTCATTGGTTCACTCGGCTTCAGTGCCCCACCTGCTCGTGAGGCGGCAAGTTGACGCTATGGTGCCCGTCAAACCCAACGTCGACATCGCAGAGCACTCAGCCGAAGAACTGAAACGTGTGCTGAATCACTCTGCCAGCGCGCAGCGGCTGTATGGGAACCCTAGCCCCCCAATGCCACCGGCATCGAAATATGTGCAGATGCTCGAGCATGCCAAGCGCGTCCTGAACCTTGACGGTCCCGAGGGTCGTGGGATCTCGCTGCTGACAGCGTCACCGAGTACGACTCGGCTGCAGCACATGACAGGCGGGATACACGGTACAAACACAACCGTAAATGGAGTCAGTAGTAACAGTAGTAAGAGCTACACTGCAGGTATGACAGGGCACACTTCAGAGATGCTCGTTTTGGCGAGTACAAAGGCAAGAGAACTTGTTAGCGGCAGTCCATCACTTTCGGCGGTAAGTGAAGCGCCCCGTGACAACCTTCTTGAAGCTAGCCTTAGCCAAGGGCGGGCTCTTCAAATGGCCTCCGACGCTGTTAGAGCAATTCAACGAGACGAAGCTACAGCAAGGTCGCTTCAGAGCACAATGTATACCATGCTTGCTGAGGAGAATGCAGCCCTCGTAAAGGCCTTGCACTCAAGAAATGAGGCCTTTGATAAGGTGGTTGAGCAGCTTGCCGCGTATTCGAAGAACAATCCTCAAATTGAAGCCGAAATGAAACGACTGGGAGCACTCCTTGAGTCTCACAACGCCAATGCAAAGACTAAGTCAGCAGAGTTCGCACGAATTGCAGAGACACTATCGACCCTGAGATCCGAGCGTGGTGAACTCATTGCTCAGAGCTCGGCTGCGGTAGCTGAGTCTCAGACCCTGAAAGAGTCGTATGAACGTGCTCTAGCACAGATTGAGGCTTTGCGTGCAGATTTAGCATCCGCACAAGCGAGGGCTCACGAAGAATCGCAACGAGCAGCACGCTTTGAATCTGAGCTCACTGTGTCGAATCGAGAGCTCGCCACAGTGCAGAAAGCATTACGTGAGAGTGACGCGGAACGCCAAGAGCTTGCGGCCGAGAAAATTAAGCTAAGCGCGTTGGTCATTGAGGCGCAATCAAAGGAAAGTGCAAGCTTCGCGGAGCAGCGCCTCATGGCTGAATGCCTTGCCGAGCGTCGTGTTCAGCAATTAAACGCTGAGGCAGAAATTGCACGGCTCAAGGAGAGTGAAGGAAAGGCCCTTGAGAGCTTGGAACGCGCGCAAGAGGACCTACGGCTGCAGGCGCAGCGGTCCCAAATGCTACACGAGAGAGCTGCAGCGGCAACCATGCGCGCAGAAGAGCTTGAACAGAGGGAATTGGAATTGAAAGAGCAGTTAGCGACTGCGTTGGAACGCGCTCGTGCGAGTGAGACGCGGGCAGCTGCACTTGAGCAACAATTGGCCAGCGAGGTCGAGCGAACCAATGTAATGTCTCGAGAGCTTGAGGCAGCTCAAACCAGCTTACGAGCCGAAGCTGAGCTCCGACGAGAAGCCCAAATTGCACGGGCAAAGGCCGTACGAGACCAGGAGCGTGTTAAAAAGAGTCAAACTAAGCTAGGAACCGAGCACGAGGCCCTGCTGCGACGCTACGACCAGCTCCGAGAAACGGCCAACACGCTTGAGACCGCATTAAACGAAGAGAAGCAGCAGGTCAAGGAGCTTGAAAACAAGGTTCGGGAGTTGAGCTCATCCAAGGACGCATATCACCAAACCCTTTCTGAACTCCAGAGACTAACGATTCGCTACCAAGAGCTTCAGACTGTCAGCAATACCCAAATCATGGGTCTAACAGATCTACGAGATCGTCAGGCACAGCAAATCGAGATGCTACGAATGAAGCTTAGCAGTGCATCTGAGCTTGCCAAAAATCAGAGTGAAGAACTTGAATCACTCAAGACGGCTATTGAGAAACTTCGTAGTGAGAAAGAAGAATACCAGCACGAACGTGAGCTAATGCAAAGGAAGATTGTTTCGTTAACAGACTCGTACGGGAAGACGATCGCAGATCTTAAGAACCAGATTGCCTCGTTGGAGCTACGATTGCTTGCTCGCGAGAGAGGATTCGAGGATGATGACGAGGACAAAACGAAGGAGAAGGAGCAGAAGGAGCAGAAGGAGCAGAAGGAGCAGAAAGAAGAGGAGGATGAGAATCAAAGCACAAAGGGCGCTGACGCAGCACCGTAGTGACGACCGACCATTCATAGGCTCTGACCGACCATACCATGGCTCCCGTAATGTTGGTTACAAAGTGAATGTAAACGTCTTTATGCTGACCAAGTCACGTTTTGTAAATAGACGTATCCATGTAGATTAGATTTAACTCTGAGAGTCTAAGCATCGACCTGATATTGAAGCGAACCCAGGGATACTTACTCTACCAACAACCAACAATCGATGTAGCTTCGGCCCCTTCAAATTGCAATGCGGGTTTACCAATATCATCATTATCCTATACAACTTGGACTATGCGCACGTTTAAGTCCTTTCGTACTCGCCGTGCGAAGTGGTCTTTTGGCCACTGCACAAGCCTCGGAGCTTGCCCCATGTGTAGATGGCACCAATCTTTGCGTTAATGCACAGGCCGCGCCAGAAGTCGCGGTTGGGGCATGCTTCCCAACCACGCTTGTCATGCTTCTTGTAGTTCCAGACGCAACCAGCAATAATGTACACAGGAACGACAACAAGGACAATGATGAGGAAGATTGTACCATTGCTCATGCCACTCTTGGGCTTGGTGGTAGGGCAAGCGAGCATAGTCTTAGTGGTCACCTGGTAGTTGCACGCTCCGTTTTCCATGTAATCGCTACTAGGGGTCTTCTGTTCCGGGTCGCAGACGAATTCCCACGTAGTCTTACGAGGACCGCTGCAGGAGGCAGTGTCACCGTTAGCGAACTGGAGAACAGCACCGTCGCCACTAGCACGAGGACTCCATTTGGGGTAGTTTTTGTCAAATCGGGCCAAAACGAACTTCTGGCCATTGCCGTTGCTCGATTTCTCAGCCTGGCATAGTGCAACCTGAGAGCCAGTGCAGGCAGTAGCAGCCGAGGAGCAGAGGCGTGCCTGAAGAATGTAGTAATCGGTAGCGTCGGGGAAGTCAAAGTCCTTGAGGCGGGACAGGTCGTAGTACTTGCCACCAGTAGTGCCGGTGCAGGAACTTGCACCGAGACCAAACTCCAGTGCATCGTCGGTGCCGTTTGCTTCGAGTCCCGCGGCCGTCACCTCCGAGCGAGAACGGCGCATAATGAGTCCCATGATGCGCTGGCGGATCTCGTCAAATTCGCTTTGTGTGAGCGCGTGTACGCTCGCGGTACATAAAATCGCGAACAACAAACCAATGATATGGAATCGCATCTAGATCCGTGAATGCGGTGAGTCCAGTGGTGTCACGAGGGTTAAAAAGAGGATATCCCTTCTGCTCATTGATTGATTCGCAGCACACTCTAGGTTTGAAATCGACGAAAAGACATGGTTTTCAGGTGCATACCACGTTTTAGGATATGTCTTTCCGACACGCCTCCGAATTTCTCACGTATTGAATTCGCTATTGTACCCTCACACTCACACCCAGACCGCTATTCTACCCCACAAAGTCTGTCTTTCGACCCACTTCTCGCATTGGAAATTTCGAATCGGGCCAGTAATCCAGCACCCCCGCCCTGGGCCGAGCCCGCCAAATGTGCCTCATGGCGAACTGGGGAGGATTTTAGCCGGATTGGGTTAAATGAACAGTCAAACTTGTGCAGGATTGCGTGGCGGAGATAGGCTTCACCCCGCTCTGACCTCACTGGTGTAGTATCCACAGTGTGCGATCTAGCGAGTACAACTTAACTCAACTCGATAGCACTCGGTACAGACCCGAATTTGCTGCTACATTGCTCCTGAAGATTTTAACGGATTCACCGCACTTTCGTCCACAACACGGTATTTGAAGCCGGATTTCGGGCGTAACACAAGTCCTTTCCGGATTCTATCAGCGCAGCAATGATCAAAGGCTACGTGTTTATCTTTATGTTTTTGCTACTTGCGGTAACACCCGAGGCAGCATCGCTTTCCTCTTACTTTTCGCGACTGTTTGGCAAGGATCTCAGGTCCGAGCTTGAGCTCAGCATGACTTGCTCGTATGATGGCAAGGATTTCTCATCGCTAAGCAGAGAGATTCAGCTTTCGGACTACATTATTCATCTTTGCGGCACCATTCAGCAACCCGGCCACTGCCAAGATGCTTCAGCGACGGTTTGCAAGGCTAGTGGCATGCAACAGACCGTGCTTGCTGCATGGGGTCCAGACGCTGGAGAGGATGCGAAGTGGATGACAGATGCGAAAGGTCTTCCCTACATGGTCTTCCAAAATTCGCTCGACCCTTGCCCATCCGATGGCAGCACCATCCGCACTGAAATCCGATTTATGTGCGGCGATGGTAACCCCTACGTGCAGGAAAACGGCTGCACATACACCGTCATGTACCCGACGAAGCTTGTCTGCAGTAAGTCGTCCAAACTCAGTGGAGGTTCCATTTTCCTCATCATTCTCGCCGTCGTGATTCCAGTTTACATCATAGCGGGTTGCGTGTGGAATTGGAAGAAGAACGGATTGCGTGGTTGGGAGGCCTGCCCCAATCGTGGATTCTGGAAGGCATTGTGGGTCAATGCGAAGGCAGGTTGCGCTGTAACCCGTGCCAAGATCTGCCGTGGTTCGAGCCAAGCTGATACGTACGCTCCTGCGTAACTAGGGTATCATTATCAAAGGGTCTGTGCCAAACGCTTCATCACATATCTTGATGTGCGCTACGTATATTTAGTCTTCTTAACCCCTCTTCACCCTACTTGCACCATGTTGAGTGTGTTACGCCTCGTTTGCTTCTTTCGGCCGATCACGTATCTTCCCTCCTTATCAATAATCAACCGCACACAGCGACTTTCACCACCCCCACCCCTGGCAACTCGATTCCATCTCCATCCCGATTGCGGCTTTCTTCATCTTATCTCACGCTCATTTCGTTGTCTATCGGCATTTCCTAGCCAACGTCGCCATCCGACACAGCCGATCTGCTGCTGTACTTAGTACTTTTTCGTTACAGTCAACGCCATGAACCGCAGTTCAATTGAGGGTTGTCTAATCGAGATTATATTGTTCACGTCGCTGGTTGCTTCGCGCATGTTAGCTCATGATTTTACACACGTTCCGTTGATTTACACTTGTCTGCATATGCTACACCCATTTGAGATTAGATTGGTGCACGGTTCTGAAGTCTGGTGGAGTAGAATCGCCCATTTCGGCACTCGACTTGGCTTCCTCTCAGAACTGATGTTCACCAACAACATACTCGCTTCACTATCAAGTTGGGTCTCAGAGGAGTGTAACCACGCATAAGACGAGGTTAATGATTAGGTCCCCTTCTTCTACGTTGGGCAGCCGCAGACATGCTCATGGCTGATCCCTTTTTCCAGTCGTACCCAGTGCCTGGTCTCTGGCCATGACTGACGACTTGATAAGCCCCTCCTTTACGCTATGATTTCCTGATCCTCACCCCACGTTTGTCACTTGCTTTCGCCTATATCGCTCGTGAAGTTATGACTCTTCGGTTATTTTCGCAGTCTGAGTCGCAGTACCTGCCACGGCGAGCTGCTAACAAATCCACCACAATACAACATTTGTAATCGTTTCCGTTTCTCGATTCAGTTCTCATGTGTTCCATGTGGACTTGCCGTGCTACATCGGGGAGAGGTTTGGCATTGTATGTCTCACTGATATCCAGCCCAGATCCTGGATCGGAGTCAGATCCGCCTCGTATTCAGCACACGGTGCGAATCGAATGTTCTGGAAATATGGACTTGAGGGTTGAAAATTCCAACATCGATAAACGCGTGTTGGATTGACTGAAACCATGAGCAAAGGCGATGTTTCCATTCCTTTGACCGAGATACATGAAAAGAAGGCCCCTCAGTCTTCCAGCACGCAGCATGTGCAGGATTCTGAAGAGGTTGCACTCTTTCCTCTCGACACCCGCCGTGAGGCCAAGACGCCTGAGGAGCTCGCGCGCGAGATCGAGCTCGAATTGGAGGCCAAAACCCGCGAGCGTGAGCAGCGCGTGCTTGCCTCGAAGTACAAGCTTATGTTCTTGTCTCCCATCGCGTTCATTGTGTGGTATCTCGTCTACTTTGCATTGCACAAGTATGACATGGATCACATCGCGGAGAAGGACTTCGAGCACTACGACTATGCGCGCTCGTTCTCAGACGTCGCAATGGGTCTACTCGTCAAGACCCTTGTGACTATGGTAAGTATCACCCAGAATAACCTCGATATATTGTTGAGCTGTACACTATACTACGTCTCAGAGCTTCTCCGTTACCTCCTTGGACGGCCATCTCGGCCGAAGCGACCGGCTTTGCTGCGGGTGTGGTGTATGGTACACGCCCAAAGCACAATCGTGTGGGTCCAGGAGGCATCTCTCCAGCCTGTGGCTAAACGCTCATCACCACTTGAATCAGATCTCTCACATGAACTTTCCTCGCACTGCTCTGCCTTTCGTGCCTCTAGATTGGTCTCTTCACAATTCGCACAGACAATGAGCGTTCCTACATCACCAGCATGCTGATGTACTGGACTTCATGGCTATTCTTCGTCGGCATCCTCTGCAAGATGATTGTCCTCAACTGGCACGACGTGGGACGTGTCTTCCTCATCCTAATCTCGTTCGCGACATGCGTCATTGACTTGTGGTATCAGATCATTTTGAAGCCACTTCAGCCCGCAAACGAGTGGGACCCTAACGTTGCTGAAGAACGCGAGGCTAAGGCTGCGCGTGAGGCTGCAAGCAAGGTGAAGGATGAGCGTGCGAAGGAAATCCTTGCTACCATCACTGATGAAGCAGAGCGCCAGGCGTTCCTGGAGAAGGAGGCCGCACGTAAGGAAGCTGAGCGACAGCTTGAGCTCCAGTACGAGCGTCAACGCCTCTTCTCTCAGCGACAGAGCCGCGTGCGACTGCCAGAACTCAAGAAGATGCTTCGTCCTTACTTCTGGCCTGATGGCTTGGGTCCCCGATTGTCAGTCTTCTTGACCTGGGCGGCCTTGATCGGATCCAAGGTGTCGAGTATTATTGGTCCTCTCTACATTGGTTATGCAGTTAGCTCCCTCGTCAACGATAATATCGTTCCATGGAAGTACATCATCGTGTACTGCCTGTTCCAATTCCTCAACTCAGGTTTGAAGCAGCTCCAGAATGCCATTTACCTTCGTGTCAAGCAGGAGGCGTTTGTTCAGATCGCACAGTTCACTTTCCGTCACTTGCATTCGCTGTCGTTGAACTGGCACCTGAAGAAGAAAATGGGTAACGTGCTTCGCGCGATGGATCGTGGTATCGCTTCCGCAGATACTCTTGTGAACTGGTTGTTCTTGTACATGGTTCCCTCGCTGGCTGAAGGTATCGTTGTGTTTACGATCTTCTTCGTACACTTCGGTCAACCCATTCTCTCCGCGGTTATCTTCATCCATCTCACCATGTACGTCGTCGTCACGATCCAGATTACCATCTGGCGTAAGAAGTTCCGCCAGGCAACCAACCGTCACGACAACAAGTACCACGAAAAAGCCTCAGACTCGTTGATCAACTACGAGACCGTGAAGTACTTCGGCAACGAAGACTACGAGACGAAGCGTTATGTTGAATCCATTCGTCACTACCAAGGCTACAATATCTCGACACAGACTTCTTTGGCCATCCTGAACACGCTCCAAGCGCTCATTATCCAGCTCAGTCTCATGTTCGCGCTGTGCATTGCAGCGTACCAGATTACGCGTGGCAAGATGAGCATTGGTGATTTCTCTGCAGTCACTGCGTACACTTTGAACCTGTTCGCGCCGCTTTCCTTCCTTGGTTCGATTTATGATGGTGTCGTCCAAGCGTTCGTGGACATGCAAACGCTGTCAGAGTTGCTTGCCGAGGAGCCTGATGTCACCGATAAGCCCGGCGCGCCCGACCTCGTACTTCACTCTCAGAACCGCGGCGCAATGATCGAGTTCAAGAATGTGTGCTTCAAATATCAAGACGCACCGTATGGCCTCGAGGGTATCTCGTTTGTTGTGAAGCCAGGCACCACGACGGCAATTGTCGGCAGTACTGGTGCTGGTAAGTCGACCATCGGCCGACTGCTTTTCCGCTTTTATGATGTCCACTCCGGTTCGATTGAGATCGACGGCCAAGACATCCGCGATGTGACCCAGAAATCACTTCGCAGGTGCATCGGTGTCGTGCCTCAGGACACGGTCATGTTTAACGAATCGATTCTTCACAACATTCGTTATGGTAACGTGAATGCTACGATGGACCAAGTCGAGGAAGCCGCGCGCAACGCACAGATCCTTGAGTTCATCGAGCGGCAGAAGCTGCAGTGGGAGACCATGGTTGGTGAGCGTGGTCTCCGCCTCTCGGGTGGTGAGAAGCAGCGCGTTGCTATCGCGCGTGCGCTTCTCAAGGATCCTCCGATCGTTTTGCTCGACGAGGCCACCTCGGCACTCGACTCTGTGAAGGAGCAGGAGATCCAGTCTGCACTGCTGCGACTGGAGAAGGGACGCACCACGCTCGTGATTGCGCACCGTCTGTCTACCATCAAGCATGCAGAGCAGATTATTGTGTTGGAGCGTGGCCACATCGTCGAGAAGGGCACACACCACGAGCTCTTGCGCATTCCCAATGGTCGCTATGCGCAGCTCTGGAACCAGCAGGCCTCGTCGGCCTTCGAGTCTGCTAGGGAGCAAGAGGAGTTGACCTCGTCCTCCACCTCTCCTGTCACCATTCGATTGGACGACGAGTAATGTCTGTGGTATCCATCTAGTGCGGGAGTGCGGTCGTGCGTCTTTTTGTTTATGAGTCTGTACAGTTAGTGAGATCTCCCTCGGCTTGGCAGCAAGACCAATGACTTTGTTTCCCAAACCGCCCGAGAATGCATTTTTTTTGGCATAAGTGCCCCTTACTATCATGCTTTTGGTTCCCTGGTCGAGTCTGTGTCGGACTCTGGCTTAAGTGCAATAGGCACATATAGTAGGAGACAGAAAGAATTCTTGAGTTTATTCGTAAGATTTCGTAATATAGTTGTATCTGTTTTGCAGTTGCGGATTTAAACGGTGGTGCTGGGTTTGTTCGGGGAGTCTGGATATATATAACAATAGCAACGTTTGCATTCACCGACGAGGGGAATCCGAATCCAGTTGAGAAAGAGGCACGACCGCAACGATGCCACTCTGCTGGAGTAAGGGATCTTCGGGTCAGAAAACAGGGGACTGGCGATGGGTTATTCTTTGGTGGCAAGACATCCACAGCAATACGACACATGGAGATCGGAAGATGATCACAGAGGTTGTCCACTTGCAGGAAGTCCAGACGCGACTTCTCACACCGACAAGTCGTCAAGCAGTTGATTGAACATATATACGAAATGGAAGGACTTCTCAGCTTACCCTTTCTGAAATGCATGAGCGCGCTTAACCTCCGTCTGCAACAAATTGCTGGCAATTCAACTTCTCCTTCCGTGCCGGATCAGACATGTTCGCCCCTGACTCGTACAGGCTTTTGGAAGAGGCCGGAATCCGCTTCCAAATGCAGGTATTGATATTCAGGCTTGGGCTTCGGACTTCGTAGAGCAGCTGGCCTGGTATGGTCTGGTGGTCTGGTATGGTATGTCATGGTGTGGCATGCTCTGGGATATAGAACAGATTAGAAAGAAAAGTCCCTCCCGGGACTCGAACCCGGAATCCTCGCCTTCGGAGAGCGATGTGTTCGTCCATTACACCAAAGGAACCCTTGCATGGTGGATGGGATTATATTCTTCACTCCACTCCACTCCACTCGTCGATCGTCGAGCTGTGTTCGTCCATTACACCAAAGGAACCCTTGCATGGTGGATGGGATTATATTCTTCACTCCACTCCACTCCACTCGTCGATCGTCGAGCTGTGTTCGTCCATTACACCAAAGGAAAAATGGGAGGGTGTAAGGGTACCGATTCTAGGTGTGTGTGGAGGTTGCTTCTAGGTGCCAAAAAGGAGCGGTCTCTATACCTTTTAGTCTAGGTATTCCGGCCCCCCCTAGAACTTTGCCTGGTAGCCTTTTAGCCGGATGCGGTTATGAAAAATGATTTATGTTTATAGAGCTATGTTTCCACCTTGCTCCGAATTAGCTGGCTTTAGCCGCATCCGGCCAAATACAAATGCCGTCTTCGTGCAAGAGTTTATCAATATATTTGCCGTATTTGCGGCCATGGAGTGACGCACGACTACAAGCAGGCCGTGGAGTGGTACACCAAAGCTGCTAAGCAAGGGAATGCTGATGCTCAATTCGGCCTGGGTCAATGCTATTACTACGGCCATGGAGTGACGCAAGACTATAAGCAGGCCGTGGAGTGGTTCACTAAAGCTGCTGAGCAAGGTCTTGCTGCCGCTCAATACCATTTGGCTGATTGCTATTGGAATGGCTATGACGTGACTAAAGACTCCCAGAAGGTCGAGTATTGGTTGAACAAAGCTAAAGAACCTAGGAGATGATCTAATAGCCGTGACTGCGACCCTCGCCTCAGACCCATGATGACCCCATCCGCCAGAGAAACCTGCACGCGGGCACATGAGGAAAAAGGCAGCGAGTCTTCGTCTGAAGAAGTGCCTGTATCAGAAGAAGGAGAACCTTCATCACACAAGACAAGGAAGAGGTCAGGGTACCATCGCAACCTTTCAAACAGCTGTGCCGTGATCAAAGCCAACCACGAGTTCAGGACACAGGCACGTGGACTGTAACAGCTGCGATGAATGCTCACTGTGGAGGATATTATATGCTCACGAAAGGCGCATCCACGGCTGAAATTCTCACGACTTTCCTGAAGCGGCTTCGAGAGCGATTAGGCCACGAGCGCCAGATCTATATAATCTGTGATAATGCCCCCATACTCGATTCAGAGTTTAGACAGTTTGTCGAGCGATGAAACCGATTTAGAACTGAGGCCTGTGCAACTCTAACTCATTGTATTCCCGAGGCTGACCAACTTACTTCTCTTTCGAGCGAACCCGCTGTGAGCTTTGAGTCGAGACGTAAGACCCTTTCGACGGTATGTCCTTTGGTAAGTCCGCATCGAAGTGAAAGACCATGGGAGCACAGAGCTTTTTCTCATCCTCTGAGGCTTCCGGCCCACGACCATAATTAACTTGTTTGTAGTCTTGGAAAATTGGCTGGATCTTTGCGAGCAGAATCTGAATCCGCATGTCTTGGTTTTCCGAAAGCCCGACCTCCTTGTCGAAAGGAGGGCCCTCAAAGAAAACCTTGGCGATGTTGTCAAAGCATTGAAGCAGGCTCTCTTGCGCATTCATCGGTCTGGGTCCAAATACACTCGGAAATTCTTCCGTCGCTCCAACTCTGTTAGCGGCAAGGTGCTTCTTCTCCACCCTGTCTAGAAATGCCGTGAACACTCGAGCCGTAAACATCTTTCCAGGACCTCTGTACTCATACACCGTTTCAGATCCCTCTCATCGTTCCGTTTTGTACTCGTTGTTCTTACCAACAGCAGCGGCAGCAGCAACAGCAGCGCCAGGCCCGCCGTTGTTGAAGGCGTTAATGAAGTAATCCTCTCCTTCCTCGTGAATCGTTTCATCTTCCTCATAGTCCACATCCTCCTCATCATAATAGTCTTCATCGTAGAAATCCTCGTTCTCACCTCCCCAATACCATGAGTGCCATGGGTGGTCTAACTTTTTCTCGTCCTCGTCGATCATATCTCCAGTCCTTTGCACACGTTCTTCCCTTGCTCGCTGTTGTGCCTCTGCAGCCACCTCGATCCGTTCCTGCAGCTTCTCGTCCTTCATGTCGTGGCCCAAACTACGCATGGCTCGCGCCCATGTCAACACACCCTTGGACGCCTGGAAAATAATCAACAATTCGACAATCGAAGGTGGAGCGATTGGTCTCGGGTGCATAGGAACCACGCAATTGTCCGGATAGAGGATGTACTTCCGAGCCTCGTCTAGATCCAGAAGCCCCAGGACAAAAGCTTCGCTAACTGGCTCTGTTCTACGCGAGTCACCAAGCCTTCGGAACCTTATGTTGAATCCCGCGCATCCGTTGATGATAGCTGGCCTCGGATAGTGTCTTCCGAAGAGGTATCCCATGCACTCTCCCAGCTCATCGTACGAGCGAATGAACTTCTTGCCGTTCGTCACAACATTGAACAGGGTAAGGGATTCTACGAAGCTTGGTACACACTGCTTCTGCGCATACCACTTAGATGGTATTGATCCCTCGACTCTGAGAGCACGGCGTATGGTAGTTGCGAGACGCTCCCGCTTCGAACCAGTGGATGTCCGACTGTGCCTGCTACTGATCTTGGTATTGCTACTGCTATGACTCTGCTGAGCTGCCTTCGCCGCGGAATGCATTGATGGCCCGGGGCTTGTGGGTCGTCGCGGTCGTTCTGATCTAGCTGTAGCTGAAGCGTGACATTCGTCCGTATCGGATGGCCTGCGATTGGTTTTACAGTTGTCTTGACCTTTTAGGAGCCGTTGCCGTAGGAGCAGCTTTTGGCGCAGCTCCTCTTCGAGCTCGAGTCGCGCCCTCTTTTGCTCTTTCTCCTTTAACTGTTGCTGCTTCTGCCGCTTCTTCTGCTGTCGACGCTTCGTTCTCATCGCAGGCTAGGAATACCAGAGAAGTGGGTTTCGATCCGGGACAGTCCGGTAGGAATCAGCGCCACAGCGGTTGCGATCTCGTGTGATCTCTTGCAATTTCTTGCGAGCACCTTTGTACTTAGTGCCGGTGTAGGCGCCGTGTGGGCAGACGAGTGGTGTGCCTAGTCAAGCCGATCTGATGAACTGTTCTGACCCGAGCGAACAAGTGGCGAATCCCTCGGGATCTCTCGTTTTCCGTCTAGTATTCAAAGCCTGAAGAACTGATCCCCTACTGAAGACTGTAATATCGCCTTCTTCTGTGCGGATCTTAGTAGGATGCTTCCTGAACTCGACGCCAAAGTCAGTGAATCTGAGAACGAAAACGAGTCCCGTACCCGTCCTGGCCCGAAAACGACTGCATTCGTAATCCGGGCCAGGACAGATGCACCCACAACTCAACGAAAGCAGCGCTCTTACCGACTCAACTTCAACGTATATACGTGGTCCGTTTGAAGATCGACGCTTACACATTGAATTGCCGTGCTATGAGCAACACATCTAAAGACGAGGCAAATACGTCGAGTCCCGACAAACCTGTGCTTCGGCCCTTGATCCCTTTTTATAACGCCAATGGAGATGAGAATAGTGAAGGGTTGACACTTGCCAGTGGGGGTGCGGCCGGATTAACCGCGAACAATGCAACTTCAGATGCATCTCTCAATGAACACAGCACCATCCCTTACTCTGAGCTACTCACCAAGCCCAAAGACATAATCGAAGAGGTGCTCTCGGGAGGCAAGTCCTCAAGAAGGAACAACTCCCCTACGCCCGGGACGAAACAAGGAGGTGGGGGAGGTAGCGGCCACGCAGGTGATACAACATCTGGTGGCAGTTCGTCTCAGCCTCAGGGATCCTCCAAGTCCAAGTCAAAGACGAGAACGAGCACGCCGAACCAGCCGCATCGGGGGGCAGCCGGCGGTGGTAGTGGTAGCAATGCTAGTAGCAAGCTGTTTGCTTCACTGACCATGGCTTCTGCGCCCGACGCTTCACTAGTCCCCACACCTATGTTCCTCTTCGCGGGGATGCCCAAACGCATCCTCGACAGCGCCAAACGTGCCAATGCCGAGAAGCTGCAGCGACTGAGCGAGATCGAAGCCAGCGGCGTGACAAGTCTCGGAGGCGGATCGGTCAACAGCCCTGCGCATCCTTCTCATCCATCTCAGCACAGTCAGACTCCTGGGCGAAGCAAGAGCACGCCAAAATCACGACCCAGCGCGGGCGCTTCTCAACCCGTATCAGCCACACAACTCTTCACACCAACTAGCTCAAACAAGCAATCGAGCAAGCGCTCGACAGAGACCCCCTCGTCTCCCACTCCCGGCTCTACTGTAAAGACCTCGGCGTCTAATTCCCTCAGCATGTTGGCGTCGATCCTTCCGCCTTCAGCAATCGTTACAACCGCGCCACCACTTCAGCCAGCCGCACAGCAATTTGGATCTGCTGGCGTGTATGGTGCCCCAGCTACTGCAGTTACGCAGTCAGCACCATCTTCAGCGGTTGCGACATTGTTTGGTGGCAGCACTGCGCCGGTTTTCTCCAGTAATTCTCCTTCGCAAGCCACACCCACGACATCGGTAGCAGGTTTCATTTCTCCCGAGTCGCAAAACCCTCCAACTTCGGTTGCATCTGCACTGGCGGCGATTGTGCCTGCGTTGTCCAACCAGTTCCGAGGCGTCACGTCACCTCCAGTAGCCGGTACCCCACCCCAGGTAACACCTGAGACAACACCTGGTCAATCCGTCGCAGCACCAGCGGGTACATCTGTTCCAGAAGCGCCTGCAGCCGCGCCACCACCGGCAACATCGAGTGTAGATAGGATGCAAATGCTCCTCAACAGGCACAAGCGTAAATAAAAATGGGTTTGGGTAGAGCACTCTGACTCCAATGGTTGTTGTTACGGACTTGAAGCAGGCTATGCTCTATCTGAGGGAGCTTGGATTGAGGTGACTTGGGGTTTATGGCAAAACAAGTTCAAAGAACGCAATAGCGTCAACGCACACTTCTCATGCCACTTGAATCGTACAAAGAGAGATCAGGGTCTCATTACATTCATGTCGATGCCCATACTCATCGTCTTGATATCACTCAGTATGTGCGGATGACATTAGGTGTCCTCCACGTCAATGAAGGTTTTCTTCAGCATGCCCATCGAGTCCTCCCCGCTGTTGAGAACCAGACGTTCGAGGTCACAAAGCTGACGCATGAATCCCGGGTTGGGCAAAACTTGAGGTCGTCGGGTCTTCAACGCAGTTAAGGCTTGGTATGCTGTGATCTTGAAAGTACGGATCATGTACGCAAGAACGACGGTAGCTGAGCGTGAAACACCAAATGCGCAGTGGACCAAAACCTTGCCACCCTTTGTGTAGGCCTCATCAATGAAAGAGCATGCCTGTGCGAACTGCTTAAAGAGTTCCTCACTAGCGCTGTCGTTAACAGGAATACGCAAGTACTTGAAGTAGCCATGGTCTTGGAAGTAGTTGTCAACCTCCGAAGTGACGTTCAGGATGTGAGTAATGCCCAGCACTTCAAGGTGTTCAAGATTGCTTGCATTGTCCCTTGAGCCCAGGTACATGAAGCCGTCCATGACCTCCGAAGGGAAGCCTGGGTAAAGGCTTACATGCGTGTGCTTGTGGTCAACACGTGCGGCAAATGGAGCCTTACCCTCAATAGGTGCACACACACACTGAGGGTGAGGGTACTTCGTGAGGAATGCGGGGGCACCTGCCTCAAGCACCTCAACACCACTGACCTTGCCTTCGCTCAGGAGAGCGTCTGCGAGTCGAACAACGCAAGGGTCAACATACAAAGTTTGATCGTTGAGATCATACTCCTTCCATTCGTCGAGTGCTGACTTCAGTGCGTAATCACTGACTTCAGATTCGAGGCGACGTACAATCTCCGCAAGAGTGGCAGGTGGCTGTCCACAGATGACCATCTGACGACGCAATCGCGAACGGAAGGCACGTGCATCACCAGTCGGTACACGTCCTTCGAGCTCCTTAACTTCGGACAAGGGCAGGAAGCGGGGTGACTCGTCCTCAGAGGAGGGGTCAATGAGTGGAACCACATCACCAGCAATGAACATGGGCAAGCTGATAGCTCTGGGGGGGTGTCCATCTACGTATGCTGCGGCTGGACGAACGTCGATCAGAGCACTGTGAGTCGTGGTCCAAAGTGAGTTGAACAAATCCACCAAGCTAATCGCAGTGTAGTTCACGGGACGCTTGGTTTGGGCTTCGTGCGAAAACGCGGTGTGTGAGTCAGTGTACGGAATCAAGTACTTCTTCGGGAACTCACGGTTCTTGGCCTCAGCTGGAGATGCATCGGGGGCGACTCCTGCAGTGGCAGCAGCGGCTCTGAGAGCATCAGGTGTGGCCTGACTCATGCGAAGGGTGCGCGCAGCGCCGAGTCTGGCATGAGGGCTTGCAAATCGCAATGTTCCATGACCAGGTCGTGCGGGAGTGGTGGGTGCAGGGCTGCCAGGCTGCGACTGGTCTGATTGCTCAGACTGTAAACCTTTGGCTGCGCCTTGGCAAACATAATATAACGAGGTTCCCTTCATGGTCTCGACGAGCTGAGTGGGAGCACAACGAAGCAACTGTTTCTCCTCGCGAGTGAGAGTGAAGTCATCATCCTCATTAGCTTCACTATCTTCATTTTCGCGATCGTCCTGAGGAGCGGGCGGCGGGGGGACCTCATCTTCGAGAAGAGAAGGGATGGCATCCTCTGAAGCAGTCGTCGTCTGTTGCAATGCAGCCTTCGGTGTCATCTCGTCAGATTCCACTGCCTTCACTTGCACTTGCGTAATTGAGGCCTCAGCCTCAACTTGCTTGGTCTCCTCGGCTGAGATGGATGAGGACGAATCACATTGCTGTTCATCCGAAGCGGGACGTGCTATGCCTGGCTTAGTTGCAGTGAGTCTCATCTCGAAGGTATTTGGAGGCTGATTGGCTGCCTCCCTGACCTCGGAGGCACGTAGACTGGCAGCCGCTGCAGCGCTGGCCGGCACCTGCGTGTGGGTGGTCGCACTACTCACGGAGTTCGAAGTGGAAGTCGAGGTTGAGACATTTGGATTGGAGCCCCGCTTCTTATGGTTCTGGGGGTTGAGGTCATAGAACGACACACGGTAGATCTTTTCGCAAATGTCGCACACTCGCAGCCGCTCGACGTTTCCAGGCATCAAGGCCGAAGCCTGGGCTGCGGCCTCGATAGACGGTGCAGCCTCAAGGTTGGGTTGGATGATATGCTCAGGGGAGGGGTCCTTGAGCGCCTGAGCCTCGTCATGAGCGCTATTCGAGAGGATGACAATCGGCAGGCGCGCTGTGGAGCACCTGCCACACACGAGCTGGCCGCACGCACGGCAGTGGTGGCGGCGGTTCAGCAGCCCGAACTGAGATTGGCAGATGAGGCACACGTCCGACGAGTCATCTGGTTGCCACTGGGGTGGCGCGGCCAGGTACAAGGCGCCCGTAGGCTTATCCATGGTGTCTTGCGCGGCGTGTGAAACAGGTCCAACCCGTGGCTCACTGCGCTCGCGTGGGTCTGTTCCAGTGTGAAACGCATGTTCGAAGGATCAACAGGTGAGTGGGAAGGTGTCAAACAACCGGAAAATCGATACAGGATGCGAATACAAATCACGTAGTTCGTCCCACACTACACTGCCTAGTTAAATACCATAATGCACACCAACAGACACTCACGTGCATACGAGATACACACGTTTTGGAAAAGTGTGCACGAGGCGAATACAACGTGTGAACGGCGGCCTTCCTGAGGCGTTTCCCCGGAGCAGACTATAACTATGGCCACATCCCAGCCCACGACATTCGACGAGTTCTTTAACCGTGCCCAAGAGCTCTTCCTTCAGCATCCAGACGAGGTACGTATTCTGCTTTCCATTCTCTCAGATCCCATTTTTTCGCGAGAGGATATCTCGCTCACATATGAGATGTTCCACACCCTACCCCGTCTATAGACACGCTTTAGTGTGAAGTATCGTCCCAGTGAACAACGACTGTACTTGCGCTGCACGGATAACAGAAAGGTAGGTGTTCCGGAAACATTGGAAACTGACCCTCGAATGGGGATATGTGTCGATCCGGTCGAGTTTGGGAGGTATTAACTCGCGCGTATTGTATGGAACCGAGTTACAAGCCATACTGCGCGGTTAGGAGTCGCATAGATCATAACCACCCTCCAAACAGAGGTCGCATATCTCAAGATCCGCTGAGTGGGAGACTGTCCACTCAGCGTTCGCGAGACGCGGTAAGAGTTGGGTATCCAGCCATAAATCCTGTGTTGGCATAACATGGGACATGGTTCCGCCAATTGCCACACGGCTGTATGTGTATAACGCGCCGAGGGGATAGCAAGCCTGTCCTTACCATGCCACTTTGAGCTGCACACACACTCACTCTTATCACGACTGCTCTACTCTGCCCTCTTGCGCACTCATCTAGCACATCCGCTATTACACGGAGGACCAAGCTGAAATCCGCAAAGCTGACAGGCTCAATACATTGATGATGACACTGATGGCCCTGCCTCACTACGATGAGGAGACGATTAAGGCTGCGATGACCGATCTCGAGGTAAGTACATTCGGTTCGTGGCCTCGTGGTGGCTTGCGATGACAATTGGTGCACTGTGCTATATCCCTTTTGACCCCTCGTCAATGAGTCTCTTACATTCCTGCTGGGAATTCCCATTCTTTACCGCAACTCCTCTCTCTAGGCCAAGCCCAAAGCTACAACGACAACCACACAAGGTTCTTCCCCTCGACCCCACAAGGGCAACAAGACGCGCCGTGTTTAATATATTTACTTTTGATTAATAGAAGATGGCTTACATTAAAGCTGAAAAAGAGAATAAAGTTACATCAGAGTGCATCCAGTACATCCCACGCTCAAAGGACATGCAGCGTTCGTGTGTCTACTGTATGATCCATTTTGCATCAGCATAGCGAGAACAAGTTAACATCATGAGCATGATGTAGAGCCTCTTCGTAAAAGGCACCAACATGTTGCTTCGAATAACCATTATTCACAGTGATTAGATCCTGGCCACATGACATAGCCAGAGCAGAGGTTTCTCATCTTTCTCATTATTCGGTCTTCTTATCGTCACCACCGCTTGCAGCATGCGATTTGTGGACCACAGCCATGCCAATCGCACGCTTTGTACTGATAGGGTCCTTGCATTGCAGTCGAACGCTTGATCCCACAAACTTGGGTGCGTCAGCAATGTCTTTGGGCGTCTGACCGGGCGCGAGGTTCACAAACTTGTCACGATTCTGCTTGTAGACTTCTACAAGTTCTAGGCGTGGGATTGTGCGTCCTCCCAGATCCTCCTTGTACTTCATTGTCATACCCAAGTCCCAAAGCTCGATTCCACAGTGTTGCAGGAGTCCGCCGAGAGCAGCTAGTTGCACGCTACCCGCAGAAGAGTACGCGCGGTTGCTAAAGCCTGACAGACTGACGTAAATCGTTCCAACAGTGTAGCCCAAATCTCCAGCTACGAGAACCCAATCATTCCAGTCAATCTCCCTCTTGCCCGCGTCGATCTCTTCGACCAGCTTCGCAATGTCCACTTTCTCCTTTTTGTCAGTTGAATCCGACGCGGCAGAGCCGTGCTCTCCTTTTTCCTCAGTGAGCATCGATTTGTGCGCCCAAACCTCGACTGAATGGACGTGCGAGGTTGCGCGTTGGTCATTCGTTTCATGCAAATCAATGAAGGCCTTCTCCAGAGGAGGGTAGATCCAGCATTTGTCGTGCTGGTCTTTCACAGCTTTCACGACTTGTTTGAACGCACGGTCAACTGTGATGAGATACTTGTTCGCCTTCTTCTTAATCTGCTTGTGGATAACAAAGTCAGGCCACTTGAGCACACACCTCTCAGTGTGGAGTTTGGGAAAGCCCCAGCAGAAGGCCTGTTTTCCAGATCTGTCGGTAATCTGGTAAGCGGTGGGTAGCCATCCGTGGTACATCATGGCTGCGATAAGCGGAGGATAAAAGGTAGCAGTCCATGCGAAGTCGTCCATGTCGGACTTGGCGAACGCCAGCGTGAACTTAGTCAGATTAGTGTCGATTGTGATCTCTGGTATTTCACGTAAGTAGGGTATACACATTTGGTAGTGCATAGATGTTGCCCTGGATTGCTTGAGTTCCAGCATTAGCCGGGACAAGTCTGTTTTCGGCGTATTCTGTGGAAAACCATGAGGATTCAATCGCGTAACGGGTGTTACTTCAGAAACCTCTGAAGATGGCTTGACTTCGGCTTTGTGTTCGGACTTGTGCGCCTCGGATGCCTCGGATGTCTGCGGGCTAACCGGCGCTTTCGATGCTTTTGACTCGTTGGAAGTGTCCTGCAGCTTAACCTGCTCCGTGACAGCCGCGTCCATTGTGAATTTTGTTCTTTCAAAGTGTGAGGGGAGGCTGAGATTTTTCCCATTCGACCTTTTAGCCCGAGTTGCCGACTGGACATTTTGCTTGCGTTTCATACATGAGCACGTTTTATGCCGCCTTGGTCGTGCATACTGGTACTCGGCACTGTGCGCGCATTGCACTGGCGCTACCGTTCTTGCTGCCTCCCTGTGCCTCGGCTGCAAAGCTGGGCAGAACGAGGAAATACAAATACAAATCAGATACTTCTTGTGTATTCAGCCCAAGGACAGGCTGCTCATGGGGCTTGATTTTGTTTGGCGATGTCGGATGACGTACTTGGACAGGGCACGAGACATGTACTTGAAGAGGTGCTATCTCGCAAGGAAATAGCCGAGAGATTGCAGGAACGGGATTGACGAACATTGAGTATCAACCTCAACTTCAGCCCCGAACTCGCCCTAGCTTGTTACTCACTTCCTGCGGACGAAGAAATAGAGGAACATAAAGAGGAAGAAGATAAACAATACAAGATGGCACATGTAGCTGCTGCCGCCCACTTCTGTCATGTGTTTCAGCTTCTTGACGGTGTTTGACAGTGCGTTGCCTGCGGTCCTGAAAGAGTCATCGAGCTCGTCTAACAGTGCGCTTTGGCTCTTGGCCTCCGTACCAATGTTGATTGAGACTTGCCGTAGATCTGCCACCTTGCGCTCAATGGCGAGGAGCAGTTGCTCGTTTGATTCGAGGTACATGTTATTAACCTGTTCCTGATGCAATCGCTGTTGATATGCATTTGCATTTCCATTCGCACCAGTACCGTTCGTCGTCGCGGTCGCTGTGTAGCGCGAAATGCCGGACGGTGGTGTGTTTCCTCGCTGCCTGCTTTGCTGCATAAGCTCGATTGACTCTGAGTTCGATGAACTGCCGCCGTCGTTAAGCAACGCAGCACGCATCTTGCTATACTCGTGTTAGGGGTTGAAGGGTCAAGCATGAGCCAATTGCGCTGGCCTAGGTAGATACCAAGCGAGATGCAATAAGGTGAACCGTTGTCAAACGAAAATAGTTGATGACTGTGTTGGTTGTGTGCAAACCCGATATCATAGTCGAATCAGTAATCAGAGAGCACATTCCGAGCTCGATATAGACTTGAAGCGTAGGCTCCTGAGAGCTGAGTTAGGCTCAAAGCCTACAGTACATCGTGGTGCATGCTACCCGTACGTACTTGTAGTTCATTTTGTGCGAGGACTTGGTAAAGGCCACTCAGTAGTGGGGCGGGGTTGAGGATGTCAGCAACTCAATTCGACTTCGACGGGGGGAGAGTAAGGCGTAGCGTCTAGATAGGAGGGATGGATCGAAGATAACCAGTTAGTTGGGTATAATCATGCAACTGGCGCGATCAAGAGGCTGAGTGACCATCTGTTATCCCTAAAAGGCGACGCGCCACCACAAGTGGCGAAGGAATTCCCCTTCGTCAGCGTTCGTTGGGTCCGGATTTCGGTTGCATCACCGTTTGGGCGGGGACGTTTCGTGGGGCTAAGAATTCATCACAGATACTCACATCAATAACCACTGCCCATCTACATACAGCCTTGTCACGTCACCCCATTCAACGTCCTCGCCAATATTGGAAACTTCCAATCTGGGATAATTCCATCCACCACATTTTGTCATCTGCGCACATTTCTCACATCCGCCATCCCAGCTCAACGCACAGAGTGAGGAAAAAGGTCGGAGTCTTGCTACAAGCGCATCAGGCGCTGGACAATCGACCTCCAGCCCTTCACACTTGCCTGATCAACAATCATGTTCATTTGACGAGGCAAATCGTAGGGGCGGTAAGCGAGGCGTAGCGCTACTTTATGGGACCGATCGCAGACAAAGGTGCTACATTCTCGCTTGAAACAAGCGTATATAGATCGTCCAGGCGGCACTGTACGCAGATGGGTGCATGGAAAAAGGAAAGCAACTCTATGATTGATCCTATGCATGCCTCGTGTGAAGACGAGTCCGTCTCGGTCGGGTGCGAAATCCAGGCCAGGACAGATGGAGAGATGCCCGTGAGAGGACAAAACCCTGGGTGGATAGTGACGAAGTTGATAAGAAAAAGGAGCGGTTTGGAATCGAAAACGAGGGTAGATCTGCAAGTGTATTGAAGTGTAAATTACAGGATCCTATAGTAACACTCCAGTAGATTCAAGATCTACACTTCAAATTGAACATGTCCAACGTACGTGATCCATATTTCCAAGCAAGGCAAGAATTGCTCAATGTTCTGCAAAAGACCAACTACAATTTTGATCGCTGGCAGAAGCTCCAGCAGCAGTCGCAGGGTCAGTCGGGGCTCTCCGCAGAGAGCACGCTGCGCTCGCAAGAACTCGCATCTCTCACCCGCGAGATCAAGGATGCTATCAAGCAAATCACCGCGGATCTATCCAATCTTCAGCAAGTGATCAACGTCGTGCAGGCAAACCGTGCGGCGTTCCCTTCGATTGACGACAATGATCTCAATGAGCGTAAGAAGCTGGTCAGCGACGTTGGTAAGCGAATCAAAGAGATCGATGAGACCCTCAATGCCGCTCGATCTCGCGCCAAACTCGAGGCCGACAAGCGCAAGGAGCTGCTGAGCGGACCTGCATCTGGTTCGCAAGGGTACGGCTATGGTAGCGGTGGGCTCGGCTCGCGGTCCGGATTCGATCGAGCGCGCGAGGCCGATTCGCTAGACCTGGTCGAGCGCAAGCGACAGGCACAGATGGAGCGTGAGGCAAAGGAGGATGAAGTGATTCTCTCAATGAGCGAGTCGCTGTCGAGGCTACAAGTCAGCACACTTGGTATTGGTCAGGATCTACGACAGCACAAGGAGTTGATCGAGGGTCTTGATGAGGAAGTAGGGAAAGCACAATCGACAATGGATGTAACACTAACACGAATCGATGCACTGCTACAGAAGTCTAGGAAAGGCAGGTACTGTTGCATCTTCATTCTTTTTGTCATTGTCGTAGTGCTATTCTTCTGCATCATTTATCTGTAATGGTATCGCTGTCTCACGCGCCTGGTCGTCTAGCTTGATATGGATGGCCAAACCTTTGTTATTTCATCAATAAGAAGACTATTCACGAAGCCGAAATGATGCGGTACACGATTGAGACTTGGGGATTGGACTGAGGTTTCGGAGGACTACGTCTGTTTACCAATGCAAGTCTATTGTACTTTACAAGCGTTTCTCCCCACAGTATCCAACCTTGCCGCATTGCTCTCTGTTATGGGCTTGATCACAATCATGCAACCTCGCTGTCGCTACTAAATGGCTGGTGAGAAGAGAAGCGGGTCAGTGGATCATCATCATAAGACATGCATAGGTCCTGTCTTTAGGCTCAGACCATGGGTTTAATTGCTTAATCCAGAACTTCTTGATCTTGTAGCTTTCTGAGTTCAGCACTTATTACACTGCTACCAAATACAATCGTGATTGACGTGTGACTGTTTCAAGCGTCAACAGTTGCTAACACTCTTAGACATTGCAGCGTTGGTTCTTCGACTCAATGATAAACAGTAACAAATGAACGAAACGGGCTGATATATTAAGTGTATGGAATCAACGTAATAACCATAGCTTGTCAAGGTTGGTACAAATCTGCGCCTTGTGGGGGGACAGAGCGAATGACGATTGTTCAAACCGGTAGATGGAATAGAAACAATCCTGGAACTAACACCTGCTCTGCATGGATCACTTACGAAATCATGCCTTGATCAGCGAATCGTTCTCAGTACTAGGATGAACAGCTCGGCATTGGCGGCGAGATGTAGAGCTAGGGAACATTCGTATGCACAGATAAGTACAGGGGTGCAATATTCATGCGACCACTTCGGCGTCGACGTAGAGATAAAATGAGGCCTAGTGTGCAAGCAAAGGCGAGTCAAATGGAAACATGGCAAAGCTATATAGGAAAAGCTATAGAAGTCAGTGATAACAACCCATTGACAGGGCTTAAAGATAACATGCTATGCGGAGAATCGAGTATGCTGCTTAGAGAGGAGTGAGATCTCTGCTGGGCCGAACAGGTGACCAGGACGAACTGCTGGAACTGCTCGTAGTCACCAGCTGGCTGCTAAGGGTCGCCTGAAGTCGCGCATCGAGACGTGCCAGAACGGCCAGCATCTCGGCGCACGTCGGACGATCCCGTGGATCCGGAGCCCAGCCCTGCTGAAGCAGCTTCTTGAGTAATGGTGGCGTGTTCGACGGAATTGTAGGCCGATAGTGTTGGACGCAGATCATGTGACGCATTGCCGAGAAGACTTGCTGCTGGCTCGGTCTTGGATTCGAAGCCCGCAGTTTTTGGAGATGCTTCTTGCGTGTCTCCTCCGCTCGCTGTTGCAAGGAAAGGTGCTCACGGTCGTCATCTACCACATGTGGAGCTGTAACGATCGTGTGATACTTGGCCGAGTTGCGGAGAATACCTTGCGTGGGCTTACGGTTTAGGTTGAGAAGACCTGATTCTGCGTTGGGCTGAGAGTCAACGGTCACGCTAACAACCTCGTCAGCAATCTTGACACCTTTCGTGTTGGGTGTGCCTTGCTTACGAGGCTTGGGTTCGGCGGGTGTCTTTCCGTCGAAGCTTGAAGACTTGATCAAGCCCGGAGTGAATGTGCTGAAAACAGCCGATTGGCTCTTAAAACCGGCTCTTGAAGGCTTCGCATCGCTTGCATTGGAAGCGGCGGAGTAACCCCGTTCCAGTGTCAAGTCCGAGTCCGCCTGTGAGGCAGTGGAGCGACTTGGGTGATCCTTCGCTGCATCCGGTTCCTTGTCGTCACCCTCGCGATCAGAGCCGGGGGCAAGCCCTGTTGAAGAGCGCTCGTCATCTCCCTGGTTCGATCGTGGTCGGAGATCCTCAAGAACGTCTGACATAGTCGGTGCAGCCGCGACTCCTTCTTCTTCTGAGTCTTCAGCCATTTTGGCCAAGTCGAGATTACTCGGTCCTGATCCGAGGTTGACTCGTACCTTCGAGCTGGGAGAAGCGACCTCAGGTGGTGTGGGGCCGACGGGGGTTGCTGTCGTCGTATTGATGTAGGTGTTCAAACCTGTAGGAGTGTTGAACACGAACGTCCCGTCTTCAGCAGCTTGGCGATCCGTCGAATATCCTGAGAGGAGTGATTGAGGCTTCGCCTTAGGTAACTGGGGCAGCGAGAGATATTCCTTCACCTTCTCTTCTAGGTCAGTGTAGGGCACGTTACCAGTCAGAATCTCCCAGAGGACACACGTCAACGAATAGACGTCAGCCTTTTCATCGTAGCTCTGACCCATAATAATTTCTGGGGCGAGCCAGTTGATGCGTTCAGGAAGACGAATACCCATCAGAGGCGAGCGCAAAGCCGGTACAGAGGTTTGACCCTCATCTGATCTATTAGAGCTACCGGTCGACATTCTCGCACTGGGATCCGAGTTGTAAGTGGCACCGGTTGACGAGGCTCCATCCAGCGAGATCATTACATCTCCGCCTAGGGAGCCACTTGAAGAGGGCTTCGGGGGAGGCACATAAGTTGGGGGCCGGTACTCAGCTGTAGCGGCAGCTGCAGCAGCAGCCTCAAAACTCACGGATGGGCTGGAGGGTGCGGCTATAGAAGAACCTCGTGAAGAACGTCTTTCTAAGCTTGGACTTGAGCCGCCTCTGAGGCTGCCATTGGGAGAACTTGACTGAATCGATGCATTGTAAGAGCTATTGCGAGACATGCGGTCAGGGAGACCATCCGACGTGATGACGCCAGATCCTTCGAGTTGCTCAGCTTCATCGGAACTATTGTCTTCGTAATGATCCGACTCTTCATCTTCGGGATGCATGTACAAGGCCTCATGCTCTGCTTCTTCAAGACTCTTGAATTCGACATCTCGGTCGACGTTTCCAGAAAACACAGTCAATGGGGTGCGACGAGGGGAAAGGACGGGATCATCTTGGGGTTGAGATTGAGCTCGACGCCGTGACTTCTTGCGCTTCCGCTTTGAGCCACCAGCCGCCACAGGGACCTCTTGAGCCTGTTTCGACAGCTCATTGACTGGTGCGGCGTATGCTTGTCGTGAGAGCTCGAGATCAGCCAACTTAACCAGTCCATCCGAGCCAATCAAAAAGTTCGATGACTTGATGTCAAGGTGTAACACGGGCGGATGCTGAGTATGAAGATACATTACAGCACGGCAGCAGTCCATCATCATACGGATCTTCGTTGTCCAACTCAAGCCACGGCCAAGGGTGTAGCTTATGGGTCGTCCTGTGTAGTAAGGCGTCTCATCCAGATTCACTCCAGTCTTCGGTGTAGGGTATGGAGATGCTGGGAATGGTGAAGCACTGTTGCTTGGAGAGGCGGGATATGCTGAATCCCGTGCAGTTCCTGGCTGGTCGGCATCAGCTGACTTGTTACCGGCATATTCTCCAGAATGTGACTCGGATGACTTGCCAGCAATCAAGCGATTTGAGGAGTCATACACTTCGACACCTCCAGTTGCCAAGCTATACTCGTCAAGTGGAACACCTCTGTAAGCGGACTCAAGGAAATCCATCATGTTTGTGGCGCAAAGCTCCAGAACCAGGCAGATCGCAGGAGGGTTCACGGAGACACCCTCGACTCGGACGATGTTCGGATGCTGAAGTCGAGCCAAGAACGATGCCTCTCGGTAAAAGTTCGACACCACCTCTGGAGTCAGATCAAAGCAGAAAATCATCTTAATTGCGACGGGTTTCATCTTGTAGCGGCCACGGAACACACGCGACGTACTACCCGCACCCAACACGACGTGTCGATACTTCTGAGAGGTGGTTGAGTCAAGATTCTTCTCCAGCGACAGGAAGGCGAAGTTGATGGCCCTGACAACCTTGTGGCATCCAAAGGTAGGAGCATCAATCTCCTGGGCTAGCTCGCGAGCACTGGAGGGTCCGAGTTGGAAGCCTAAAAGGGGTTCCGCGATGCCTGAGGGCGTGGCTTCGGAGAGACCAAGCCAGTAGCGAGAATCCGCTAGTAGGGTCTTGTACACGCAGTAAGGTACTGTAATAGAGAGCAAGCCATGTGTGCTGACTTCATAGATGCAGTATCCGACGTTATACCCCACGATACGGAAGATTTGGGACAGAACCAAGAGGAAGTTGGCCAAAGTCCAGAACATAGAGTAGTTCTTCACGGCTGGCCGGCGGTAGAGTATGTTCGATGGGGTTAGCCAGATGATACCGTGGTAAACCATTGAGATGGACACGCAGACAAGGTTGGCTCCAGGGCGCCAAACGTCGTCGGCGGGTAGCGTCCAGGCCCATCCAAGGATACCCGTTCCCAGCATCAAGTAGCAGACGAAGAACACAACCGTGTACCGAATGGCTCTCTGTCCGACTCCGTGGAAACAGAGGAGAAATGCGACGGATTCGGTCACTGCGCTTGTGAAAGCGAGACCAAAGCCGAGCAGATAAGAGGCCCATACAGGGTGGTGCTCTCCCGTGACAGGCACGAACAGATCAAAAATGGTTTGCTGCACGCATGCATATGCCATAATTCCAACTAAGATCTGATGGAATGGGAAAATGATCGTCTCTGAGGCATCGGCTTCGTTCATGTCACCTTTTGCGGCCCGCCGGCGATTCCTCCAGATGAAGAACATAATATACACAAAGCAGATGAACTGGAATCCTGCGTGCATAGTACAGAAGAACGAAGGATTGCCCACCACGTCCGACCCTTCGAAGGGCCAGTAAGTGTAGAGCTTATAGCAGAACTCCAGAGCGGTATCGGGTGCACCGGACATCTTGCAGTAGGTTCTTTGTATAGTCCGCGTCCTGTGGACCCGGGCTGGACTATCAACTCCTACACAGTGTGCGTATGCCACCTACTTCAAGTGGAGATGTCTCACACTTGACTGAGAAAAGTGTTTTCTACTGCGAAAACGCGGGGTGGGCTGTGACTGCTGGTCAGAACTGGACCCGGACCCGCGTTGAGCGAGAATAGACCGAGCCAATACAATGCCGTCGCACTCCCCACACTAGCTCGTTCGTGCGCGTTTCACACTGAAATAAACCTGAATTCGCTTAACTTTAGGCCCACATAAAGCCGAAATAAGGTACGCGGCACATTTTCTGGCCCTGCTCGCGGAGGTGGTTTTCCAGGCCGTTCGCCTCAGTCAGCGGGGATAATCACTTAAATCAGTTGCAGTTAACATTTCCATTGAGGATTCAATCTTGGTTGAAGTTGTTCAAGGTAGTGCATTTTATGAATACCCGCTTGGGAGGTGGCCTGATCTGTAAACTGACGGAACTCTTGCGGCTGTCTGATATCATCCTTGTGCTTTACTTCGATTTATTGGGACAATAATAGCCATCCTGGCATTGCTTCGCAGTAAAAAACCTTTTCTAACTGCTGCACAACATACGCGCAAAATCTGGTGGACTGAAAATTTGCTTGAGTGGAATCGCAAGAGCGATGAGAAACCTAACCTAACAATGTAAAAACAGGTAGATTACAACTTAGACTGCTTCGCGGCCAGGTTCAACAGAACCTCCTCGGAACCACCACCGATGGCGTTGACACGGACTTCACGGTAAAGGCGCTCAACCTTCTCACCAACACCACCTCGGATGAAGGATGCACCACCAAAGATCTGGGAGGCCTCACGCGCACAGAACTCCATCGTCTGCGTCGCCTGAACCTTGCACAGTGCAATCTGACCTCCGATTTGGTTAGTCTTGCCATGGTTCATCTGGTATGCGATGTGCTCCAGGTAGCTGTGAACAAGTTCGACTCTGGCTGCCATATTTACAATCTTGTGCTGGATGACCTGGTGGTCAATGAGGCGCTTGCCAAAGGTGCGACGAAGTCGAGCGTACTTAATGGACTCCTCAAGGCACACGCGAGCATATCGGTTTGCCATGGCCGCAAGCAGGAAGCGTTCGTGGTTGAAATTGTGCATGATTGCGGTCCAGCCCTTGTTGAGTTTACCAATCAAGTTCTTGGCGGGCACCTTGACGTTGTTGAAGCTAAGGTAAGCCGTGTTAGAGATCCACCAGCCCTGTGTCTTCTGACGACGTACAGTCACACCAGGCATATTCTTCTCAATCAAGAGCAATGAGATCCCTCCCATGCCCTCACCACCGGTACGAACTGCAGTAGTGTAGTAGCTAGCCTTCACACCTGAGGTGATGAACTTCTTTTCACCGTTGACGATGAAGTAGTCATCGTCTCCGTTGGGATTCTCACCCTTGTGGAAGACAGCAGTCGTTCGGAGAGAAGCGACATCACTTCCAGCATAGGGCTCTGTTACTGCAAGAGACATGATTGCCTTGCCAGTAATGACGTCACGTGCGACCTTATCCTTCAAATATTGTGAACCAACAGAAAGGACAGGCGGAAGCGCAATGCCAAATGAGAAGAACACAGCCCAGAGGATACCACCCGCAGCGCAGCGCGAGAGTTCATCAATCAGGATGAGGTCGTGGAATGCATCGCAGCCTTCAGGTGGGGTGCCACCGTACTCCTTGGGCCACATTGCACCGTAAATACCAGCCTTGTAGGCCTTCTCGTGAAGTTCAGGTGGGTACGTGCCACTTTCATCCCACTCATGGCAGTAAGGCATGATTTCCTTCTCCACGAACGCTCGAACACGAGCACGGAACTCACGGTGTGAGTCATTGTAGTAAGGTGAGGCATTGGTGGTGTACCAGTTGGGGTCTCCGAAGGGGATACCGTCGCCGAAGGGGACCACGTCACCCGTCTTGCCACTGCTGGCACCAGACTTGGACTTCGTCTTGGTCTCTGAGGGCGCAAGAGTACCGATGCACAGGTGCGCGTACTTCTCAAGAATCTTGGGCTGGTGCAGACCGAAGAAGTCATTCGTCGTGTCTTGTCTAAAATTGATATTATAGCAATGAGTTGGGTGGGATACACTTGTCAGACCAGGGAGTTGTCAAATCCATCAACGAAACCCCTTCGGGCGAAGGAAGTTTGGACCAGAGGCTAGCTCAGCAAGTACACAGAGATTCAGGTAACTATGGCGCAGAGTAATGTGCCAATGCAACTGCAACGTACCCAGCTACGCGGAGCAAAGCGCTGGTCCCACCAGGGTGGAACTGGGCGAACTTGGTCACGTCGTAGACTTTATCGCCAATGATGATCCATGCATCGTCGCTTTTGTTGTGCTTGCGCACCTCCTCACGCGTATATACCTTGCTCATCTATATTCGTAATGATACGATCCAACGAACGGTAAGGTCATCAGAACCGTGCACTTGCCCACACTCGAGATATTCTACCCTTCGCATTTACTGTCAACCTGTCCAAAAGATATTTCTCCCGGCCTCCAGACCGACAGGGTACTGCTTGTTGGATGGCGGAGCAGCGATAGCTCAGAAGATAGGGCTTGAAGTGGTGATAGAACGCTATTCAGGCACTATAGCTGCCCAGCTTTAAGTTAAATGAACGAGTCTACCGGTAGTTACCCATTTGAGAAGGTCGATTCCAATCACCAGTTGTGAAACCGTCTGAGACCTGCATGACGTGATTGAAAGTACGTTGTACGCTGATCAGCTGCATCAGCTGATATTGCACATATCTATGGGACTTTGAAAACACCAAGGTATAGAAACTGTATTTTCTTATTTACATAAGAGCGCGACGCGATTCGACCAATCCTAACGTTGCAGTTATCGTGTCAACATTTGCGCTCGTAGTTAATGTGTTGAAAGGGCTGCATATCTTCATACGGGAGTCAGCGATACGTAAAGAACTCTGTTATCGTGCTACAATGATTCAGAGAACATGTGCTTTGTGCGTGTGGATTCATGACTTCTCACTGGATCAACCTGGAGGTCAATCGTATCGATTTGTCATAAAGTAATGAGCAGGTTCATGAGTATCTGTTTTCGAACTCATGGCTCACGACCACAATTACCCAAAGAGGCGGTCTATCCAGCATCGCTAGTTATACGCCTCAAGGGGCACCTTCTACAATTCCAGGAACTGAAGCTACGAAAGAAAATACGATGTGTTGTACACGGTTCATCACGGCTGGGAAAAAGGATCTATAGAAAACGTGGTTCGAGTTGGTTTGCGTCTCGTTTGACTAAATCTATCTATGCTACTGAACATGGACATATACGTACGCACACACTAGCGGATCTTGTGTCTGCATCTCCAATAGACTTGAATCGACCATCACCCTTCCATCTTATTGATCCTGAGTGGACTGCGAATCACGAAGATGAATCATGTCTGCCATGTTCTTCTGAGGGTGGTACTTGGAGTAAATAAGATCGAATCGCGCACAGAGCTGGTTGTTGAATTCCCATGTCCACTCGAAGTTCAAGTTGGGGTCAAAGGCGAGGTGTGACCACTCCTTACGAGAGATGAGGTTTCGGCCCTTCATGTCAAGCGCAGCAAAGATTTTGGTGACCTAGAAACGTGCAGTTAGAAAGTGTATAAAAAAACAACGGCTGGGTTAGACTTGTGAGATGACAACACATGAAGCGTAGCCAAGTACTCGAGACTAGATTCGTCTCCAATCCAATCAAACGCAACCGAATCACACAAGTGATGACTTACCAATTCCTGATGAACCTTGGGATCCGTAACGAAGGGGTTCATTGCGCGAATCAAGTTCGAAACTTCCTCGCGATTGAGCTGACCGTTGCCATCCTCGTCGAAGGCGGTGAAGTAGCGCGAGAGGATGCTGATCTGCGAGCCGTGGCACAACACACTTAAACCCTCAACCAACTCCAAGAAGTCGACACTACCACTGCGGTCAAGGTCCCAAATGCTGAACACAAGCAGTGCGAGACGTCGGTCGTACTTGCCCTCGCCCTTGATCTCATCGAGCAGCGCACCAAAGTCAGAGAATGTGAGCACACCGTGGTTGGGGTTCTCCAATCGCTTGCGGAAAGTGGTGTAAATGCTCTGCAACTCACCAAGTCCGAACTTGATGGTTTCCAGTCGGAGCATATTGTAAAGAATGTAGAGCTTGTGCGTTGCAAACTTGTTCTGGCACATGCGCCTGGTCTCCTCACGCAGCTTCTTCTGCTCATTGTAGTTGTGCCAGTAGAACAGCCCCACTGACAGTAGCCCCGCGACGACCGAACCTCCGATCGTACCTCCGATAACGAGTGCCACTTCCTTCTGGGAGACCCCTTGCTTGTTGTCCTGCGTAGCCGACATGCTGCCGTAGTTTAAAGCGTGCAGACCTAGCTACAGCACTGGGTTTTGGGCGTGAGCAGAAACGTGAAGTGAGTCAGGCAGGGGCATATAAGGTCTTTACCAGTCATTCAATCGGGGGAAGGAGTGGAATACAGGTATTTTGGGGGTATGTTCGTAGGTTCACAGCTTGTTTCACAATACACATGACAAGAGCTTCGACTAACAAATCACATTCACTGCACTTTTCATGTATACCACTACCACACCGCGGTATTTTCACTCATATTCCCCCTTTTCCAACCTCGTTCTCCCAGCAGCCTTGACGCTAAAAAACGGCTCTCGACGCTAAAAGTCGGCTCTCCGCTGGGCCAAAGTGAAAACGCGGCTGACATTAAAAAACGGCTCTCGGTGGGGCTGAGGCAGGGAAACTGACTAGGTTAGAGTTTGTGCATTGGGTTGGGATTCGGTATGCGGGAAGGCTGGGCTGATATCTACTGAATGAACAATTTCCTATGTGTGTAGCAATTGTATATCGACCACTACAGATGACTTGACACATGACTGAGCATAGAGTTTCCGTTTCTACTAGGGACACTGAACCGCCTGCTCGTTTGGAGCCTTAGGGTGCTCACCTGAACTTGTCGCATTGCATGCACTCACATTATAGCGCCCTGACCCCGCCTAGCCTGGCAAGCGAGACGGAGTCCTCCCCAAACACCACGACCGTGAAGGAAAACGGAGGGGATGCGATAGGACAGAGCAGGACGAGTTGAATCTGTACTCCAGCGTGACTTACTTGCTTGCCTGGTCACTCGCCTGCTTGGTAGAAGAGAGTAAGAATCATTCTGACCCAGAATCCAGGCGAAGATAGGTCAGGCGAGAGCCGGCTCACTTAGCCAATGGACGAACTCGTGGCCGACCTGGTGGCGGCGCACGAGGAGATCGTGCGGGTACCCGTGCGACTGACCAAACGGGAGACCGAACAGGCGATCAAGAGCTTCTTTGTGCGCACTCAGCTCTGTGTCGACACCTTTGCAGAGAACCCAAAGGCTGGCATCACCCAGCTCGGCAGCAGTACAAACAGTAGCAACAATCAAGGCAGCAGCGGTTCGAGCGGCACGATCATCATTCCAGGCACCAATCCAGCTCTCACGTCGCAGAATCGGCATCTAATCCATGATCCACTCGCAGCCGGATTTCAACCTCCCTTTTTTGCCGATTTCGAGACTAAAACCAGTACCGTGGGCACGCCTTTGCATGGAACCAATCCAGTCTTGATGCGCAATCTATGGTGCGCCTTCTCCCCGGCTGAGTTGGCATTGCTCAATGAGACATCGGTCGCGGTTCTGTACGCGCCGGGTCAGAAAATTTATGGACGGAATCGAGCCACGGGTGAGCTCTCTGAGGTTCAAGTTGGGTGCATCTCAAATCCAGCGTCTGAGTATGGCGGTGGTACAGTGGGCACGCCTGGACCGATCACACAGAATCTAGGCATCTCAATCCCTGCGCAGCAATACCAGCTGAGTGCTGCGCTGACAGCGCCAACTGGAGCAAGATACCTGGGCATTGTGCTCTACGGAGCCGTGGATGAGTTCATTCAGTTTGGCGAGGGTCGCTGCGCCACTCGGCTTGGTATAGGTTCACTGCTCAACCCAGATCTCTACTTTGGAGACACCTGGGCACAGCAGACAGGAATATCGATGGGAGTCGCTCATGGTGACACCGCTGCAGCGTTTGTAACATCACCTCCCGGCACCGTGGCAAGCTCGCAAAGAAGCGCCGCACCAAGAGGTTCAGGCAGTCTCGCCTGGCCTGGGGGTTTATTGACCCCTGGCGCGGCAGGAGCTTTCTCAAATCAACGTTCAAGCCTCTCCATGTCACCATCAACAGCAGCACTTGTGGGACCGGGCTCCAACAACACATGTGTCCTTGTCTTGCATGTTCCTCTTCCAGTTGTCGCACATTACGCGCGAGAAGGCACAAAATTCTTTGCACAACACCGCGACACCCCAGTCAGCTCTTCACAGGCTCCGTTTGCGGCCAAGTTCCTGTCTGCTCTGACGCTAAGCCAGTGGCAAGTTATCACGGATGCTGCGTTCAGACTTGCACCGAAGCTCTGGCAGGGCGGACCGGCGTATCTTGGCGCGGCAGGACAACCAGCAGGCGTTGGCATGCCATCCATCCGTACAGAAATGTATCGTCGTACCTTGCAAGTCCTGTCCGAAGGTGGACAGGTCAGCCCATCTGCAGCTCAAGAGCTGCAAGCTGTCCAGCGGCAGTACGGGATCACGACGGCTGAACATGAGGCAGCCATGTTTGCTCTAGGACTGAGTGAAGAGGACTGGAATCGGTTCAAAGAGGCATGGCTGACAGCCAAGCCCTCAGGAAAGTATGGACGACGTGCCTCCTTAAGTGGTGGAGCAGCCGCAGGTCCAGCTGCCACAGATCTTCGTGCTCGCAACAACGACATGCTGATCCGACAGCTTCATCGAGACATGTATGCTCGAGCATTAGAAGTCTTCCTCGAGGATGGCGTTATCACAGCTGAGGAGCGAGTGGAAATCGAACGCATGCGCGCGCAATACGCATTGACGGAGGCAGATCATGACCAAGCTCTGGCACAATTAGGTCGCACACGTGCGGAGTACGACAAAATGGTTGAACTCGGTATGAATGCCGAACTACAGAGCGGAAAAGGTGCGATCTCAGGAACAGAGGAGAAGGACGTGAGTCTGGATCCTACCGCGGCGGATGCAATTGCGAAGACAGAAGCCAGCCGCGCTGCACGTGAGAAAGCTGCGCTTGCGACATCCCTCGCACTGACACGTGAGCGCGCAAATCAACTAGAGGTTTACAAGCGCGTCTTGTCGACATTCCTGGCGGACAATGAATTGCCTCCCGCAGTCGTCAGTGAAATTGAATTCGTTCGTTCGCAGTGTCACCTGTCGCTTGAAGACCACAACCAGTGTTTGGCTGAGCTCGGGTTCACTCCAGAGCAATATAACGCGCTTGTTGAGGCAGGTGCAGATGCGGATTACCTGAGCCGACTTGATCGCTCTTCAGTCGTGGGCGGCGCAAACGTTCGTCTTCGTGAACTGACAATGCAGAATCGCCTTGTTGAGAAGGAGCGGAATCTAATCCGACAACTAGAGGAGGAACGCAGACGAAGCAACAAATACCTCCAAAATTCCCTGGCGCGCACTGTTCAATTGGAAAATGCTCGTCGTTTGAATACCGAACTACAGAGCAAGATCATGGAGCTCGAAAAGGAAATTGAAATCTACCGCAGTCGTGATCAAGAGAGTGGTCAAAGCTATGTTGTCATGCGAAAGAGTATGGAAGCCATGCTGGCTGAAATCGAAGGGTATCGCGAACGCGAACGCAAGCTTGAAGAGCAGCTGCACAACGCGAATGTTGAGTTAACGCGACAGAGTACCATGCTCGTCGAACGGTACCAAGCTCAGATCAGGGAGATCGAAGCAATTTCCCGCGAGAACGAAGAAAAGGCCGCTGCGCAGACAGCACACTGGCGAGGGGTTGCAGAGCAGCTTGAGAAGGTCGCAAAGCGAGCACAACGTTTGAATCGCAAGGAGGTCGAGGAGCTTCAACGAGAGCTACAGTCGTACAAGGATCTCGTTGCTGAAATCAGCGGTGTGAACGCCAAGAGGCTCCAATCCGTTGATAGCCATGAAAGTGAGCTCCAAGCACAACTCACGGCGGCTAAAAATGCATTGCGTGAGTTGACTGAGGAATGTGACGAACTGCGTTTGAAGCTAGAGCACGAGACGAAGCGCAACGAGCAGTTGGAACGAGGTGTCCAGACGTGGGCCGAGGCTCGTACCAAGTTGGAAACCGAACTTCAACAGGCTTATCTGAAGAACAAGGAGCTTACACGCATTCAGCGAGATTATAAGTTAGTGGTCAAGTATCTAACTGCTACAACATGGAAGAAAGTGTTCGGTGCGCGCCGTGCACTTTTCCGAATTTTCCAATCCGTCTCTCAACTCGTCTCTGAGTTCATTCGAGATGTCGAGTCCGCAAGTGGTCCTACAAGCCGCACTCGTGGCGGCAGCTCTACCAGTAATGAGGAGGAAGTCAATGCTGAACGTCGTCAACGTGAGCTTAAACTCGCCCAGGCAAAAGAAGAGACCCTTCTCGGTCTATGCGTACTCACCGAAGATACGGTTCAGGAGCTCGTTGCAATGTTCGACTCGTATCGAAAGTACATAGTTGAGTGGAAGAATATCTCGCAGGAGTTTTTCCACAGGAGCATGGAGCTGGCCAAGGAGCGTGAAACGACTTCAGCAAGCTTGAACCATGCAACACAGGCAATCCACGCGATGCTTGAGGAAGATAACTTGCGAGCCAAGCAGGTTCAGGAGCTACTTGGTCGTGCCGTTGACGTCGAAAATACTCGTAAAGAAACTGCGCTGCTCCGAAGACGAGTGCGTGAGCTTGAGGAGGCCAACAAGAAGCTGCAAATCAAGTGTCAAGCACTTCAGTCCACAAGTGCAGCATTGCAAGAGTTGGTCACACCTTACAGTATTTCAGTACCGGAGTATCTTCTCAAGAACGATAAGGGCCCTGCCCTACCTCCCTACCTGTCAGGTGTGGACTCAGGTCGAAGGTCGGCATATGACGCGCTTGTGTCAAGTGATGTCTTCAAGAATCTACAACGTCAGAACTATCGTGATCAGAGTGTCGCAAAGGCGCAGCAGTCCCAACAGGGTATGTTATCAGAAGTCCCGTCCACGGCTCGCTCTGGTGTTCCCCCAGTTCGAGGTGAGAATGACAGTTCTGCGCTCATCCAGGGCCACTTGCATGCGTTGAGTGAACGAGGTAAGATCAACTCAAAGGAACTCATGCACTTGACGAAGTCAGTGGTGACATACTTGAAGCCAAACCTCCAGACATCGCAAGAGAACGCTCCTGCATGGAAGCGCCGCTTACAAGTGGGGTTGGATGCAGATCCTTCACCTCGACGCCATACTAGCACTGGAACATCACATGAGAGGTCTCCAGAGGAGAGACCACTTGCAAATGCTGGCGCTCGGGGCATAGTGCCGTCCTCGACATCAGGTATCGCGGCCACTCCTCGGTCTCACACTACAAATGACACGAAGGGATCTTCTCATCTCCATCATTCGCATTCGCATTCGCATTCGCATTCGCATTCGCATTCGCATTCGCATTCGCATTCGCATTCGCATTCGCATTCGCAACAGACCCAGCAGCAACAGCAGGCAGCCGCGGATTGGGCTGCAACGATGGTTTACTCCTTACCTAGTGTATATTCAGAGATAACGCTTGAGACTCCACGGCAGTAACTGCTTCCTTCGCGCCTAATTGTACATTACTATCACCTATTTGATCGCAATAAACAATGGAAGTGTTGCTGTATTTCATTATCAAGCCTGGGAGTCCACACCTGGGATTACGAGGCAGTCGCCTACTGAGATTGACTCGAGGGCGATTGCAGACCCTCCATTTTCTGTTGGACCGCTGCTATGACTGATGGGGGTGGGTCAACTAATGTGAACATGAGTCGTGCGGTCTGCGTTGTTGAGAGATTCTCAAGTTGATAGAGGTTGCAGATTGGTATCATGACACTATCCCCCTTGCATAGTAGAGTCTGCTGGTTTTGAATAGTGAGGCGGAGTTTCTCAGGCTCGGCGCTAATAACGTAGAACAGTTCGATCTGATCAGACATTTCGAATGGCTTAACGCCACCAGGCAGCAGATCGAGGAAACCTGATGAGAAGTTGTCGCCCTGGAAGGTCTTACCTGCAAGTGGTATTGTCGAGCCGTTAACACCATCCCTATCGTCAAAGAGTGATTCAAGCTGGACCATATCGCGACTCTTAACACAAGTTAGCTCGGCGAACCTCTCGCCATCCCGGGTTTCGATTGCACCACCGCTTCCATCTTCGGCATCCTGGGGTTGAATCATACCCGCAGGATCGCTCACCCAGAACACTACACGAAAATTATCTCGTTGATAGGCAGGCTTGACGCCTCTCGGCAGGGCTTCATTCACAAAATCTTGAGTACTACCCAGTGCCGGACTTCGGCCCCCGTCAGCATCGGAGTCGTCCGAATCCAAAATCTGCTCCTGAAGTTCGTGTTCCAGGCTGACAATATGTCGTCCTTTCTTGCTTGGTGCAACTTTCTTCTTCGCTTCGCGAACCTCTGGTGGGCTCTCCAATTTAGCCCCCTGCTTCAACTTCTTTCGAAGATTCGCCTTGTAGTCCTTCATATCCTCATCGACCTCGGTTTCAGAGCCAGAATCCGGCTTCTCGATCAGAACCAAGGCTTGCTTTCGACCTTTCTCAAGATCCTCCTTCGAACTCGTAGTCCTTTCTCGCGAAGTTGTCTTCCTACGTTGACGAGTTTTTGGTACAGCTGGGGAGGACAGCCTCTCGACGCCGACGACTTCAGGCACAATCTCACCCAAACCTTCGCCCGTTCGTCGATACTTAAGATGCTCATTAGCCCAGAATGCCAATGGTGGGAACCGCTTTCTTCGACTGCGACGAAGGCCCATTGCAAGTGCTGCTTCGTCTTCCTCGTCTGTGGTTTCACCATCACCTGCGTGTGCATACTCGGCAAGAGCCTTTTCTTCTAATAGTCTCTCACCGACTCGAAGAATTGTACTCCTTCGATTCCCCTTGGATGCACCCGAGCCAGGTGGTCGACCGCGCTTCCCCTTGGGCGCTTCTAAGCTCGAACTCTCCTGTTTCGATCCCGATGCCTTGGCCCGAGCTGGTCTGGGCGACTCGGGTTCAGTTTCATCTCCTCCCTGCTCCATATTTTCATATTCGACATTTGAGTACAGCGGTTCCTCGGCTTCCATATCCTCGGCCGACGGTCTGGGTGGAGAGGGCAGAGTCGGCCGTTTTACAGGCTTCGCAGGGCTCGGAGCTCGGAGCGACTCTTTTCGCTTCGATCCAAGTGAAACAGTCTCAAGGGGTTGGGGCTGGTCTGCTTTCGCATTCGGCAGAGGAGACGTAGTGACGGACATGGGCAAGCTTTTCCGTACTGTTCCTTTGCTTGTGTCGGATCCTGATGCACTCTGAGGTGTATCAGGCTTCATGGGTGTTGGTAGACCGACATCCATTTCAACATCAGTTTCAACATCCTCTCCAACGAACCGAGGAGGAGTATCACTCACACGTCGGCTGCTCGTGCTGACTGGGCTGCGTGAAGGAGACTGTGTTCTAGGTGACCCTCTAGTTGAAATAGGAGAGGCTGAGCTGGCTGCAGCTTCTAACTCGTCATCCAATGCTCTGACGAAGCTCGTATCAGCAGCTGCTGCAGCGCTCCTAGAAGACTCCTCTTCATGCACACGAATAGATGCTGGTGGCAGCTGTGTAAGCTGACCAGCCTGTGGTGTCCGTTGCCCACGAGGCGACTTGGTGCTGTCAGAACCCGAACTGGCTCCGTTTCCAGAGCCGGCGCCCAGGCCAGACTGCCTGCGAGGTGATGTGAGCGCTGAGAGAGACGAGCCACTCGCCAACGTTGCTGTAGTCTTCGGGGGCGATCTCGTTGACGCTTTCGTCGGCGATTTTGAGCCTCGTTCGTCCGCCGATGAGACTTCACGTGAGCTTGACTTGGCCTCGGAGCCTGATTCCCTGCCGCTGCTTCTGCCTGGACTCCTTCGCGAGGCAGTTGTGCCACTTAAGAGATGGGTTACGACATCTTTCGCGGTGGTTGTAGCAGCTGTAGCCGTGGTTCTTAACCCCGGAGCTTCTACTGTGTCCTTACTCACGGCTTTGATACCATCGTCTGCATCTGCTGGAAATACAATAGGGGCGCTTCGTCTTCGCTTAGCTGCTGCAGCAGCCGTACCAGCCCCTCCTACAGCATCCAGATCATGCTCTCCATCCTTACCGATTTCTGCGAGCGCTTCCACAATAGCGGGGGTGTTACCAATAGGTGCTGCAATTGGCGAGAAAGGAGGGAGCACGGCGAGCGATTCATCAAGATCTGCTTGAGCACTAACCTGTTTCGGAAGCATTTGTTCTTGTCGTTGGGTACTAAGGCGGTTCCTAATACGCTCACCAACGTGCATGGGCTTCACTGGGGTGACATCATCCTCGTCGATAAACCGTTCTCGCGTAATTCCCGGTCGGGTTGCAGCCATACCACCGGCCGTTGTCAGCCCAGAAGCCATGTTGGACGTTGCATCGCCACCAACACGCGCGGGTGCATGTCCTTCTACTTCGTGTGCATCGGTTTCTCCTCCTCCACGGCCTCCATCTTCCTCACCTTCGGCGATGGATGCCGCATCTTCTCTAGCGGAGACTTCATCGGATTCATCACCCTCTTCTGGAATCAAGGTCTCCTCTTCCTCTTCTTCGTCATCGTCGTCATCAAAGACCTTACCTTTAGGCTTTGCTCTTGAGGCAATTGGGCGTGTTCTAGCATAGAAACCAAGTCAGGTATGAGTACAAGGGACAGATGGAAGTGAGTTACCGTTGTCTGGACGCGGACTCAAGTCTGATTACATTCGAGGCACGAAGGAGTCAACCCAGCCAACGGAAACAATACCACACAGCAGCAGCAAGACATTCGTGGGCAGCCCAAATCTTCAACTTACTTGACGATTTGCTTTCGCTCAATCTTACTTCCTAACACATGCCTGGAAGGATGCTCCGCATGGAATCGGTCGGCCCTGGAGCGTCCTGCAGCGAGAGAAGGACGGGGTCGACCGTTCTAGAAAATGACGCATAGGGTGAAGAAGCGGCTTCCACATCAGTTGCTGTTGTGCATGGCTGCTAGGCCTGATGACTAGGTGCAAGGTGGCAGTCCGAGCGAGTGCTTCGAGGTTTTGTTTCGCGAGAGGAGCAGAAAGTGGTGCCTTATGTGATAAAGTCGAATACCTAGTGCAATTTGATTCATGTTAAGCGGTAACAATCTGTACGTACCAGCATTGTATCCTAGACTCAGCTCCTGGTGATCACGTCAATACCCAGTTTTCGCTTCAAATACAAGTGTTTGTTTTTCCGTTTTCGTTCGAATTCCATTTTCGAATTTCAAATTTCGAACGGGTTTTGTGACCGGTTACTCGCAACATTTCGTCAGACACGCAACATTTCGCATCTGTCCTTGCTCAGTAACGGCCAAAGTTTAGACTCGACGCTACATTACTGCAGTCCGATTCGCGTAGGATAGAGCACGTGCAGCTCAGGAATAACCAGATTGTAACGGTCTCGGCTTTGTGAAGGTCTATTTTACCTCTGATACACCTCCAGACACGCACAGTCACGGCTGGAAACATGGCCGATCCCGCCTTCACTCAGAACAACACCTACGTGCCGAGGCAGGTCGGCGGCCGGGACTCGATTAAGCTCCTGAGTACGTACTGAAATCCCCACGCTTTTGGTTTTTCATTCCGCCTGCACCTGACTTCCGCTATTTAGTATCACGTCTAACCCTTATTGTGCTCGAACAACTTCACAAACGGAAACTCTAGGCGAACGTAAACCCAAGCGTAAGGCCAGGATACCTTCCGCGCCATCCATTCCATCGCGGTATGAAACCAAACTAATCACCCAACGGGACGAGCGCGACGCTTTCTTTTCCAGGACGCCGCGCTTTGCGCCTCTCCAGCCGATCACGCGCGCTGGACCTGGTACTTATGATATCACCAAGGAGAGCGGAAGGATAAGCCTTCTCAAGACATCAGACTCACTATCTCGAAAGGGATATGGCTCAGGCTTTGTTTCCGGCGAGGAACGGTTTCGACACTCGTTTCTGGAGCGTGCAGAGAATGGCCTTTATACTCCTGGCCCTGGATATTATTCACAAATGGACGAGTTCACAAGGAAACTCAACGCTATAGCGAATCGGTCCGAGATCGTGCCTTTTAACACATCAGCTCCAGGCGTCCTGCAGGCTAACCCTGCTGTGTATCGTGCCACTATTCAAAGCACGTCCGCATCCGGCTTGTCCCCAGCAATTGCCGCCGGAAGCACAGCTGTAGAGAAGGTCGACGTGCCTGGGCCAGGTTCTTACAATATTCCAGGCTCCATTGGCAGTGGGACCTCAAATCGCCTACGAGTCGTGAAGCAGCCTGCATTCACCATGCAATCTGGGTCGGCACCAGCAGGCCTTCCCAGTTGTGTTGCCGAGGCATTCTTGTCAACAGCGCCTCGATTCACGTCTGAGTCGCAGACCTCGGCACCGGCACCCGGTCAGTATGACGTTCAGGGTGCTTACGAGGCTGCGCTTCCACGATCGAGCAAGGCTTCCGGAGCCACATCCGTATTCCGTAGCCGGACGTCAAGAATTGCCCACGAGACGCTCTCCACTGCGCTGCTCCAGAGTACTCCTGGTCCAGGTACTTACGACATTGCTCATGCTGCAGGAGCGCAAGCGCATGGTGCTGCACCAATCAGCATCCTTGCTGAGAAGGAGGCAAAGGGTGAAGTCCTTCAGCCGTCCTCTAGTTTCGCCCCGCGTTCAAATGATCGATTCGGTCGGCCCTTGCAGCCACGTGTGGCAAGAGACGATGAGGTGACACCTGGACCAGGTGCCTACTCGCTTCCACCTACGATCCGTAAACCATCACCAAATGAGCGTAGACCACGGCCGATGGTTGGTAAAACGTCGTTGCACGCTCCTGACGTGCAATCAACGGCCACGTCGTCGCCTCGGTCTCTCTCGCTACAAGGACCCAGAGCAGCAGAAAAGGCTCCAGGCCCAGGCTCGTATGCTATTGCACAAGCCAAGGATAGTGTTACAACTAAGCGTTCGTTCCACCTGAATACTCAGTACCCAGCAGTCTGGGTTGTATAGTGATAGTCTTCTACTGTGATTCCGGGTGTGATGATGGCTGTTTTGCATGTTAGATTGTACTTAGACTGTGCTTGTCCCACAAGAAAACAATAACATCCTTTGCTAGCCTAATAAAAGGTTTATTGTACATGAAATAGTTCTAAATACCCATTATAATAGAATGCCTTACTATACATGCTCTTAGAGTTCATCTTTCCAACCTTCAATGGAGAGCTCCTTGGTGAGCTTCGCTTGAACATTGGAGATCAGACTTGTCAGCCACTGCTTTTCGACATTGGGGAAGTAACAAGTTCCGCTTCCGCAACAGCCGAGACAGTTGCAAACCGATTGCTTGAGATCTCTTAGCAGTGCCATCGATCGAGCTCCAATCATGTCTGCTACGAACAAACACCTATCATGCAATGATCCCTCCTGCAGAATGGTCATATCGGTTTTGGACGCTCCACCTGGAATGCACGTTCCACGCACGATACTCACATCGACGACGGCCTGACAAGCACCACACAGGCTCGCTTGGATCCGGGTTCGATCTTCCTCACTCATTCCAGATGTGGTGGCACTCACTTGAGTGTCCGATGAGCTTGGCGATTGACGCTTTTTACCTGCCTGCGATGGTAGTGAAGTGCGTTTGAGAGCATCTTCAGCCGCACGACGAATTGCTTCTCTTGCAAGATCGGCAGTCGTTTTGGGACCCGACTTGCCTCTCCGTTTTGATTTGTCGTTGAGACCGAGTGGATCAGATTTCCCCGCTTCGGATCCTGGGACTTGGCATGCCTGAATTGGAAGCCGATGGTTGGGGTAGGAGGTTCCGAACGTATGGTTCTCTACCCAATCAATGAACTCCTCTGTTTTGTTACAGAAACCCATTTGCAGGCAAGTATGAGCTTGGAACTGTGCAGTAACAGCTGTCTCAGCCTCGACAACCTGTTTGGCGAAGGCAGGGCACCACTTCCAGTCTGGAGCACGTTCGCAGTGCACTTCGATACGAGGCTGCCAAGCCATGCGAGTACAGATAGGCATGCAGAAGCTCGATCTGAGTTGTGGGGTAGCAATTCGACGAGGATTAGAAGATTAGCAAAGGAAGCTCAAGGCATGGCTAGCAAGCAACAGGCGTGTCCACAGGCTCGTTTCATTACACATTACACTCAGTTGACACGAGAACAAGGCCATCCCCTGGTGACGAAGAGACGATGACTTTCTGGTCTTCTTCCGATGAAGACATATTCAGCAGGACCTTACGGTTGCAATGACGTACCGACACTGCGAGGTGAGCTTATTGCAGAGGTTTCCCGACGAGGCAACTGCTTTGGGACACTTGCAATAGGCAGCATGTGCTAGTCCAGCGGGCTTGCCATTATAATTCCGAGCTAGCTCCTGCTCCAGGATTTGTGATAGAAAATTAGTAGGGCTCAGTGCCGTAGGACTCGCGATACCCTGGTGTGTAGCGGTAGCATCAGCCGCGACAGCTCGCTGTACAGCCCAGGGCGCCGCAAAAAGCGCGATCGTCAGCAGGTAGACGAAAAGGCTAAAGCACGCGGATCGTTTTTGGACTAATCGCATCCGCGCACACGATTAACCTATAGGTTTAGAGTGAATTTCCAAGCAACATAGTGTTAAGTATGGGGAGAAGCTGCACGATACCTGCAGGGATCATGCGAACTAATGCATGAACCGTTTGATCATGACACCTCACGGTTAAACTTGCGTTTGAAGCCGGATATCTCGCGTCACCCAAGTGCCTCCTTCATGAAACTGGATGATTCACACTTATAATACACTACTATATCCGTCGAGTCACTTAACTTGGGGTGACTATCCCCAGGTCCTGCCACAGCGCAAGCCTATTCAAGCTTAAATTCAGGGCCAAAAAACTACAATGGAAAGTTGCGAAAAGCGTAAGTGACGCAATGCACCTGAGTAGTATGCAATTTATTTAAGTACGACTCGAGTGCCATGTGCAAAATTGTGCGTCATTCTCTGCGTGAATTTCCTCTATAGTTGCGAAACACGTCCTTCTCCCGGCCGGATGCCAGGTCGGGATCAAAGTTGTTGGAAGCGACGCGGTGTTTGATGGGATACCGACGAGTGGAGTGGCATTCAATGAATTCTTGCAATCTAACATGGTGATCTGCTGCGAATAACCCACTGATTCTTCGTATAGCCCACCTCCCGCCTCGAGCTCAGGTAGCACTCTTTGACTCCAGTGATGGAGTGCGACGCCCTGGTGCGGTAGACCGGTCGAGATTACGCGCGACGCAAAAAGAAGCTACGTCAAAACGCTTTGAAATGACAAGTCTGATCGATTCCGCTGCAACTACCGCGAATGCTGCAGGTACCACTGCATCGAGTAGCAGTTGCGCATCGAGCGAAACCACAGACGAGGCCGACCTGATGCATACCAATGCGAATGTGGATGCAGGGGCCAGTCTGGGACTGGGTGCTCCCCGCAAGATTCCCCTGAGCGACCATATATGTGGCTCAGTTTGTGCATCTGCTCAGGCCCAGTCAAATTCCAGCTATCATGAGAACCACCTTACTAGGATGCAATACCGGCATCAAGTACACTGCACCTCCGGAGGATCCCAGTGTCAAACTGCAGCTGGATATGCGTGTGCTGGTGTTGCACATGATGCTGATGTTGCTACTGATGCTGCCGCCAATCCTGCTATCCATGCTAGTGATGTTCGAAATGCCTACAAACGAACTCAACTGGACACTAGTGTTACGAGTCCTCTTGCAGACGACTGCGCTGCATCTAGTTCTGCGGTGGCGACGTCTGGCTCAAGCTCGAGTGCTAAGAGTGCTGATCTCACTAGTGAACATTCCCTAGTTTCAACTATCTCACAACAATCAGCATCGTCACCACCATCGTCGTTTGTTGAGCTTAAAGACCCATCAGATCTCACTTCAAATTCCGTGAAGACGACTTCATTAGAGCCTCATGGGAGCTATTCTAGTATGTACGCACAACCACAGTCCTCAATTGCTTTAACTCAATCTAACTCGAATAAGACTTTAATCAACCAGGATACACAAGATTCAATTGAACAGAAACAATCAGAACAACAACAACAACAACAACAACAACAACAACAACAACAACAACAACAACAACAACAACAACAACAACAACAACAACAACAACAACAACAACAACAACAACA
>Ga0180217_1000475_pt1 | contig 65249 bp, 29 predicted proteins | sample eDN3rd37CBELigOP_FD_128521 | JGI IMG/M metagenome (GOLD analysis project Ga0180217, IMG submission 128521) | Enriched Organic Plus compost microbial communities from Emeryville, California, USA - eDNA 3rd pass 37_C BE-Lig OP (version 2) (version 2) ...
CCCCCCCCCCCCCCACTTTCCCCTTGCCTGTCAATCCTTCAACATCAACACCCAACTCGGCGGCTGCAATCTCTGCGCATAACTCCACATGACATCGTCTCTCATGTACAGTGACGATGAGCCCGTCGAGGATGAGATCGAGGAGAAGATCAACGAAACCACCTCCCTTGTCCTCAACCACAAGCCAGGGCCATCGGGAACAAAGGTGACGACAAAGTACATGACGAAATACGAGCGAGCGCGTATTTTGGGTACTCGTGCGCTCCAGATCAGCAATGGTGCTGCGGTCATGGTGGATCCAGAGGGTCAGACCGATCCTCTTGAGATCGCACGCAAGGAGCTGTATGCCCGCAAGATCCCGATCGTCGTCCGTCGCTATTTGCCCAACGGCAATTGGGAGGACTGGAGTATAGACGAACTGATTATTGAGTAAGGATGCTATGCACCGCTACCGAATGGCCCAAGGAGGAAAGATCAAACTAGTCCGACCACCCGGGCAATCGCCGCGTCCTTCAAGCAAGGCTGTAGTTCAAGGTGGAGCAAGTTGCTGGCCGTGCTCCCATCGATTCAACGCCTGTGCTCGTACTGACACGCATGCGTGAGGGTGCATGCATGTATGTGATGATCAGCCTTGCGAATATTATAGTATAGTCTCAGGCGTCTGAACAGGACGTCGTTTATCTCAACCTTATGTATAACCAATTCTTCATGTATTTGTTCTTCGTTCACTTTTCCCTTTGGCAACTCCCGCCAAGTCCAGCAAACCATGGTCTAATATGATGGCTTCTCTGCCCTTGGTCGTAACTGTTCGTGTTATCGATCCGTTTCGAGTTGGAACTGCAATCTGGGTATTGTTGAATCACTTCGCTCCCGCAAACTTCAAGTTCATTTCAGCCACACGTCTCTCGATAGCAGTGGTCAAGGACTGACTCCTGACATCAACAGCTACAACCAAGCAAGCTACCCATCATGCAAACTGACGAATCACTAGGCAGTCGAGCTAAACGCAATCTGCTTTGGAAAGCGACAGATCGGACGAAGTAGTTCGATTGAAAAGTCACCTGTTAGAACCAACAAGCATGCATCCAACGATGCGTGCACAATACAACATTCAACTGAATCGTGTATAACTATGCGAATTGTCTGTCCACGTAATCTGTTGAGGCCTTAGACGTGGGCAGCCTAACCAGGTGCTGGGTGACGCACAATCGATAACCGACCTGGATGGATTTAATGAAGATCCACATTTCCACAGAATCGAGAGCGTGCGATCCGCTGAATGGACATCCGTGTCTTGCCATTAGGTACGTAGATAGCTTCATTATGATTACACCTGCACTATTTGTAGCACTGGGATGCTTGCATTGTGTGGCTGTGGAGTGGCAAATTTCCCCTCCAAGATCCCGCTTTTCGCAAGTGTCGAGATGCTGTGAGGGAATTGGGGAAGGATATCCCGCTTGAGTCATGTATTGTGTGCTTGACGTAATATAGCTTTACTTGGTACCTCACTATTACCCGTCAAAACCACTCTGCATCCCACAAACAGGTGCGGGACAGGATGTCGGCCGCTCCTGTGTCATTGTCAAGATGGGCGGCAAAACGATTATGTTCGACTGCGGCATGCACATGGGCTACAATGACTCACGGCGCTTCCCGGACTTCACGCTACTCGCGGATGTCGCCCCACGCAGTGCGCCGAAACTCTCTGGAGAGTCAAAATCCGCCGAAGACAAACCTGGAGCCCAGACTCAGCAAGAGAATGTGGACTATACGAGCAAGGTAGATCTCGTAGCAGTGACACACTTCCACCTCGATCACTGTGGTGCGTTGCCATACTTCACGGAGAAGTGTGGCTATAATGGGCCCATCGTGATGTCCCAGCCGACTCGGGCCATCTGCCAGATTCTATTGGACGACTATCGGAAGATCATGTCGGACAAGGTCGGCGAAGAGAACTTCTACACGACCAACGATATTCGTACCTGCCTTGCAAAGGTGAAAACGATTGCGGTTGGAGAGACGATAGATATCTCTCCCACTCTGTCAATCCGAGCCTTCTATGCCGGACACGTTCTTGGAGCTGTGATGTTTCAGGTTATCGTGACACACTCCGATGGAACACGGCAATCAGTTCTGTACACGGGCGACTACAACACGACACCTGACCGACATTTGGGAAGTGCCTTCGTGCCTCGCCTTCGCCCGGATGTGGTCATCACCGAAAGCACATATGCAACGACCATTCGTGACAGCAAAAGAAATCGCGAACTAGAATTCCTGCACAAGATCCGAGATTGTGTATTAAAGGATGGCAAGGTGTTAATTCCTGTCTTTGCGCTGGGCAGAGCCCAAGAGCTATGTGTACTGCTGGATACATTCTGGACGCGAATGGGCTTGGCCGGCAGGATTCCAATTTATTTCTCTGCAGGATTAACCACGCGGGCAAACACGTATTTCCAGTTGTATCCCGGATGGACTTCGGAGGCGATTCGAGATAAGCACTATCACTTGTCGATGAATCAATTCGAGTTTAATAACATCTCCCCCTTCGATCGCTCGTACATTCGGCATCCCGGTCCTATGGTTGTTTTCGCGACCCCTGGTATGTTGCATGCAGGACTGTCTCTAGAGATTTTCCGAGAATGGGCTGGTGACCCACGCAACTTGGTGATTATTCCCGGGTACTGCGTGCCTGGTACTGTGGGCAACAAGGCTCTATCAGGGCAAAAGAGAATTGAAGTCGAAAAGGATGTATTCATCGATGTTAGGTGCACAATTGCGCACCTGTCATTTAGCGCACACGCAGATTGTCACGGCATCTTGGCTCTCCTTCGAACTACACAGCCACGACATGCCGTACTGGTACATGGAGAGCGCTCCAAAATGGCCTACCTCAAAGATCGTATCAATCGTGAGTTAAATATTCCATGCTGGTGCCCAGCAAATGGGAGTACCGCAGACATTCCACCTCCACCCTCAATAGTTCCATTTTTGCTGTCATCATCCGTAGTGCAGCCCCACGCCACTCGTAAATGGAAAATTCTCCACTCGTACATAGCCTGGGCGATGTCTCGTCAGAGAACCGCTCTAACGTCGACGCAAACAACGAGCCACCAAGAGGTTGTCTACAAGCGGATTAAGCGGGATAATTCGTCTGAGAAGACAGAAGCAGAAGCAGATGAGGAAATGGGAGATTCCAAGGATGGTCTCGGATTGGAAGGACCACACCAGCGGCAGCAGCCGCAGGACATGCAAGCTCTGGTGGATTTTGCCTGCCTTGCCAGTCAATCGCATCGTTTTGAGCGTCTTCGAGGCTTGGCCCTTCTCAGTCCCAGCACGGGCGTTATGATTGTTGCTCCGCAGCAGTTTGCCAAGCAGTATAATGCCATTCCGCTCGTAGTGAAGCAAACTGTCGCAACGACTCTGAAAGTACCCGTGGATACGACCTCCCATGTCTCCCGACCTGACGGAATGATGTCGATTGAAGACGGAGATAGACTCGACCTCACATCAGCCAGGTCATTGCTAAGGATTGGTGCGACGATTCTAAGGGGTGTGCGAAGCTACTTCGGGCGACAGATCCCAATACTTGAACCTCTGGTTCTAATGCGATTACGCAATGATGAGCTTTGTCTGAGCTGCGCTGAAGGGCGTGCCGTGATTGAAGTGGACTGGAAATCTATTCATTTCGTGGATCAGTTGGTTTCCGTACGACTTGTCACTCGATTCGGTCTTGAGGAAGGACCGCTAGGAACTCGAATCGAGCAAGTTTTGTCTCAAATCAACGCTCACCCGAATGAGGCCTTTAGGATAAAGATCAGGTAGTTCTGAACCTCATTTGCGATGGAAGGCGTTATTTTCGAATAAAATTAACATGAAGCACATGCAGTCATGCGAACTGTATGTTTCTCTTAAAATGATGTGTCAAATCTTACTCTCCCATGGTTAAGTGGGTGTGAGTCCTACTTTGTGGATTTGTACTTGGCTCCCGAGTTCAGTGATTGAGTGGTCACTCCTGTCAACTTGAATTGTAGCCAAGCAGAACAAAGTGAAATGTTCTAAACTATACATAGAGTATTGCCATACATTGCAAGCATTATTACCGGGACTAATGAGTCTCGACAAGGCAATATGAAATTGGGGCGGGAAGACAAAGAATATCATTGAATTGGACCCCAGAGCAGTACGGAGCGGATGTGCGGATACGGTGAAAATCAAGTAAAAACTAACGATGAGCCTCGCTTGTTGTTGCTCTGTGGGGGGTATGCCGTCATCTCCGGAATTTGGAAAAGGGGTGCAAGCTAATGTGGTGCGGAAGGACAATCCTAGGCACGTCGCTCAGATGTCACTGACAAGGTCAGAAACAGACTGGTGCAAGGGCCTCAAGGTAGTTGCCGATGATGACGTGGCCGCAGCAGCAGCAGCGAATGCAGAGGCGAAAGCGTTCTCACCGGTTGACTTGGCAGAGAGAGGTCGAGTCTTGGCAAGCCCAGCTTCGGATGGAGTGGCCTTAGAGCCCAATCGAACAGTCATGGGACGAGTTACTGGAGCGCTCTCCGCTGCCTTGATCTCCTTGGGATCTTCAGTAGCGAAGGGAACGGGACGGGCAGGCGCCGCAGGCGCTCGCGGGGTTACGGTATTTCCAGTTTCGTCAAAGCCCCAAATAGTATTAACCTCGACAGCAGGCTTGCCAGCGGCACGGACACCATCATCGGGCTTTACAGGAGCCTTGGCAGTAGATTCAGCCAGTCTGGACAAGACAGCAGGGCGCAGTGCATGTGTCACGGGATCACGGACGTCCTTGGGACCGATCGTTCGCATAGGCTTGACTTCGACGGAGTCGTTGAACTCATTGCCGAATGGTGCGCTCTTGATGGTTCGTGTGGGTTCTGCAGCAGCTTCTGCAGCGGCTGCGGCCTGGGCAGCAGCTTTTGCAAGCGCACGCGTCTTGGCATTCTCATCGATCGTTTCAACTGCCAAGTAGTTGCTTGCGAACTGAGTCACGTCGCGGTATCCGGGAGGTCGGCGCTCAACAGAGTTAGACTTGGGTAGGTCCTCGTCACGAGCGTCAGCACCCATGCAGAGCTTTGCAAAGTTCGAAACGCTGATAGCGCCCGTCACACCAGGGCAATTAACGTTCTTGGACTTGAGCTGCTGCTCCAGAGTGTTCGGAACGACGAACTGACTGAGTTGCGAGTCGACACCCGAGATATTCTGCACGGTGCCCTTGCGGCCCGACTTTGGCTCAGCAGTGGCGTTCTCCGCAGGAGGAGGAGGGGCGATGATGTTGTACTCAACAGAGTTACCGACAATTGCACGGCCACCCTTGACGTGTTTCTTCCCGCGACCAGGGCCAAGCTTGTCTGGACGGATGCCGCCCTCAGGCTTGAACTCGGGCTCGACCATGGCCTCGTAGAGCTTCTGAGCAGTCTCCTTGGAACGCTTGCGCGCACCTGCAATGGATTCAACAGTCTTGGGGGGTGCGCTCTCATCACGGACACCCAACAGTGCATTCTCAGCGTCCGCCTCCTTTGCGAGGTGGATGGTGAGGCGTGCGGAAGCAGGTGTTTCCGATCGTGGCTCATAGTCTGGCGCAATGGCCGTGAAGACCTGGCTCGAGTTCATTGCATGATTCTTCTTATACTTGAGAGGCAGGGTTGTGCTCTTGGCTTGCGACTCGTCATCGCCGAAGAGTCGTGCGGAGACAGAACCAGACTCATCTCGACGAACCCGTCGTGTCTTTCCAGCAGCGCGGTGCTCAGGCGAAAATTGACTGGAGGTGCGGGTGAGTCCCTGCGAGAAGGGATTGTCTACCGAGGTGGCTCGTGCCTCTGGGAATGTACGGATGCCCCCTGCAGTGGAAGGGCGAGATGAGGTTGCACCGGCTCGGCTCTCACTAGCTCGCGCGGTTGCCGGAGTGCTTGAAGGAGTGAAGGCAGAGTCGAAGATACCACGAACGCCGTTCGAGTGAGCGTGCTTGGCAGTGTGAGCGGACATGGGTCGAGTGAATGCGGGCATGGAGTGGACTCCATCGTTCGATTCGAGTCTGAGGAGAGTCGACATGTTGGACGAGTTGTTTGGAGGGCGTTCGGTCACGGTTGCACGTCCCGAGCGGCCGGAGGCCTTGCTTGTGGATGAAACAATGCCATCGTCACTGTGTTGAATATGGGACACCGTCGCGTAGGTACGGATGCCAGCACCGCGTGGAGTTGTGCCTAGATGTAAAATCGCAAGTCAGGGGTTTCATTCCAGTGCCAAGTTGGTGAGTTCATCACGAGGTGGTACCAGCATGTGAATGCCTAGGAAATCCCTTGAGGTTGGTCACCCGACCCACCCCCGTGAAGACTGTGTCTCCTGGGAAGCCACTCTAGTCTGCGCGAAGGCAAACGAGACTTGTTTCGTAGGGGACGACACGAACCAGAACGAGGCTTCGAGGTCGGAATTCATAAACACAGGCACACCACGCCCCGAGGAGCGCGTATGGGGGCGCAGCGGGTGATATCAGTTTCGTGGCTGAAGTGCAAAACCTACCTGGATACTCTGCGCCGGAGATGAGGTTGTAGCTCGACGCGTTGGGTCTCGGCGTCGTCGTTTCGGCCATGGTTTCTGGGTCGTAGATGACACGAGTGGGATAGCAATATGAGTGTGAGAATACCACAAGTATACCCAACCAGATGTGTTAAACTTGCATAAAACATCAAATCCCGTATCACACGTCGTATACTACATGAAACGTCATGTCGTCATAGGAACTCGCGCACGCGCGTTATTCTGATATGATGAAACCGCGTCATATTCCGTGGTTAAATCCCTTCGTGTGACGATATAGGATATATAGTACGTAATTCTTGGTGTATACCTCTGCACACTAGAGCGTTATAGGCCCGCTACACAACCCCTAGCCCGCGCTGCACGCGTGGAAAACTCGCCTTTCCAGCACCGTTTTTCCCTCTTTTCCCTTCAGTCACCCAGTCACCCAGTCACCCAGTCACCCAGTCACCAAGTCACTCAGTCACTCAGTCGCGGCCCGTTGGTTGGCTGGTAAGAAAAAAACTGAAACGCTGCGGTGGTGACTGGCTCTGCTGGGCGGACTTGGGCGGGCAGCACTGGTGAGTCATCGGGCGTGCCGGCCGAAAGATCCACGATACAATCACGCGAGATCTTACCCACACGCATCGCTCTTGTATTCCCGTACACACTGCCACGCACTCAGCCCAACCTCTGTGGCTGTATACACCCAACACGCCCCGCACTCGCGAACCCAACCAGCGGAGGATTTTTTTTCTAACGGTTGGATTCTCGCTCGATTGAGGGGTGTTTTGGGGGAGATCCGTGGTGGTGGGGTCTGATATGCGGGCTATAAATACAGATACTCTGTGGTTATTTTGGTAATGCAGCGTATCCCCACTGCTCTCGTCGATCGGTGTCAGAGCGCGGATGGACTGCAGGGTTGGGTTGTGGGAGCGATATGACAAATCCAGGCCAGGACGGATGGAATATTCCCGCACCCCCGCTCCGAACTGACCCCAAGTGTCAACAAATCAAGCCTGAGTGGAAAGCACGAAAAGTTGTGTTCATTTGTGTAATTTGTTGGGTATGCCACGCGTTGTGTCGAGTGAGACATAACAAAAACACTAGAGGATGGCATGCTCTATTGATACATTTGGAGTTTTCAGGTGCCACACTCCCCTCAACTTGGACAAAACTCAAGAAATATGTCCTGAGGTCGAAACAGATTGCTCTGGCCCTCGGTTTGTGAGGTTGGAAAAATGGGTATAACTCAACGCAGGCTGGTGCTTGGTGGAATCAATGCGCTCGGTATGGTGCAGAATTCTGTGTCATACCATCGGCGCCCTAGGACCGCTCCACCCCAGAACGCGACCCTTAGTATTCCAGCCACAAAGCGTGACGAATCCTGGCTCTCAGACTTGAAGCTGAGTAGGGTGTAAAACGCGCTTTTCGGGACGCACCCGCGGGACATACCGATCATCTGTGGCCGGTTCCGTACCGGGGACTCCTCGCGATCTGCCTAGCACACCATCGTGTCGTACTATATATTCCGTTTTCATGGTCAAATTGGCTCCGAAATCGCGACACGCGAAAGAGTCGGGTTTCACCATCGACCTGAGCGGCACCTAATTGAGGGTTTGCTGGGGGAGTGCGAGGATAGTGTCCTACTTAGCCATCAGTCTGAGTGCTCAACTGGAAGATTGACTTGGCTGCGGTGGTCACGCGAGGGACTCACTCGGTTACGGGCTCAGAATGACTCGGAAAACCGCTTTATCAGCAACCCAGAGGTGTGGTCGTCGACAAAATCAAGTGTATTCAACCCTGTGCCCATTGGCGGACGCAGGATCATAATATGCCAAACGGCATAACGTCATCCAATTTCTCGTGAACTTGTTTCTTACAGTCCCATGACTCGTCGGATCCACCGAATGTCCTCTAGATATCAGATGTCCTCCGTCGTCGACGACATTGATGACTTCGCACCCACCACCGCTTTCGGTGGCTTCGAGACCACCAACACTGCTGGCTCTGCCACAGAGTCCGGTGCAGCTGTAGAAGAGAATGATGTTTGGAACCAGGGTGCGTTTGGAACTACTGAGGCTGCAAGCACCCCTGCCGCAGCCGAGGCAACCCCTGCTGCTGCAGAGGCTGACCCCTTCGGCGCGGACTTTGCTGCTATGGACGCTGCTACTGAGACTAAGGAACCTGAAGACGCCTTCGGCCTTGGTTCATCAATTGCACAGCCCGATGCTCAGCAGCAGTCCAAGCTTGCAGCTTGGCGCGCCGAGCACGCCGCCAAGCTCCAGGCCAGGCAGGAGGAGGAGCGCAAGGAGAAGGCAAGGCTAGCACAGCAGGCACAGGAAGAGATCGCTGCTTTCATGGAGAAGCGCCGCGAGCAGTGCGCAAAGAACGCAGCTCGCAACCGTGCTGACGAGAAGCAGTGGAGGGCTGATATCAAGTCCACCTTGGAAACCGGAACAGACTTCGAGAAGGTCGCCAAGTACTGCGAGCTCCGAGTCAAGGATGAAGGCAAGCCCCCCAAGAACGATCGCATGCGCAAGCTCTTGATCCAACTGAAGAACGAGCGACCAAAGGCTTAAACAGCGCAGAAGCAACTGCCAAGCGAGCAACGGAACTCAAAGAAACCAAACCTCGTCGCGATTAGGTCATGCGTTGACTCTTACTGATGCTTTGATTCCCCTCACTCAACTCACTTAGTTTTGGCACACCCCATGTACTAGATGTGTTGACAAGTGCGCGCTGCAGATACTCTGTTACAGCGATTCATCCTTCGCGCTTGTTACTCGTCAGTTACAATGACCTTGGGTTAGCTACACGTAGCACCCAAGAAAACTCGATTCGGTTGTTGCAAGTCTCTGAAAATTGATGGTACTATGATGATGTCTCCGCATGCTAACATAGCTAGCACGTAACTACTGTTTTATGCGCACTTCAGTGTGGCGAGCGTGTGGCGAGCTCTTTTTATTCGCCTTCCTTTTTCTCTTCTCAAGCTATGAAGGGGCAGAGAGATCGCTCTGAGAAGCTCACTAGAGCAACAACTAGAGCGATGGCAGCAACTACAATCAGCCCAAGACGGAAATGTAAGGACCAGAGCATATCTCATTGCTGCACCAGTAACACGCGGAATCAAGTGAGGGGGGAGAGCAGCACGAAGCCAACTCTCGCACAAGTCGGCAAGAAGACGTGCATGTTGGGAGAGCAGGAAAGTCACCTGCATTCATCCCAACCTAGAGTGCAGCTAGACTGCCAGCTTTCGCCGGCATCTTGTCGCCCTTCTCACCAGCAGCATTTTACACTTCACCCTCATCCCGTCAACCCAATCCCCCCCAAATGTATTCGCAAGTTTGAATATATAGTATATACCTCACGTAGTGTCGCTACGCATACAAGCCCAGCGCGTCTGCATACAGAGCGTCGTGTTGTATTTGTTGAACAAGAGAGAAAGCATGTGTGTGATCAAAACGTCGTGCAACTTGCCAAGAGTGTGAGTACAACTGAGCCGAGTCGCAACCGGGGGTGCCGGAATAGGCAAACATCGGACAAGCAGGCGAACGTGAGTACGATGAAAACTGCTCTGTATATCGTGCTTGGGATGTGGTGCACCCTAGTGCATTATGTAGATGGATACTTCACTTGCGGCGCATTCACCTGCCCCACACATTCCCGCGCTTGACTTAACCCATGATGCGCTAGGACTTGCAGAAGCGACCTGGCAAGATAATCCCCGCGAATGTATGGGATAGCGAGGATTACACGGCAGCTCGAGGTATCACGCGCCGCCTGCACAGCGTCGAGTGTTGAAGAATTGCCAGATATGTATCCTTCTGAGATCTTGTTACATTCGCTGATATGCTGCAGCTCCATAATGCAGAAAAGCCCTCAACGACTGGCACGAAAGTGGACTAGGCAGTTCTGTTGCACTTGGTGTGGATATGAGACATGCACAGTTCACTGGTATCATAAGTGTGTCTTTGCTACCTTCACTGCAGTCCGTGATAGCGTGTGGAGGTACTGTGTGAAAGCTTGTTATGGGCTCGAAGAAGACCTTTTGTCTGTAAAGCCACTGGGGTTTGAATCTCACTCATGACTGCACTCCATCCCATAACCTCATGTCAATCTAGACGCCACTAGGAGTCGCTGTTACTCCTAGATTCTCCCTTGCAACATAGTACTCTCAGACTATCCGATTGGACAAGTGACCCTGAGCGAAATAAGGTCATTGTCGGATTAGAACTTAGGTTTGTCACAACACCTGTCTTTGGGGCAGCACAACAAGACCGAAGTGTTAAAGCTTAGTGAAGCGATACAGCCCACCCGCAGGCTTAGTGCGGGTCGAGTTCAGCTGCGGCACGTCAGTAGCTGAAACTCGATTGGTCGAGCGTTCGTCCACCCATGTCAAGCCCCCCACCTGGCACCTACGTGCTGATCGGTGAACTTGAGAAGGTCGGAGGTGGGTTGTTCCGGATCTATCAGAAGCGATTCTTCTGCTTAGATAGTCGGACGGGTCTGTGGCACTATGCTAAGTCACACGCAGATCTCGGCAGGCAGAGATATGCAGGTACAATTGATCTGAACAAGGCTATCTCTGTCCATCTCAATCCCACGAACGGAGTTGAACTCGATGTTACTGTATCGTTGGGCCCAGGTTACCCAGATGACGCAGCGGACTCCACAGCTGGCACACCGCCTTCCATCCGCGTGTATCAGCTACGTGTAAGTACGCAGCAATGGGCTCAACGTTGGCTTACCATGATCATGTTTTCGCAGAAAATTCGAAACCTAAAGTTCCAGTTCACAGGCATGCCCCTCTCTGGCGAAGGATACAGAAATCTGCTTCAACTCCTTGAGGCGCACAAGACAGTAACCAAGTCACCGCCATCTCCAGAGACTGCTTCGTCAGATGAGAGTAACCAAGAAGATCTCCTGACTGCCAGTGGTTCAAGGCGGGGCTCCCGAGCGGATCAAGCTAGGCCGAGTATATCTTTGACACCAAAAGCACCATCATCAACTCATCCAATGCCGCCAACAACCGGCACGGCAGGGGCGCCAACAACGGGTGGCGCACTAAGAGAAGGGATGGACCAGCAGAGAACACCGCCGCTGCCATCTCGATCCTCGATCAGTGTAAGACAGAGAGCAGCAACACTCTCAGCCCCTCCTCCGAACATTCTTGATGAAGCGATATATGTTGACTCTGAGCAAGCACTCGTGGACACATTGGCCCGGCTTAGTGGTCGACGCTCAACGGAGTCATTTTCTCCTGCCTTCAAGCCTTCTGTCTCAGATTCTGCATCGGCTGCACTTCTCGACACCGAGGAAGGGCCCCTTATTTATCATGGCTTTGTGTACCGGAAATATCCAACAAAGCTACCAGTTACGATTTGGCACCTCCAGTACGCTGTGCTCACAACGTCGAGTTTCCGTTGTTACAATGAGAAACCAGCCGCGATTGACGCTTATCCCAACCACTCCACTGACGCCATTCGTGAGTATATGGAACAAGTGATGCAAACCTCGAAGACAGATCGGTCCCAGGCGCTGAGTGCGTTTGCGGAGGCGGTGTTGAGCCCTTCCCCAACTGAAGAGGTCCCTCGGAAGGAACTCTTGAGCAACCTGAACCTCAGGACGACACAGCCTTTGGGCGTACAGCCCCAGAGTCGTATTGCCATACGAGAGATTGCCAATTTGTATGCACCACTGGCCTCTCAAACCCCTGTAGCGAATTCGAGTGCTGAGGGTCGGGGTAGTACGACATCTCGTCCTACGCAAAGTACTTCGAGATCCAAGCATTTCGGCATCAAAACTCCAGCCACTTCAGTCCTATTCGAAGCTCTATCACAGGAAGAATTGTCTACATGGCTGAATTCTTTCCAAGCGTGTGTACCCCACATCAAGTGCTCTCCACTTGATTTGCTTTACACCCACTTTGACTCCCCCACCTTGAGGCCGAGTTCACAAGCAAGTGCTCCGGCTTCACCACCCGAAAATGTGCGAAGATCCGCAAGCGATACCGAATTCAAACGAGTCCTTGAAGAATCGGGTTTGGAGTTAATTCGTGAGACACCTACTCAAGCTGTTTCAGTCACGCTAGCCGACGAGGCTGCTTCCCAACCAGAGATTCCAGTTGACGCAGCAGCAAGTGGTCCACCACCCCCAGGGTCCGTGGTTGACGCATCCTCTGGATCGAAGCAAGGGCTTGCTCGAAGTGAGAAGTCTGCGCGGACTCTTCTTTTGGGACATTCTGCGCTTGCAGAACCAGTGGCATTCGAAGGCTGGTTGAAGAAGAAGGCCGAGAAATTCGCATTGATTCCATGGCGGAGTCGCTACTTTGTTTTGCATAATGACCGTATCCTCTACTTCGCAGAAAAGCCTCCGGGCTCGTTATCCGATGGACGCATGACGACCTCCGATTTAAAGGTCGCCTTGCGCACAATGCAAGCAAAGGGCTCCATCATCCTTTCTGAAATTAGTGCAGTGCAATTTTACTTTTCAGACGGCAAGAAACCAAAATCTGGTGCTCAGTCTTCTAGCGAGGGGTCGGCAACGAATCTTCATTCTCAATCCTCAAGCTCGAATGTTGGTTCATCAGATGGCCAGCCAGTGTCAACGAGATTCACAATTCACATCGAAAATCGAATCTACCATCTCATGGCGGCAGATGTTGGAGTCGCCCAGCAGTGGGTACGGGTCCTTCGACTTGCTGTAAGGCAAGCAACACGCTCTGCATTGGGCGTTGTGAGTCCAAACACACAAAATAGCATGCGTGTGCTTCGACCACCGACATTTGGCGATCCCAGAGCTGGTTCCTTGCGACGTCTCAATTCGTTCTTTGATGGCTCCATCGGGCGAAGTATGCAGCCAAGCCTTTCGTTCTCCGCGAATTCCGATCGCCCTTCCCAGAGAGAGTCTTCAACTTTACAACCTATGAGTCGTTTTTCAAGACCGCATGACCGTCGTGCGAAGATCAGAAGCAGCATCTCGACTTCACATGCAGAGGTAAGTCAAGAGCAGTTGGAATACTTCAACGATCCAAGAATGATCGCCCTCGCCTCTATGTGGAATCCAAATAAGCGTCTCGCAGGATCTGCTTGGGATCGTTTCCCGACTTACAGGCGCCGGCCTCGCAATATTAACTCGGTGCAACGTATTCGCGCCTCTGCGATTAAAGTGTCTTTGCGTGCGGTGCTAACAGCCGAGCGGGAATTGACCACTACGCGCAGAGCGATTGAATTATTTTTCGGAAAGATGATACCTCCCAGCTATCCCTGTGCGCGGGGACTTAAGACAAAGCGGAAGTCAAAACTAGTTCCGTATCGATCAACAGCCTCGAAGGGCAGGTCACCTTCTGACTCTTCATCTTCTCTGGATGCAAGTTTGCCGTGTGGTAGCGACACACCCCAGCCCTTAGCAAGGACTAAGAGCGCTCTTCCTTCATGTTTATTCTCGTCCTCCCAGTTACAAAAGGTTGTCGATACCGAGCCTGAGAGAGTTCCACTCCCCAGAGGTGCTGGCCGACCATACCACGATGATAATCTTCTGTCTCAACCGATGGTCAGCGGTGGCGACAGTGAGAAGCGTAAGGCCACGCTGCCATTGGGCGCCAGTGGGTATGCGCACACGGGCGAGGGCCTGGACTCAGTAGCCTTTCTGCCCGTGCCAGAACCGACTGATATTGAACCCAATCCATTGCTAGACCCAACGCCTTTGCCCCACGACGAAAGTCTTAATGCTGATGGTAGCTTGGGAATACCCTCGCTAAATGTGCTTGGTACTGGTGAGCTGTCACGTGAGGTAGACCAACTCACATTCTCAGTCCAAGCCTCGTTTGGACTGCCCGAGTCGGATCCAAACCTCGCTGGCGTGATTCCCCCGTTTGTCTATGCAGTGATGTTCGTATATGCACCACCCCAGCAGAATCCCGCCAAGATGCGTACAGAAAACTTCGCAGGCAATTACCCTATTCCTCCCTATTCGAGTGTCCCTAGGGGACTAGGTCTTGCCCCCAACTCCGAAGGTGGAGGTAAAGGAAGTAAATGTGAAGATGATGCCACCGCGGCTGCTGCAGCTGCTGTCGTGGCACGAAATGCTATGATGGCTGCTGCTATGGCAGCGCATAGCGCCAACAGCACAATCCCTACACCCGCACTGCCATCGGAAGGCATGCCCTCGTTGGCACAGGCGCCCAGCCTCGTTGCTTTGGCATCCAACCCAGACCTCAGTTCGATGCACAGTCAGAACGGATTAGATCCCAAGGGTGATCCACAGGTTGCAATCAACCGAAGCAAGCTGCTAGCCCAACAGGCAGCGTCACCACTCCATGGGGGGTCGATTCAAGAGGTTGGTCAACTCCTCAATGTCCAGGGGTTCGAGTCTGATCCCCACCTTGCTCAGCTAGTTGCAGCGAGTGGTGGTAATATCGCAGCCGGTGCACATCCAATGTACGTGGCATGCTTCCACTCGCACAATGAGCAGTCACCGAATGACCACCATCAGTCGGGTGGGATTCCGAACACGCACCTCGTGCCAGTGGAGGCGAGCACGCTTGTAAGCGGCGCGCTTCCGACACAGTATCCGATGACGGCAATTTATACGACACAAGCGGTCGGTGGCGTAATTCGAGAGATGGATGTCTCGGTCAGCTCCCAGAACACTGGGCAGCCCCTCCTGCCCCCTCCGTTGTCAATGATGCCAAGTGGCCCAGGCCCAGCACTTCCTCACGGCGTGAGTTTTTCCACGCCACCCGTGGCCGTTACGCCCCCACCACTTGGGGAGCATTCATCATCGGAAATTAGTGCCAGTGTTAGCCCGACACAACCACAATCTGTTGCCCCCATGATGGTAATGGCTGGCAACTATCCCTCGAACCCACGCTCCCTCTCACAGTCGATGAGTTCAAACGACAGTCAGTCTTCGACTGATTCCACTCGTAGCAAGTCGCCTCAACCGCCCAGCCGTAAGGTGCCCACTTATCAGCGTATTTCACCGACCTGGTTAGAATCTGTCCAAACCCAACCGCTTGCTCAGCAAGGAGAACTATTTGAGGCCCCACTGATGGTTCCGCGTGCCATTCGAGCACGTAAAGTTAGGTGTATGGGTGGTATGTATGGAGACGTTGACGTTGGTACAACCTTTGGAAGCTTATACGAGAAGCTCCAACGGGGAACCTCAAAGGATAAGGTTGGTTGTGGGGCTTGGTGTCGCTCCACAAACTGCAACTGTTCGTGTCACACCGAGGCAACGGAAAGCGAGCCATGCGTGCTGACTTCGAAAGAGATCCAGTCGTCTCAGCATGATCCGGTAAAGCCAGGATCGCTGGATTTAGAACCGGTGGAGGGATTAGTGTTGGTTGATCCAAGTACAGAGACGGACCAATTACCCTTTGTATCGGGCGGAGCTGCAATTTCCTCAACACCCCTACCCAATAGCACTAAGGACGCACACGTAAAGGTGCTAGCTCGTTCAGCTGCTCCTCCGCTGCGAATCGCCGCTGAGCTCACTCGGGTTGGCAGAGATTACCAAGTTCCACAGGAGCTTCTGGATACAAAGCCCAGGAGTCACTCTACGGTTTCTATGAATAGCACTGGTGCACCGCCTGTGGTTGCGGTAGGTGAGCAGCCGTTGGGCTCACGCGTGACTGAAAGGCGCAGATCGACCCTTCCGTTGGATCCATTGTTCGATCCGGTTGAAAGCAACCTAGATTGTGACGGTGCTCAGAGACGACGATCAGTTGCGTCGATGAGTGAATCAGAATCAGAGAGTGATGAAGAAAGTAGTACATCATCCCGATCGAGAGGTGGGCACTTGTCGCGGTCGAGAAGTACTATGGTTCGAGGCCATCGCACCGACTCGGATGCTGCCTTGCCTTCGCCATCTGCAACACACGAGAGTCGTGAGAATGCTGATAGCGTGCTTCATGATGACGGATCAGCGGATGAACTGGAAATTGAGCTGCCTGTTTATGTCGTTGGTGGGCCGAACTGGAAACCCGAGTCATCAAACCTCACCAAGACTGGAAGCAGTAACAGTTTCCTTGGGGAGATGACACCTCATCATCAGAGTCTTGAGGATTCTGCACCACTTGAGGAGTGGATTGAGGTCTCGCGTACAGAAGCTAGGCGCCTGTTATGCCGGGAGGAGATGGCATTGTTCGCTCACCTCGGAGGGGTGTCTCTAGCCGCAGCCGTAGCGAATGGTACACCCAGCCCCACGACGACCAGCGTCGATGCCACGGGCACGTCGGCTTCTGGCCCTCAGAATGCATCGACTTCCACGTTCTCCACGTCTATCGCAACAGCGAGTGCGAACCTGATTGCAGATTCTGTGTACGCCTATCCAGATCCGCAGCTTGGGCCCTGCTGGGACCTGTCTGCGCTAGGGTTCAGGCAGTTGCCTCCAGGCGCAAATCGCCCAAATCTTGCACCAGCAGTTCCTGAGAAAGAATCTGAATCGGGAATTGGATTCGGTATTGTGGCCAGTTCATTTGCAAATGGTCATACCATCATCCCCCCGCTCCCTCTCTCTATCATGTCATTGACTCCGACTTCGCCGTACACGACGTCTTCGGACGTGCTTGAGGCGATCTTCGGGAGCGCACAGACGCCTCAGAACTCACTTGCTGAAAACCCAGCGGGGCTGGCGCCCTACATCGGCATTCGCCCTGGTCAAACCTCGGTCAGACGGAATAGTACTTTGGAGACTCAGCAAGCGTTTAATAGCAACTCCAACGGTATGCCTGGTAAACTAACAGCGTTGTTGGCCACGCATCCAAATGTTGACGCAGGTAAGCTCGCGCCGGCGCTGCAAAAGCTAAATCGCTTCAATACGTTACTATCGCTTTACGTCGCAGTCCCTCGTGGTCAGCTCATCTTAGACTCGAGACCATTGAGACTTTCGCCATACTGGGAGCCCGCGAGTTCAGTCTATTACAGCAAGTGGCTCGCATTTAAGAATAGGCACAAACTCTTTACACATGCAGATCTCGCGGCATTCGTGCACGATGTGCTTCAGGCGGAGGCACTGGAACGCGCAAAGAATCTTGTGATCCAACAGCGTCAGAAGAAGATCCAAGAGGTGGATGCCTCTGTAGAACCCGTCACAGCGAAGCTAATCCCCAACCTTCTAGATAAGTTTGAGTCGTACGCTATGTCAGAAGGCGAGTCTGATGTCCAAGTGGAAACTTTAGGCGGGCCAGAATACTTACCCATTGCGCCCGATGCCTTGGGAGCGATCGATCTCGACGCAGACTGGATGCAGCACCTTGAGAACTTTACGGTCGCTGATGCCGCAGCACTCAGCGATCTCGATGAGGGCCCGAACTATACCGGTCGTTACTATGGATCCGACCCCATGCTCGATCGAACTTTGGTCAAAGTCGCTTTTTACCGAGCTCGAAAGCCTGAGAGCTACAAGGATCCTCTCAACACCACGAATGAGCTCGGTTCAGTAATCTTCAGTGTAGGTGATGTCCTTCGTGCAGAAAGGGGTGAACTGCAATGCCCTATCAAACTTGCGTTCGAGAAAGACCGAAAATGGGAAGGTCAGGTAAAAATTGCATTTCAACGATGCAGACGCGTGTTACTGTCGGACTCCGGTCGCCACTGCTATGCCAGTTTTATCGCGAGTGCAAGAAATGTCGGAGCTGCGATCGTATCTCATCTTGGAGAGGTCGCAAGTACTACAGTCTCAGAATCGCTTACTCGTGCTGCTGTAATTGACTCTAAGCATGAGTCGACAGCAAAAACAATTAGCCTACAGCGAACTGCCGAACGTCAAAGGCGATTAGCCGCTCAACTGCAACAGAAGGAAGCCAACGCTCTCGCAAGAACCTCCGTTGGCCCGGCCGCATCCGAATCCTCCGGAACGCAGAGTGGGTCTGTGTCTGGAGCGAAGGCTGGAGGAGTGAGGGTCACCGCATCTTCGGCTGGATCAAAGGGTGCGCGAATCTCCGGCGGATGGGCGAGCATGGTACGGAGATCGATTCTACCATCACCAACCCAGCTCAGACAGAACATGCATTTAACCCACGAGAAAGCCTTGCATGCAGCCATAGCTCTCATTACCAACATGCACACGACTGCTCGTGAACGTGTGGTAGCACTAGTAAACGAGTCGCTCGCACTCGACACAGGTGCTCGAAAATTTACGACCTATGGACATCCACTCCCTGCTAATGTCACTGAAGTAGCACTCTCCACATCAGCTATTACGATGCTTATCAACTCTACATTATCTAAAATCCGGGCCATGCCTAGATTGTATCATGCAGGCGTACGCAACATTCAGTCGCTGTTGAAGTTAGAGCAGAATCGTATGATTCTGCAATTGCTTTCGATTTACCATCGCCATTTTACTGCCTCAGCCATGAACTCTGGAAAAGGCCCTCAGCGGTCTACATTGACAGAGGATCTCATTGCCCTGAAAGCCTCTGAGGCTGCTGCTGCGGCATCAGCTTCTACAGCGATCACTGGCATTGTAAGTGCGGCCCTCTTACCCCACACTCGAGAACGTGAGCTTGACTTACCCCCAACCTCAGATTTGGTAGTCCATGAAGACTTGATCAGTAGCCCTTATGCATTCTCTGTGCCAGCTGCAACGCTTGCGACCTGTTACGCACAGCGAAGTGCTGAACGCCGCTATATGGCGCGTATTTTGTCACAGCTTCTGGCTCGCCCAGGAGTTAATCCACAAGTCGCAGTTCAAGGATCTCCAGTCTCGCTCGGCGAGGGCGGATCCTCACAAAGTAAGCAATACGAGGTGGATATTGGTCTCACATCCCTGGAGCATCCAGCTACATGTACCTGTGCAGCATGCAAGCTTGTGGACAAATCCCAAGATCTTCCGGGATTGGAGCCATTCTTGCTAGCTCGGAAGGTTATGTACGACCTGTGTAATGAGTCCGTACTTAAGACTGGTATCAGCGAAGCGCAGAACCCCAAATTGGCGCAACGCATCCGAATCTTGCTAGCATCTCCGATACTTAACCAGCGTCGACTAATCGAGCACGCTCGAGCAGTTGAGGCCTGCGAAACACGGATAGCCGAATTGGACTATATGCTCAATCGCTATCGAATCCTCGCCCAAGTCTTCGCGAATTACAGAGGTCAGTACCGGCGACTCTTCTTCAAACCATCGTCGTTCAAATTCGACCCTGTGCTTGATCTCATTGCGACCAACATGAACATTCATACGGTCACAATGGTTCGTATGCCTAATCGCCCAAAAACACCGCTATATGACCCTAAATGGGTTGGTTATTTCGAGTCCAAGACCAGGGCCGAACTTGAGGCACCACCCCCGCCCCAAGCGGACGTAATCTCACGACTCGATCTCACAAGTGCTGATGCTCTCGCTGGCCCTACTTCGCAGCTCATGCCAACTGGTGCTGCGCAACTAGATGGACGGCATGGTACGGTCTTAGGTCCACAGGCAATTATTGCGACAGCGGCAGCGTCGGCTGTCCGAGAGGTGGTTCCTGTCTTCCCAGCCAAGCCAATCATGTCCCAACCGAGTGCACACAGGTATTACCGATTTTCATCTATCTCAACGGGTGCGTTTGCGTCGCATGTGAATTACAATATGGGAATCCAGGCGCTAATGCAAAAGGTTGCACGAACGGCGCAAAACCTTGTCCATGCAGCCACGGCGCTACGTAAACACATCATTACTGCCGCTTCCTCCATGGCTGTTGCAGCTCAGCCTGTGTTTGGATCATTTATTGGGCTACCCCCAGCACTGCCCCTACCGCCCCCTCAACTACCTCAGCTACCAAAGCCCCCTGTGACGCCCAGTGATGCTGCAGGTGGTTCACCTTCTTCGAGTGCCGCGTCTCCGCCGAACGGTCCGATGGCGCCAGGCTCACCCCCTCATGTCCCTCGAGACTCGCCTGACTCGTCAAGCCCCTTACCTCCATTACCCCAGCGTCGCGTACCGAGTCAATCACCCGTGCCCAGCATGCCTTTACCACCAGTTCCACCGGCTGCAATGAAGAAGCAGTCTTCGTTACAGCCTTCACCCTTCGCGCCGGCTCTCGGATCACCAGTCGGTCCTCAAGGAACCTCGCTGATCAGCGGCCAATCCATGAGCAACCCGCAGCCACAATATGTAGTCTCACCCGACATGGCGGGACAGCTTGCCATGTCGATCGAGGAACTAAGTAGCGCTGCGTATGAATTGGACCGTGCGTCTTGGGAACTAGAATTGCGCAAAATACCTGTCTTAACCCAAGCGATCACGGGCTTAGTGACCGCATTTGTCACCGCGCTAGCAACGTCTTCACCTGAGCATTTGCGACGTATTCCTCGAGCTGGTTATCTAGTTACTGCGGAATCACTACTCTCAACAGCGGCTGATGAGCAAGCCATGATCAATGATTACCAATGGGCCATGTCGCAACTGAATAACGTCCGAATTCGAATCATTCCAGCCAGGAACAAAGGTCTTTCATCCAACGTAAAGTCCGCCTGGGGACCTACACTCGGCCCAATCTCAGAGAAGGAGGTTACAACTGGAGCTGACGGTGGTTCTTCAGCACCCCTACCTAGCTTCCAGACGACTCCACTTACTCTCCCGGATATGGCGCTCGACCTCCAAACGAGTTTCGAGACCGCCGCACTGCGAGCCGTTACGCTCAATATAGCCGCAGAAGAGGCCACAGCGCGAGCAAACACAATCGCACGCGTACTTGATAATGTTAGTGAGCGGGCCCAGCCAACTCAGAATGTCGAATGTCAATCCGTCAGCAAACAAGTTCAGACCACGGTGAAGAGCACTGCATCAACTCCGGTTGCGTTTGGACTTGGAGTTCTGCAGGCGGCGAGCCAAGCAGTCCAAGATGCTATTCAAGATCGTGTGACATCATGGACCCCCGAGGTCTCTGCCTCTGCATCGGCTGCAACGCTGACCAGTGGTAGCGCCGCAGCGCCACATGCAGTTCTATGGCAGTGTCGATTGGATGCGCACTGCCGCACACCTGAGCTCCCTGTCCCACCAGTTGTGAATGCAGCGTATGCATTGGGGGCTCAGGCACGCAGAGAGATTGTTCAAGGTATTCTTGCTCGGACAAAGCTGGGCGAACGGCTCGGACTGGACGGCCCGAGTGGTATTCGAGAGGCTATCCAGAAAAGGTTAAAGGAACTTCACGAGGAGCAGCTTCGTCTACAAGATCCAACGAAACCAAGGGGTGACAAAGGAGCAGCAACCCAAGTCGATCATGGCGCTATTATGTTGGCGGCCACAAGACACGCGCTCGAGGCGGTCGAACGACTCTTGGAGGAAGATATCCTCGAAAGTTCGGGAGAATTCGGCTGCAGCCATAGCCGATACTCTGCGTTGGCAAACGAGATCAAGCACAATCCTACGAGTGAGACTGGATCATTCCTACCTCTCCTACAAAGTTGCCCCGACTCGCCTGCTGATATGCACTCACTCCTGGGTGGATGCAGAGTGTATGTCCAGGGCCATAATCCTCACGGAACAGACGTGTCAGAACCCTCTGTGCGTGTGGCTGAAGTACCTTATGACTCAGTGATTGGTCATGGCAGAGAAGCTACGTACGGAGAAGAGAAGAGTATATCTCTTAGAGCATCCGCTCCCGAGTTAAAGCAACCCTTTGAGCGTGCAAAACACTACCCTGGCATTGCAGCGTTGAATAGCCCACTTTCCGGTGGTACTTTTATGTCAGGATCTGCGCAGCGACAAGCTTATGCATATGGCTCACCGATATTGCCAGACGAGGTCTTCACGATGAATCGTGGCCATGACGTGATCAATGGGTTACTACACCAGGCACGAAAAGTCGCTGATGCTATGTCAGCCAAGGACGACGGGCATCTTAGTGCGGTTGTGAGATCCAACCAAGTAGCTCAGGGCGCATCTCAGAGAGTCGGTACCTTCGAACATAATGGCGGACCAGAGAGTTCGAGCTCCGGAGATCTTGTAACAGATAAGCAACACCGAGCCGAGACACTCCGGGTCGGAGGCGAGTCTTCCTTAGTGACCCAGCGATATTTGGAGTCATTGGGTGACCGGGCAATGCTAGATCCCATGGCGAGAATGGACTTGGAAAGCCTAGAGCCCGATGACTTTTATAGGATGGACTCTCGCTTTGAAAAGCGGTTGCCTCGCATCGATGAACTCGCCGACAGAGATGCCAAAGAGACGTCTAATGGCTTGAATGCAAGTGTTACAAATTCCAACAAGCACAATGAGGCTCCTGCGAGAGGATCCGCACTCAAATTGGGAATGAACCTGAACACCGGGATGGCCTTCGGGGCCCGTTTGAGTACACCAGATGCAAGCATCGCGCAGACTTTGGGTTCTCGTTTAGATCCTGTGCGGCTTATCCCTGCGACCTCACCCTTCTCGCGCGCGTTCAAGCCTCCCCCACAACTGGCCACCGAAGCTGCGCTTTACGAGAAGTTTTATGCACGAAGCATCTCTGGGGGCATGGTTGGTACGCCTAGGCCTCCGCGAGAATCAACGCCCGAATCACAGAACGTATCAAGCGCGCAAACAAGTGAGTCAGGTACAGACCGCATGGCCGATGCGAGTCCGAAGCCAGATATCCCTCAACCGTTACCCTTGATTCGTGAAGGCGGCAAACCCGAGCCGATTGACGGGCTTCCATCAGCCGTGCTGACGGCTCTACTACAAGATCGCCAGTTGGGTAGTGACACGGATGGTGAAGCAGACGAAGATAGCGTAGATGACTCAGACCTAGTCGCGTCGGAGGAAAGTGAGACCCCGTCTGGTTCTGGAAGCGAGGCCGATGCGTCATCCGACGAAGGCCTTGATTCCGACTCTGACTCCGACTCGGATCCTGAGGAGCAAGTGATGAGTCCTATTAACTCGAGCTCACTGGCTTCCGTCAGCAGTCTTGTCAGTGCTGTGTCGAGCGCTGATTCTTTGGAACCCTTAAGTTCGCAGCCACAATTGAGCCTGACCCAAGTTAACGAAATCCCCTTATTCATCCAGGAATCCTTGAAATCAGAGTCAGAGGTGGAGGAAGACTCGAGTGATCACCTGCCATCTGATGAGGAAGGTGCTGCGGAACTTGCAGCAGCTGCCGTCGAAGCTCTGCATCAAGAGCTCGGTCTTGAAGCGCCGGCCCAACTACCTCTCGTTGAGTTTGTGACGGCTGAAGTGGACCACCAACAAAAGACTTTACCATCTCAGACGGCCAGTCCGGAGAGTCGGGATGACGAAGATACTACTAAGCTTGTGTTAGCAGTGTCTCATTCATTCGCGGCCCTCCCGCCAGCACAAGAGGAGGTGTCGCACGGTCGCTCTAAAACACCTCCACTTTTGCAGTCCCCGCGACAGATTCACGCGAAGGCAAGTGCGAATACTGTTGCCACCCAGGCGTATGTTAGTGACGATGAGACAGACACTCGAGAAAGTGCTAGGTTGGCGCGCCCCGCAAGCGCAGAGTCCTCTGCGGATGACGAAACTCAGGCTGCAGAAGAGGCGCTAAGAGAGCGCCGTCGAAGAATTTATATTGAGCGCAAACTCCAACGAAAGCTCAATACTAGGATCGCCCGACGTTCCCAGGCTCACTGGTTCCAGCCTCACATTGCCGGTGCCCTTACACAGGCCCATGACAAGTTTGCAGATGATATCTACTCATTGATGGGCAAATCTCGACGCAGTCCGATTAGGCCTCCAAAGGATGGTCACACCCACGAGAACTCAACTGAGAACGCAAATAGCTTATCCGTGCAAACCCTCAGCCCACAGCAGATCCTACAACGCATGTTTGATGCCGTCGTTGAAGCACGCCCTATACCCGATTTTTCATTTGCTGACTCAGGTGCAGCGGCTGAGGCAAATGCAGCGGCTGACCCCTACACGACTGTGTGGATTGAGGTTCCTCAGCTTCTGTACGCCAATCTCCCTTGTGAACTTGTGGGCCACCAATGGCAGTGGTCTTACGTGTTACATGCTCCTCAGGCCTCGAACGATGGGAATGAATCTGGTGCCGCGCGCGCGGCCCTGGATTGCACGTGTGAAGGCGATGCTGTCGAGTGGAAATGCGGACGATGTAACACTCGCCGACATGCCTGCTTGTCCGCTCGTGCTGTCGCGCAAGCCCTGATGAAGCGGAGCAATGTCAGCTATGAGTCATTAACGCCACGAGCGTATAGGATTGAGGTGAACAAAGTCGAAGACGCTCCTATCATTCCAGTTGTGTCGTGTTTCTTTACGCAAGGCGTCAACGAGCGCCAATACTTAGCTCGCCTCCGCCCATCGGCAATTCTACAGCAGGTCGAAATCAATCGCTACGGTGCTGGTATGCTTCGTGAATATGCACATCGATATATGGTAACTCTGTATGAGCAGCTTCATGCGTTGTACTTCTCGCAACACCATGTGCAAACACAGATTCAAACACTAGCTGTGGCATGGTGTGAACATCGCAAGCAAAAGCAACTGGCGCGTGCACGTAAGCGGCAGGAGATTCTGCAACGGAAAGGACGTCAGCCGATCGCTGCCGTCAGCACTTCTTCGTCCTTGATCGCAGCTCCACCTTGCGTTCGAGTTGAAGGCCCATCAAGGCAGTATGAAGCCTCACCTGATCCACCCTCATCACCGATCCCCTCAGACGCATCAATGGCTTCTGCTGCAGTCGCCATGGGGGCCACGCAAGTAAAGGTTCAGAGCTCGAACCCTCAGAACTCTGAGTTCCCGATTTTCCAGACCCCTCAGAATGTCACGACACCGAGGAGCCAGCCTGCAAGGATTGAAGCATCCCAGACAAAACTACATAGCATTACCATGCCTTATGTGCCGCCGCCTCATTATCAGCCTCACACTGCATATCATCTCTCACAGGTCACTAGCGATGAAGAGGAAGGCTTCGACGAAGACCCGAGCGAATTAGAAGCCATGGAGTTTGAGCCAGATGTTGAAATTCCGCATTTCTTTGGTGACTCGAAGGATATCGTCGCCATTGCATCGCATCCACTTCCTGTTCCGCTACATCTCTTTGCGAAGTTTGCAGTGCCACATTCCCTGCTGCTTCCCTCACAGATATTGGAACGCCGACTTCTCACAGAGTTGTCTGGTCTCGACAACGCCGCCGGAAAGGGCGAAAAACGAGATGCAGAGATACTTGCAGCAGCAACAAGGGTGGTTAGATTGCTTGAGGGGTCCCTGCTCGTAAGCTGCAAGAGCGCAAAGGATCGCACATCAATGTCGGTAACGCTTGAAGCAGCTAGAGCGCTGGAGCGAGAAGGAGTCACTCGCGAAGAAGCCGCGCATGTTCTGAACTGCATGCGCAGTGAGGGTGTGCGACGTGCCAATGTTATCCGTAATACTGGGAAGAAGAAGTATGCATTCAACTCACTGCAGCGCAATTTCCTTCCACCCCAATTAACTCCACCTGAGGTCGCATGTTCAGGTAAAACCGAATCGTAACGAAGTGTTACTGGATTGCTTGCGTTTGTAACATGCCAGTACGAATCTCAATGTTGCTTTATTTGTTTTTATCTATCTCTCGAATGGATGCATCGCATGCTCATCCCTTCGGATAATAAATCAGACACCTTCATTGTTTAATTAGGTAAACTATCTCAAGTGCAAACTACAGTATCACCACAAGCTTACGCTCGTTATTGCTGCTTGCGCTTGAGAAGCTGCTCACGAATCATCTTGAATCGAGCGACAACTTGAGCACGTGTCTTGCCAGTCACATACTGTGCAATGCGGTCCCAACGATCCGGTGCATCTTTTGGCACCTCACGAAGGCCCTTCTCAAGGGCGGCTTGTTGAGTGGCAGTCCACACATCCTCTTGAGCATCTGCTGCTGCTGATGCTGATGCGGCAGCAGCCGCCGCAGCCGCAGCGGGCTTGGGTGGCTGAGTTACAATGGGTTTCGACGCCTTCGCCTCATCATCACTGTCACTATCACTATCGCTGTCGCTGTCGCTGTCGCTGTCGCTGTCGCTGTCGCTGTCGGAATCCGATTTCTTTGCTTTCTTGTCTTTCTTGTCTTTCTTGTCCTTCTTGTCTCTCTTGTCCTTCTTGTCCTTCTTGTCCTTCTTATCTTTCTTGTCTTTCTTATCCTTCTTGTCCTTCTTGGCGTCCTTACTTGCGCCCATGACTTCCTCGAGGGAAGTGTATGCCCGAACCTGAATTGATGCGCGCTCTTGGGCCTCCTTGACTTCTGTCTTATGTTGCGCCTCCTTCTCGGCTACATACTGCTGCATCATTTGTTGCTCTTTGTCCATTCGCGCCTTAAACGCAGCCATCGTAGCCGTAATCGCCTGAGTAGTTCCAAGAGATGCAGCCAATTCCTGCTCTTTCACCTTCTTGATGACTTCTTTTTCCGTTCGCTTTCCGACGGTGCTGACCATTTCAGCAACCTTAGCCCAACGGTTTTGTGTACCAACGGGGAACTTCTGAGTGGCCTTGGCAAGCATGCTGAGCTCAGCAGGGGTCCAAACCGCCCTGCGAGCGAGCTCTTCCTCCTCAAGCTTTTTGGCAAGGGCAGCTGCTGCTCGCGCCTCGGCTTCTTGCTTCTTTGTGATTTCAAGCTGCTTTGCTCCTAAGCGATGGAAGTGGATCATCAACGGAACGAATTCGACGGGAAGTTGAGTTGAGGAGGGCTGGGTGGTCGACTCAGGTGAGGTTGCCTCAGTTGTGGCAGATGAACTCGACTCAGGCTCCTTCGCAAGCTCCTGCTGCAACAGAGCCGAGTAATTTTGTGGGAAAGGCAGAACGTTTTGATCCGGAGAGAGATGTGCACGCAACGCCATCGCACCCTCATAATCAAGTTGATTCAGGATCGCTTGAATAAGATCGAGTTGGCCATGATAAGGTGCCGCCGCGAGTAATGCTGTACGAAGCTTTTGACGTGTTTGATCGAGCTGACGATCACGTTGACGTCGCTCCGCTTCGGCCCTACGCTGCGCCTCAAGCTCTTCTGCAATTTTGCGCTTAATCTCTTCCTGTGCCTTGAGTGCATCTTCTCGTTCACGAGCCTTCCGCTCGGCAATACGAGCCTGTTCCTCTTGTCTACGCTTCTCAACCTCAATGAGATGCTTACGAACACGAGGATCGGCCTTAAAAGCACGGTCAACCAACTTGTTGATGCGCACGATCTCATCCTGTTTCAACTTCGCGCGGAGCTTGTCGTTGTGGCGCTGAACCCAGCGGCGCTCCTCTCGGGAAGCGTCGTCGCCCACCTTCTCCTCGTCTTCATGGGTGAACTCTCTCCAGGACTTGAAATTTCGCCAGAACTGGTAGAAGCGCTCAACAATCGACCAGGGACTGTTTTCATCACCAAAGTCTGGCATGGGATGTGATCGGGAGAAACGCATATTGCGCTTGAACACTGGTTCGAAGACCCTTCGGAAGTCTTCGAAGTTTCCAGTGTTGCCTTCATTGGGACCCGGAATCGAGTCATCGAATGGAATTGATGAGTCATAGACGAGCTTCGTCTTGGGATCCACGAGAGTCTCATACGCGCGTTGAATAGCCTTGTACCTGACTTCAGCATCCTCGCGCATTTCAGGCTTAGCCTTGTCTGGATGGCAAAGGAGCGAGATCTGACGGTAGTTCTTCTTGATTTCGTGCTCGGTGGCATTGAATTGTCGATGCGTGAGATCCAGTAGAGCGTAGTAGTCCTCAAGATCCGCACTTGCAATTCGAGCACGCATCTCCTCAGCCTTCTGATAGCTTAGCGCCTCGTCCTCTGCTGACTTACCGGATCCATCTGCGCCATCTGCGGCGGATCCATCTGCACTACTGGCAAGTACAAGTTGCGCAAAGGCTCGGCCCGCGCGTTGGAGACGTGGGATGGGTCGTAGCGGGAGAATCTCACCCTGGAATGATTGGGATGGGGACTGGTATTGGCCGAGTCCCGCTGAGGTAGCCCCGGCAGCAGTGGCAGCGGCGCTCTGCGAGGGGTCACCGATAATCGGAAGGAACAGGTAGTTCTCTCCGAATACCGGGTCGGATTTAAGTAGTAACTCGAGTCGGCTCATGGGTATAAATCAACCGTTTAGTATCTTATGTGGTGTATCTCGTAGATTTAGAGCAAATTCAGTGCCTCAATCCGCACAGATCCACCCCGTTTCGAGTAATGATGCACCACTTCGAGTCGGTCTGAAAGTGCGGAAACTTGTGATTCGATCCGCCCGGCCCGGGTTTGGGGATACCATGTTGGCCGAACGGCTCGAGCGCGAGCGATTAGTCACATGCTCCTTTTGTATTGCATTTGAACAGTGAGAGGCCGCAACCACTCGGCTCGAGCCAGATAACGATCCGAAAGAGCTCCCGAGTCTTTGTCCCCCACAGCGATCTTTTAGCTGGAACAACGATGTCGGCTGGTCCCACACCATGCAGAGGCAAGAGGTAGTGAGGGCAAGGACTGATGCTGTCATCCCGCCGTGAGCGGGGAGCGGATGTCCCTGAACACGTCACACATAACTTACGAATTTCAGTCCTGCTGTCGGCTGATTAGAAATCGTGCACTCCATGAAATGTGATACTTAGCGGGCGAGTACAGACGCTTGGTACGGTTTATTGGTGCATTTGCTTCGATAAACAAAGTATTGCTTAGCTCACTCCGCCAAGCGCGCGAGTAGCCGAGGTAGACCTGTAAAACATCTTCTCTAACGGACTCTCTGGACCTATGCAACTCTCGATGATGGCATAAACACAGGGCTTTTCGAAGCATAAAATACCAGTAGAATTAGGCTTCCATAATACCCCTTGGCACCCATTCAATTTCGATATCACCAGGCTCTCCCCCACTAACGACGCTAACCCACAGGGAATCGGACTTTAAAACTCTCACTTCTCCATATTGGTGAATACTCGTGGCGAGGGGGTGTACGCGCATTTTCAACAAGTTGATTCCCACGGATGTCAATTCAGAGGACAGTTCGTGTCGGCCAGGCCCTCGTGGCCGCACTGCGACGGGAGATATCCCTCGCTAAAGTCTCGCAGTTTGGAGCTCAGTCCATGTCCAATCACACCGTGAACCAACTGAGAACATTCAGTGGAGCAGCGGCCCAAATTGCAGCTGATATTGGATCACCCACAGGCACATCGCCCAAAAAAGGTCCGGCCCCAAAAGCTGTACAAGACCCTGCACTCGCCGCCGAGATTAACAAGTGGAAGCAACCAATCAGCATCACCAAGAGTGAGTTCAGCGAATCGCGGGCATTGGACTTCGCCACTATCAAAGCCAAGTTCCCCGAATGGCAAGGACCCTATGCCCCGCACCGTGTAACACCAACCCACACCTTTGAGGAATATGTCGAGGCCTATGGAGGGCTTGAAAGCGGGGCAAGACTTGAAGACGTGCCTCATATCACGCTGTGTGGACGCGTGGTGCGACGTCGTGATGCCTCTTCAAAGCTCTACTTCATTGACTTCGAAGGCATGAGCTCGAGCGCTCCGGTCTTCACACCAATCACCTTGCAGATCATCTGCAGTGAGCAACGACTTTCTCCCCTAGCCCATGCAGTGGCCAAAGCCATTCGCCAGGGCGACTGGATTGCTGTCAAAGGATTCCCAGGCAAGTCAAAAACGGGCGAATTGTCGATCCTCATGACCGACGTCACACTCTTATCGCCATGTGTCTCTCCGATTCCACAACAGCTCGAGGACCCCAACACCCGCTTCCGTCACAGACACTTGGATTTGATCGTCAACCAGAAGCGCACTCTTCCTATTTTCCGAGCCCGCGCCCAAATTTACGCTGCGCTACGTGCTGCTCTTAATGCACGTGGCTTCGTCGAAGTTGAAACCCCGATTCTGTGGACGCAAGCCGGGGGTGCAACCGCACGACCCTTTTGGACTAACTCCAACGCCTTTGGGGAGGATTTTCATCTTGCATTGCGCATCGCGCCAGAACTCTTCCTAAAACAGCTCGTGGTTGGAGGTCTTCACAAGGTGTATGAAATTGGTAAAGTGTTCCGAAACGAAGGTATCGATTCGACACATAATCCTGAATTTACCTCGTGCGAACTGTACCAGGCTCATGCCGACTACAATGACATGATGAAGTTCACAGAAGACGTGTTGCGATCAATTGTTCATGAGGTGACGGGTGGCTCCCTCAAAATCACGATTGATCTTCCAGCAGAAGCAGCAATGTCGAGCGAGGCTTCGGAAGATAGAGTGAAAACGGCTCATCAGTCGCTCACCATCAATTTTGAGCCTGACTTTCAACGAATCGATGTCGTTCCTGCGCTGACGTCTATGGGCGTGAGGCTACCGGAGAATTTCAACGATCCTGCTGCAGTCCCAGAGTTACTCGTCGAGGTGCGTCGCCATGGTATCCAGGTCTCTGAACCCTACACCAACGGGCGCCTGTTTGACGCTTTGATTGGACATTTCATCGAGCCACTATGCGTTCAACCTACATTTATTATGAACCATCCCATCTGTTTATCGCCACTGGCCAAGCGCTCCACTGCAGATCCTCGCCTCACGGAACGTTTCGAGTTATTTATCAACAAGAAGGAGTACTGTAACGCTTACTCCGAATTGAACTCACCTCTGGAGCAACTATCTCGACTAAAGGCTCAGCAGCGCGATCGAGCTCCTGACATTGGAGATGTCGAGGCACACCCACTAGATGTGGACTACTGTGAGTCCTTGGAATATGGCCTACCCCCCACAGCTGGATGGGGCCTGGGTCTCGACCGATTTGTGATGTTATTAACGAACTCCCTCCATATCCGAGATGTGCTTTACTTCCCGATTATGAAGCCTCAAGCGAAGGAACGACGGAACCTGGAAGAAATCACCTTTAATGCTGAAACCGACTATACCGCATGGCATGTCCATGCCAAATCCAAGCCTGTGGAGACTGGCACCCAGCAATCAACCGAATCCACGTGATCAGCCCAACACTTTGGCCATCCCGCGTATAATGCTCAATTGTGGGAAATAGTATGTTCAAGGGTTTATGTCACGAGATTATTACAAACGATTTGGTCAGCTGCGCATCGTGCCCCAACACGACGAAGCAAATGAGAGAGTTTACCTTTTAACCAAAAGGAAGTGTCAATCGTGTCTTGAGCGAAAGACCCATATGTGTGGGGAACAGCTTCCATGGTGTTGTTAATCATTGTCGCAACGCTGGTCGCAGTTGCGATGTTTGATGCGTTTTTCTTCTTTTAGTTGTTCGTGACAGTAGCAGAAGTATCGGTGGGAGCAGTGCGAGGCTCTTCACCGCCGCTAGGAGCAGTCACTGTGGTCGTTGGGTGAGGTGCAACAACTTCGGCCATGCGATCGCGTGGCTGTGACGTGTCAAGTTCAGGTGGCACCGCAGCTACAGGAGCGCTGGAGCTTCGAGATGGTTGAGTTGCGCCGGCGGAACCGAAAATTGGCTGAGTCGCACGGGGACTGCGCGAGTATCTGGGCTGAGATGCAATGCGAGAACGGCCGGTCATGAGTCGAGGCTGAGTGCTACGAAGGGGTCGACCAGTCGTGAGTCGTGGCGTGCGTCTAATGGATCGACTACCGTAAGGAGTGCGAAGAGCACGACCGACATCAGGGCGTCTGGCTAAGCGACCTCGGTAGGTGCCTCGCAGCGGGCGACCAAGGCGAGCGCTGGCCAAGTTAGGTCGAAGTCTGTATCTACTACCACTTCGCATCATTGAGCCATAGGAACGACCCAACGATGGGTAATGCAAGCGACGGCCCCCAAAGGTTGAGCGAAGCCCAGGATAGAAGCCGCGAGCAACAGAACGACGATAAGGGGAGTAGAGGCCACGTCGGTAAGGCGAGTAGAAACCACGTCGGTAAGGCGAGTACAAACCGCGTCGGTAAGGCGAGTAGAAGCCGCGTCGGTAAGGCGAGTACAAGCCGCGTCGGTAAGGCGAGTAGAAGCCGCGTCGGTAAGGCGAGTACAAACCGCGTCGGTAAGGCGAGTAGAAGCCGCGTCGGTAAGGCGAGTAGAAGCCGCGTCGGAAAGGCGAGTAGAAGCCGCGTCGGTAAGGCGAGTACAAACCGCGTCGGTAAGGCGAGTAGAAGCCACGACGGTAAGGCGAGTAGAAGCCACGACGGTAAGGCGAGTAGAAGCCGCGTCGGTAAGGCGAGTAGAGGCCGCGTCCATAGCGCGAATACATGCCTCGGCCAAAGCGTGAGTACATGCCACTGCCAAAGCGGCCGCGATATCCCCAGGGTGAGTAGAGACCACGGGACGTCCAAGGCGAATACGTGCCGCGACGGAAAGAAGGGCTGAATCTACCATAACCAAAACGAGAACCGAGGCCTCGACTATCCCAGTAAGAGCGAAGAGGTCTAGGTTGGTGACGATAGTTCAAACCATAACCGAAGCGTCGAGATCCGTAGAGTCCTCGGCTAGGAATGGAGGAATAGCCTCTCCAACCACGATTGGATCGCAAACCACGTCGCAAGGAATCTCGTCGCAAAGAATCACGTCGGATGTTCGAGGCGATGCGCGGGCGAGAACTTGACCTCATTGCAGGGGTCGTGCGGGTTGCTGTCGAATACCTCGACCTAGCAATAGGCTGTGCCACGGAGGATGCAGGCACACGTTGAGCGTTGGTGGCAAGCAGCATTAACGCTGCGGTGAACGCCACCACTGCAACAAGATAGCGGACTTTCATGCCGTCAAGTCGAAGCTTTACGGAAACGATACGCTAGCGAACCAAACAGAGCTTCTTACGCTTGTTGGTGTTAACTCGATATGTAAGGATCCAAAAGGGAGCTGGAAGCTCGGAGCTCTGGCTCGATGTAGCTGGATGTTGAGTGTTAAGCATGATGATTTACAAATTAGTCGGGGAATGTTTGAAAACGCAGAAACCGTGGTGAAGACGCGGGTGCAAATCCTTCTAGGTTCAAATCCACGATGTGCGCGCGTGCGCTTTAAAATTCCTCAGCAGATATCCTTGTCGCCACCGAGAGGTCCAAATGTCTTGCGCGACTGAGTTCCCCTCCCACGTAGCCTCGACTACCGGACCTTTGTACCCTCGGTGTGTTCCTGATAGGGTAGGCATTTACGACTGCATGTCATCACGTAGTATGTTATGATCGAGGTACCGACCCATGCAATCAAGATATATTTTCCTCCAGAATCCTGGTCAACGCAGTAGATACACAATCCAAGTCCAGTTGTGAAACTATGTGAAAACTTTCAGACGTGTGTCTGTGTGACATCCCCTTGTTCACTGACAGCTGCATCCCCAGCGCATAGGGATGTATCCAGTTTTCACTTCAGCACATCCCCCATATGTCCTGGGGTGGCAGGTGGACGAAATTCAGGTAACTAGCACGAGTTTGCATGGCTAGCGTACCTCCCAGAGCGAACTCACGCAATACTCCAATTTGGCATGTCTTTCTAATTCGGCTGTTCGTAAAGTTGCAGTGTTATGACTCTAACTCTGAATTTAAAATGTGTCCCAAGTGAATTTTACATTGAACGAGGGCCCAGTGTGACTCACAGCGCTGATACTTCAATGAATAGGTGATCCATGTACATCCCTATTGTAAAAACTCATCATGAGAACCAAACTCGTCCTGTCTGAACGCACAAATGCGTCATATCGAATCTTATCTGCGAAGCCATCGTATCGGCAGATGGGATAACAGTTCTGAAAGAATGTCTGTTTATATCGGTGTCGTTTTAGAAATGATTCATGTGTATTGTCCGGCCGACTATCCAAGGTTGCCTATTGGGGACAGATCTATCTCAGAATACAAAAGACCTGCGGCCGCCGTAGGATTCGTTTCTCTGCTCCAAGCTCCAGTTAAGCTTTCTTATGCAGTTGGAACGATAATGGTTTATTAATCATCCTCTCGGTTGCCATCCCTCGACATGCCACACCTTATGACGTCACTCAGCAGTGCAAGCGAGATTGAGTGGATAGGTAGGATAATGTCGCAGCGATTCCCGATGTTTTGAGCGGTATCCACAGCACTCACACTGAGGCAGCACATTCTCTGACCATTGCCTTGCCGGGAGCCTTGAAAGATCAGTGGCGGCGGTATATACCCAGTGCCAGCTCCAGGCTTATTTGAAATTTCTGCAGCCGAAAATCTGGTGGAGCAGCCTGAGGCGTGCTCAACCAGGGGTGCTGGAATGGGAAATAGAGAAAAATCCGCGAAAATCCGAGGAAATTTGGTGAATGTATGACGCACAAAATGGAAATGAAAACACGATATATCGTGACGATCCGAGTGAATTTAGCAAGATCAGGTGTGTATCTATCCATTTTTGTGATTGGATATTGTATATAATCGCCGAAAGTCCACCTATTTTACGCAAATCCCACCCGAGTTCGCGGTCTTTTTTTCTTCATTTTAAACTGCAGCTCAGTACTGCATGTGGTGCTAACGAGTGAGTGGGGTGGGGGGAGGCTGAGTTTCGGGGGTTGTATTATATCGTCATGATCTAAGATCAAGACCAAATCTTGAGAGAGGGCGCACTCTCGACCCCCTACGCGACTCCCACTTCGAGCCCGCCACATGACCAGACACGTCAGTCGGTGCGGCAGTCAGCAGCGCTTGTGGTACTGAGAGCGCGCAGCTGGAGTTGGGAATCAGGGATGAGGGTGAAAGGTGGCCGCTTAGCTCCGGATCATTTCGGGTCAGTTTGGACAGGTGGGCGGAGGCACGGAAGGATCGCAGGCGCTAGTGCCAATCCCTCCAACCCATCCCCTTACCTCTGCTGATCCTCCTCAAGCTATTGGAAAGTCGAGTTTAGCCCCCGTATCTGCTCACTTGCTGACACACAGACTCACTTAGAACACATATTTTCATGTCCTACTCCCTCACATCCAGGAAAAATCAAAACCCAGACTAGTTTTTTATTACACAAACAGCAGAGAGAGCGGAGTAGTCACAATGAGCAATCGACGCAACAACAATAACAACACGAAGAATAACAGTGGCCATAATGCCCGACAGAGAGAGCTTGTTGCACTCGTGCGCGCTCTTAAGCCCAACTGGGACAAGGATGAAATCGACGAGTTCTGCTCCAAAAATCAATGGGATGCGAACAGAATCCAGGAGGCGCTTGATGAGGTGCTTGAGAACTATGCCGCAAAGCACGATGACAATCCTTGGGAAACCGTAGGACAAAAGGAAAAGGACAAATCGTCCGCTCTGGGTACAGATGGCGCACGTCGTGGGGGGAATAACAATCGCCGTGGTAGCAATCATAGCAACAAGACTGGCAAGACTGACAACAGCAAGAAGGATAGGGCTGCTGGTGAGTCAAGTCCAGAGGCAAAGTCCGACGCTGAGGGCAAGGAAGCCAAGTCGCAGCGTCAGGGTCAGAGGGAAGGACAAAAGGGAGACGGTAAAGCAGGTGGCAAGGGTAAGGGCCAAAAGGGCAAGCAGCAAGAGCCTGAGCCTCCCAAGCCTGCTGCTCCACCGGTACCTAAGTGGTCAGAGCGGGTTGGTGCAAAGGCTGCTGATAAGTTGAAGGCCGCAGCTGCTGCAGCTAACGCAACCACTACAACCGCAACCAAGGATGCAAAGGAGGTCAAGGAGTCGACTGCAGTTCCGGAGAATCCTGAAGCTTCACCTGCCGCACAGTCTGCACCTGAAGCTCAGCCCGAGCCTGCTTTCGAGGAAGCTATTCCACAGGCAGCAGCTGTGCCAACCGCTCGCGGAGTATGGGGACTCCGCCTCAGTCAGGGTATTACTGGTGTAGGTGCAGGTGCTGTGCCCAAAGAAGATCCTGCCGTCACAGCAGCGAAGCTTGCGGAAGAGCAAGCTGCACGCGAACGTCAGAAGGCTGAAGAGGAAGAGGTTGCTGCCGCCGCAGCACGTGCTGCTGAAGAAGAAGAACGTGCTCGACTCGCCCAACTTGAGGAGGAGAAGCGTCAGGCCGCAGCTAAGCAGGCCATCGTTGCTGCCGAGGCAGCTCACCAGCAAGCACTTGCAGGCCAACAGCTGGCCGCAACCGAGATTCAGGCTCGCGCCGCTGAATTCGAGGAGCTCACCAAGGCTGAAAGCCAATTGCACGAGACTGTAGCTGCGGCACGCGAGGCCGAATCCCGCGCTGCTACTCAGCCCGCCGTCATCTTCCCCAGCGGTCTTGCAAACACTGCTGCCGCTAACATCACCTTCGGCTATGTACCTCCCGCACCTGCTACACCCGCACAGCAGGTCAACACCTCTGCTTCTACCTCCATTACCTCCCCAGCTGCTGCACCTGCTGCACCCGCTGCGCCCGCTGCACCCGCAACGTCAGTCCCTTCTACTCCTACTACTGCAGCTTCGACCACTGCTGCTGCAGTACCTGTTCCTGCTGCACCTGTTCCTCCTGCAGTTCCTACCGCCTACCAACCGCCAATCACTGGCTTCATCGATCCTCAGCAACAACAAGAGATGTATGCTAGTGGTTACGGCTATGACGTCCCTGAGGACGAGTACTACCGCCAGATCGCTCCTGGCTACGAGTCCTACCCCCAGGACTACGACTACAACCGCCGCAACCCTATGCGTCGTCCTCAGGCTGGTGCTGGCCGCGCTGGCCCCAAGAATCCCGCAGCTGGTTTCTACCCCGGCTATCCTAACTACAACTACGGCTTCAACAACCAGCAGGCTGCTTACAACGCAGCCGCTGCAGGCTTCGCAGGCCCCGTTCCGACTCGTGGCGCAGGCCCCAAGAAGTATGACCAGCCCGGCATGACTGCTCAGTCTCCTCAGGCAACGCAACAGGGTCAGCAGGGCAGCGCTTCGCCCTCTTCTGGTGCCCAGGTTCCCACTCAGGTTCCTCCTCAGCAGACCCTCGGCCAGACTGGCTACGGTCAGAAGCCTGCTCAGCCCCAGGGCGGTGTTCAGGCACCCAAGCAGGTTGGCTACAACGCCATGACCGGCATGCCTCAGCAGCCCCAGCAGCAGATGCAGACCGGTGGCATGAGCGGTGTTGGCTACCAGAAGCCCAAGCAGGGCTACTACGCTCAGAATGCTGGCGTCCCTGCACCCAACGCTGCTGCTATGATGGCTCCTCAGGGCGGTATGATGGGTGGTACCGGCAAGGCAAAGGGCTACAACATGCACCAGCAGCAATTCCAGCAATTCCACCCTCCGTCTTACTTCATGCCCGCAGCATACTACGGCTCATACCAGCGCTATCCTCATCCCTCTCATGCAGGTTACTACTACCCTGACAACTTCGCAAGCACTGGCTTCCCTGAGGATGGCCGCTATGCAATGGGTGGTGTTGAGATGGGTTTCGAGGGTGGCCTTGCATCTGGTGTTGGCAAGGACATCACTCAGACCGGTGCTGCTCAGTCTTATGACTGGTCTCAGCAACAGGCTGCTCAGCAGGTTGCTCAGGCTCAGGTCGGTCAGCAGACCCCTCAGCAGGGCATGGCTCCCGTCGCTCAGCCCAAGGACAACAAGCCTCAGCAACCCTCTGCAATGGCTGGTTCCTACGTCGCTAAGGCAAGCCAGGGTATTGGTATGCAGCAGCAGCCCCAGCAGCATCCTCAGGCTCAGGCTGCCCAGTACAACTACTACCCCTACTACCAATAAGCGATAAGCGATAAGCGATACGCGATACGCGATACGCGATACGCTTCTTAAATGGGATTCTTCAATGGCCCTCGAAGAAGCTGTATATAGAACCGGATTTGCACTCTCCAAAAGGCAAGTCCACTCGATCCATTTTCAGCGCCTGACACCGTGTTACATTGGAGACCTATTGCAACTTCCATAGGGATAAACAACGCGTGTTTGGGGGGTTTGGGTCCGCTTAGTGATTCAACTCACGCATGCATGATCCACGCTGCCCGCCCTATATAACCCTTCCACACTGATTCGTAATAAGCACACATATGTACACAACTTTGCACGATGTATAGATGTCTAGTTGATTCAGCCTGATCAAACACAATGTTCATACTTTTGTTCTTATTAGTGCTTACCCTTGTTAACCGCTCATTTTCTACCCGCTCATATCTTTGCTTGTTCTATCACATACTCCATTCTACTCCACGTATCAAACACAAAGTACGTGTGTGTGTCAGGTCCGTCAGATTAAAACTCCAAATCGAATCACTAGAGCGTCGACATATCGATCCGATCTCTAAGCCATCCAAACTTTGGATGGCAAACCAACTGCACTTGCGTTGGTCTTTCTCTCAGCTTGGAATACAACCTAAGGCTTTGTAAGGTACATTGGAAATTGAATGGGTAAACAAATGGCATGTAGCAGCCATATGAGAAGGGGACTTTATGCAAAGGTCTATACGTTTGTCAAAGCGATTGGCGAGGGGGAACACGTAAATTTCAATCCGTTGAGACTAAAGGAAGCGGTGTACTGATGCCAAGTTGTGGAGCGAAAGTTGATGTCGCCTAGAGCTTTTAGCTACTATGCCTACACCATGATATTTTCGACGACAACGCATTGTTGCTAGACTAACGTTTAACTAGCGAAGGCTGGTTTTGGTCGGTTAAATAGGCGAGACTGGATTGAGTAACGATGGCATGATAGAGAAGGTCATGTGCTATGGTTTTGCCTAGTGAGCTGGTCTTGTCAACAGATGTACAACGACAAATGATGAAAGCAGTATAGCCTCATATTAGAATTACAGATCATCCACTAGAACAGTGTCAATACGACTCTAGTAATCGCACGATAAGAGACTGGATATCATGTTGAGAATGAGAACGGTGAGCAATTCGCTGACTAGGGTTTTTGCGCTGGAGTCTCAGAACCCGCATTCTCTGGAGTGGAATTCGCCTCGCTGCAGGAAGTACTTGCCAAGTTGCTGTTGCTCTCAGTGGTTGCTAAGTTCGAGCAAGGAGTTGACTCGGGATTGGTCGCCGGATTGGTCACCGGATTGGTCGCCGGATTGGTCGCCGGATTGGTCGCCGGATTGCTATTGTTGCCCTCTTCAGTCTTCCCAAGACTTGCCATACGAGTCAGCTCCTCGAACTGGCTCTTCAAACGGGCATATGCATCACGATCGCTCAAACCGGGATTCTCTGCTTGTAATCGTCGCATATTCTCCTGGCAATAGCGCTTCCACTCGCTTTGCTCCTTCTTGACTTTGGGTTTTCGGACGATTGGTTCCGAATTGAGCTTTTGAACACGCTTGCGTACTCGACGCTCTTCACACACTCCAATAAGCTCCTCAAAGCACGACACGAGATATTCCTTGTCCTTGCAGATGTAGTAGTCAAACTTAAAGCCATCAATCAGTCGCAGGCGCATGAATCGATCATCGGCCTTCGCTTCCCAACCGCAGCGCTCAATGCGTTCGGGCGTTTCTGTTTCAAAGAAGCAAACCGTAGCAACTGCGATCGAGAACTCGGGCGAGCATCCAACAAAGAAACTGCCACGCTCTTTGACGAAAACGAGTCCGTCCTGGTCCCATCGAAACTTTACGCACATGAAGGGTGCACCTGCGTTTGCAATACTGTTCTTCGAGAACTTAGTACCAAGATAGTCGATCAGGTGAGCTCTTTCATCAAAGTAAAACTTTAACCAGCTGTGGTAGCCCAGTACATGACCGATGGATTCATTGGCTTGGATCTGAATTTCCCCCATGAAGACGTGCTCAAACCCGGAACAGTAATCGATCACGCCCTCCTTGGCGTCCTCGCTGCTAGTCTCTACGGGTGTGTCCGAGGTGTCCTGGCTCTCTTCCATAAGCTTAATCGCGGCCGCAAGCGCTTCTGCAGTTTTATCAATACTCTTCTGAGCTTCTTCAACTGCAGCGATGAGTCGAGCTTCAGTTTCAGGATCTGCGTTCTCGGGATGCAGCTGCTTCTCGGCGAGGAAGGCCGCGAACTTCTTTTGTACCTGTGCATATTCTGCCTTGCGTTGATCGAGCTGGATTTCGTACTTGTTCTTGTCACGAGAGGCTGCCTCGAAACGTAGTCGGCGCATACGCATAGCGCGGGGAACTTTGCCTGGCTTGAGTTTAAGGGTGTGTAGGTAGAACCACATGCGGAAGAGCTTCTCGCGGAATGTCTCCACGGTGAAGTTCTCGCCGAGATAGTTATTAATGTAAAGCAGGGCGATCTTCATGCACTTTGTCTCGAGGATGGCGTCGAGCAGTTCATTGATCTCGGCCATCTCGTGAGTGCCGAGGCGCTCCTCACGATTGACGTATGCATTGTAGTTATCGAACATAGCAGCGAACGCCTTGAAACTGCGCGTTTCAAGTCGCTCCTGGCGCACGCGATAGAAGAGTGGGTTGGGGGCGGCATCAACCAGGGAGGATGCACCACCCGAGGCGTAGCCTTGCTTGTCGAGAAGGATGTCGGCTGGAATGTATCCACAAATTGATAAAGGAGCACGTGTTTAGGATTACCACCATTCCATTCGTGCATGACGGCACAAGATGTGATCATTGGTGGAATGGCATGGCAAACAACAGGACATGCATTCCCACGTGCATGGCCATGTGTGTGTGTGGTTGTTTCAAGTTGTTCATGCCGGGTGGGTCCATGTGGAGGAATTGGAGTCGCACAAAGACGTAGGAAGCGGCCAGAAGAGCGGACGCGAACAATTTCCGAGTCATTATGGATCATATCAACACGAAGGACGTGAGCATCGTGACCAGAAGGCCGCGCAGCAGGAGGGCGAAACGCAGGTATGTGTGAGGAAGGTCGTACGTAAAAGTTTGTCATATGTGTCAGGTCCAGTCAACCAATGTGTGGGCGCAAACGATAGTGCAGACTTAAGTACAGCATCTAATTTGACGCCAAGTCCAACGCAAAGATCACATATACGTACCGTCAGGGTTAATCCATTCACCTGTGTCTGGGTCACGTTCGGAAACGCTGAGTCGATTTTCGTCGAGTTTGAAGATGATGTCCAGCACCGTGTCGGGATTTAACAGCGGCACAATGTCCTCCAGGGGCATAGCACTCAGCTGCTCCGGTGTCAGATGAAATGTCGGCAGTTCACTCATCCAATTCGTCGTCCAAAGTTAACCGTTTTTTGACACTTTTTTCCTTTGCCCTCACTCCATCACTCAGCGTTTCGCGCAGTGAGTGATTGAATCGATTCGAAATCGACGCGGGTGCAGTAGTAATTTTCCTACGGTTTGCGCCGATCTGATATCCAAATAACGCCTTATCTCATAACATGGTAGGTACGATACTGGAGTTAATATATCCACTCGAGTTTTCCCTTCAAGGCCCGCATATTCACCCTATCTATTCACGAAATTCAGCGCAGGTGACGAATGAACTCGAGGCCGGAATGTCACGATCCTGTAGCCTTATCGGTGCACCGATAAGAGAATTTCATGAAATGTGACATATTCCTCTCTCTGTTCCTTGGAAATATTGTGGATAATCCGTTCTGTGGGAAATGTATTGTCCGGGAACGTTGTGCTGCTTCAGTTTGGTCTTGTCTGCAACATCCACATTCGCTTCCCAAGCGAAATGCGTATGCTTCGCGGTGCCGAACAAAGCAAAGCTCAGGTCCGAGAACAGGAGCTAGACTCGGGAGGCTGATCCTCTTTCTACTGCGAGCTCGTCGGCACTTCAAGTCTAACATCGGTATTCATTAAGTTTGTAAGCAAAAGTAAATTTAACCTGTACTAAAATACACACTCATTACAAGTGGAACAATATTACAATGGACCGGTATTGAAGGGTCATTGGGGATCTTATGTCACATGCCTCACGGTGGACCTTGTAACTGAGCTCTTAGGCACTGTCCAACGCCATCTTTTGCACCAACATGGGCGGCGAGATCTTACAAGATGGGCTCGGCTAACTCGACTACGTATCGAGCTCAGCTCAAAACCCCAGTACTTCGGACTGGGATGGAACTACTACCCCAACGGCCTCGATGCTGCGAGTCCAAGCAAGCATCACACACAGCTAACTCATGTAGCTGACTGGCTTTCTGTGGCTCTCGATTCAAACAATCTGGGTCGGTGTATCATCACCACACTCGGCAGGCAGTGCGAACTTAGATCCGGCTGACTTCGCTACCAGGAGGCTGTACAAACGGATTCTCGATCTCCTGCATGCCTTCCACGGGGCATAACGACATGACTGACGCACCCTTGCACAGTACACGTCCAAGCTTGCGAGTCTTGTCGGTGATGATCGTAGGGTCAAGAGGATCGCGGAGATACTCAGTGGTTTCGTCCAGAATCAGCGAACCAGATGTATCCCAGCCTCGCAGGGCTCCGACAACCTCGCGGCCACCCACGAACTTGACGCGAATCTCCTTGTCAATGTAAGGGTTGAGGTCGAACACACTCGAGGGCTTCTTTGCCGTCTGAACCGGAGGGATTTTTGAAGTATCATAGAGCACAATGGGTGAGATATATGCATATCTATTGGCAAGGAAGGTCAGATCTTGAGCATCTGCGACTGCCGAGACGGAACACGGCAGAAAGCACAACCGCGCAAGTCGAAGAAAGCGGACGGACCACGTTTTCGTCTCTCTGTGTAGGAAGGAGCTACGATCGCGAAAAGCAAGCAGTACTGGCAGCATTGGAAGAAGGCTGGCCACAAATTGACGTACCTTGGCAGCGGATGAAGCGGCTGAATCGGTCATACTCGCACGTTGAAAGTTGCTATAAATTTTCAAACTTCCTCACTGATCACGATATTGGAATAGGATAACGTGGAGGGATTGGTTTCAAAATGACCAGCATAATCGGTTCCAGTTGTATGTTGGAGCTGAATGCTCCGGTTCAATTCGGCACGAAATGTGTCACCTATGAGTACACCAACCCTACACACCCCCATTTTCAAACCGAACCCTGCCCTGTCCTGGGATCTGGGTCACATGGGGCACCTGGCACGGCCTCGGACCAAGATCTGAACGATCCACTCGGGAGAGAGCTGGAGCGACTCGTGGCATCATATGCACACCCTAGCCCGTCTCCAACAGAACCGAAGAATTTTCGGGCCCAGAAAACCAAAGGACGCCTGAGATCGGAGTTCCCACTCATGCAAACAGTCAAGACTCCGGGACCAGCGATTGCATCAAGCGACTACGATGAGGACGTTGTGGTGGAGGGTAATACTGTGAGCTTTGGATCAGGTGGTGTTGTTGCCAAGAGGTACTCCACTGCAAACGGCTTGCCCATCCTTCAGGCCTTTCGTGCACGATTTGCTACCATTCCAGGCAGTTGCGTGTGTATCGTCCAACGCGACAGCATTACGGTGTACGACAGCGAAGGCGAGGTTTATGCGGTGTCAATGCCCTTTCCCATTCGTTCAGTTTTCCCATGTATCGAAGGACTGTTGATCGAGCGAGATTCGACCTCGCTTCTTAAAACACTTGGGGGCGCGGGAGACGCAGGTATCGTCTGTGAAAGCTACGCAGATATTTCGAATCGTCCTACGTTATATAATGAAGGCGAGGCTACCTTGCCACCACAGGACATCAGCAAACGTCTCACGACTGAAATTGATCCAGTAACAGGGGAGACCATCCTTTACGACGTTGAAGGCAATCCAGAGCGGCCAGCACGAGTCACGATAGGCCTGGCCTCGTCCCTGCCTGTTTATTTCTCCCTCATGTCCCCATTGGAAGAGGTGCGCCCCGTGAGCCTGTGCACTTACGGTACAGAGTCAAGTGACGGAGATATTGAAGAAGGCGATGGAATGGCTCTAGGGTCGATGAATGATCGTGAGCGCGACAGTAGCCATCATAATCTGCTTACCCCGCAGCTCGGCGGGTACATCACTGATCCAGACGAACACATTGTCCATGTCTCTCAGCGGCTGCCTATTCTTGCAACATTTAACGCAAGGCGAAGGCGATTCACAATCTGGGTGATTCGACAGAGCCGTGCCGAGGCACTTTCACGTGTTCGAGTTCGCATCCGGCCCAACTCTTTGAGGAAGCGTGGGCGAAAGACTTCATCTTCTATAGAAGGTTCAGACGACGGAAGCCTTGACCGTGCTATTCTCGCAGCCGATCTTGACAGCGGACTCGACATGTCAAGACTAAGTGAAGAAACGGAAGAGAGAGAGATGGAAGATGATGAAGACGAAGAGAGCGAGGAAGAGAGCGAAGACGCGAGTGCCGACGAAGACGATGACGACGCTGAGGAGGATTCATTATTGACAGCGATTGGCATGAATAGTCTGCATCCCAACGATAGCTTGGATGTCGCGTCATTGGTGAGTCCAGAGGTCGTCATCGAACGAATCTGGACTCAGCCTTTCCCCTGCGCGATTCCAGACGGATTGAATGAGACAGAGGCGTTGACAAATGTGCCTGGTCAGATTCTCTACGGAAATGACCCTGTTCCGCTTCCTGATATCACGAAATGGACAACAGATGATCCCCAGACTTCATTTGATCATGCACTTAGCTCTCCTTACCTCGGCGGAGCTGACAACGCACAGCTCATTATCCTCCACCTCCCTCGTGAGAAAACCCTGTATGCAATGCGACTTCATATGCGGGACAACCAGCCTGATCTCATTGATCTGCAATCTCATATTGAAAACTCAATGAGCTCGTCAGAAGGCACCAGTCCTTTCAAAATCCACTGGGGCTCTTTACAGGCAACCGAGGAAAGCGAAGGCCTCAACCAGATCCAGAAAGAACTATTTCCCACAATGAGCGATCTTGTTTTGCGGAGGGCATTCGTAGTCACCGGAGTTGAAGTAGCCACAAACATCTCTCAAGCAGTGTTTGCGGTTGATATGGAGACCCGAAGGACATCCGAATCAGCTGCTGTGGCTTCAATTGCGAACGCAGCAGCAAAAGAAATAACTCGCGTGGGTGCACAAGGCCTACCGAGCTATTCCCAGATTGCCGCACCGGATGATCCCCATTCACACTTTATTGTGATTGGCGCGAATGTTCAACCATCGAAAGCGGTACTTGCGGTCCTGCTCGGACGACACTTGCTTTATCACTTCGAACTCTCTTTAGAGGAAGGATGGAAGCTTGTCAAGCTTGGAGAAAGCGTGGGAGACCGAATGACTTTGGAATGCACACAGATCACGCCAACTCGTGAAGCAAACTCGAACGTACACCACGAGATGGTCGCTCGAGTCAGGATGACTCTCGGCTTTGTACGGCCCCATTCACCCCTAGTTCGTTCAACTCTACTGGCGCTAGTACCTACTCTGCCACCAATTATCATCGCTCAGTTGCGAATTGCGATCCATGTTCTTGCCTCGGCTCTGCAAGCGCAAACCTCATTCAGAGCTCAGCATGGTGATTGCAGGGCTTCAGCGGAATGGGCAGCGTTGGGGTATTTGCTCTCTGACTATCCTTACGAATCTGATGCTTCCCAAACTGTTGAGCAACACAGAAGCAACATGACTGCTGACGAGTCAGCTTGGCAAAAGCTTGTCGCGAGTACCTATCACTCCTCTCAGATAATTCGAGGATCGTACTCACTCTTAGCAAAATCCTCTGCCTTCCATTGCGAACAAGATAAGTCATTTGGAGCTCAACTGCTGATGCTCCCACCTGACTTGCATCGCGTAGCCCGCAAAGCCCTGGAATGCGTGCTCGGCCAATCTACGCTGGGGCAAGTCCAGGTACCGAACTCTAAGGCCGATTACCCCATGCGGTTCGTTTTGTGCCGTTACTCGAGGCTGGTTTTCCTGGCGCTTCATCTCTTCCGCGAAGATATATCAATCCGTGTCCAGGCGCCGGGTGGCTTACTCGTATCTCCAGTCCGAAGGCTCTTGAAGGCGCTAGCGCTAAGATTGAACGAGCCAGATTACTTCGACTTATATCAGCGTGAAGAAGGTCGCTCGCAACCAGTGCGTTTTCCTGTGATTTCACCGGGCTCGGTCACTGAACTCTCAAAATGGATCCAGATCCCGACGAAACCCCCCAGACTCTTTGAGACTTTAACGGCGTTGTTGCACCAGGTCGCATCCAATGTGGATCCGTCCACTTTGGATGTCGAGACACAGTACCCGCTTCTCGTCTTCTATCCAGGAGGTGCGCCAGTCTGCACGATGTCACGTAAGCTCTTGCATTTGTTTGGAATTTACGCTCAGAATTTCTGGACTTCCAATACCATGGCTACGACACAACCGCATGCGACTACTTCGATAGATGTCCTTGGTCGGGACGCCTCTCAGGATGAGCAAAAACATGTTTCACTCTCCGAACACGATGGGAGGTCTCCTATTCGTTCGATGGTCGCTCAAGTGAAAGCAAGTCCCTTCTCACACTATGCTGTGCGCGTCACGACTGCGAGTCCGTCTCACGTTTCTAAGCGAAGAATATCCATTGAGGCGAATGCTCTCAACCAGGTGAATGCGCAGGTGAACACTTCCGCCGTGGCAGTGACTCCTCAGCACAAACATCAGCGTGAACCTTCTCAACATGGTGCTTCACAGAAAAAGACCCTGTTTGATGCTCAATATCCCGTGTTCTCTCCATCGAGGGTCTCACTCCTTGCGACTTTCTCATCCATATTGTGTTCTTCGGCTCCGGGTGCCAAGCCTGGGGCAGCCTCAACATCCAAACCCACCGGCGAATACCTTGAGCAACTCACACGTGCAGGACACCGTCGTGATGGTAGCAAGCTGGAGTTCACCCCGTCGCTGCTCAGCACTTTTCCAACAAAAGATGACACCCAGGTGCTGGATGACTCCATGGAAAGTACAATCATACTTTCGCCGGTACCACCTCAGAGGAGCTCACTGCGATCGCCGTTGCAACAAGACAGAAATTTGTTGAACTTGGATGAATCCTCTCAGACGATGCTCTCATCAGCCCAGAATATGCAAAGCGGTGACCGTCAACTTGAACAACGGATCGCTTCACCACCGCGGCCGCGAAGACACCATCGGCAACAATCCTCGATTTCGAGAGCCTTTGCAGAGCAGCTGCAGGGGTCGCTTGCGACCTTGGTCAACAGCACGACACGTCGGATTCAGAAGCAAGACGTGGTCGAGTCCCACCCATCTGTCAAAGGTGCTGATCCTGCACCAGGCGCACAACGGATTCCGGTCCCTATCCAACTCAAGGCCCAGCTTGTACTTGCTGCGGCAGTTGCCGAACGCATCTCGCTTAAGGATCTCGCATCGCTTCCTGCTGGACTAAGTGCGCCGATTTTGGAGCTTTTCAATGTGGCTGCGCATGCTCCAGACGTAACGTGGACACGCGAGGCATACAGCCTCGTCCGCAGACCAGACCTTGCCTTTAACTTCACAGCCCGGCCGACTTCTGCACTCTCAGCTGGGCATCATGTACGTACCGCTTTACTGAAAATTGTAACTTACACTCATCGAGTGCTGGTTCTGCAGTACAAGCTCCAGATCTTGCGTGCCGTGATTGCCGCGCTTGAGACGGATCTCCAATATAACGATCTCGGAGGATCTTGCGTATCCAATGTGCAAGATGTCTCATCAATGATGTTGGACAACTCAAGCGCCAGTCTGGATTTGAGCTCTTCAATGCTCCAGGATATGTCGATCCTTCCCGAGCAGATTTACTCAAATGACGTGCTACCTAATCATTCATGGTTGCTGAATGAGCTCAGAATGATAACGAAGGCAGCTGAGATGGAATTAGTCGCATTAGTGTCTGGTGACACAGTCACGATTGATCGTTTCCTGGCGCTTCGTGCGGAAAGTCGTCGCATTCATGGCCAGCTGTATCACAAGTTCTCACACCGAGCACGAAGATACTTGTGCAGAATGCCCAGAATTCGAGGGAAAATCAAAGGGTCCCAAGCTGCTCGGACTGCTGTGAAGATTATCGAACACGAAAGTGGTTGTAGATGTGTATGTCGAAGAAGCTTGACGCGGCACGCAACCAGTACCACATTGCCCAATCCTAAGGATGAAGTGATTGTAACCACCAATGAGAGCGCCCTCAAAGATGACTTAGATTTCGTTCTCTATATTGACCGCAAGTCATCCATCTTCCGGATCCCTGTGAGTGCGAAGACGGGTCTGGAGTATCCAGAAGTCAACGTTGACCAGTTCCTGAGTGACCTGGTCATTTGGCAAGCAGATGATATTGCCGCTCAGGCCCTTGGCGGCAAGTCAGCCGGTCAACAAGATGGTTCGACTCCAAGAGAATCCGCTGACATGCTCATAGAGGCTTCAAAGGCTGTGGAAGCTTCTCGCTCGGGTCCCATCCCCTCCGCGGGGACGCATGTCTACGATGTGATTGATGACGGAACGATCCTGCGACTCTGGACAGACCGACCTAAGGCCACATTTAACCCCCTGTTGGAGGCTAGTGCTTCATACGATGCGGCCTTACTAGGGGAGACTAGTTTGGGTTATCAACCAAATAAGGCAAGTGCACGCACTGCAGATGTTGACGAAGACAGTGAAGCCATCGCTGCAGCATCGAATCAGACCCAGTCTCAGGCGAGTGCTGCTATGGATGCGCTCATGGACCTTCGTACCCGCATGCTGCGACTAACAGCTCTGCGATTTGGTTCTGATCAAAGAGTCGCCGAAGTAGCACATTTGCTGGATAGCTCAAGGACTGTATGTGTCACCGTTGGAAGTGCGAGCAATGGGACCGAACATGCTGCGCAGCTGTTTGGCTCAGAACTGGAAAGAGAGCAGCAATCAAGACTTCTTTTGCTAGCTCATCGCACCCTGGCACTGCCAATGGGTCGAGGCGCGTTTTCGCTTAGTTCTGCGCCTCCAACAACGTCATCTCTGCCATCTGTTCCACCAATAACGCTGCAAGGTAGGCTCCATCCCCGAACATCAACAATCAAGCTCGATTTAACGGCAATGAGCGTACCGGCTCACGTATTCCTCGATTGGCCCATTTTCCACAACGCGGTGGCAGCAGCATTGCGACTCCATGCAGCCCCAGGCACGTATGCTCAGGGTACACCACATCCTACATATGCTGAGCTCATCAGGGCTGTGAAATCGATGGCCGCAAGCTTCGACCCTGCAAGCGACATGGTTGACCCTGATGCTCCCACTTCAGCAGGAGCTCACTTTGCTCAAGCCTTGGGCGCACACGAGATGTCGAATCTCCCGGCCGCAGCGAATCCAATGAGCGCCACACTTGGCAATGAGGAAATGAGATTGGACGTTCTGCCTGACGACTCGACAGTTACACGAGCATGGTTGAATTACCATCGCAGCGAGACGACTCGCGCGCAATCAGGCAGCAACGCCACTGGCTCCGGATCATCAACAGGGCCAGACGGACAAACCAAGCAGGGCAAGAGTTCCTATGCCCACGCGGGCTTCTTGTACGGCGCGGGGTTGCTGGGTTACCTTGGACGTCTCACACCCGCTGATATCTACGAGTATCTTGGGCTGCATCATGAGCCGACAACTGTTGCAATCTTACTTGGTATGGCCGCGTCTCATCGAGGAACTAAGCATGAGCTCGTATCCAAAATGCTATGTTTATACATCCCGGTCATGCTCCCAAAGGCTTACCACGACGTCGAGCGGTCGCCACTTTCCCAGATCGCTGCGGTCTTGGGTTTAGGATTGGTATACCAATCCTCTTCTCACCGCCTTTTGAGTCAATTCTTTTTGGCGGAAATCGCGCGAAAGCCCGTGTCTGACAAGTTTTTGGAGAGAGAGGCTTACGCGCTCAGCGCGGGTATCTCTCTGGGACTGTTGAATCTAGCGCAAGGACGACTCTCCCCGGCAGTGGTTGACCTCCATCTAGAGACGGCCTTGGGCGTGCTCGCGGGAGGTGCTGCTGCTGCATTGATGACTGAGGCATTACTGAACACATCGGGTACCCCTGGCGGAAACATCAATTTGAATGACGGTTCCGGACTTAATCTGGGAGGTGGGGGTGTCGATGCTGGCACGAGAACGATTCGTAGCCTCTTAGCTGCGGCATCTGCGTCGGCCATTGCCGCCTCGGGAGAATCGAAGATGCGCCAGAAACTGAGCACTATACGTGAACCTCTATTGTTAAACTCCGAGGTCACCGCTCCCGGCGCACTCGCTGCGATAGCACTAATCTTTATGCGCTCGGAACTGGCTGATATTCGTGAGCGACTGGCCCTACCGCAATCTCAGTATGAGTTAGATTATGTTCGACCAGAATGCGCCCTCTTGAGAGTCATGGCACAAGTGCTTATCATGTGGTCGGAGGCCGTTCCATCTGAGGAATGGTTGAAAAAGATGATTCCAGATATTATCTTCGACAATGTTTGTTCATTCGTGCCATTTAGTGATGTTAGTGGAGCGAACTCAGGATTCTGCGATGCAGCAGCAGATAGTCTATCCGGCTCTGACGCCGGAGATTGGAATGATGATTCTGCGAGCATGCTAGATGAATCAATGAATCGAACATTGGATGATGTTGTCTTGGCCGGTGCAGATGGAAATGGTGACACCTCACACGATGGAGGCCTAATGGGAGGGCTTTTTGATTCGAAGGGGGTGGGATTTAAGAGCCATGGCCTCGACCTGGACGGTCTGCCCGATGTGTCGATGACTAACGAGCTTGATCAAACACTTGTCTTGGAAGATAGCGATCATATTGAAGTAAAGGGTGTGGACCAAGAAACCGACGAACAAGAGCAAGATGATGCAGCAGACGAGGCGGCAGAAGAAGATCTTGACGCCCTCGAACAATCAGATGAGATTGACTTTGTGCTGATGCGGCAGCTCTACTTGAATGCAGTGGCTGGTGCCTGCTGGGGTTTGGGCCTGCGCTTCGCTGGAACTGGATCTAGAAGCGTTGCAGCATTCTTGACACACTATTTGCTGTGCTTTAAGGCTCTACGCGCTCGCAAAGACGGTTCGAATAATCCTGCAGTACTGAGGTTGCTAAACCCTCCACCAGCCAAATTGACAGGCAGCGACAAGTCAGCTGCAGCAAGACGCAAGCTTGCACGGTGGAGAAGTCTCTGGCGTAAAGCACCACTTCACAAGGTGGATCGCTCAACCTTAGAAATTGGCATCTCCTGCTGTGCGTTGGCTCTCTCAATGGTCCTTGCTGGTACTGGTGATCTAGCTACTTTCAAGCTGCTTCGATCACTCCGATATACCATCGATCGCCAACTCGTGTTCGGTCAGGCCATGGCGCTCCACATGGCCATTGGCTTCTTGTTCCTCGGTGGAGGTCGGTTTACATTCTCGAACGAGCCAGGTGCAGTCGCAGCTCTCCTGTGTGCAACGTACCCGAGTTGGCCTGTAACGCCTGATGACCAGCGTTCGCATCTCCAGGCACTCCGTCATATGTACGCACTCGCAGTCGAACCTCGTTGCTTCCAGGCATTCGACGTGGCAACCTGTAGACCAGTACACGTTCCGGTCCAAATTCTGCTTCGACCCTCCGCAGCCTCAAGACATGTAGGACCTATGCAATCGCTTCAGCAACTCAACCTGATGTCACCATGTCTGCTGCCTCCTTGGGACAGGATTCATAGCATCCATATTAACTCTCCCCGATTTTGGCCACTCAGTTTGGATCTGAACGCACATCCAATGATTAAGTCTGTCCTACGCGCTCGACGCTTTGTATTTGTCCAATCTCGCGCAGGATCCTTATCGTACGAGATGGATCCGCGTGGCTTCAAATCCGCGGCCCGCTTTGCGGACAGCTTCGGTGCAGGTCAAGGGTATGCCCCAGGTGCACTGTTGGCGCGGCTACCCTCGCTAGTCCCCCGCTCTTACCTTCACAATCTGCAAAGTAGTGTGATGAATCGTAACCTGAAGCAAAGTCTCCACACTCCACAAACCATGTTGTTGCAATTGCTTGAAAGACACTACCAAGATTGCACCCTGATCCGACGCGATGGCACATTGACGACAGCTCTTCGTGCTGTTGCACCGTCGTATGCTCTCAGACTCATCGAGACAGGATTGCGTCAAGCCCACGAGGCAGATCAAATTATCTCAATGCGTGCGGCAGGCCTTGCGGAACCTGAAAGGGAACTATCACAGCCCGTTATACCACGTGCACTCGTTCTAGCACAGCTCTCGGACATGCATAATGACGTGAGACCAGGCGGTCTTCCAGCGCAAGCAGTACAGAGCCTTATTACTTCGCGGCTCACGATCGCTCCTGCCTTCATGCCATCTCATCTGAAACCGCATCTCATGCTGAATTGTGGAATCAAGCCAAATTCACCTGGTCTATCTGACTCCTTAGGCGGAGTAGGAGTCACGAATCAACCCGTGAGAGTCGGGGACGCATTGGACACTCGGAGCGATATCTTCTCACGTTTCATCGTAACAGCACTGGAGGAACTTATCCGTGAGGAACGTGCCCAATCGGTTCCCCATTTTCTGGAGATCATTCAAACCCTCGCATCAGGGTTCGAGGGTCGCTCCTCGTTTTTGGGTCTATATGTTGCAAGACGCCGTTATGCAGAGAGGCTTGTCACACTTGTGCTAACCCAAGTGCCGGAGGATGTACAAACACGTGCACGGATTGATCAGATCGTTACCTCAGATTTCCTGAAGTTCATGCGATACGACCCTCAATATGTGGTCGATGTAATTACGAAACTAATTCATGAGGAGCTCGCGGACATGAAGCAGTCTATGCTCAGCCTGCAGCAGCAATATCTCGATGAGTTAACTGCATACTCCATCACTAACGCACCCCTCCCAGAGATTCGAGCTGTGCAAAGCCTACGAATGCTATTGAGCTCCGTTAGCGACGCAGCTGAAGCGCAGTCAAGACACGTGAGGTCCACCGAAACGACAGGATCTCGTATTTCTGCGTACATCTTGAGCTCTTTGCCTGTGCAATCCGTCGACCAAGACCTCGTAACGAAGCTTTGCCAACGACCGGCGTCACTTAACACCGTGTCGCATGCGCCAACACATCCTTCTGGAACTACGAGATTCACTCCACAACGCCAGCTTACGGCCAAAAAACTTATGGACCGCGCAGAGCGCTCGCTGGCAACTCTTAGGCGAAGCGCCCGAACTCTACGTAAGACGTTGAGCAGAGTAGGTGTAACCGCCCCGCTATTCGATAGTACCCCCATATCTCCACACAGCAAATTATCAGAAGAGCCCTCTGAGCAGGTTGGTTCGCTGCAGCTGCTCAGGCGGAACTCATCATTGATGCTTCAAAGGATTGTCAAGTCAGATACGCAATCATCGGAAACTGTAAAGAGTACGCCTACACTTGCGTCGCATCCGACAGGTGGAAATGCAGGCGCAAGTTCAATGCAAGCGTCGCCTAGTGAAGCCTCTCATCCCGTAGGAAGTCTAACCGAATTACCTACTGCAACTCAAATCTTCCCGCCGGCGTTGACCACGCTTATCAACACGCTCCTCCAAGTTTGCTTTGGACTCGAGCCCTCGACTGTTACTCCAGATTGCGAAGGAAACTCTGGATCTCTATATCAGCACGCGGTTGAGAGCGCACTTTATGTATATATCAGACAGCTTGTTCACCCTGCCAAGAATTATTCTCCGAGTGGTCATCTTGCTCAAAACTACTATCGCGTTGAAATCGTGGCGGAGGCCTTCTTCGCTACCGCCCTGGAGTATCTTCGTTTCCCGCTCCGCTCCGAGATACGTCGGGGATACAAGCTCTTCAAGGCAATTTTGAAGTCATGCGGTCACGGTGTCCGAGATCACCGCCAGCTTTTGATGCCTTACGCTGCAATGGTTTGGCCAAATGCTTCTGCCAAGGCTCAGAAGCAGATTGCAGGATCAATTATTCAGCTCATCGAATTAGATCGTATCCGGGAAAAGGGTATCCAGCCCTAACTTGCACCATTGGCTGGGTGGTCGAAGCGAATGTCCATGAGGTGAGGTTGTTTCTTTCATCAATAAAACCCAAGTCAGGATTGTTTGTTTATTTTATCCAGGCAGAAGGCCACACACGATTATTTCCGATTCTCGACCTTGTGCTGAAGAATGGGCTCAAGGAATGGATTCAGCTTGTCCAAGAGTGGAGTTGTGGTTGCCGAACCATACTTGAGCTCGCACATGCGAGCCAACAGTTCGACAAATTCAGGAAAGGCGAGATCAACTGAATTGGAAATTGTCCCAAGCGTAGATATGCTGCCGGTAGGGAGGGGCGTTGTCGTTTCGCCTTCGGTCGAGTTGTCTGTGACGTCAGGAGAGGAAGGAGGTTCCAATGCTACGGACTTGTAGAACGCGCTTGTGAGCGCGGGTAGTCTCAGACGATGATGATCATGCAGTGAGTACTCCTGCAAGAAACTGCGGAACGAGTTCTCGTCCATAACGCGAACAGTATAAATTGATTTCTTGGTTGGGTCGCTTGAGGAAGCCGCCGAAGTTGCCTGGGAAGAAGCGGACGACAGTCCTGACTTGCCTCCTGTCGCGCTACCACTGCTCGCAGGACTACCGCTGCCTGTCTGACTAGGAGGCTGGGGTGCAACAGCTCGTACGGGTGATGAGAACGTGGCAAAAACATTCCAGAGACGCGACTTGAGTTGGTCGAGCCTTCGTTGGACTGTAGGATCAAGTAGTCTCGCGCGAATATCGGTCCGCTTTGCCGATGGGATCGCGAAGGGAAGAATGCGTGAATTAAGGAAGGCTTCTGTCGCAGCACTGGGAGACATACTCGGATAAAGCACAAGCGCGATTAACACGAGCGCTTCATAGAGTTGTGAGCGCGTCAGCTTGTTTTCAACATAGAATGGGTCGTTCGAAAGACTTGCGCCAGCGATCAATGAGCTAACTCCGCTTGTTGCAGCGCCCGGAGCAGCGGAGGCGCTGCCAGTAGACCTAGTGCCAGTAAAGCTCGACGATGAAAGCGAGCTAGATGCAGCAAGTTCAACTTCAGCTTGTGCTTGGGCGATTGCTTCTGTTTCTGTGAGGCCCTGTTGAGCCACAACGCGAGCCAAGCCCGCCTCTGCGATGAGTTTGTCAGGAATGCCGCAGAGGTGCAAAACTTGCGCCAAGGTCATGACGTTAAGCAAGGATGCATCGTGTCCAGATTGACTGGTTACTCCACGGAAGAGACGACGAAGGAACTCATTAACACTCCAAAGCGCCTCTTTAACTCCAGCGCGCTCGCTTGGATCCTTAACCAGGTCGGAAATTCTCATCCTTGACCAATCCGACTCAAACAGACGACGCTGCATTTCGTGACTGAGCTTGCGTACACCTTCAAACACTCCAGTGAGAACACGAGGCGCCACACGGAGGGGGACTGCAATCGGAACATCGCCCAGTGGCGGATTTTCGAGGCGACCCAAACCACCACCACGAGCTAAGCCGGCACCTGCTAGGTACCGAGCGTCTTGCGGGGGCAGCTCGATGTTATGTGCATAGAGAGGGTCCACCTGACCCTGGAAACGTGGTGAGAGTCCTGGTGCAGGCCTGGAGAGCGTCTCGACCAGGACTCCACGTCGGATGGCGCTAGATTGATAGCCAGGTACGAGAACCTCCTTAGGCTGTCGCTTGACTCGAGCATAGTTCATCTCTACTCCATCCTCGTTCAATACTACCTCGAAAAAGGGTGATACGACGTGTTTGTCGTTCAGCACGAATTTGAAGCAGATTTCAGCACCTTCGGGAAGGGCGATGGACTCAGCAAAGAGACCAGGCTGCACCTCTCGCATAACAAGTGGAACACCCCATGAGTTGAATGTGCCGAAGATGCCCACGGTGTTGCCCTGTAGGTCAGCTACCTCGGTTGCATCAAAGAAAAATGTGACTGGGACGAGTGATGAAGGTGGTTCATAAGCAAAAAGCTCCCACAAGCCACGCTCTCCGGAAGAGCGTGAGGGGTCATTCAATCCCTTTTCGGGTCCTATCAGCTGAACATATACATCCTGGCCGTCCTGCACGGATTCATTGATCTTCATGTGTGGGAGCAGGGGTCGGTTCGCGCTGTCATGTACGAGAATAGGTGTGAACTGCTCTGGATTGCAGTGTGGCATGCGAGCCGCATACTTGTCTCGCACGACGTTCGCAAGCCTGGAGCGGTGGACAGTTTCAGTGTAAGAGATGGCACATGAAGCAAAGAGATGAGCGACGTGTGCAAATGAGAGCCGTGGAGAGTGTGTGAAAAGAAAGCATGCCATACCACAGTTCGTCGGAACAGGATGCCTTCACGGAACCTACCATAAAAAGTTCTGTTCTCCTGCACCGACACGGAGCTTGGATACATATTCTCGGCAGTGCACTCGCAGCACAAGTCCTGTGGGCTGGAGGAGAGATGTTGACCCCGACGACGCGCTGGAGGTCGTGACAGTCGTCCCGCTCTCCATCGAGTGAGGCTTGTCTACAAGTATTTGAGTCGGGAGAAAAGAGTGAAAACCTGACTTCAATGAGGAAGGGCCTTAACAAATAGTAAGTCTTATGATGATCTGTGTGGGGCACGCATAGGCCCATCTCCAGTGCACGGCTACCTAACTACAGCTGCCCCGAATCCCTCCAAGAGGTCACTTGATGAGGAAAATCTTGGTCGGCTTTCTGACACAATTCGGGAGTGTTGTGGCGCAGCAAGCCTCGGTATTCAATCATCCTTAACACTCTATTCATAGCAAGTGCCCTCTAAGCCCATCAGACAGCGTGAACTGCGGATTCCGCGTAGCAAGGAAATGTAAAGTAACGGATCATTTGAACCCTACCCGTCCTGGCCTTGATTTAGCTCCGATTCCTCACTATGAGTCACAAACTTTCACACTGTAATTGATACGCATATGTGGGGTACGCTGAAAGTGATCGGCGGGACGCTTGCGCTGTTCTATGCGTGGGCCTGGTACCGACACCGCCACGTGACCCGCACGGGACAACTCGTTCAGAAGCAGTACAAAAACGGCCTCAAACTCACCTCGCTTGGAGGAGATTACGGCACGGCATTTGTATACAAGGAGATCTTCGAAGACAAGGTATATTTTAAGCATGGAATTACACTTGAGAATGTGGCCGCACCTGTAGTCGTGGATATTGGTGCCAATATTGGCTTTTTCACTCGCTTCATTGTGGAAACCTTCCCCAAGGCCGTCATCTTCGCCGCAGAACCCGTGCCACTCTTGGTGAACGCGATTCGCCGCAACATTGTTGGGTTTGAGGACCGCGTTCACCTGCACCAGGTTGGCATTGGCTCGCAGGGTGGTACTGCAAAGTTTGACTTTGACACCTCTGTGTCCATCGGTACTTCCATGTGCCACGATGAGGTGTACAAGAATGCGGAGCTGCATCGTGTTGTTGCATGGACGCGTGCGGGCCTGCTCGATATGATTGAGTCAGGTAATCTGCCTGAACAACCCACGAGGACGATTTGCGATCTCTTGAACCACCCCGTCTTGGGATATATTGTGTTCATACTTCTTATCCCCGTGATGATTGTGCTCACAGTGTATAACTTGGCCGCTCCACAAACCAAGTTCATGGTCGAGTGCCCAATCCGCCGCTTGGATGAGTTCCTTTTTGACATGTGCAAGGCGGACCGCTCCAAGCTGAAACGTATCGATCTCATGAAAATCGATGTGGAAGGCGCTGAATGGGCTGTCATTCAGTCGATGAGCCAAGAGACTTGGGATATGGTGCAGCAGATCGTCATCGAGGTTCATGATATCGATGGCCGCATTCAGAAGGTGAAAGACTTGCTCAAGCAGAAGGGTTTCAAGCATATCGTTGAAGATGCCGAAGACTGGGAGAGTCACAAGCTTTTGAAGATGTCTTCCCTGTTTGCAAGGCGTTAACAAAGAAGCCAAGTAGACTTCTGACTCATAGGAATTCCTTACTACCGGTGCCTTCCCGTACTCGCCTTCCTACGTACACTGACAATCAACCAACCAAACGGTTGTCGAAGGTGTGGCACTCTCTTCGCAGGAGACTCCTATTTGAGTATCGACCTGTCGTGTTGCATGCCTTGTGACAACACCTAATGAGTCAGTCCAGACTCATTTGACCTTACAGATGAGCATTGTAGCAATCAGGCATATCACCTTTTCCAAGAAGTACATGAACGAGACATCCCAGGGTAAGCCCGTGATCATTGGGACAATTGCACAAGAGCAGCCTTACTACGCAGAGTGTATGTTCTTAGATATCGAGCATTTACACAGTGTAAGACGCCTCCAGTGCCTACCCCTCTTGCTTCAACGAGTTTAAGCTGATAGTTTATCGCTAGTTGCACCAATTTACGTCGTCTAATCTCCTCCATAGTTACTTATCGACTCTATTGTCCTATAGCAACGTTAGCACTATCGGTACTCCTGTTACCACTTTCTTTGTTCATCTTTGCTTCCATCACTACTTTCTGTCTGCTATGTAATTTCTAGCCTTCTTCACTGTGACTTCACTGAATACAGCACACCACCGCCTATACCTGCCCTCTTTCCTTGCTCGCGACGTGATCCGATTGGCTACTCTGAGTGGTTCCTCGATTTCTCAAAGGTTTTAAGCACCTTGTCGAGGTTTCCTGATACTAAGTTTGCGGCAACCCTGGTAGTGCGTGACGCTGCACCCTGTATAGTACGGTGCACAATCTTGCCATATTGCATTTAAACTCAAAAGAACACAATGCAAGCCGGTATAGATGTCGCCACTTGGTGCGGAAATCTCGATATCACCAAACTCGAGGCGAAGGAGTGCAAATCCCACGCTGTGGTACTGATAGGTAACACGCTATATGTATCCGAAAGCAGTAGGCGAGATAGACTTACATGCTATATCGTTCTGCACATCCAAGACGGCCGGTATGCGGGTGTCGACCTGTCAAACCCTGATGCCGTGCAAATCCAGACTTCCTGCGCGGAGCGAGTCTCGAAGTCAGCATGGCGGAATAAGACGCTTGTGCTTACCAGCCCCCACACTGACGCTGTCAGTGCGGATGCCTCGACACGGGCTGCCGGTGCCGAGCCCTCTACTGCGTCTGACGGTTTCACAAAACTCGTCACTCTGTTGAGGCAGTGTCGGCCTTTCTCACAGTACGTCACTGAGGCGGCGCTGAACCAATGCATCGAGGATGCCAATCAGTTTTTCAATGAAAGCATGCATGTCTACACTGTGATTGCTCAGGTTTGTGGATCTTTCAATGACATCATCCAAGCCTCCATGCACATTGAGGAAGACGCTAATATGTCCTCGAACATCGATGGTGGAGTAAGCATGGTCGAGACAGGTCTGAATGTTGCAGTCCAAGTCACGGATGCCTTGCCCTTGCCCATCGTAGCACAGGCCCTCAATTCCATTCTTCGTGCCGCTGCAGGTATTTACAAGTCGTATGTCAACGTGCACTTAGCAAAATCTACAGTCATGCCTCAACTTCAAGAGAAACTGGAAGATATTGAACGCGTGCTCGCCGAGCTGCTAAGTAAGGATGGCAAGTGGTTCCAAGATAATGCACGTCAGGCCAAGCGCGCATTTCACCGCATGTTTAAAATCCTTCTCAGAATTCGCGTTTTCTTCTCACTCTTCGAAATCCAATCGACTTTCAAACAGATGCGTAAATCTGACTCGTTCCTTGAGATGTTACAGGTGTTTGCCAACAATCTCGATGAGGTGAACATGTTTATCGAATCCCAAAAATCCAGTGCCCAAGGCACTATGCTGAGCGAGGCGATTTGGTACTTACAAGAGCAGAGCAAAACGATCAGCACGCTCAATCGACAACTTGCAGCAAGTGCAACCACATCGAGTGCGACAGATACCAGCAGTGCGTGTGCTGATCAATCGCCAAGTGCCGATGTCATCAAGGAGATCCATCAACTTCGGCAGGAGATTCGAAGCAAGCTTATGTCCCCTGGTTCAGATGCAGAAGCCTTGATTCGATTCGCAAACAATGTCTATCGCTCCATTGATCAGACGATTGAACAAATGCGCACAAACACTCCTAATCTGCCTGTCGACGCTGTAAACCAACTTGTTCAGTCAAAGGATCGCTTTCAGGACTACATTTCCACCTTGCAGCATAGTGCCCAGTCTGAATTGGGTGGTGACCCCATGTCTCCAGCAGCGGTCAACCTTCATGCAGCGCTGTTGAAACTGCGAGCCAAACGATTGCGTGAGATTCAAAAGAATCCCACTTACGTCTCTTTAAGATGCGGCCCAACCCCTTATGAGCCAGCTGATGATTCAAAGAGTGTCACGGACACTTCAGTCGAAAAAGTGATTGAGGCCATCTTCACGGAGCAAAATGCAAACAGTGTACAGTCCCTGCTATTGCTCGGACCCTCGGGAGCAGGCAAGTCAACCATTCTGCAACGGATTGAAGCCCTCTTTTGGCATCAGCTGGATACCGTTCGTCTAGGTATAACTCATCAGTTCTTCCCAGTATTTATGGAACTCAAGCGACGATCGCAGCCACAGTACAAAGCAAAGGATCTTCGTGATATTGCCCTAGCGGAATTAGGAGGTGATATCAAGGCACATGACCTAGATGAGCTAAAAACTCATCTAAGCTTAACTCCTATATGGATATTTGATGGATTCGATGAGATGGGCAAAACCCTACCGCTCAGTTCAACACTTCATGCGTGTGGGTTAAGTATTGTTTCATGCCGACAACAGTTTGTGGATACTGTTCTGAAAGATGATCTTCATAGCTACTTTGCTCCTGTGAAATCGGCTTCGAAGTCACCTCTACATATTCGCTATCTTCGCGGCTTCAGTAGAGGACAGATTCGAGAGTACTTGACTTCCCTGCTCCTTACCGATCCCAATCTCGCGATGTATGGCACACCTGAAGGATTTGAAAATGCCATCTTTGCCGTTCCCAGTTTGGCCGACTTGGCGACCAATCCCTTCTCCCTATCCTTAATTGTCACGGAGATTCCCAGGCTTGCCCAAGAATCTCCAACTATTCGTGCAGCCCTCGTCGGCTCGTCCGTGCAGAGCATTCATACTCTCTCTGTCGAGGAAGGAGAAGACACGGAAGATGATGTTGTCTCAGAGTATCGGTCGACGGATATTTTTGGAGCCTTTGTACGGCGATACATTGAGCGCTCTCTCGAGCGATTCAGCGATCACCCGAGATGGCCTGAAGGATTTGAAACCGATTTCTATCGCGAATGTCTCGAAACATGTGAGAAGTTGGCAGTCATCATGTATAGCCAAGACGTCAAGACTTTTGAAGTCAGTACTCACGCTCCAGAATGCGCAGACCTATTCGATACTAGGAGCGGTGGTATGGAATCCGATAAGCGCTGGTTCGTGTTGCAAGCAATACCCCTTCGAAAATCCGGAGCAAATCGATCATTCCTCCACAAATCTCTATGTGAGTACTTTGTGGCCTCGCGTAATGTGCGTTTCCTCACTGAACAGGTGCCGAGACTGCGAGCGAGACATGAGCGGATTGAGCAGACCCAGCTAGCGATTGCGGAGGTGTTTGGATTCACCGCCTTCGCTCAAGAAAGCGACCTCGTCCAGAAGCATGCGGAGTTGCTTACGAAAAAGGGCGATGCCCAAACAACATTGGAGGAGCTCATCCTGTATACCCGCACCAAGAATGACTCGCGTGATCAAGCGTCTGACCAAATGCTTGTAAGAGCAGCCAGTAATGCGATCACGGTTCTGAATTATGGAACAGTCACGGGATTGCTAAACTTTCGTTTTTCGCACGTTGCCGACTGGTCCAGAATCCGCATCCCTGGATGTAATCTCAACCAAGCGCAGATCATTGGTTGCAACTTCGATGGCGCCGATCTCTCAGGAGCCACGTTGATCCAGGCCATCCTCCGTGATAGCACTTTCCGAAAGGCCAACTTCACCGATGTATATACTGGTGAAATTGCGCCACTTCAAGGACACACGGAACAAGTGAGTACTGTCTGTTTTAACATGACTGGTGAACTCGTTGTCTCAGCGTCTCATGATAGGTCTCTAGCGGTCTGGCACGTGGGAACGGGCCGATGTGTTGCGTCCCTTAAGCGTCATGCACTCTGGATCACCAGTGTGGATTGGTGCCATGTGAATGACTTGGTCGCAACAGCGTCCACGGACCAGAATGTCATCATCTGGGATGTAGCCAACGAACAGGTTCGAGCTACGCTACACGGACACACCAGAGGTGTGTGGTGCGTAAGGTGGAGCTCTGACGGTACCATGCTTGCCTCGGGAGGATGGGATAACACAGTGCGTATTTGGGATGCAAGGACATTCCTCGGTCTTTTGACACTGCACGGACATGAAGGAAATGTCATGGGTTTAACCTGGTCCCCGGACGATGCCTATATAGCATCTGCATCAGTTGACAGCACGATTCGAATCTGGAACACTCACTCCGGTGCGTGCGAGAACGTACTGAGGCTCGATAGTTATCCAACGAGCATCTCATGGAATCCGACTGGTGGTCATCGTATTGTAGCCGGGTGTGAGAACCACATGCTGAATGTTTGGAACGTCCAAACTGGTACCCGTGAGATCGTCCTGGAAGGGCATACGGCGGAAGTCAAAGCGGTGAGTTGGAGCCCTGATGGAGGCTTTCTCGCATCTGGAGCCGATGATATGACCGTTCGCATCTGGGATGTTGCGTCAGGTAAATGTACAGCTGTTCTGCAGGGTCACACGTTGCCTGTTACCTCAGTAAGCTGGAAGCATGACAGCTTGCAGCTTGTCTCGGGCTCAGCGGACCATACGGTCAGACTTTGGGACCTCTCGGCTCGTCGCAACGTTGTGGTCGACCATGCGCATCAGGACCTCACGCCAGTGGCGGTACAATGGTCAGTCGACGAGTCCACGATCTTATCAGCGACTTGTAAAAGTGTAGTCTACTGGAAAACAGCAACTGGCCAAAGGCATATTGTGAGACCTTTCCCAGCAACTGTACCTGATACACCACCTGTGCAACTGGACGCGATTATGTCTGCTGTTTGGAGTCCCCGGCTTAATTCGATCGCAACGGGGCACAGGGATGGGAAAATTGTGATCTGGAACGCTCTCACACACGAATCAATCCACATTGTATCAGGTCATGATGATGAGATTACTACACTTAGTTGGAGAGGCGAGGTGCTTGTCTCAGGCGCTCGTGATGGAACGATTTGCATTTGGAATCCGACGACAGGAGAAAAGATGCTGTCCCCTAGGGGCCACGATGCCTGGGTGCATCAGGTCGCACTGAATCCATCGGGCACGCACCTAGCAAGTGGGTCTAGGGACAAGACAGTTGTAATCTGGGATATTCAAACGGGCGAGAACCTCCACACGTACACCGCTCACACTGGATCGGTGAAGTGCCTTGATTGGAGTCCGAATGGGAGATACATTGCTTCGGGAGGGTTCGATACAACAATTTGTGTGTTGCGTGGAACAGATTCATTTGATACACTCGTAACGCTCCGAGGACACACTGCGCAGGTCAGAAGCGTCTGCTGGAACCAACGAAGCACCCAAATTGCATCTGGTGCCGATGATGGCACGGTTCGAATCTGGTTAGCCCTGACAGGTGAATGTGTTGCGACCCTGACTGGGCACAGCCTCGGTGTCCATCAAGTTCGTTGGAGCAAAGACCACATGAAATTGATGAGTGCCTCAGAAGACCGAACGATTCGACTTTGGACCACCCTTCACGTCGGAACTCGCCACGTTCCATTGGTTGGGGTGTTGGGCTCGTCGTATGCGCTGGATATGGCAGCGGACTTTACGGATGCCATAATGGATGAGTCATTTAGGCGCCTAACTGAGAGCCACGGGAAGAGCCGCAGAGCCAATGACGTGGGGGGGCCCAGAAGCGCGGAACGCAAACTTTTGACATCCAAGCCAGTGGTCGCGCCTAATCCAACGAATCCGCCCGGCACGAAGGTGCAGCTTCAGTCTGCTGCTAATGGCAACGCCACGGGGGCCAAGAGCGCAGTCGCAGAGTCGATGGGAATCCAACTCTGTACAAAGGACCAGGCGAGAAAGCTATCCGTGGACAATTCCGTCTCAAACATTACCCTGGTCATCGCCGGGTCGAGCGCAGTGGGTAAAACAAGCATTGTGAGGAATGTCTTAGGCCACGACTTCGATGAGGCGTGTGGCGCGACAATTGGTGCGAGTTACTGTATCAGATACTTCAACGTCAGAGGCTATTCCTACTGCTGTCGACTTTGGGACACAGCAGGCCAAGAGCGTTATCGCGGTCTTGCCGGGCTTTATTTCAAAAATGCGACTGCAATCTTGTTTGTGTACAGTGTTGTCGATGATCGATCCTGCTCAGATCTCCACCTGTGGCTCAGGTCCGCTGAAGCAGTTTGTCGCGAGGATACAGTGATTGGCGTCGTTGGCAATAAGACCGACCTGGCCAAAGACCGAGAATCATGCATGGAAGCGGGTCAGGGCTTCGCGCAGTCCAAGGGACTCCCTCACTATGAATGTTCTGCTCGAGAAAGCGAGGGCGAGAGAATAGTTTACAGCTTCATTCAACACGTCCTCGCGAAACGCCCCGAGTTGACTCGGGATGAGGTTGAATTAGATCCCGCTGCCGCTTCTGGAGAGTCACAACGCAGCAAAAGATGCTGCAAGGGCTGATGAGTCCAACACCGGTTCAAGAGAGCGCAGAAGTTTAGTGGTCATAAATTGGTATTTTGCTTCCGCGGATCGTGCAGTGTTTCCATGTTAAAGTCGCTCACGTAGAGTAACAGTCATTTAGATTTAGGGGATGGTGTGGGTGATGGTTGTATGGTGTTGAAGGGTGAGTAAGCACGAAGTGGTATGGGATTGTTTCAAGAGTCGTGCAAAACTTGACACATCACAAAACAATGCAAAGGAAAGTAACAAGTGTTTTGGTTCAAAGCTTGATGAGTGTGTGTGCCTGTCGAAAACCCTCTTTCAGCCCTCGGTCAGACCAGGCGGCATGTCCCTATAAAGTGATGGTTTTGCTGTTTTGACAGTTCAAGTCCTCAGAGGAGGGGAATCTGTCCGCAACAAGGCGGAGGGATGAGAATCCGGGTAAGCAAACGGAGCGTGGACCTTGGACAGCGATCCAGTCCAGCTCGAGAGATCTATGCGTTTAATGTAAGAAGACCCGA
>Ga0180217_1000477_pt1 | contig 64767 bp, 58 predicted proteins | sample eDN3rd37CBELigOP_FD_128521 | JGI IMG/M metagenome (GOLD analysis project Ga0180217, IMG submission 128521) | Enriched Organic Plus compost microbial communities from Emeryville, California, USA - eDNA 3rd pass 37_C BE-Lig OP (version 2) (version 2) ...
GCTCGTGTCGGAGGTCGATCCGATCTGCGCGCTCCAGGCCGCCATGGAAGGCTATGAGGTCACGACCATGGAGGACGCGGCCCCCCGCGCCGACATCTTCGTCACCGCCACGGGCAACAAGGACGTAATCACCATTGAGCACATGCGCGCGATGAAGGACCGTGCCATCGTCTGCAACATCGGCCACTTCGACAACGAGATCCAGGTCGCGGCTCTCAAGAACCTCAAGTGGACCAACATCAAGCCGCAGGTGGACGAGATCGAGTTCCCCGACGGCCACCGCATCATCCTGCTGTCGGAAGGCCGCCTCGTGAACCTCGGCAACGCGATGGGACACCCGTCCTTCGTGATGTCGGCCTCGTTCACGAACCAGACGCTCGCCCAGATCGAGCTCTTCGCCAATCAGGGCAAGTACGAGCGCAAGGTCTATACCCTGCCCAAGCACCTGGACGAGAAGGTCGCCGCTCTCCACCTGGAGAAGATCGGCGTGAAGCTCACCAAGCTGCGCCCCGACCAGGCTGCCTATATCGGCGTGAAGGAAACCGGCCCCTTCAAGCCGGACCACTACCGCTACTGATCGCATATTCCCTTGCGGAATTGAGAGAAAGCCCGGCGGCGCGCCGGGCTTTTTTCTTTACGGCGCCGGTCGAATCGCGCATGCGCCGGGCCACCCCGCATGTGTCGCAAATGCAATAGGCTTCCACCAATTGCGCACAGCTTCTCCAAAGGAAGATTAAGCCGGTGTTAACCCTCTTCCTGGCGGAGTCTGGGGTGGTCTAGAGTGGGCGCGAATCGACCGGCGGTACCGCGGTTTCTTGTACGAACCATGCCGGCAGTTCCGTTCATGCGTAGGCGGTATCTCCTCTGGAGCCTGGAAGTGCTCCCGAGGCATGAACTCATTTGGCCCGCTGCAAGGGCCGTTGGCATCGGGGAGGACCGCGCGGCATGGCCGGGCTTGGGGAGCTGACAATCGGCAGTCGAGGCGAGAGGGACATCCCTGCGCCCCTGCCCGCTCGCCTGCCTCTCGCGTCTTTAAGCCTGATGCTGCTCTCCGGAACGGCGCAGGGGGCGATTGCCGCCGATGCGCCCGCCGAGCTTGTCGAGCAGGCTTCCGACGTCCTCGCCTATCTCTCCGGGTTCAACCTGCACAGTGCCGCCGCGTTCGGCCTCTTCATGGGGCTCGTTTCGCTCACCACCATCACCTCCCTTCTGCTGATGGTCGAGCGCCGCCGCTCGGCGAAGGTGGAGCGCGCTCTTCGGAAGGAATTGAGCGCCCTTCGCGGCTCCGACGATCTGGCGGCCCTGCTCATGGGCTCCGAACGGCAGCTCCTCGTGAGCTGGCATGGCCGGGACAGCGAGCCTCGCTTCCAGGGTGACCCCTCGATCATCGCGGAGGGCGCGCCCGCTCAGCGCGCGCTCGCCTTCGGCACATGGATGCAGCCGGGCGACGCGGCTTCCGCGGAAGCCACCCTCGAACAATTGAAGCAGCGCGGCGAGGCCTTCCGCCAGGTGGCGCGCACCCTGTCCGGCCGTTTCATCGACGTGGAGGGCCGCACCATCGGCGGGCGCGCGATCCTGCGCCTGCGCGACGTCACCGGCGATCGCGCCGATCTCCTGAAGACCCGCGCGGAACTCGCCACCGCCCGCAGCGATCTTCGCTCCATGACCATGCTGCTCGACGATGTCGCCTATCCGCTCTGGATCCGCGATGCCGACGAGAAGCTGCTCTGGGCGAACCAGGCCTATCTGCGCGCCGTCGAGGCCAGCGACCTCGACGATGCGATTGCGCGCTCGGTCGAACTCCTGAGCGGACGCGCGCGCGAGGATGCCCGCCGCCAGCGCGAGAGCGGCGCAGCCTATACCGCACGCGTCACTGCCGTTGTCGCGGGGCAGCGCGCGGTGCTCGACGTCATCGAACGCCCCACGGCCGGCGGCAGCGCGGGCATCGCCGTCGACGTGTCGGAACTCGAGGCCGTGCGCACGGACCTGCAGCGGCAGATGGATGCCCATGTGCGCACCCTCGATCAACTGCCCACAGCGGTTGCGATCTTCGACGGATCGCAGACCCTGATCTTCAGCAATGCCGCCTACCAGCGTCTTTGGGGATTGGATGCCGCCTTCCTCTCCTCGCGTCCCACGGACAGCGAGGTGCTCGACCGTCTGCGCGCCGCGCGCAAATTGCCGGAGCAGGCGGATTTCCGCGCATGGAAAGCGGATTTCCTCAACGGCTATCACTCCGTCGAGCAGCAGGAAACCTGGTGGCACCTGCCTGACCGGCGAACGCTGCGCGTGGTGATCAATCCCAATCCGCAGGGCGGCGTGACCTATCTCTTCGACGACGTGAGCGAACGCTTCGAGCTCGCCTCGCAGGTGAACTCGCTGACGCAGGTGCAGGGCGAAACGCTGAACACGCTCAAGGAGGGCGTGGCGGTGTTCGGCTCCGATGGCCGCCTCAAGCTGCACAACCGCGCCTTCGCCGACATGTGGAATCTGTCGAGCGAGATGATGGCGCAGAATCCGCACGTGGAAACGATCATCAAGGCCTGCCGCGTGCTCGCACCCCAGGAAGAGCCGTGGATCGACATCCGCGGCGCCGTGGTCGGTCTTGCCGACATGCGCATGGGCCTCTCCTGCCGCATCGAGCGGCCGGACGGCTCGGCGCTCGATTGCACGGCGCAACCTCTGCCCGACGGCGCGACGCTCCTGAGCTTCACCGACGTGACGGCGAGCGTCAACGTGGAGCGCGCGCTCACCGAGCGCAACGAAGCGCTCGAGCGCGCCTCGCGGCTGCGCGACGAATTCGTCCACCATGTCTCCTACGAGCTGCGTTCGCCGCTCACCAACATCATCGGCTTCACGCAGCTTCTCGGCGACGAGACCGTCGGCGCGCTCAATCCGCGCCAGCGCGACTACGCCGATCACATCATGCGCTCGTCCGCATCGCTGCTGGCGATCCTCAACGACATTCTCGATCTCGCCTCCATCGACACCGGCTCGCTGGAACTGACGCCGGAGATCGTGGACATCCGCTCCACCATCGAGGCCGCCATGCGCGGCCTGGAGGACCGGCTGGCCGAGTCCGCGCTGCATCTCGTCATCGACACGCCCGACGACATCGGCAGCTTCGTGGCCGACGGCAAGCGCGTGCGGCAGATCCTGTTCAACCTTCTCTCCAACGCGGTCGGCTTCTCCTCGCCGGGCCAGACCATCACGGTCTCGGCGCGCAAGCGTGGCGGCGAGGTGATCTTCGACGTGAAGGACCAGGGCCGGGGCATTCCGCCGGAGATCAAGGCGCGCATCTTCGAGCGGTTCGAAAGCCACACCCTGGGGACCCGCCACCGCGGCGTCGGCCTGGGACTCTCCATCGTCCGCTCCTTCGTCGAACTCCATGGCGGACGCATCGAGCTCGCCTCCGCGCCTGGCAAGGGCACGACGGTGACCTGTATTTTTCCCTATGACCGGCAGGAATCTCCCTCCGATGGCCGATCCGGTCCTTCCGCGCTAACTTCCATGGCTGCCGAGTAGGATTTTCCATGATGGTGAATGGATTGGCTCTCATGTCCGAGCAGGATGTTTCCCAAGCCGCATGGATCGTGACGCTTCCCGATCACGAGGCGACGGAGGACTTCGCCCGCAAGCTTGCGGAAGAACTCAAAGCCGGCGACCTCGTGACCCTCTCAGGGGGGCTTGGCGCAGGCAAGACCACCTTTGCCCGCGCCCTCGTGCGCACGCTTGCCAACGATCCCGAACTCGAGGTTCCGAGCCCGACCTTCACCCTGATGCAGGTCTACGACGGCCCGCTCTGTCCCATCGTGCATGCCGATTTTTACCGCCTCTCCGGTGGCTACGAGCTGGTGGAGCTGGGCTGGGACGAGATCACGGAGAACGCCATCGCCCTCGTCGAATGGCCCGAGCGCGCCGAAGACGCGCTGAAGCCCGAGCATCTCGACATCCGCCTCGACATCGCGCCGGGCGGCCGTGGCCGCATCGCCATGCTCACCGGCACAGGTGCCTTCGCCTCGCGCCTTCAGCGCATCAAGGCGTTCCGCAACCTGGTCGATCGCTGCGGCTGGTCGGATGCTACACGCCAGCCGATGCCGAGCGACGCTTCCGTCATCCGTTCCTACGAGCGGCTGATCAAGCCCAACGGCGAGACCGCGCTGCTGATGATCTCGCCGCCGCGGCCCGTCGGTCCGCCGGTGCGGCGCGGCAAGCCCTACACGACCATCGCGAAGCTCGCGGAGACCGTTCACGCCTTCGTCGCCATGGACAAGGGCCTGCGCGCCCTGGGTTTCAGCGCGCCCTATATCTACGGCGAGGATCTCGATGCCGGACTTCTCCTGATCGAGGATCTCGGCTCCGATCCCTTCACGGACGAGAATGGCCCGATCCCGGAGCGCTATGCGGAAGCCACGCGCCTGCTCGTGAAGCTCCACAGCACCGAGCTGCCGCAGGTGCTTCCCGTCGCGGACGGCATCGAGCACGAGATTCCATCTTATGATCTGGAAGCGATGCTCATCGAGGTGGAGCTTCTCGCCGATTGGTACGTCCCGCACATCATCGGCACGCAGCTCTCCGGCTCCGTGCGCGCGGAATTCGTCAATACCTGGACGGATACGCTGTCCGAGATCATTGCGGGCCCGACCACCTGGACGCTTCGCGATTATCACTCACCCAACCTGATCTGGATGGGAGATCGCGAAGGCCTGCAGCGCGTGGGCCTCATCGACTTCCAGGATGCGGTCCTCGGCTCACCGGCCTACGACGTCGCCTCGCTCCTGCAGGACGCCCGCGTGACCGTTCCGGCCGATCTCGAACTGAAGCTCATCGGCCTCTATGCCCGTGAGCGCAAGGCCGCCGATCCCGCCTTCGACGTGTCGGGCTTTGCGCGGGCCTATGCGATCATGGCGGCGCAGCGCGCGACCAAGATCCTCGGCATCTTCGCGCGTCTCGACCGCCGCGACGGCAAACCGCATTACCTGAAGCACCTGCCGCGGATCGAAGCCTACCTCACCCGCAATCTCGCTCACCCGGCCTTGGGCAAACTCAAGGTCTGGTACGAGACCTATCTGCCGCGTCTCATCCCGCTCGAGGACGAGACGTCCTCTTCTTCCTGAGTTGGTGTCCGTGCCCCAGTCCCTTCAGCGCAAGCCCCACACCGCCATTGTTCTTGCCGCGGGACTTGGCACGCGCATGCTGCCGATCACGGCGACCATGCCGAAGCCTCTCGTGAAGGTGGCGGGGCAGAGCCTGATCGATTTCGCCCTCGACAAGCTGCATGAGGCCGGCATCGGCAAGGTGATCGTGAATGTTCACCACTTCGCGGACATGCTGGAAGATCATCTGCGCACCCGCACCGTTCCGCAGATCGTGATCTCCGACGAGCGGCCGGAACTCCTGGAAACCGGCGGCGGCGTGAAGAAAGCCCTGCCGTTGTTAGGAACGGATCCCTTCGTCACCTTCAATTCCGATTCCATGTGGATCGAGGGCGAGAGCCCGAATCTCAAGCGCCTCGTGGCAGCCTGGGAGCCCGAGCGCATGGACATCCTGATGCTCGTCGCGCCGTTATCCACAAGTGTTGGCTACGAAGGAAAAGGCGATTTCCATCGCGACCCTGACGGCCGCCTGCGCCGGCGCGGCAGCGACCCGGCTGCGGATTTCGTCTACGCGGGCGTGGCGATCGTGAAGCCGGAAATGGTCACCGGCACGCCCGATGGCGCCTTCTCGGCCAACGCTTTCTACGACCGCGCCATCGCCAACGGACGCCTCTACGGCTTGCCTCTGGAGGGCCAGTGGCTGCATGTTGGAGAGCCTCACACGATCGGTGAGGCGGAAAAATGCCTTGCCGCCAGCATGCGATGAGGTTTTGCGTTGTCGAGCGAGCCGCGCGTCTTTTCGATCCCTCCGGGTTGCGCCTTCCTGCCGACCCTGGTGGACGCGCTGCTTGAAGGACGCCTCGTCGGCCCTCTGTCCGATGATCCTGCGGCTCTGGCCGATGTCACCATCTATGTCCCGACCCGTCGCGCCACCCGGGCGCTGATCGCGCTGCTGGCCGAGCGCGGTGCCGGCCGTGCGCAGCTGCTGCCGCGCATCGTGCCTCTGGGCGAAACGGACGAGGCCGAGTTCGAGCTCACGGGCCTGGAAGGCACGCCCTTCGCGGAAGCCGCGAGCCTGAAGCCGCCCATTCCGCCGATCGAACGCCGCCTCATTCTCACGCGGCTCGTCCAGCGCTGGTCAGCGGAAGTGGACCGCGCGCTTCTGCAACTCGGCCCCGAAGTGCCGTTCATGGTGCCCGCCTCGCCAGCCGATGCGGTGAATCTCGCAGGCGATCTCGAAACGCTGATGGATGCCTTCACCACGGAAGGCATCGACTGGCATGCGCTCGAACTCGCAGTGGATTCGGACTACTCGAAATATTTCGAGATCACGCGCCATTTCGTGCAGATCGCCAGCGAGAACTGGCCGAAGATTCTCGCCGAGCGTCAGGCGAGCGATCCGGCCCAGAGGCGCACGGCGCTGATCGAGGCGGAGGCGCGCCGTCTCACCCGTGAGCGGCCGAAGCAGCCCATCATCGTCGCAGGTTCGACCGGCTCCGTCCCCGCCACGGCCAATCTGATGGCGACCATTGCGCGCCTGCCGCGCGGTGCCATCGTGCTGCCCGGCCTCGACACGGATCTGGATGATGAAAGCTGGGCCACCATCGGCGGCGTGGGCGATGATGAAACCGATCCGGTGCATGGCCACCCGCAGGCCTCCCTGCGACGGCTGATCGACAGGCACCTGCGCATCTCGCGCTCCGCCGTCACGATCCTCGGCGACCTGCCCGAACAGGCGCGCGCGCGCAACCACCTGCTCTCCGAGACGCTTCGCCCGGCCGACACGACCCATCGCTGGGCGCTCATTGCGCCCGAAGATCGCCTCGCGATGAGCCGCAGCGGCTGCGAGGGCATCACCATCATCGAGGCCATGGACGAGCGCGAGGAAGCCTTCGCCATCGCCATCGCCCTGCGCGAGACGCTTGTTCATCCTGACAAGACGGCCGCTCTCGTCACGCCGGATCGCGCCCTCGCCGCGCGCGTAACGGCGGAACTGGCGCGCTGGGGATTGGGCGTCGAGGATTCGGCTGGCATCCCGCTCTCCGACACGCCCGCCGGACGGCTCGCGCGCCTGACGGCGGATGCTGCGGCCGAGGATCTGAGCCCTGTCCGTCTTCTCTCCCTGCTCGCGCATCCGCTGGTACGGCTGGGATTTCCGCGCGCCGTGATCGATCATGCGGCGAGCGTTCTCGAAATCGGCGTGCTGCGCGGTCCCGCGCCGGCACCCGGCATCGACGGTATGCGTGCGGCGCTCGCGACGCGACGCGCGGAGCAGAACCACCGCACGCCCCGTCCCCGCGCGCGCCTGACGGAAGCGGATTGGGATCTCGCCGATACCGTTCTGCAGCGGGTCGATCTCGCGTTCCGCACCTTCACGCCTGCCGCGCATGGCGAGGAGCGCATCGATCTCATGGCGCTCGTCGAGCACCATAGGCGCGCCTTCGACCTCCTCTGCACTGCAGCTGAGGATGAAGAGAGCGAGAACGAGCCGTCTCTCGAGCCGCTCGCCGCGCTCTTCGACGATCTCGAAAACTCCGACATCCGCGAGGAAGAGGGCCATCCGCTTCTCGGCCGCTTCGTGGATTATCCCGCCTTCTTCACCGCGCTCGCCAAGCAGCGCACCTTAAGCCCCTCGCCGCGCTCCACCCATCGCCGCCTGAAGATCCTCGGCCTGCTCGAAGCGCGCCTTCTGTCGGTGGATCGTGTCGTCCTGGGCGGCCTCGACGAGGGCACCTGGCCGCCGCGCACGGTGACGGACGCGTTCCTCAATCGCCCCATGCGCGCCCGCGTCGGCCTGATGCCGCCGGAGCGGCGCATCGGCCAGACGGCACATGACTTCGTGCAGGCGCTCGGCACGCATGACGTGGTGATCACGCGCGCGCAGAAGCGCGACGGCTCGCCCATGGTGCCCTCGCGCTTCCTGCAACGCCTGAAGGCTTTCACCGGCAAGGATGTGTGGGAGAGCATGGTGAAGGCAGGCGAATATTACCGCCGCCTCGCGCGCACGCTCGACACGCCAGACCCCGCCCCCGCCCTGCCGCGACCGCGTCCGAAGCCCGATCCCGCGCTCTTCCCGCGCACATTGAGCGTCACGGAAGTGGAAACGCTGGTGCGCGATCCCTATTCGATCTTCGCGCGTCACGTGCTGAAGCTCGATGCGCTCGAAGCCATCGCCGTCGCGCCTGGCGCAGCCGAGCGCGGCACGATCATTCACGATGTCATCGGCCAATTCGGCGAGCGCTTCCCGAAGGACCTGCCCGCGCACGCCGATGAAATCCTGCTCGGGCTGGGCGAGGAGGCCTTCGCCGAGATTCAGGACACCTATCCCGAACTTTACGCCGAATGGTGGCCGCGCTTCGAGCGGCTCGCCGTCGCGTTTCTCAAGTGGGAGCGGGAGCGCCGGCCGAACCTCGCGGAAGTCTATGCCGAGCGCTCGGGGCGTCTGTCGATCCCGCTGCCGGACGGCTCGATCTTCAACCTGCGCGCCCGCGCGGACCGCATCGAGCATCGCCGCGACGGCACGTTCACGATCGTCGATTTCAAGACCGGACAACCTCCCGGCGTGCGCGAGGTCTATGCGGGATTCTCGCCACAGCTGACGCTCGAGGCGATGATGCTGATGAAGGGGGCCTTCAAGGGCCTGCCCATGGCGAAGGAGACGCCGGAACTCGTCTATGTCCACACCACCGGCGGGCGCGAGCCGATCAAGCCTCGCCCCATCGAGCCGGGGCGCAACGAGGAGCGCTCGGTGGCGGAGATCGTGGAGGAGCATCGCCGCCGCTTCGAGGGCATGATCGCACGCTTCGTGAAAGGTGAAGCGGCTTACCTTTCCCGGCCCTTCCCGAAATATGCGCGGCGCTTCTCCGAATATGATCATCTCGCGCGGGTGAAGGAATGGTCGCTTGCGAGCGCCGGCGGCGGTGAGGGCGGCGAATGAGCAACGATCTCGTCATTCCCGACTATACGAAGGAGGCGCAGCGCCGCGCCGCCAATCCGCGCGCTTCGGCCTGGGTGTCCGCCAATGCGGGCGCGGGAAAGACCAAGGTGCTCACCGACCGCGTGGTGCGCCTGCTGCTCGCAGGCTCGCTGCCGGGCCGCATCCTCTGCCTCACCTTCACCAAGGCCGCCGCCGCCAACATGGCGATCCGCGTGTTCGAGCGGCTGGGCCGCTGGGTGACGATGGACGAGGAAAGCCTCGTCACCGAACTCACGGAGCTCGAAGGCCGAAAGCCCACGCCGCAACAGGTCAAGCTCGCCCGCACATTGTTCGCGCGCGCCGTCGAGACGCCGGGCGGCCTGAAGATCGACACGATCCACGCCTTCTGCGAGCGGCTTTTGCATCTCGTGCCCTTCGAGGCGAACGTGCCCGCGCGTTTCGCGGTGCTGGACGAAAGCCAGACCGACGAGATGCTGGCGCAGGCCATCAAGAACGTGATGGCCGATGCCTCGAACGGCAATGTCCCCGAACTGAAGGATGCGCTCGACATCATCAGCGTCGATGCGGCAGGCGACGCGCTGACGGCAGCGATCAACGCGGCCCTGCGGTGCAAGGACTTTCTGCACGATGCCATGGGCATCGCGCGGCTGCGCCAGGAACTCGCTCTTGCTCATGATGAGAGTGTCGAGAGCATCGAGCACACGATGCTGACGGGCGGGCTCGATCCGGAGAGCTGGGCCGCCATCGCGCAGGAGCTTCTGAAAGGCAAGGCGACGGACCAGAAGCGTGCGGAATCGCTCATCGCCGCGGCCCAAGCGATCGAGCCTGCCACGAGGCTCGCTCACTACCTGTCGGTCTTCCTGACGGATGCGGGCACGCCGCGCAAGGGATCGGCCTTCCTGACGAAGGATGTCGACGAGAGCTTGAAGGACAAGCTCCTCGACGAGCAGAGCCGGATCTGGAATCTCGTCGACAAGCGGAAGGCCGCGCGCGCCGTGGAACGCACGCAGGCGCTCTTCCTGCTGGCGGCCGAGATTCACGACCGCGTCGAGAATCAGAAGATGCGCCTCGGGGCGCTCGACTTCCAGGATCTCATCGACAAGACGCTCGCGCTTCTCTCGCGCGGCGACACGGCCTGGGTGCTCTACAAGCTCGATCGCGGCATCGACCATGTGCTGATCGACGAGGCGCAGGACACGAACCCGCAGCAATGGGAAATCCTGCGCAAGATCACGGAAGACTTCACCGCCGGCGAAGGCGCGGGCGGAGAGCGCATCCGCACGCTCTTTGCGGTCGGCGATCCCAAGCAGTCGATCTACGGCTTTCAGGGAGCCGCCCCGCAGGAATTCGAATCCACCCGCCGCGACTGGTCGAGGAAGGTGCGCGAGGCGGAGCTTCCGTTCGAGGACGTGTCGCTCACCATGTCCTTCCGCTCCGCCAAGGCCGTTCTCTCGGCAGTGGACGCCACCTTCGCCGTGGAAAGGCATTTCAAGGGCCTCTCCTTCGAGGACAAGGCCATCGGCACCGTGCATGAGAGCGCGCGCCCGCACGCGCCCGGCCTCGTGGAACTCTGGCCCACCGAAACGCCCGCCGAAGAGGAGGAACCGGAGGCCTGGGTTCTGCCCGTCGACGAGCCCGAGCAGCAATCGCCGCCCGTCGTCGTCGCGCGGCGCATCGCGCAGGCCGTGAAGTGCTGGACCACCAAGGGCGACGAGCACGGCCGCGTGTGGACGGCAGGCGACGTGCTGGTGCTCGTGCGCAAGCGCGGCGCGGCCTTCGAAGCCGTGATCCGCGCCCTGAAGGAAGCGGGCGTGCCGGTGGCGGGCGCGGACAGACTCAATATCGGCGAGCATATTGCCGTGCTCGACCTCGTGGCGGCGGGCCGCGCGGCGCTGCTTCCGGACGACGACCTGACTCTCGCCACCGCGCTGAAATCGCCGCTCGTCGGCTTCACCGACGACGACCTCGTCCGCATCGCCGCGAGCCGCGCGGATGAGGAGTCGCTGCATGCGGCGCTGCAGCGCCACGCCGAGGCCGGCGACGCGAAGGCGCGAGCCGGCTGCGAGGCCCTGCAGGCATGGCGCGATCTCGCCGCCCTGCACGGTCCCTTCGGCTTCTTCGCCACATTGCTCGGGCCGCGTGGCGGACGCTCGAAACTCGTCGCGCGCCTGGGCAGCGAAGCGGGCGATGCCATCGACGCGTTTCTGTGCTTCGCCCATCAATCGGAAATGACGGAGACGCCGTCGCTCACCGTCTTCCTCAACCGCTTCGAATCCGCCTCGCACACCATCAAGCGCGATCTCGATTCGGTGAACGACGAAGTTCGCGTGATGACGGTGCACGGCGCGAAGGGCCTCGAAGCGCCGATCGTCATTCTCATCGACGGCTGCGAGGTTCTGGGCCGCGATCCGCCGCTGTTGCAGATCAGGACGAAGACGGGCGGCACGATTCCCGTCTGGTCGCCCGGCAAGGGCTCCGATTGCGGCGTCATGGAAGAGGCACGCGACCTCCTGCACGCGAAGGGCTACGAGGAGCACAACCGCCTGCTCTATGTGGCGATGACGCGGGCGAAGGACCGTCTCGTGATCGCCCCCTATCTCACGGGCCGCAAGGACTCGCCGCAGGAAGCCTGGTGCGAGATGATCCGCCATGGGCTCGTGGAGAAGGCGGGCGGCCTCGAGCGCTCCGAGGCGCCTTACGGCCCCATCGAACTCTGGCGCGAAGGCTCGCCGCTGGCGCGCACGCTCGCCGCCGAATCGGATGTCGCCCCGCTGGAGCCTTTCGAGGTGCCGGATTGGCTCACGCGTCCCGTCGTGCCCGAACCCGAGCCCCTGCCCCCGATCCGTCCGTCGAGCGCTCTGGGCGCGGCCGAGCGCATGACCCGCCCTGGCGATGGTCCCTATGCGCCGGAGGCACGGCTGCGGGGCACCCTGGTCCACGCCCTTCTGGAGCGCCTGCCCGCCTTGGGCGAGGAACATCGGGAGACCATGGCGAGGGCCTATGTGCGCGCCCGAGCGCCGCGTCTTCCCGCCGAGGTGCGCGAGACGGTCATTGCCAATGCCCTCGACGTTCTGAAGCATGAGGGCCTGCAGGCCCTGTTCGGTCCTGGCACCCGGGCGGAGGCCCCCATTGCCGGCAAGGTGCTGACGAGCCAGGGAGAACTGCTCGTCTCCGGGCAGATCGACCGTCTCGCCGTGCTGGACAGCGAGGTGCTGGTGGCCGACTTCAAGACCACTGCCCGTGCGCCCAGGCCCGGCCAGAAGCCGCCCTCCTCCTATGTGGCTCAGCTCGCCCTCTACCGGATGCTCCTCTCCGAGATCTATCCGGACAAGCGCATCCGGACCTTCCTGGTCTGGACGGCGGGGCCCGTGATCCACGAGCTGATGGAACCGGAGCTGGAATCGGCTCTTACCCTCATCAAAGCGGCGTGAGGCAAAATCCCCTTGCTTGATTCCCCGAACGCCGGTTCTTACCTTGGCCCTATCGTTGGGCGGCTCGCATTGAGTCGCTGTATCAAAAGTTCAAAGGTGATGTGATGGCGACCGTTAAGGTGACCGACGCAAGCTTCGCGCAGGACGTCCTGCAATCCTCCGAGCCCGTCGTGGTCGATTTCTGGGCGGAATGGTGCGGCCCCTGCCGCATGATCGGCCCGGCCCTGGAGGAGATCTCCAACGAGATGGCGGGCAAGGTGAAGATCGCGAAGATCAACGTGGACGAGAATCCGCAGGTCGCATCGCAGTTCGGCATCCGCTCGATCCCGGCCCTGATGCTGTTCAAGGGCGGCCAGGTGGTCTCCCAGAAGATCGGCGCCGCCCCCAAGGGCGACCTCGCCCGCTGGATCCAGGCCTCGGCCTGATTGCACCATGTGCAAAAGCACACCAAAGGGGCCGAAAGGCCCCTTTTTGCTGTTTCGTTCATTCAGCGTCACTCGGCCGCGTCGGGTCCATCATGGCGCGAAGCCGTGAGATGCGGTCTGCCGGGAAGCCTCCGTAACCGGATCGGCAAATGCGCAGATGGGCGAATTGCAGCCCGCTACAGCCAGCGCCGCACGCGGGTGCGGTAGGCACGGTAAACTTCGCCGAACTTGCGCTCGAGATAGGCTTCCTCGCGGGCCACGACCCCGAAGCGGATGACGAGCGCGAAGGGCACCAGCATCAGCAGAAGCCAGAGATCATTGAAGGCGAGGCTCAACCCGGTCAGCCCCAGGAACATGCCGAGGTAAATGGGATTGCGCGTGAAGCGGTACGGACCGCTCTCGACGATGGTCGTGGTGGGCCGGTTGGTAGGGACATTCGAGCCGGCTTCGGTCATCGTCACGATGGCCCAGGCGACGAGCGCAAGCGCGAGGACGAACACGGTCGCGCCGATCCAACCCGCCGGCAGGTCGGCCGGCAAAACCGGCCGGGGTGCAAGCCAATGGAGAGCAAGACCGGCAAGGACTGCAAGCCCCCAGGCAAGCGGTGGCCGAATCAAGACCTGAGCATTGTCTGTCGCGTCGGCCATGGCGGGCTCATGATCGCAAAGGCTCGAGGTTCATCGGAGAGAATAGCGCATCATTCTTCGTGCCCAAAGGCCACGACGAGGGATGGCCGCCTCTCCTCTCGGGAGGATGCGCTAAACGGCTCCCGGTGCCATGTAGATGATTTCCCAGATATGCCCGTCGAGATCGCTGAAGCTGCGGCCGTACATGGAGCCGTGATCTTCGGGCTCACGCACCTCTTTGCCGCCCTGCGCGATGGCCCGGTCCACCAGCCGGTTCACCTTCGCCCGGCTGTCGACGGAAAGGCAGGTGAGCACCTCGGTCATCCGGCTCGTATCCGCGACGGGCCTGCGGGCGATCTCGCGGAACTTCGCTTCCGTGAGCAGCATGGCGAAGATCTCGTCCGAGATCGTCATGCAGGCTGCGGTCTCGTCGGAAAGCTGCGGGTTGAGGGTAAAGCCGACCGCCTTGAAGAACCGCACCGACCGCTGAAGATCCTTCACCGGCAGGTTGACATAGATTTTGGTGGCCATGGCCGCTTTCCTTATTCCGGCAGCGTTCCATTGGCTGCCAGCACCTCACCTGCCAGATAGAGCGATCCGCAGATCAGGACACGGGGTGGGCGGTCCCAAACGTAGTTGTGGAGCGACGCGAGCGCGGATTCGACGCTCGATGCGACGGACGTGGTCAGGCCGACGCTTCCCGCGATGGCCGCAACCTCCTCCGCCGGACGCGCGGCGATCTGGCCTGCGATCGGCACAGCGATCACTTCGCGCGCGAGGCCGGAGAAATTCTTGAAGAAGGCCTGGCTGTCCTTGGTGCCGAGCATGCCCGCGATCAGCACGAGAGGCGCATCGGAGCGCTCGCTCTGATCGGCCATGGCGGCGGCGAGCACACGCCCGCCATCGGGATTGTGCCCGCCATCGAGCCACAATTCGCAGCCGGGAGGCGCGATCTCCGGCAGGCGGCCTTTGGAGAGACGCTGCAGGCGTCCGGGCCAATCGGCACGGGTCAGGCCCGCCTCGAAGGCGGAGGTCTCGAATGTCTCGAAACCGGCAGCGCGCAGAGCCGCGATCGCCGTACCGGCATTGGTGAACTGATGCCGCCCGATGAGTTTCGGACGCGGCAGGTCGAGCAGTCCCTTCTCGTCCTGGTAGACGAGACGCCCGCCCTCCTCGTGCACGGAGAAATCCTGCTGACCGACGAGGATCGGCGAGGCGCCGATGCGCTCCGCCTCGCTAACGAGGGTCTGGTCGGCTTCCACGTAATCCTGCGGCGCGATGATGGCCGGGCATCCACGCTTGAAGATGCCGGCCTTCTCCTTCGCGATCGCGGGTAGGGTCGTGCCGAGATATTCCGCGTGATCGTGCCCGATGGGCGTGACGACGGCGGCTGCGGGCCTGTCGATGACGTTCGTCGCGTCGAAGCGCCCGCCGAGGCCCACTTCGAGCAGAAGCACATCCGCCGGCTCTTCCGCGAAGATGAGAAGCGCCGCGGCGGTGGTGATCTCGAACACGGTGATCTGTTCGCCCGCATTCACCGCCTCGCAGCGGCGCAGGGCCTCCACGAGACGGTCCTCGGTCACGTAGCGCCCGCCACCGAAGCGGCCGAGACGGATGCGCTCATGGAAGCGCACGAGATGCGGCGAGGTATAGACGTGGACGGCGAGCCCCGCGCTTTCGAGGATCGCGCGCATGAAGGCGATGGTGGAGCCCTTGCCGTTGGTGCCCGCTACGTGGATCACGGGTGGCAGGCGGCGCTCGGGATTTCCAAGCTGGTTCAGAAGCCGCTGAATACGCCCGAGCGACAGGTCGATGGTCTTCGGGTGCAGGGCAAGAAAGCGCGCGATCAGCGCATCTGAGGATTCCATCGCCCTGCTCCAAACATCATCCGAGACAGTGAGAACGGCAAACTACTCGGCCGCGGTCGCGACGGGAGGCGTGCTCGTCGTGCTTTCGGTCGGAACATGCGCCGGAGCCTTCATGAAGAGGCGCGAGAGGCGGGCGATGGTCGATTTCAGGTCATGGCGGTGCACCACCATGTCCACCATGCCGTGCTCCTTCAGGTATTCGGCGCGCTGGAAGCCATCGGGCAGCTTCTCGCGGATGGTCTGCTCGATCACGCGCGGGCCGGCGAAGCCGATGAGCGCGCCGGGCTCGGCGAGATGCACGTCGCCCAGCATCGCATAGGATGCGGTGACGCCGCCGGTGGTGGGGTTCGTGAGCACGACGATATAGGGCAGGCGCGCGTCACGCAGGCGGCGGACCGCGACGGTGGTGCGCGGCATCTGCATGAGGGAGAGAATGCCCTCCTGCATGCGCGCGCCGCCGGAACCGGCGAAGAGGACGAAAGGCGTCTTCTTGTCGAGGGCCGTCTCCGCGCCCTTGATGAAGGCCTCGCCCGCCGCCATGCCGAGCGAGCCGCCCATGAAGCCGAAATCCTGGACGGCGATCGTCATCGGCAGGTCCTCGACGCGGCCGAAGCCCACCTTGAAGGCGTCCTGCTGGCCGGTCTTGGCGCGGGCATCCTTCAGGCGGTCGATGTACTTCTTCTCGTCGCGGAACTTGAGCGGATCGACGGGGACTTCAGGCAGCGCCACGTCGAGCCAGGTGGCTCCGTCGAACATGAGCTGCAGGCGCTGCGTCGCCGAAATGCGCATATGGTGGTTGGAGCCGGGGATCACCCACTGATTGGCCTCCACATCCTTGTGGAACACCACCTGCCCCGTATCCGGGCACTTGATCCAGAGATTGTCCGGCGTCTCGCGCTTGAAGAGCGTCTTGATCTTCGGACGGACGACTTCGGAAATCCAGTTCATCGTTCTCTTCCTTTCAGGGGCATCCGGTCGCTCCCATCCCGAGATGGCCTTTCGGCCGTCTCGAAGGACGAGAGCGTCTCCAGCGCCCACTGGACCATCCTTCGAGACGCCTGCTGCGCAGGCTCCTCAGGAGGAGGTCTTTGCTATGTCTTACGCAGCCGCGCGCTTCGTCACCGAGCGCACGCCTTCGCTCAATTCCTTCACCAATGTGGTGACGGCCTCGACCGTGCGCGAGGTGGCGCGGTCCTGCTCGTCCAAGGTGCCCTTCAGCGCGTCGATGAGCGCCGAGCCCACCACCACGCCGTCGGCGCCCTTGGCCACCGCCGCCGCATGCGCCCCGCTCTTCACGCCGAAGCCCACCACGACGGGCAGGGGCGTATGCTGCTTGATGCGCTCCACCGCCGAGGCGACCTTGCCGAAATCCGGGGTCGCCGCGCCCGTGATGCCGGTGATGGAAACGTAATAAACGAACCCGGCCGTGTTGGCGAGCACCGCCGGGAGGCGAGCATCGTCCGTCGTAGGGGTGGCGAGGCGAATGAAGGCGAGGCCCGCCTTCAGGGCCGGCAGGCAGAGTTCGTCGTCCTCCTCCGGCGGCAGGTCCACCACGATGAGGCCGTCGACTCCGGCTTCCTTGGCGTCGGCGAGGAACCGATCGACGTCATAGACGAAGATCGGGTTGAAATAGCCCATGAGGATCACGGGCGTGTCCTGGTCCTCGGCCCGGAAACGGCGGATGAGCTCGAGGGTCTTGACCGTGTCCTGGCCGACCTTGAGGGCGCGCAGGCCCGCCGCCTGGATCGCCGGGCCATCGGCCATGGGATCGGTGAAGGGAAGCCCGAACTCGACGATGTCGGCCCCGGCCTTCGGCAGGCTCTTGAGGATCGCGAGCGAGGTCTCCGGATCCGGATCGCCGGCCATCACATAGGTCACAAGAGCGGCGCGGCCCTCCGCGCGGCATTTTTCGAAACGGGCTTCAATGCGCTGTGTCATGGGCGGGGTCTTTAGCATGGGGAAGAAGGGATCGGAACCTGCGAGATAACGCGCTCTTCTCCTCCCTCTTGGGAAGGAGAAGAGCCGGTGCGCCGGTTCAAGCGATCTTGTTCCCGAGATGCTCCGCGATCTGGAACAGGTCCTTGTCGCCGCGGCCGCTGATATTGACCACCATCAGGTGATCCTTCGGCTTTTTCGGCGCGAGCTCGATGACCTTGGCCAGCGCGTGGCTCGGCTCCAGGGCGGGCAGGATGCCCTCGAGGCGCGAGCAGAGCTGGAAGGCCTCCAGAGCCTCCTCGTCGGTGGCGGAGATGTATTTCACCCGACCCATCTCGTGCAGCCAGGCGTGCTCCGGACCGATGCCCGGATAATCGAGGCCGGCCGAGATGGAATGGGCGTCGGTGATCTGCCCGTCCTCGTTCATGAGGAGATAGGTGCGGTTGCCGTGGAGCACGCCGGGACGGCCACCGGTGAGCGAGGCCGCATGGAGCTTGTCGAGGCCATGGCCCGCCGCTTCCACGCCGTAGATCTCCACGCTCTTGTCGTCGAGGAAGGGATGGAACAGGCCGATGGCGTTCGAGCCGCCGCCGATGCAGGCGACGAGGGAATCCGGCAGGCGGCCCTCCATTTCCATCATCTGCTCGCGGGTCTCGTTGCCGATCACGCACTGGAAGTCGCGCACCATGGCGGGATAGGGATGCGGGCCCGCCACCGTGCCGATGCAGTAGAAGGTGTCGGCGACATTGGTGACCCAATCGCGCAGGGCCTCGTTCATGGCGTCCTTCAGCGTCCGCGTGCCGGACTGCACCGGCACGACCTTGGCGCCGAGCATGTTCATGCGGAAGACGTTCGGCTTCTGCCGCTCCACGTCGACCGCGCCCATATAGACGATGCAATCGAGGCCGAAGCGCGCACAGAGCGTCGCGGTCGCCACGCCATGCTGGCCCGCGCCGGTCTCGGCGATGATGCGCTTCTTGCCCATGCGGCGGGCGAGAAGGATCTGGCCCAGCACGTTGTTCACCTTGTGCGCGCCGGTGTGGTTCAGCTCCTCGCGCTTGAAGTAGATCTTCGCGCCGCCGAGATGTTCGGTCATGCGCTCCGCGAAATAGAGCGGGCTGGGACGGCCGATATAGTGCTTGGAGAAGGACTCCATGTCGGCATGGAAGGCCGGATCCTTCTTGGCCTCCTCATAGGCCTTCTCCAGCTCCAGGATGTTCGGCATCAGGGTTTCGGCGACGAAGCGACCGCCGAACTGCCCGAAATGCCCGCGCTCGTCGGGACCGGTGCGGAAGGAATTGGGTTGAGCTGGAGCTGACACGGCCTGTCCTGTCTTGGTGGCGTTGGGCATTTCCCGGAAGCTGGCTGCCGGTATTCCGAATGGAAATGCGTGTTTCTCTAGTGCTGAGCAGCAAAAGCTGTCCGGGCTGCCTGGATGAAGGCTTTGATCTTGCCCGCGTCCTTCAGACCCGGCCCGCTTTCCACTCCCGACGACACGTCGACGGCCTTCGGACTGGTGAGCCTGATGGCCTCCGCCACGTTGTCGGGGTTGAGCCCTCCTGACAGCATGATGGACAGAGCCGGGTCAAGCCCGTTCAGGAGCTTCCAGTCGAAGGACACGCCATTGCCGCCGGGCAAGGCGCCCGCGCCCCGTGGCGGCTTGGCGTCGAGGAGGATGTGCTCGGAGGTCCCGGCATAGGGTGCGAGAGCCTCCAGATCGCTCCTCTCGGCGATGCCGAGGGCCTTCATCACCGGGCGATTGACCATGGAGCGGATCTCGGCGACGCGCTCCGGGCTCTCGTGGCCATGCAGCTGGATCAGGTCGGGGTTGATGGCCTCGACGGCCTGCGCGATCTCCTCGTCGTCCGGATCGACCAGCAGCACGACGCGCTGGGCGCGGCCCTTCGCCTGCAGGGAGAGGCGATGACCCAGGTCGAGGGTCACGTGGCGGGGGCTCTTCGGAAAACGCACGAACCCCACCATGTCCGCGCCGGCATCCAACGCAGCGGCCAAGGTTTCGGGGGTCGAGAGCCCGCAGATCTTGATCAGGTTGTTCATTGTTGCATTTTACGACGGAATGGCCTGCGAACGCCATACCAGCATTGCCGCAGCCAGATCCTCCAGCGCCGTGCCCACGGATTTGAACACGGTCACCGCCTTGTCGCTCCGTTGAGGCGGGTTGCGGCAGAGGTCGAACAGGGTGCCGCGCACGTGGCTCTCCGCGATTCCTCCGCTCTGGATGGATACGGCCACGTCTCCGCCCTCGGTCTTGGCGGCCTCGGTGTCGATATAGACCTGGCCCCGGCGCAGCGCCTCGTCATCAGCCTCGCGCATCTTGAGATTGAAGGCCCCAACGAGGTCGAGATGCGCGCCCTCCTTCAGCCAGGCGCCCTTGACGATGGGAGCGGTGGACAGGGTCGCGCAGGAGACGAGATCGGCCGCGCGCACGGTCGCCTCCAGATCCGTCACGGCGCTGACGGGAAGCCCCTCCCCGCGAAGCTGCGCCGCCACCTCCTCGGCCTTCTCCGGCCGATGGTTCCACAGGGAGACCTCGCGGATGGGGCGCTGGCTCATATGGGCGCGGATGAGGAAGGGCGCGAGCGCGCCCGCGCCCACCATCACCATGCGGCTCGCATCCGCGCGGGCGAGATGCCGCGCGGCCAAGGCGGAAGCGGCCGCGGTGCGCCAGACCGTGAGGCGCGTGCCGTCGAGCACGGCCACGGGCTCGCCCGTCTCCCCATTCATCAGGAGATACGAGCCCATGACGCTGGGAAGGTTTTTCTTCCCGTTCTCCGGGAACACGGAAACCACCTTCACGCCGACGAAGGCATCCGTCGTTGTGGCAGGCCCCGTCCAGGAGGGCATCAGCAGCAGGGTGCCATGCGCACCCGGACGCTCGATCTCGTGATGGTGCCGGACAGGAGTGACCATATCGGCCCGAAAGGCCTCGCTCAGAGCATCGACCAGGGCAGGAAAGGTGAGAACCCGATCGATCTCGGCGGAAGAAATGACGCGCATGAAAGAATTTCGGAAGTTGGAGGATTTCAGAAGCCCGAGGCCCGCGAGGGCGGCACCGTCGCCGGCAGCCCTGCGGCCGCGTTCTGGCTGCGGAGGCGCTCGGTCTCATGGCGCAGCTGGTCCGCCTCGCGGCGGAAGCGGCGGCGGGCACGGCGGTTCTTGCCCTGCGCCAGCCAGCTCGCCACGCCGCCGATGACGACACCGACCGCAACGGCGGCGAAGATCACGGCGAAGAGCGGGAGCTGCAGGGCGAATTCCGGAGCTTCCTGCGAGAACGGATCCAGCGACAGGGTCACCGGAGCGCGGTTCGCGACGGCCAGCAGCACCACCACGATGGCGATCGGCAGGAGAATCAGCGCCTTCAGGAAGCGAATCACGAGCACCTCTTCGAATGGTTATTGGGCAGCGGCGGCCTTCAGCACCTTGGTCGCCGGAGCATTGAGGCGCTGGCGCATTTCCTTGCCCGTCTTGAACACGGGAACGACCTTCTCGGAGATCGAAACGGATTCGCCCGTGCGCGGGTTGCGGCCCGTGCGGGCATCGCGCTTCTTCACCGAGAACGCCCCGAAACCGCGCAGCTCCACCCGGTCGCCCCGGGCCAGGGCATCCGCGATGGTGTCGAGAATCGCATTCACGATCTTCTCCACATCGCGCTGATACAAATGCGGGTTCTGCTCAGCAATCTTGAGCACGAGTTCTGACTTGATCATGGAATGGCTATATCTTTGACGCTGCTTTATTTTTCGGAAGGTTGCCAGACGGCCAGCAGACCGTCAAGCCGGGCTGTCTCTGCGTGAACGCCGGTCCGCCGCAGGGCTTCGGCAGCCTGCTCGAAGCCCATGAGGTCCACGGCTGTCGCCGCCATGGCGAAAACCGAGAAGTCCCGGTCGGAGCGGGGCTTCCAGTCGCGAATCGGCAGATCCTTCGGAACCTTCTTCTCCTGCTCGAGCCAGGCGATCGCGTCGCTCTCGCTGCCGAGCTTGTCGACGAGCTTCATCGGAACGCCCTGCCGGCCGCTGAACACCTGGCCGGTCGAAATCGCGGCAAGCTCGCCCTCGTTCAGACGGCGGCGCTCGCGCACGAGGGCCTTGAACCAGTCATAGGTGTCGTTGACCACCAGCTGCGTGGCGGCGCGCGCTTCCGGCGAGGTGGGCGTGAAAGGATTCGGCTCTGCCTTGAGGGGCGAGGATTTGATCGTCTCCACCTTCACCCCGACATTCCCAAGCAGGCCGGAAAGGTCCGGATACTGGAACAGCACGCCGATGGAGCCCACGAGGGAGGTTTCACGGGCGACGATGTAGTCGGAGGCGATAGCCGTGATGTAGCCGCCGGAGGCGGCCGTGCCGTCGACGAAGGTCACCACGGGCTTCTTCTCGGCGAGCCGGCGGATGCTGCGGTAGAGCTCCTCCGATCCGGTCGTCGTGCCGCCCGGGCTGTTGATGGAGATCACGACGCCCGAGACGAGGTTCGAATCGCCCACCCGCTGCATGAGATCGGACAGGCGCCGGTTGCCGGTGATCACCCCGTCGATGGAGATGCGGGCGATCTGCTGGCGCACGGCGCCATAGCCCATGCGGTCGGCGGCGGCATAGCCGATGGCGGCAACGGCGGCGATCAGGCCGGAGAAGCCGGCGATGCGCCAGAACGAGAGCTTGCGGCGCAAACGGCGACGATCGGCAATGGCTTCGGCATCGATGGACATCGGTTCGTCACTCACTCGGTTCGCTGACGTGGAGGCTGCACCCTAGAGCATCGCCCCCGGATGGGGAAACCACTTTTGGACTCCCCTTGATACTCAATTCCTCAAGCAATGCATCATCTTGCGGGAGGCCCACGCGGTGCGTCGCAAAGGCAGATAGGGCGGCAGGAGACAGGGCCAACGAGGACTCACCCACGAATCTGCACGGGCTTCGACGGCTTCGACGAACGGGGCGGGTGGTGATCGAGGCCGATCAGGGCGCCATGGCCAGGCTCGTCCTGACGGGGCATGACCCCGCGCCCCAAAACAAAAATCCCCGGGCTTTCGCCCGGGGATCCATCAGGTCTGAAATGTCAGAGCCCGATTACTTCTTGTCCTTGGCCTTCAGGGCGGCGCCGAGGATGTCGCCGAGCGAAGCACCCGAATCGGTCGAGCCGTACTGAGCCATGGCCTCCTTCTCCTCAGCGACCTCGAGGGCCTTGATGGAGAGGGTGACGCGGCGGGCCTTGCGGTCGAACTGGGTCACGCGGGCGTCGATCTTCTCACCCGGGGCGAAGCGCTCCGGACGCTGATCGGCGCGGTCGCGAGCGAGCTCCGAACGCTTGATGAAGGTCGTCAGGTCGGTATCGACGATCTTCACCTCGATGCCGCCGTCCTTCACCTCGAGAACCTCGCAGGTGACGACCTGGTTCTTCTTGAACTCGCCGGCCTCAGCGAAGGGGTCACCCGCCAGCTGCTTGATGCCGAGCGAGATGCGCTCCTTCTCCACGTCGACGTCGAGAACCTGAGCGCGAACCATGTCGCCCTTCTTGAACTCGTCGATGACCTGCTCGCCCGGACGGTTCCAGTCGAGATCCGAGAGGTGGACCATGCCGTCGACGTCGTTCTCCAGGCCGATGAAGAGACCGAACTCGGTCTTGTTCTTCACCTCGCCCTCGACGACGGAGCCGACAGGGTGCTTCTCGGCGAAGGCTTCCCACGGGTTCTGCAGCGTCTGCTTCAGACCCAGCGAGATGCGGCGCTTCACCTGATCGACCTCGAGGATCACGACCTCGACCTCCTGGGAGGTGGAGATGATCTTGCCGGGGTGGACGTTCTTCTTCGTCCAGGACATCTCGGAGACGTGGATCAGGCCTTCGATGCCCGGCTCGAGCTCGACGAACGCACCGTAATCGGTGATGTTCGTGACGCGGCCCTTCAGCTTGGCGCCAACCGGGTAGCGGGCGGCGATGCCCTCCCACGGATCGGCCAGGAGCTGCTTGATGCCGAGCGAGATGCGGTGCGTCTCGTGGTTGATCTTGATGATCTTCACCTTCACCGTCTGGCCGATCGTTACGACCTCGGACGGATGGTTGACGCGGCGCCATGCCATGTCGGTGACGTGGAGCAGGCCGTCGATGCCGCCGAGGTCAACGAACGCACCGTACTCGGTGATGTTCTTGACCACGCCGTCGATGACCTGACCCTCTTCGAGGTTGGCCACGAGCTCGGAACGCTGCTCGGCGCGGCTCTCCTCGAGGACCGTGCGGCGCGACACGACGATGTTGCCGCGGCGGCGATCCATCTTGAGGATCTGGAACGGCTGGGACACGCCCATGAGCGGGGTGACGTCGCGAACCGGGCGGATATCGACCTGCGAGCGGGGCAGGAACGCCACGGCGCCGTCGAGGTCGACCGTGTAGCCGCCCTTGACCTGGTTGAAGATGGTGCCGTTGACGCGCTCGCCGGCCTCGAAGGCCTTCTCGAGCTTCACCCACGACTCTTCGCGGCGGGCCTTGTCACGGGAGATGACGGCCTCGCCCAGCGCATTCTCGATGCGCTCGACGTAAACTTCGACCTCATCGCCGACCTTGAGCTCACGGTCGCGGTTGGGGCCGGTGAATTCCTTGAGAGCGACGCGACCTTCGGTCTTCGCGCCGATATCGATGACCGCGACATCCTTCTCGATGGCGACCACCTTGCCCTTCACCACCGAGCCTTCGTTGATCTCGGACGTGCGGAAGGATTCTTCGAGCAGAGCGGCGAAGTCTTCACGGCTCGGCTGCTGGAAAGCTGCAGACATATGTTCTCCTGAATGGCCCTCGTTTAAGGGGCAACGCCGGCGGCTGGTGTTAACGGAACGCTTCCCTCCGCCGCTGCCGGGAACGCCCCTCCAGGGCCATGTCCCAGGCATACCGCTCTCGACCGAGAGCGGGCCGGCGTATCGCCGGCGGACGGAAACGCATGCATCTTCAAGACTTTACCGGAACGCCTCAGGGGCGCGCAGGGCGCACCCTTCCACAACGCTGACCGTCAATGTCCGTCGGATCGGCGTTCCTTTATCCCAAATGGCCTTGGATCACAAGGCTTTCAAGGATTTGCCCGCGCACTCTGCCGGCGCGCCTCGTCGAGGAGCCAGGCCCGGAAGGCCGCGAGATCGGGCCGGTCGGCGGTCGCCTCGGGGCAGACGACGAAATAATGGTTGCTGCCCCGCACCTCCTCGCGGAAGGGCCGCACGAGGCGCCCGGCCTCGAGATAATCGCCGATCAGCACGTTGGTGGCGAGCGCCACGCCCTGGCCGGCGGCGGCGGCCTGGAGGGCGAGGAAGGTGTGCGAGAAGCGCGGACCATGGCTCGTGTCCACGCCCTTCACGCCGACAGCGGCGAGCCAGCGGTCCCAGGTCACGTAGTCCGGGAGCCCGGCGCTCTCGTGCAGCAGGGTGTGGTGCAGAAGGTCGGCCGGCTCCCGCAAGGGATGCCTCGGGTCGTTCACGAGGCTCGCGCTGCAGACCGGGAAGAAGCTTTCCTCCACCAGGAGATCCGTCCGCAGGCCGGGATAATTCCCCTTGCCGAGGCGGATGGCGATGTCCACGTCCTCCCGCGCGAAGTCGGTGCGCTCCATGGAGATGGAGACCCGGATCTCCAGTTCGGGATGGCGCTCCCTCAGCGAGCCGAGCCGTGGGATCAGCCAGGCGGCCGCGAAGCTCGGGATGGTGCTGACGGTCAAGGCGTGCGACGTCTCCGGTTTCACGGCCCGTGCGGTCGCCTCGTGCAGGATGTCGAGCGCCTCGGTGATCGAAGCCGCATAGCGCCCGCCCAGCGCCGTGAGCGCCACGCCCTTGCTGGGCAGGCGGGTGAAGAGCGGCTTTCCGAGCCAGGCCTCGAGCTGCTTGACCTGCTGGCCCACCGCGCTCGCGGTCACGGCGATCTCGTCGCCGGCCTTCTCGAAGCTCAGATGGCGGGCGGCGGCCTCGAAGGCGCGCAGGGCGTTGAGCGGGGGAAGACGGCGGCGGGACATGACTTCTCGGACTTAATGCCCAAGTTCAGCTTGGGCAAAACGCAAGGACTTCTCGTTTGAAAGCAGCTTAGACCAGGCGCATCAATACGCCTAGAAAAACCTGCTTTTCGAGGAGGCCGCCATGGCCGCGACCCTTTTCGTAGAAAATCTTGCGCCGGTGACGAACCGGGCCCCAAAGAGAATCGCGTGGCTGCAGCTTCTGCTGAAGGTGGAGGCGTTGCTCGACGACCGGGCGAGCCGCCGGGCGCTTTATCGCCTCGACGAGGCAGCCCTTGCCGATCTCGGCCTGTCGAAGGCCGACATGGAGCGCATCGCCCGGCCGTCCCGCGCCTGACGGTCCGGGAGAGAAAACCGGCCGAACGGCCGGGAGCCTTCCGGCGCCGTGGCCCCGAAAGGCGGGCCGGATCAGTCTTCGTGGATCAGGCTGTGGTCGCGGGTGTCCCTCATGCGCAGATACACGATGAGGGACAGGCCGATCATGATCGTCACGTAGACGAAGAAGCCGTATTCGTGGCCGATCTGCTTGAACCAGAGCGCCACGTATTCCGCCGTGCCGCCGAACACCGTGTTGGCGATGGCGTAGGGCAGCGCGACGCCGAGCGCCCGGATATGGGCCGGGAACATCTCCGCCTTCACCACGGCGTTGATGGAGGTATAGCCGGTCACGATCACCAGCGCGCCCAGGGCAAGCGCGAAGGCGGCATAGGGGTTGGTGGTGCCGGCCAGCGTCGTGAAGATCAGGTAGGTGAACAGCACGCCGAGCACGCCGAAGGCCACCATGATCGGCTTGCGGCCGATCCTGTCCGAAAGCGCGCCCACCACCGGCTGCAGCAGCATGAACACGAACAGGGCCGCCGCCGTGATCTGGCTCGCGGATGCGCGGGAGAAGCCCGAGGTGTTGACCAGGAACTTCTGCAGGTAGGTAGTGTAGGCATAGAAGGCGAGCGTGCCGCCCGCCGTGAGCGCGATGACCGTGAGAGCCTCGCGGGGATAGGTGGTGAACAGCGCAAGGCCGCTGGAGCGCGGCGCCTTCGTGTCCGTGGTCTGGATGTCTTGCGCGTTCTTGTACGATTCCGTCTCGGCCAGGCCGCGGCGGAGATAGAACACGATGACCGCGAGCACGCCGCCGATGGCGAAGGGAATGCGCCAGCCCCAGGCCTCGAGATCCGGCTCGGGCAGGATCTGCTGCAGCACCAGCAGCACGGCGAGCGCGAGCAGCTGACCCGAGATGAGCGTGACGTACTGGAAGCTCGAGAAGAAGCCGCGGCGGCTCTTGCCGGCCATCTCGCTGAGGTAGGTGGCGCTCGCTCCGTATTCGCCGCCCACGCTGATGCCCTGGATCAAGCGCGCGAGGACAAGGACGATGGGAGCAAGCGTGCCGATCTGCTCGTAGCCTGGGGTGACCGCGATCATCAGGGAGCCGAGGCACATGAGCGTCACCGACAGCGTGAGGCCCGCCTTGCGGCCCTTGCGGTCCGCGTAGATGCCCATGATCCAGGCGCCGATCGGGCGCATGAGGAAGCCCACTGCGAAAATGGCGGCGGCGTTCAGGAGCTGCGCGGTCTGATCACCCTTGGGGAAGAAGATCGGAGCGAAATAGAGGGTGAAGGCCGAATAGACATACCAATCGTACCATTCGACCATGTTGCCCGCCGATCCGCCGAGGATCGACTTCAGGCGATGCCTGCGGTCGGCGAGGCTGTTTTTCATCAACATTAAGGATTCTTTTCAATCATGCATGCGCTCCCCGCGCCGGAAGAGCGCATGGCCTTGGAAAAAGGCTGTGAATGTTCGGGAAAAGCAGCAGCGTTGGCGTTCCACCGCGGCATTGTTTTAATTTGGGGGCCCCTTACCCTTGACCTGACGCAAGGTCAAACGCTGCCGCCCCTACCCGGACATCATGCCTCAGAGAGGCAGCTCCGAGCGCTTCGCCTGCGTCACGGCCCAGTCGAGGGCCTGTTCCAGCCGGTCATTGCCCCAGAACATCTCGCCATCCTCCGCGAAGAAGGTGGGCGCGCCGAAGATGCCGCGGGACTGCGCCTCCTCGTTGAGGCGCCGCAGGCGGGTCTTGGTGGTATCGGACTGCGCCTCGGCGATCACGGCCTCGGCGTCGAGCCCGAGACCCGACAGGATTCCGGAGAGCACCTGCGCATCGGAAAGATTGTGGCCTTCGCCGAACTCGGCCGTATAGGCCGCCTTCGTGAAGACCGGCGTCCAGCCCGCCTCGAAGCCCACCAGCGCGATGCGGGCCGCCAGGAGCGTATTCTGCGGAAAGACGCTCGGCCTGTAGAGGGGAAGGCCGAAACGCACCGCCTCCCGCTCCATGTCCCGCCACATGTAACGGCCCTTTGCCGGATAGACGTTGAAGGGCGAGGTCTCCCACCCCTGCGCCTTGAAGATGGGGCCCAGCAGGAAGGGCCGCCACATGATTTCCACGCCCGCTTCCTCCGCCAGCGTTTCGATGCGCATGGCGGACAGGTAGGAATAGGTGGAGGCGAACTCGTACCAGAACTCGATGGCCGGGCGGCGGAGCATGGGCATCTCTCTCCCTCTACATTCCCGTAACGGGCTAAAGCATTCCGGCGGCCTTGCACAGGATCTCTGATGGCGGGCAGGAATACCGCTCAAGCATATCGCGCCTCATGCTTTTGCCGTTGCGCTCCAAAGCCTTCCCCGTTAAGTCGCGGTGATCCTTTCACTCTGGAACCTTTGCTATGGCTGAGAAGCGCGTGAACAAGGTCGTGCTCGCCTATTCCGGCGGCCTCGATACCTCCATCATCCTCAAGTGGCTGCAGACCACCTATGGCTGCGAGGTGGTGACCTTCACCGCCGATCTCGGCCAGGGCGAGGAGCTGGAGCCCGCCCGCAAGAAGGCCGAGCTTCTGGGCATCAAGCCCGAGAACATCTTCATCGAGGACCTGCGCGACGAGTTCGTGCGCGACTACGTGTTCCCGATGTTCCGGGCGAACGCCCAGTACGAGGGCCTGTACCTGCTCGGCACCTCCATCGCCCGCCCGCTGATCGCCAAGAAGCAGATCGAGATCGCCGAGAGGGTCGGCGCCGACGCGGTCGCTCACGGCGCCACCGGCAAGGGCAACGACCAGGTGCGCTTCGAGCTCGGCTACTATGCCCTGAAGCCGGACGTGACCGTCATCGCCCCCTGGCGCGAATGGGACCTGCGCTCCCGCGAGCAGCTCATCGCCTTCGCCGAGGCCCATCAGATCCCGATCGCCAAGGACAAGCGCGGCGAGGCTCCCTTCTCCGTCGACGCCAACCTCCTGCACGCCTCCTCCGAGGGCAAGGTGCTCGAGGACCCGGCGATGGAGGTTCCCGATTACGTCTATTCGCGCACCAACGATCCGGAGAGCGCTCCCGACAAGCCGACAATCATCAAGATCGAGTTCCAGAAGGGCGATCCGGTCGCCATCGACGGCCAGAAGATGGGCCCCGCCGATCTGCTCGCGAAGCTCAACGAGCTCGGCAGGATCAACGGCATCGGCCGCCTCGACCTTGTCGAGAACCGCTTCGTGGGCATGAAGAGCCGCGGCATGTACGAGACCCCCGGCGGCACGATCCTTCACCTCGCCCATCGCGGCATCGAGTCGATCACCCTCGACCGCGGCGCGGCGCACCTGAAGGACGAGCTCATGCCCAAATACGCCGAGCTCATCTATAACGGCTTCTGGTTCTCGCCGGAGCGCGAGATGCTCCAGGCGCTCATCGACAAGAGCCAGGAATTCGTCACCGGCGAAGTCACGCTCAAGCTCTACAAGGGCGGCGTCCACCTCATCGGCCGCGAGAGCCCCTACACGCTCTACGACCAGGACCTCGTGACCTTCGAGGAAGGCGCGGTCGCCTACGACCACCGCGACGCTGCGGGCTTCATCAAGCTTAACGCGCTGCGGCTGCGCACCCTGGCCCAGCGCAAGAAGAAGCTGGGATTGTAAGACGATGGATGCGTCGGTCCTCGCTGTCAGCCGAAGCCCGACGCATTCCTTTTCCAAGCCGAATGTGGAGCGCATCCGGCTTCTCGCCGGCCTCGGCATCGAAGGCGACGCCCATGCGGGAGAAACGGTCAAGCACCGCTCCCGCGTGAAGGCCGATCCCACGCAAGCAAACCTGCGCCAGGTTCATCTCATCCAGGCCGAATTGTTCGAGGAGCTCGCCGAAAAGGGCTTCTCCGTCGCCGCCGGCGAGCTGGGCGAGAACATCACCACGCGGGGAATCGACCTTCTCTCCCTTCCCGTCGGCACGAGATTGCGGATCGGCCCCTCCGCCGTGGTGCGGCTGACGGGCCTGCGCAACCCCTGCATCCAGATCGATCGCTTCCGGAAAGGCCTGATGGCCGCCGTGCTCGACCGCGACGGCGACGGGCACATCGTCCGCAAGGCAAGCGTGATGGGGATTGTCGAAACAGGCGGCGACATCCGCGCGGGCGACGCCATTGCCGTCGCCCTCCCCGCCCCGCCGCACCGGCGGCTCGAGCGGGTGTGAGGCCGCGCCTGGCCGGAAATGTGCGGCCCAACCTCTCCCGCGTCATCACCGGCCCTGTGCCGGCGATCCCGATCGTTTGGAGCGCGGCGCTTTTCCCAAATCGGGATGGCCGGGACGAGCCCGGCCATGACGGCAAGGGAAGCGGTCTGTTGGGCTCAGGCCGATCCTCCGCGTCAGGGGACAGGCGGCTAATCCCAGGCCGCATCGGGAAACACGTCGAGCGGAATCTTGAGATACCGGCGATTGTTGCTCTCCGGCTCCGGCAGGCGTCCGCCCGCCATGTTCACCTGCAGGGCATGCAGGATCAGCTTCGGCATCGGCAGCTTCGAATCGCGCGCCTGACGCAGGGCAATGTACTCATCCTCGCTGCCAGCCTGCCGCAGATGGACATTCTGCGCCTTCTGGATGGCGACCGTGCTCTCCCAGGCGGGCGCCCGCCCGCCGGGCATGTAGTCGTGGCCGACGAACAGGCGGGTGTCTTCCGGCAGGCTCAGGATCCGCTGGATCGTGTGCCACATGGCCTTCGCATCCCCGCCGGGGAAGTCGCAGCGCGCCGTGCCGAAATCGGGCATGAGAAGCGAGTCGTGCACGAAGGCCGCATCTCCCACCACATAGGTGACGGAAGCGAGGGTATGGCCGGGCGAGAAGAGCACGCTCACATCCATCGTGCCGATCCGGAACACATCGCCATCGGCCCACAGGCGGTCCCATTGCGATCCGTCCGCGCTGAAATCCTCCAGGTGATAGATCTCCCTCCAGAGCCGCTGGACGTCGACGACGTGCTCGCCGATGGCCGTCCTGGCGCCGGTGCGGTCCTTCAGATAGCCCGCGGCGGAGAAGTGATCCGCATGGGGATGCGTGTCGAGGATCCATTCGACCTCGAGCCCCTTCTCCTGCACGAAGGCCAGGAGAGCATCGGCCGATGCGGTCCGGACCGACCCCGATTTCTCGTCATAGTCGAGCACCGGATCGATCAGGGCGCAGCGGCGCGTGGCGGGATCGGAGACCACGTACTGGATGCTGCAGGTCCGCTTGTCGAAGAACGCCTGCACGTCCGGGCGGCATGAGGCTCGGACCGGAATGGATTCGGCTTGGGGAAAGACGGCTGTGCTCACTGGTTCTGCTCCCTGGTCGCGCCGGCCTGCGCGGCGGCCCAAGGCCCCTGCCCCTCCGCCCGGCCGGCAAATCGTTCATCCATTCCGCTCGACCGGCGAGACCCGGATGGGGCGACGCCGGTCGGGCCCAGCGCCTCTCTCAGGGCCCTGGCTGCGGGACGATCCGGATATAGGGCCTGGGAGCCTTCCAGCCCTGCGGATAGATCTGCTTGGCCTCGTCGTCCGAGACCGAGCCTGCGATGATCACATCCTCGCCCTGCCGCCAGTTCGCGGGAGTGGCGACCCGGTGCTTGGCCGTCAGCTTGAGCGAGTCGATCACCCGCAGCACCTCGTCGAAGTTGCGGCCCGTGGTCATGGGATAGACCAGGATCAGCTTCACCTTCTTGTCCGGCCCGACGACGAAGACATTGCGGACGGTCTGGTTGTCGGCCGGCGTCCTGCCCTCCGCGGTCCCGCTCGTGCTGGCCGGCAGCATGCCGTAGAGCTTGGAGATCGCGAGGGTGGGATCCCCGATCATCGGGAAATTGGGAGCGGCCCCCTGGGTCTCCCGGATGTCGTCGGCCCACCGCGCATGGTTGGTCACCGGATCGACGCTCAGCCCGATGATCTTGACGTTACGTTGATCGAACTCGGGCTTGATCCGGGCCATATAGCCCAGTTCCGTCGTGCAGACGGGCGTGAAATCCTTGGGATGGGAGAAGAGCACACACCAGGAATCTCCGATCCAATCATGGAAACGAATCGGCCCTTCCGTGGTGTCAGCTTCGAAATCCGGCGCGACGTCGCCAATCTGGAGCGTCATGAGAACCTCCTGCTGTGAACGCCCCCCATGCCGGGCGAAACTATATCGGGGAAGCGCCCGGCGGTGAAGCTGCAGCCCGGCCCGCCGCCCTTCTCTCCCGAGGGAGGAAATTGCTGCCTGGGGTACCTCTCCGGATAGCCTGCGGCGTTCGGTGCGTGCTGCGTGAACGCCATCGCCCTATTGCCGCCGCAGAGTAATCATTATATTGCAGCGCATCAGATTTCCGCCCGGTTCGAGCCAGGGGCGCGGCAACGCTTGCCGCGAGCCGGGCCGTTTTGCTTTTGAAAGACCATCTATGAAGCTGCGCAACATCGCCATTATCGCACACGTCGACCATGGCAAGACCACCCTCGTCGACAAGCTGCTCCAGCAGTCCGGCGCGTTCCGCGAGAACCAGCGCGTGGAAGAGCGCGCCATGGACTCCAACGACCTCGAGAAGGAGCGCGGCATCACCATCCTCGCCAAGGCCACCTCGGTGGTCTGGAAGGACACCCGCATCAACATCGTCGATACCCCCGGCCACGCCGATTTCGGCGGCGAGGTCGAGCGTATCCTGAGCATGGTGGACGGCGCGATCGTTCTCGTGGACGCCGCCGAGGGCCCCATGCCGCAGACCAAGTTCGTGGTGTCCAAGGCGCTCAAGATCGGCCTCAAGCCGATCGTCGCCATCAACAAGATCGATCGTCCCGATGCCCGCCATCAGGAGGTGATCAACGAGGTGTTCGACCTCTTCGCGGCGCTCGACGCCACCGACGAGCAGCTCGACTTCCCGATCCTCTACGGATCGGGCCGCAACGGCTGGATGGCCAAGTCCCCGGAAGGCCCGAGCGACCAGGGCCTGGCCCCGCTCTTCGACCTCGTGCTCGAGCACGTGCCCCCGGCCAAGACCGAGGAGGGCCCGTTCCGCATGCTCGGCACCCTGCTCGAATCCAACCCCTTCCTGGGCCGCATCGTCACGGGCCGCATCAGTTCCGGCACGGTGAAGCCGAACCAAGCCATCAAGGTCATCGACCGTGAGGGCAAGCTGGTCGAGACCGGCCGCGTGTCCAAGATCCTGGCCTTCCGCGGCCTGGAGCGCCAGCCCATCGAGGTCGGCGAGGCCGGCGACATCGTCTCCATCGCGGGGCTCGAGAAGGGCTCCGTGGCCGACACCTTCTGCGCGCCCGAGAACGAGATTCCGATCCAGGCCCAGCCGATCGATCCGCCGACCGTGACGATGTCGTTCATCGTCAACGACTCCCCCCTCGCCGGCACCGAAGGCGACAAGGTGACGAGCCGCATGATCCGCGACCGCCTGTTCAAGGAAGCGGAAGGCAACGTGACCCTCAAGATCGAGGAAGCCGCCGACAAGGACTCGTTCTACGTGTCCGGCCGCGGCGAGCTGCAGCTCGCGATCCTCATCGAGACCATGCGCCGCGAGGGCTTCGAGCTCGCCGTATCGCGTCCCCGCGTCGTGTTCGAGAAGGACGAGGCCACCGGCCAGCTGCTCGAGCCGATCGAGGAAGTGGTGATCGACGTGGACGAGGAGTTCTCCGGCGTCGTGGTGCAGAAGATGTCCGAGCGCCGCGCCGAGATGGTCGAGATGCGCCCCTCCGGCGGCAACCGCCAGCGCCTCGTGTTCTACGCTCCGACCCGCGGCCTCATCGGCTACCAGAGCGAGCTTCTGACCGACACCCGCGGCACGGCCATCATGAACCGCCTGTTCCACGCCTACGAGCCCTACAAGGGCGAGATCGCCGGCCGCCGCAACGGCGTGCTGATCTCGAACGACTCGGGCGAGGCGGTGGCCTATGCGCTGTGGAACCTGGAGGACCGCGGCCCGATGATGATCGAGCCCGGCTGGAAGGTCTATCAGGGCATGATCGTCGGCGAGCACAACCGCGAGAACGACCTCGAGGTGAACGTGCTCAAGGGCAAGAAGCTCACCAACATCCGCACGACCTCGAAGGACGAGGCGGTGCGCCTCACGCCTCCGATCCGCATGACCCTCGAAAAGTCGCTCGCCTGGATCCAGGACGACGAGCTCGTGGAAGTCACGCCGAAGTCGATCCGCATCCGCAAGGCGATCCTCGACCCGAACGATCGCAAGCGCGCCGAGAAGCAGAAGGAAGCGCTGAGCGCGTAACGTTCCTTCCCTGCCCGGAAAACGACAAAGGCCGCCCCAACGGGCGGCCTTTTTCATATCTATATCCTTGCCGTCATCCCGGGGCTGCGGAGCAGAACCCGGGATCGCGTGACGGATATGGCGCTTGTCACCTCTCCCTGAGGGAGAGACCGGATTTCAGGTCCGGGTGAGGGGTTACTGCCCTCTCCGGGAAGCTCGATCGGCTGCGCCGTCCCGGATGACAGCCGTCATCCCTCGGCCTTGTCGCCCTGACCCTTCTTCGCGCCCTCGCCCGTCGGGTTGGTGGAATCCTCGCCGGAGGCATCGGGATTCTCACGCCCCTGCGGCGTCAGGCGCGGGGCGCTGATGTCGCCTTCGGTTGCCTGACTGGACTTCTTGTCGTCGGATTGAGCCATCATCGTTCACCCTGCTGACCTTAAGTGGGACCGCCGAGGCCGTCGGTCGGACCGCCACCGGCATCGGAGCCCGCATCGCCTTCGTTGCCCAACGAGCGCGAGCCGCTCGGATCGGTGTGCCCTGTCGCGCGCCCGCCGGCATCGGTGCCTGTCGAGGGGCTGCCCTTCGGGCCGCTGGGGATGGTGCCGGAGCCCACGCCCGCCTCATCGGTTGGTTCCATGGAGCCGCCAAGGTCGAAGCCCGGGCGGTCCTGTGATCCCGGCCTCGGATTGCGAGCCGCATCCTCGGGATCGGGCCGCTCGGTGGGGACGCGCGGTCCGGAATTGGGGTTCTGCGTCATGATCTCATCCTGTCATGAACTGGTGGAATCGGTCGCGTCCCGGTCGTTCACATCGGCCAGGGCTCCCGTGCCGGGTGTCGCGTCCGGGTTCGTCAGGGACGGCTCGCTGTGCGGGCCGGCCGCGGGGGGCGCATCGTCGGGCATGGTTTTGGGCGAGGTCCCCTGAGCCGCCTTCGGATCGAGCCGCTTGGACTCGACGTCCTTCTTCGTGTCTTCCGTGTGATTGCCATAGCCAGCATTGCCCATGTCGATCTCCTTAAGCCTTCTTGTCCTTGCCGTTGACGGCGGTCGCGCGCTCGATCGCTTCCGCCGTCGCGTCCTTGTCGTCCGGTGAGAGGGACGCGTCGCTCAGGTGCTTGGTGGCTTCGGGTGTTTCGGCTGCGGTGAGTTCGTCATGGCCGTCCATGCCGGCCTGGCTGGTCTGGCCGGTCTGAGCCTGACGGTAATTGTAGGCCTCGCCGCCGGGCTCGCTCCAGACGCGGCGCAGGGTGGCATTGCCTTCGGGCCCGCCCTCACGGTTGGGATCGACGGGGCTGTCGACGCCGCCGCGCTGTTCGTTGCGGATCTGGTCCGCGTCCTGATCCTTGAGAGAATGAGGCGCCTTGCGCTCGGCCATGATGAACTCCTTGAAACATGCTTGAAATCACGAGGTTTCAGGAGAACCCGGCGGGTTACGGGAAGTTCTTGCCAAGCTCGTTGCGGCAAAAACGAAGAGGGCGGCCCGCAGGCCGCCCTTGTGAGCCATGGAGTGCCGCCGATCTCAGAGTCCTTCGAACAGGGCCGTCGAGAGATAGCGCTCGGCGAAGGATGGCGCGACGGTGATGATGCGCTTGCCCTTGAACTCGGGCCGCGATGCGAGCTCCAGCGCCGCCGCCACGTTCGCGCCGGTGGAGATGCCGCCGGGAATGCCCTCGAGCTTCGCGAGCCTGCGCGCCATGTCGAAGGCCGTCTGGTTGCCGATGGTGATGACGCCGTCGATGACGGAGCGGTCGAGCACGTCCGGCACGAAGCCCGCGCCGAGACCCTGGATCTTGTGCGGGCCGGGCTGGCCGCCGGAGAGAACCGGGGAATCCTCCGGCTCCACGGCGAAGACCTTCAGGTTCGGCAGGCGCGGCTTGATGACCTGGCCGACACCCGTGATGGTGCCGCCGGTGCCGACGCCCGCGACGAAGGCGTCGAGCTGACCGTCGGTGTCGTTCCAGATCTCCTCCGCCGTGGTCTTGCGATGGATCTCGGGATTGGCCGGGTTCTTGAACTGCTGCGGAATGACCGAGCCCGGAATCTCCTTGAGCAGTTCCTCGGCCCGGGCGATGGCGCCCTTCATGCCCTGCGGTCCCGGGGTGAGCTCCAGTTCGGCCCCGAGGAAGGCCAGCATCTTGCGGCGCTCGATGGACATGGTCTCGGGCATGACGAGGATGAGACGGTACCCACGCGCCGCCGCCACGAAAGCGAGCGCGATACCCGTATTGCCCGAGGTCGGCTCGATCAGCGTCGCGCCGGGCTTGATGTGGCCGGCGGCCTCCATGGCCTCGATCATGCTGACGCCGATGCGGTCCTTCACGCTGGAGATCGGATTGAAGAATTCGAGCTTGAGGAGGATCTCCGCGTCGACGCCATGCTCCTGCGGCAGTCGGTTGAGGCGCACGAGCGGGGTGTTGCCGATGGTTTCCGTGATGGAGCCGTAGATGCGGCCGCGACCGGGTTTGGTGCCTGCGCCGGACGCGTTGAGAGTGTCAGCCATGAGGTCCTCCGTGAACATGGGAGGACCTTAGTCCTTTTCGCAGATACTGTCGATAATTGGTTTAATTCACAAGTCTAAATAGTGAAATCGAGCGGATTGGCCGCTTCGACGACGGCTTCGGCCTGCGCCCTGGTGCAGAGATCCTCCACGGTCACCTTGTCGAGCTCGGCCAGAAAGGCCTCGGTCCCCTTCGCGACGATGGGGGCGACCACGACCTCGGCGAGACGCGACTCGGGCAGGGCGGAGACGCTCTCATCCTCCTGGGCGGACATCGCGATGCGCACGATGTCGCCCGCCGTGATCCGCCGCCGCTCGCGGGCGAGCTCGTATCCTCCGCGCGGGCCGCGCACCCCTTTCAGGATCCCCTGCCGCACCAGGGCCTGCAGCACCGGCTCCAGATAGCGCGGCGGCAGGTTGTGGCGGGAAGCCAATGCCTTCGCCGAAACCGGCATGGGGCGGGCATGAAGCGCAATATCGGTGACGGCGGCGATGGCGAGCAGCGAACGGCGCGAGAGAAAGTTCATCGGTTCCCTATCCCAACCCGGTCGATCCGAAGCCGCCTCCGGCGCGCGCGGTTTCGTCGACACGGCCCACTTCCACCAGCTCAACCGTGGTCACGGGCGCGACGATCATCTGCGCGATGCGCATGCCGCGGGTGATCGTGAAAGGCTCCGTCCCCAGGTTGACGAGCAGCACCTGCACCTCGCCGCGATAATCCGCGTCGATGGTGCCGGGCGCGTTGAGGACCGTCACGCCATGCTTGAAGGCGAGCCCCGAACGCGGCCGCACCTGCGCCTCGTAGCCGGATTCCAGCTGGATCACGAGGCCCGTCGGCACGAGCCTGCGCTCCATCGGCGCGAGCACCACGGGCGCATCGGCCGGATTGGCGGCCATCAGGTCCATGCCCGCGGCCCCCGCCGTCTCGTAGCGGGGCAGCGGGAGTTCCATCCCATGCGGCAGGCGCTGGACGCGCAGCACATGCGTCATGGCTTCGTGCCTCCGACCAAGGCCGCCACATGCGCGATCAGTTTCTGCGCGACCTCCGCCTTCGCCAGCGTGGGCCAGGTCTCGACGCCCGATGCCGTCACGAGATGCACCGTGTTGGTCTCGCCGCCCATGACGCTGCCGGCCGCAGGCGAGACGTCGTTGGCGACGATGAGATCGCAGCCCTTCTTCGCGAGCTTCTGCTTGGCGTGCTCGATCACGTTCTCCGTCTCGGCGGCAAAACCCACCATCAGCGCGGGGCGGTTCTGGGACGATTTCGAGATCGCGGCGAGGATGTCGGGGTTTTCGGTCAGCGACAGGTTCGGAAGCGCCCCGTCCTTCTTCTTGATCTTCTGCTCGCCCGCATTGGCCACGCGCCAATCGGCGACGGCGGCGGCGAAGATGCCGATATCGGCGGGCAAGGCCTTCTCGACCGCTTCCAGCATCTCGCGCGCGCTTTCGACGCGAATGGTGGTGACGCCTTGAGGATCGGGCAGATTGACCGGGCCGGAGACCAGCGTCACGCGCGCGCCGGCTTCCGCCGCCGCCTTCGCGATCGCATGGCCCTGCTTGCCCGAGGACCGGTTGGCGATGTAGCGCACCGGATCGATGGGCTCGTGCGTCGGGCCCGAGGTCACGATCACATGCTTGCCCGCCAAGGGCCCCGAAGGCGCGAGCAGGCGTTCCACTTCGGCTGCGATCTCCAGCGGCTCGGCCATGCGTCCGGGGCCGAACTCGGCTTCCGCCATGGCGCCATCGTTGGGGCCGATCGTGTGAACGCCATCGCCCTGCAGCACCTTCAGATTGCGCTGGGTCGCCGGGTGCAGCCACATGCGCACGTTCATGGCGGGCGCGATCAGGATGGGAAGCGTCGTGGCGAGCAGCACCGTGGAGGCGAGATCGTCCGCGTGTCCGCCCGCCATCTTCGCCATGAGATTGGCGGTGGCCGGCGCGACCACCACGAGATCCGCATCGCGGGCGAGCCTGATGTGGCCGATATCGGCCTCGTCCTCGCGGTCGAAGAGATCCGTATGCGTGCGCTGCCCGGTGAGCGCGGAAGCCGCGAGCGGCGTGATGAATTGCTGCGCGCCGTTGGTGAGGATGCAGCGAACCGAGGCGCCGCGCTCGCGCAGGCGCCGGATCAGGTCGAGGGACTTGTAGGCCGCGATCCCGCCGCCGATGACGAGGAGGATGCGTTTACCCGTAAGCGTCATGCGAAACCTCTCAGCAGCATGATCATCAGCGAGACGGCGATGATCCACAAGGCCGCCACGCCCCAGCGGTTGCCGCGCGCCTCCGCGCGTCCGATGGCGGCGACGCTCTCCTGGTCGAGGGAAACGCCCCGGGCGGTCACCTCCTCCATCTGGTTGAGCACGCGCTCGGCGCGCAGCGCCAGCTCCGGCAGGTCGCCGATCACGCCCGCGAGCGTCCACAATCCGCGTCCCGCCTGCTCGACGCGGCCGAGGGGGCCGAGATTGCGCTCGATCCATTCGCGCACCACCGGCTCGGAGATGGTCCACATGTCGAGCTTCGGATCGAGCGTGCGCGCCACGCCCTCCACCACGACCATGGTCTTCTGCAGCATCACGAGCTCGGTGCGCGTCGCCATGTCGAAGAGCGCCGTGATCTCGAAGAGCAGCGTGAGGAGCTTCGCCATCGAGATCTCGTCGGCGCGCCGGTCATGGATCGGCTCGCCGATGGCGCGGATGGCCTGGGCGAAATCCTCCACCGAATGATGCGGCGGGACGTAACCCGCCTCGAAATGCACCTGCGCCACGCGCAGGTAATCGCGGCGGATGAAGCCGAGGAGAATCTCGGCGAGGAACCGGCGCTCCTTCATGCCGAGGCGGCCCATGATGCCGAAATCGACGGCGACGAGGCGGCCTTCCGCATCGATGAACAGGTTGCCGGGATGCATGTCCGCGTGGAAATAGCCGTCACGGATCGCATGGCGCAGGAAGGACTGGATCACCGTGCGGGCGAGCGCCTCGCGGTCGAAGCCCGCCCGCTCGATCCCCTCGATGTCGTTGAGGCGGATGCCCTCGATCCAGGTGGTGGTGAGCACGTCGCGCGCGGTGAGGTCCCATTCCGGCTTCGGCACCCGGAAATCGGGATCGTCCTTGGTGTTCTCGGCGAGTTCCGAGACGGCCGCCGCCTCCAGGCGCAGGTCCATCTCGACGGCGACCGAACGCGCGAGGGTCTCCACCACTTCCATGGGCTTCAGGCGGCGCAGGTCCGGCACCACGCGCTCGAGAAGGCGGGCCGCCGCGCGCATGGCCTGAAGGTCGCGCGCGAAGCCCTCGCGAACGCCGGGGCGCACCACCTTCACCGCGACGGTCTCCTCACCCTCCGGCGTGCGGATGCGGGCCTTGTGGACCTGCGCGATGGAGGCTGCCGCCAGCGGCTCGCTGAACTCGATGAAGAGATCGCCCACGGGGCGGCCGAGCGCCGCCTCGATCGCGGCCACGGCCTGAGCGCGCGGGAAGGGCGGCATGCGGTCCTGCAGCCGCTCCAGATCGCGCGCGGCAGCCACGCCGACGATGTCGGGGCGGGTGGCGAGGAACTGGCCGAACTTCACGTAAGAGGGGCCGAGCCGCGTCAGCGCCTTGGAGAGGCGCGCCGCGCCGTCGTCGCTCTGACGCCGCTCGATGAGCCGCGCCATGCGCAGGGCGAGCCGCGCGGAGGGCGGAAGCGCACTGGGATCGAACAGGCCGAGCGCGCCTTCGCGCGCAAGGATGAAGCCGGCGCGCAGGTTCCGCGCGAGATGGACGATGCTGCCAATCACGCCTAGATCTTCCAGCCCGAGTGGATGGCGACGACGCCGGCGGTGAGCTGGCGATAGGTGACGCGCTTGAAGCCCGCTTCCTCGATCATGCGTGCGAAGGCGGCGGGCGGCGGGAACTTGCGGATCGATTCCACGAGGTACTGGTAGGATTCCGCATCCCCCGTCACCACCTGCCCCATGCGCGGGATGACGTTGAAGGAATAGGCGTCGTAGATCTTGTCGAGGAGCGGCACGTCCACCTTCGAGAATTCGAGGCACAGGAACCGCCCACCGGGCTTGAGCACCCGGTGCGCCTCGCGCAAGGCCTTGTCGATGCGCGGCACGTTCCGGATCCCGAAGGCGATCGTGTAGGCGTCGAAGGTGTTGGATTCGAGCGGCAGCTCCTCCGCATTCGCCTCGACGAAGTCGATGCGGTCGCCATAGCGGTTGCCGGCGCGCTCGGCGCCGACCTTCAGCATCTCGCCGTTGATGTCGAGCACCGTCACGCGGGTCTGCGGGCCGCCCGCCTCGAGAATGCGGAAGGCGATGTCGCCCGTGCCGCCGGCCACGTCGAGATGGCGGAAGGGCCGGTCCCGCGGCGGGCGTAAGGTAGCGACGAGGTCGCCCTTCCAGAGCCGGTGGAGGCCTGCCGACATGAGATCGTTCATGAGGTCGTAGCGGCCCGCCACCGAACGGAAGACCTCGTTCACGCGGGCCTGCTTTTCCCCCAGGGGCACGGACTGAAACCCGAAATGGGTGTTCTCGTCGGTCATGATCCTCAACAACCTTCTCGTCGCACTCTCAAACGCGATCCATAGCGGAAGCGCGGCCCGATGGCTATGTAAGGGTCTCCAAGAACCGAAGAGATGGTTGATGCCCGAACTGCCCGAAGTCGAAACCGTGCGCCGGGGCCTGGAGCCCGCCATGGTGGGGGCCCGCTTCACCAGGGTGATGCAGCGCCGCCCGGACCTGCGCTTTCCCTTCCCCGAACGGTTCGTGGAGCGCCTGGAGGGACAGGAGGTTAGGGCCCTGAGCCGCCGGGCCAAGTATCTGCTCGCGGACCTCTCCTCCGGCGAGGTGCTGATCATGCATCTGGGCATGTCCGGCCGCTTCCTGGTCACGAAGGACGGCGCTTCCCGGATGCCGGGGGAGTTCCATCACGAGCACGGGGGGCTGGGAGCCCACGATCACGTGGTGTTCCAGCTCTCCAACGGGGCGAGCGTGACCTATAACGATGCCCGCCGCTTCGGCTTCATGGACCTGGTGCCCCGCGCCGAGATCGAGACCTGCCGGCATTTCGCGGGAATGGGCATCGAGCCCCTCGGCAACGAGCTCTCGGGAGAGACCATCGCCGCCCTCTTCGCGGGCCGGCGCACGCCGCTCAAGGCCGCCCTCCTCGACCAGCGCCTGATCGCCGGCCTCGGCAACATCTATGTCTGCGAGGCCCTGTTCCGCACGGGCCTGCACCCGGAGGCTCCCGCAGGCACCCTGGCCGACGGGAAGGGCCGACCGACACAGAAGGCCCACCAGCTCGCGCAGGTGATCCGGGACGTTCTGTCGGAGGCCGTGACGGCGGGCGGCTCCACCCTGCGCGACCATGCGCAGGTCGATGGCTCGCTCGGCTATTTCCAGCATTCCTTCCGGGTCTATGACCGGGAGGGGGAGCCCTGCGTCACCCCCGAATGCACCGGAATCGTCGAAAGGCTCGTCCAGTCCGGTCGCTCCACATTCTATTGCCCGGTCTGCCAGAAGCGGGGGCGTACGCGATAATGTGATCCGGTTATTTGCCGGGCCGTCCTCGAAAAAACCTGAAACCGCGTCAATTCTATAGGTCTGCAGGTTGCGACCGTTACCGTCGGCATCTTCTGCATGACAGGCTCGCGACCGCTTGAACTCGAGTTCAGGAGGGACCGCTATGGCCAGACTCGACGTCTTCTCCCACGTTCAAAGAGACCCGGTATCGGAGCACCTGGGCATCCGCCACATCAGCACCCATGACCTCACGGATGCCCTGAGGCGGGGCGCAGCGGATTTCTGGGCTGCTCCGACGCATCTGTTCTTCATCTGCCTGATGTACCCGCTGCTCGGCGTGTTCTTCGCAGGCCTGGCCTTCGGCAACAACATGCTGCCGCTTCTCTTCCCGCTCATGTCGGGCTTCGCCCTGGTGGGACCGCTCGCCGCCGTCGGCCTCTATGAGATCAGCCGCGAACGCGAGCGCGGTCAGGAAGTGTCCATCAAGAGCGTCTCCAACGTCTTCCGTTCCCGCTCCATCGGTTCCATCGCGGCGCTCGGCATCCTGCTGATGGTGATCTTCATCGCCTGGCTCCTGACGGCGCAGGCGCTCTATCAGTCGCTCTTCGGCTGGCGCGCCCCCGACTCCCTGGGCGCCTTCCTCAACGAGGTGCTCACCACCCGCCACGGCTGGACCCTCATCATCGCCGGCAATGCCCTGGGCTTCCTCTTCAGCGCGGTGGTCTTCTGCCTGAGCGTGATCTCGTTCCCGCTGCTGCTGGACCGGGACGTGGGCGCGATCCCGGCGATCCTCACCTCGTTCCGCGCGGTCGCCGCCAATCCCAGCCCCATGCTGCTCTGGGCGCTCATCGTCGCCGGCATGCTCATCATCGGCTTCATCCCGCTCTTCATCGGGCTCGCCGTGGTGCTGCCGATCCTGGGCCACTCCACCTGGCACCTCTACCGCAAGGTGGTCGAATAAACCGGCCCGCCGTCATCCCGGGGCTGCGGAGGCAGAACCCGGGAGACGGGCCAGGACGACACTTTGATCTTGCCGAGCCCCGCCGCCTCCCGTAACCCATGGCCAGAAACAGCGGAGGTGGCGCCATGGCTTATGAAACGATCATCGTCGAAACGCGCGGCAAGGTGGGGCTCATCACCCTCAACCGGCCCCAGGCCCTCAATGCGCTCAACACGCAGCTCCTGAACGAGGTGAACCAGGCCCTCGACGGCTTCGAGGCCGATGCGAAGATCGGCTGCATCGTGATCACCGGCTCCGAGAAGGCCTTCGCCGCCGGCGCCGACATCAAGGAGATGGCCTCGCTCACCTATCCGCAGATCTACCTCGACAACCAGTTCTCCGGCTGGGAGAGGGTGGCGGGACGGCGCAAACCCATGATCGCGGCGGTGGCGGGATTCGCCCTCGGCGGCGGCTGCGAATTCGCCATGATGTGCGATTTCATCATCGCCGCCGACAACGCCAAGTTCGGCCAGCCCGAGATCAAGCTCGGCGTGATGCCCGGCATGGGCGGCACGCAGCGCCTGACCCACCTCATCGGCAAGGCCAAGGCCATGGAGATGTGCCTCACCGGCCGCATGATGGGGGCCGAGGAAGCCGAGCGCTCCGGCCTCGTCGCCCGCGTGGTGCCCCTCGCGGACCTGATGACGGAAACCATGAAGACGGCGGAGACCATCGCCTCCATGTCGCTGCCGATCGCCATGATGACGAAGGAAACCATCAACCGCGCCGACGAGATCAGCCTCTCCGAGGGCATCCGCTTCGAGCGGCGCGTGTTCCACGCCATGTTCGCCACCGCCGACCAGAAGGAAGGCATGGCCGCCTTCGTGGAAAAGCGCGCGGCCGAGTTCAAAGACCAGTAGACGTGTTCGACATCGGCATCGACATGATCGCGGCCTTGGCCGCGATCTCTTTTTTTGCGGGCTTCGTGGATTCCATCGCCGGCGGCGGCGGGCTCCTGACCGTGCCCGCGCTCATGATCGCCGGGCTCGGGCCGGCGGAGGCGATCGCCACGAACAAGGTGCAGGGCGCCTTCGCGGCGGCTTCCGCCACCTATACCTTCAGCCGCCGCGAGCTGATCGAATGGCGCAGGGCCTGGGGCTTCACCGGCATCGCCTTCGCCAGCGGGATCGCGGGAGCGCTGTGCGTGCGGTTCCTGCCGGCCGCCGCGCTCCAGACCCTGATCCCGGCGTTGCTGATCGCCATCGCGGCCTATTTCGCCCTGTCGCGCAAGCTCAGCGACGAGGACGCCCATGCCCGCCTGACGAGCACGGCCTTCGGGCTGACCGCGCCCGTCGCCGTCGGCTTCTACGACGGCATCTTCGGCCCCGGCGCCGGCTCCTTCTACATGCTCGCCTTCGTGACGCTTCTCGGCTATGGGGTATTGCGGGCGACCGCCCATACCAAGCTCCTGAACCTCGCGAGCAATCTCGGCAGCCTCTTTCTCTATGCGGCCACCGGGGCAGTCATCTGGCCGCTGGGCCTCGCGATGGCGGGGGCCTCCTTCCTGGGGGCGCAGGTGGGCTCGCGGCTTGCCATGCGGCTGGGGGTCAGGCTCATCCGCCCGCTCCTGGTGCTGGTCTCGGCGGCGATGGCGCTGAGGCTGCTCCTCGACCCCGCCAACCCCTGGCGCCGGATGGTCGCGGATGGGGTCGAAAAAGGCCTGGCGGTGCTTTTTTGACGCGCAAAGGCCCGCAGACATTGACCTTCTGAAGGATCGCGTCTATAAGCCGCCACACACGAGCCCGCGCTTCCCGCGGGCTCTTCGGTTTCCATTCAATCAACCGGTCGCTGACGGGGCTCCAAGCCGGGCTTGTCGCGTCGGACTTTAACAAACGAGGATTGGCCATGGCCAACACCGTGTCCGCCAAGAAGATGACCCGCAAGATTGCGAAGCGCACCGCGATCAACAAGTCGCGTCGCAGCCGCATGCGGACCTTCGTGCGCAAGGTCGAGGAGGCGATCGCCTCCGGCAACCAGACCGAGGCTTTCAACGCGCTGCGCGCCGCCGAGCCTGAGCTGATGCGCGCTGCCCAGAAGGGCATCGTTCACAAGAACACCGCCTCGCGCAAGGTTTCGCGCCTGACGCACCGCATCAAGGCTCTGAGTGCCTGATCGGCCTCAAGCCCAAGCAAGATTGACGAACCCGGCCGCAAGGCCGGGTTTTTTGTTGCCCGAAATAGCCTGCGAACGGGCCACGACCGCTGGACCGGGCCATGGCAGGCCTGGCGAAATGGCGGGATCCCTTCCAGAGGGTCGCAGCCCCTTCTCGAACGGCCTCTCCGGGCGCCTCGCCCGCTCCTCGCAAGAGGGCGAAGGACAGGTCTTGCCGCTCGCCCTGAGCCCCTCGCCGATGGGCTTTTCACCGCCCGGGAGCAGTTCCGCCGGAGGCGGCCGGGAGCCCATTTCCGGAGGGCATTTTCCGGCATGTTTTTATCCACACGGGAGCTTGACTTTGAGGGCGAAAAACCGGGTGGACGGGGGCGCAACAGAGATTCAAACCGCACAGAAAAAAACAAGCCACCTCAATAGCTTAGCAGGCAAAGGTTCGCGAAGCATCCAAATCACATCCCGACTCGACCCGAATCGATCCCGATTCAAGGTTGCAGAAAAGCTTTTTTCGAAGGGCCGGATTGAGTCGGAATGAGACTGTGAATCGGTTGAAGAGTCAGGACTTTATCGTCGCAGTCCAAAAGCTGTGGACGGGTCTGTGGAGCCGTTTTGGGGATCGTACCGCGAGGCCTGTTGACTCGACCATGTTGCGCACCCTCATTCCACCTGTATATGGTCAACCTACTTCAACGGCTTGCCGTTAAGTCATCCACTCAAGTCACAAGCTATAAACACAATCACGGGGTCACGGCTTTGTTTCAAACGATCAAGAAGCAACCGGTAGCGCCTCCCTTACCTAGGGGTAGACTTGATAGAGCTTGATGGAATGCACAAGAGGCGACGTTTCCAGATCGCCTCATCTTAAAAACGGTTTGTTAATCTTCAGTACAATTGGGGGCGCCACGTCCTGAACAACCAGAGAAGCGGAGCGGCTTTTCTAGTGTTCGTGACGGGCATGCGTGGGGGTTTCGGCCAGTTCCGGCGGGACCTCGTGGAGGAAATTTGATGTATCGCAGCGAAGACCACCGAACCTTTGCCGCTGCCAATGAGAGCGGCATGGATTCTTCCGGCGAGCAAACGGCGGCCGATGTGTGGGCACGGGTGAAGCGCCGCCTGCGGGCCGAACTGGGCGAGGATATCTTCGCCAGCTGGTTCGGCCGCCTGGAACTGGATTCGGTGGTGGAAGGCTGCGCCTATCTGACGGTGCCCACCCGCTTCCTGAAGAGCTGGATCGAGTCCCATTACGCGGATCGCGTTCTGTCGGTCTACCGCTCCGAAACCCAGGACGTGGAGCGCGTGGTGATCGGCGTGCGCAACACGCTCGGCCGCGAGGCCGCCCCGCAACGCCGTCCCGAAGCGCCGCGCCCGAGCACGGCCTCGCCCATGCAGGCCGCCAGCCCGGTCAGCGAGCCCAAGGCTCCCTCCCTCACGCTGCCGCAGGAAGAGCGCGGCGAGAACGCGGATCTCGGCGGCGCGCCGCTCGATCCCCGCCTCACCTTCGAGAGCTTCATCGTCGGCCGCTCCAATGCGCTCGCCCATGCCGCCGCCGATCGCGTCGCGCATGCGCCGAACGGCCAGGTGATCTACAACCCGCTCTATCTCCATGCGGGCGTGGGCCTGGGCAAGACCCATCTGCTCCACGCCATCGGCCATGAAATGCGCTCGCAGGGCCGCCGCGTCATCTATCTCACCGCCGACCGCTTCATGTACGGCTTCGTCGCCTCCCTGAAGGCGCAGACCTCGCTCGCCTTCAAGGAGCGCCTGCGCGGCATCGACCTGCTCATCATCGACGACGTGCAGTTCATCCAGGGCAAGCAGATCCAGCAGGAATTCGGCCACACGCTCAACGCCCTCATCGATGCGGGCCGCCAGATCGTGATCGCCGCCGACCGCCCCCCGGCGGATCTCGAGAACCTCGACGAGCGCGTGCGCTCGCGCCTGGCCGGCGGCCTCGTGGTCGAGGTCACGGCGCTGGACGAGGCGCTGCGCACCTCGATCCTCTCCACCCGCATCGAGGCCCTGAAGACCATTCACCCCACCTTCGAGGTGGGCCCGAGCGTCATCGCGTATGTCGCGCGTTCGATCACGGCGAACGGCCGCGATCTCGAAGGCGCGGTGAACCGGCTCCTGGCCCATGCCACCCTCACCGGCTCGGCCATCACGCTCGAGACCGCCGAGGCCGCGATCCGCGATCTCGTGCGCAACCGCGAGCCCAAGCGCGTGAAGATCGAGGACATCCAGAAGCTGGTGGCCTCGCGCTACAACGTCTCCCGCTCGGATATCCTCTCCGAGCGCCGCACCGCCGCCGTGGTGCGCCCGCGCCAGATCGCCATGTACCTGTCCAAGGTGCTGACCCTGCGGTCCCTGCCCGAGATCGGCCGCCGCTTCGGCGGACGCGACCACACCACCGTGCTCCATGCGGTGCGCAAGATCGAGAAGGCCCTGGGCGAGGATCACGCGCTCTCCGACGAGGTCGAGCTCCTCAAGCGGATGCTGCAGGAATAACCCTTTCGGGGCGGCCGCCGGCGTGACCGGAAGAGGGCAAGGCGATGGCCTTGCATTCTCCGGCAACACCAGCCAATCTTGCCGCCCCGCTTGTCATGGATGACAGGCCAAGAATTTCACCGACAATAGGTGTCGCGTTATGAGAGTTACTGTTGAGCGCGCCGCTCTCCTGAAGGCGCTGGGGCACGTGCACCGCGTCGTTGAGCGCCGCAACACCATTCCGATCCTGTCGAACGTGCTGCTGCGCGCCGAGGACGGCACCCTGCGCCTGCGCGCGACCGACCTCGACATCGAGGTGACGGAGACCATTCCCGCCGACATCACGGAGGCCGGCTCCACGACGGTGCCCGCCTACATGATCTACGACATCGTGCGAAAGCTGCCCGACGGCGCGCAGGTCTCGCTCGAGATGACGGCGGATCTGGGCCAGATGCAGATCCGTTCGGGCCGCTCGCGCTTCATGCTCCAGGCCCTGCCGGAAAGCGACTTCCCGGACCTCGCGGCCGGCGACCTGCCGCACCGATTCACCCTCGCGGCGGCCGATCTCAAGAAGCTGATCGAGAAGACGCAGTTCGCCATCTCGACGGAAGAGACGCGCTACTACCTCAACGGCATCTATCTCCACACCCTGGACGTAGGTGGCCAGCTCATGATGCGTGCGGTCGCCACCGACGGCCATCGCCTCGCCCGCGTGGAGCTTCCCGCTCCCGCCGGTTCGGAAGGCATGCCCGGTGTGATCATCCCGCGCAAGGCCGTGGCCGAGATCGTCAAGCTGGTCGAGGACGGCTCCGAGAGCGTCACGGTCGAGCTGTCCTCCGCCAAGGTGCGCCTGACCTTCGACGGCGTGGTGCTCACCTCGAAGCTCATCGACGGCACCTTCCCCGATTACCAGCGCGTCATTCCCGCCGGCAACGACAAGGTGCTCGTGGTCGAGCGCGGCGACTTCGCCAAAGCCGTTGACCGCGTCTCCACCATCTCCTCGGAGCGGGGCCGCGCGGTGAAGCTGGCGCTTGCCGACGGACGCCTGACGCTCACCGTCAACAACCCGGATTCGGGCAGCGCGACGGAGGAGATCGAGGTCGATTACGATTCCGCGCCGATCGATATCGGCTTCAATGCCCGCTACCTCCTCGACATCACGGCCCAGCTCGACGGCGACACCGCCCTGTTCAAGCTCGCCGATCCCGGCTCGCCCACGGTGATCCAGGACCGCGAGGGCGCCGCCGCCCTCTACGTGCTGATGCCGATGCGCGTGTAAGCGCGTTCGTTTCGCATCATCCCGGGGCCGCACAGCAGAACCCGGGATCGCTTTCAAAAATGAATCTCTCGTCATCACCGGCCTGTGCCGGCGATCTCGCTTCCAGGAAGCGCCGCGCTCTTCTCCCGTCATGGCCGGGACAGGCCCGGCCATGACGGGAGAAGACATCGCGACAATCCAAATCACGCTTTGGCCGCGCCAGCGCTTGATCTTTCGCGCGTGCTCCCCAATGAAGGGGGCGCATGTCCTTCACCCCGGTTTCCCCCTCCCGAATCGTCCGCCTGATCCTCCAGGATTTTCGCACCTATGCGAGCCTGGACCTGTCAGTCTCGCGCCCGCTCGTGGCGCTCGTGGGCGAGAACGGCGCGGGCAAGACCAATGTCCTCGAGGCGATCTCCCTCTTCATGCCGGGACGGGGCCTGCGCCGGGCGGAACTCGCCGAGATGGCGCGCCAGGGCGGTCCCGGCTCCTTCGCCGTTTCGCTCACCCTCGATGCGCCCTTCGGCGAGCATCGCCTCGGCACCGGCCTGGAGCCGCAGGGCGAGGGCTCCCGCGCCTCGCGGGTCTGCCGCATCGACGGCGCGGCGGCCTCCTCCCCGACCGCCTTCGCGGAGTTCCTGCGCGTCGTCTGGCTGACGCCCGATCTCGATGCGCTCTTCCGCGGCCCCGCCGGCGACCGCCGCCGCTTCCTCGACCGCCTCGTGCTCGCGGTCGATGCGGAGCATGGCGCGCGGGTGAATGCGCTGGAGCGGGCGCTGCGCTCGCGCAACCGCGTGCTGGAGGACAATCCCGACGACCGGCTCTGGCTCGACGCCCTGGAGCGCGAGGTGGCGGAACTCGCCATCGCCGTCGCGGCGGCGCGGCGCGAGACCGTCGAGCGGCTGGCCGCCCTCATCCTCGAAACCCGCGAGGAGGATTCGCCCTTCCCCTTCGCCACGATGGGCCTGGAAGGCGAACTCGACGCCCTGGTCGCCGCCCTGCCCGCCGTCGACGCGGAGGACCGCTACCGGGCGATCCTGCGCGATTACCGCGCCCGGGACCGGGCCGCCGGACGCACCCTCGTCGGCCCGCAGGCCTCCGATCTCCTGGTCCGCCACGGGCCGAAGGACATTCCCGCCAATACCGCCTCCACCGGCGAGCAGAAGGCCCTTCTGATCGGCCTCGTCCTCGCCCATGCGCGGCTCGTCGCCAGCATGAGCGGCATCGCCCCCTTCGTGCTCCTCGACGAGGTCGCCGCTCATCTCGACCCGCGCCGCCGCGCGGGCCTGTTCACGGCGCTTGAATCCCTCGGCGGCCAGGTCTGGATGACGGGTGCAGATCCAAGCCTCTTCGCCGAACTCGAAGGCCGGGCGGATGTGCTGCAGGTTTCGCCCGGTGTGATCGAACACATCAGCAATCCTTGATGGTGCAGCAGTCTGTTCGGGAGTATGAAGCACCCGCAACAGTCTTTCTCGTGCCGGTAACGACCATGGAACCCGCAGGCCTTATCCTGTTCTCCTCCGCCCTCTTCATCGCCGCGGCCTCGCCGGGGCCGGGGATCGCCGCCATCGTGGCGCGGGTGCTGGGGCGGGGGCCGCGGGGCGCGATTCCCTTCAGCATCGGCATCGCCTTGGGCGACGTGGTGTGGCTCACCTTCGCGGTGCTGGGCCTCTCCGCCCTGGCGCAGGCCTTCCACGGGATCTTCCTGGTCGTGAAATATGCCGGCGCGGCCTATCTGCTCTACCTCGCCTGGAAGCTCTGGACCGCCCCCGCCGCCGCGAGGGACGTCGCCGCCGAGGAGAAGGCGGAGCATCCGGCCAAGCTCCTGCTGGGCGGCCTGGCGCTGACCTTAGGGAATCCCAAGACCATCGTGTTCTACCTGGCGCTGCTGCCCACCTTCCTGGATCTCACCCGGATCACGGTACTGGGCTATCTGGAACTCGCCCTGGCGACCCTGGCCGTGCTGGCCGTGGTGTTCGGCGGCTATATCGTGCTCGCGGCCCGGGCGCGCCGGCTGTTTACCAGCCCCAAGGCGATCCGGATCCTCAACCGCGCCACCGGCACCGTCATGGCGGGCGCAGCCGCCGCCGTAGCGGCCCGCTGAAGCGGTTTTCGGGGCTGGGACAAAGCACCACCCCTCCACGGCCCCGAATCGGCACTTTTTCGTGGATTTTTCCGCCCCTTTCCACGCGCGCGTATGCGCGCGGGGGTGAAATTTCAACCAATCGTCACTAAATATCTGATCTGACGAATCAAACTCATGGCGCGCCCCTCATCTCTCCGCTGCGCCCTGCAAGGATCCCAAATGGCCGAACCTGCTATCAACGTTAGTGCCGACGCCTATGGCGCGGAATCCATCAAGGTGCTCAAGGGCCTTGATGCGGTGCGCAAGCGGCCGGGCATGTATATCGGCGATACCGATGACGGCTCGGGCCTCCACCACATGGTCTACGAGGTCGTGGACAACGCCATCGACGAGGCCCTCGCCGGTCACGCAACGGAAGTTACGGTTACGCTCAATGCGGACGGCTCGGTGACGGTCACCGACAACGGCCGCGGCATTCCCACCGACATCCATCCCGGCGAAGGCGTTTCGGCAGCCGAGGTCATCATGACCCAGCTGCACGCGGGCGGTAAGTTCGACCAGAATTCCTACAAGGTCTCCGGCGGCCTGCACGGCGTGGGCGTTTCCGTGGTGAACGCGCTCTCGACCTGGCTGAAGCTCCGCATCTTCCGCAACGGCAAGGAGCACTTCATGGAGTTCCGCCACGGCGATGCCGTGGCGCCGCTCGCGGTCGTCGGCGATGCGCCGGACAAGCGCGGCACGGAAGTGACCTTCCTGCCCTCCCCTGAAACCTTCACCATGGTGGAGTTCGACTACGCGACCCTCGAGCACCGTCTGCGCGAGCTCGCCTTCCTGAATTCGGGCGTGCGCATCATTCTCACGGACAAGCGCCATGCGGAGCACAAGCGCGAGGAGCTGATGTACGAGGGCGGCGTCGAAGCCTTCGTGCGCTACCTCGACCGCGCCAAGAACCCGCTGATCCAGCAGCCGATCATGATCCGCTCCGAGAAGGACGGCATCGGCGTGGAGGTGGCGCTCTGGTGGAACGACTCGTACCACGAGAACGTGCTCTGCTTCACCAACAACATCCCGCAGCGCGACGGCGGCACGCATCTTGCGGGCTTCCGCGCGGCGTTGACGCGCCAGGTGAACGGCTATGCCGAATCCTCGGGCATGACGAAGAAGGAAAAGGTTTCCCTGACCGGCGACGATTGCCGCGAGGGCCTGACCGCCGTCGTCTCCGTGAAGGTGCCGGATCCGAAATTCTCCTCGCAGACGAAGGACAAGCTCGTTTCCTCGGAAGTGCGCCCCGCCGTCGAGAACGTGGTGAACGAAGCGCTCAACAACTGGCTCGAAGAGCATCCGACGGAGGCCAAGACGCTGGTCGGCAAGGTGGTGGAAGCCGCCGCCGCCCGCGAGGCCGCCCGCAAGGCGCGCGAGCTCACCCGCCGCAAGGGCGCGCTCGACGTTGCCTCCCTGCCCGGCAAGCTCGCCGATTGCCAGGAGCGCGATCCCTCGAAATGCGAGCTCATCCTCGTGGAGGGCGACTCGGCCGGCGGCTCCGCCAAGCAGGGCCGCGACCGCGCCTTCCAGGCCGTTCTGCCGCTGCGCGGCAAGATCCTCAACGTGGAGCGCGCGCGCTTCGACAAGATGCTTTCCAGCCAGGAGATCGGCACGCTGATCACCGCGCTCGGCACGGGCATCGGCCGTGAGGAGTTCAACATCGAGAAGCTGCGCTACCACCGCATCATCATCATGACGGACGCGGACGTGGACGGCTCGCACATCCGCACGCTCCTGCTCACGTTCTTCTTCCGCCAGATGCCGGAGCTGATCGAGCGCGGGCACCTCTACATCGCGCAGCCGCCGCTTTACAAGGCGACCCGCGGCAAGTCCTCGATCTATCTCAAGGACGAGCGCGCGCTGGAGGACTTTCTCATCGATGCGGGCATCGAGAGCGCCGCGCTCAAGCTCGAGACGGGCGTGGAGTTCCAGGGCGATCAGCTGAAAGGTCTCATCGACGAGGCCCGGCTCGTGCGCCAGGTGCTCAACAACCTGCATACGCGCTACAACCGCAAGGCCGTCGAGCAGGCCGCCATTGCCGGAGCCCTGCGCCCCGACGTGGTGGATGATCCCGAGCGCGGTCCCGCCGCCGCGACCTATATCGCGCAGCGCCTCGACGCGATCTCGGAAGAGCTCGAACGCGGCTGGACCGGCGAGGTCCGCGACGGCGGCTATGTCTTCTCGCGCACCGTGCGCGGCGTGACGCAGACCGCCACCCTCGACCAGGCGCTGATCGCCAGCCAGGAGGCCAAGAAGCTCGACGAGCGCGCATCCTCCCTGCAGGACGTCTACGCCAAGCCTGCCATGCTCGTGCGCAAGAACGACGAGATGCAGATCGACGGTCCGCTCTCGCTGTTCGATTCCGTCATCGCCTCCGGCCGCAAGGGCCTGCAGCTGCAGCGCTACAAGGGCCTCGGCGAGATGACCGCCCAGCAGCTCTGGGAGACCACCCTCGACCGCAACGTGCGCTCGCTTCTGCAGGTGAAGGTGAAGGACACCACCGACGCGGACGACCTGTTCGTGAAGCTCATGGGCGACGTGGTGGAGCCCCGCCGCGAGTTCATCCAGGAGAACGCGCTCTCCGTGGCGAATCTCGACGTTTAAGACGACAAAAAGCCCCGGCTTGAGTCAGCCTCAAGCCGGGGCTTTTCTGGAACAGGAAAGGGCTCGGTCGTCAGGCGGCCGCCTGCCGTGCGAGGAAGTCCCGCAGGTCTTCCGCGGGCCGGCCGAGAAGACCGGCGATATCCGTCGAGACCTTCGCATAGCGCCCCTGAGCGATGGACGCGAACAGGGTCGAGAAGGCGTGCGGCCAGGGATCCGGCATCTCGGCCCAGGCCCGTTTCAGATACGCGCTCGGCGAGCAGGGGACGTAGCGGATCCTCGTGCCGAAGATCTCGCTCGCCAGATCCGCGATCTCGCCGAACGAATACGCTCTCGGGCCCGTCATCTCATGAATCGTGTTGCTGCCGTCGGCCGCAACAGTCAGCGCGGCGGCGGCCCTGGCAACGTCATCCCGCGACACGGGCGCAAGGAGCGCCTGCCCCAACGGCAGGTGCAGCTCCCCCGTGGCCTTTGCGGGTCCGATCCAGTGCGAGAGCAGCAGATCGGAATACAGCCCGCATCGCAGGATCGCGCGGTTCAACCCGCTCTCCGCCAGCCGCCTCTCGGCATCCCGGTACACGGGCGTGTAATAGAACGGCGACGTCTCATCGATGTCGAGGATGCCGACAAAGACGACCCGCCTGATGCCTGAGGCCGCGGCGGCATCGATCACATTGGCATGGTGGCGCAGGACATCCCGCCCGTCCCCGTCGCTGGCGACGAACAGGAGGCGGGAGACGCCCTCGAAGGCTCTCCTGAGGCCCGGCAGGTCATCGTAATCGGCGATCCGCACGGGAATGCCTGCCGGCACATTCTCTTCGGATCTGCGGGCATCGCGGGCCATCGCGGCCACAGGTTGCCCCATGGCGGAAAGGCAGCGCAGCGCCGTGCCGCCGATATGTCCCGTCGCACCCGTCACGAGAATCATGTGCGCTCCCTTCGTCCGTTCCCGAAGGATTGCGGGCAAAGGCCCGTTTGTCCAAGCCTTGACGTGATGCCGAAGCCTTTTGCGGCGGACAGGCTCTCAATGCAGAGGCCCGCGCCCAGTAGGGACGGAGGCCCTTCGCTTTCAGTGACGGCAAGGATGAAGGTTGGAACGCGCCTCAGGCGGCTTTGGGCAGATCGTGCCGATGCCGTTCCTCTCGCCGGGAGGCGCCGATCTCGCTCTGGCGCCGCTCCATGGGCCCCCGGCGCAGGGCGACGAGGAACTTGCGCACCTCGGCGGCGAGATGATCGCCCTGAGCGGCGACCTCCTTCGACGTCTCGAGCACGGAGCTTGCCAGATCCTTGGTCTCCGCCGTGTTCTGGCTCACGCTCTGGATGTTGTCCGTCACGCCCTGGGTTCCCTTCGACGCCTGCTCGACGCTGCGCGCGATCTCGGCGGTCGCAGCGGTCTGGTCGGCGATCGTCTGCGCGATCCGCGAGGTCGCGTGATCGATATCGGCCACGATGGTGGAGATCTCCGACACGGCGGACACGGCGGATGTCGAGGCCGAGCGCAGCTCCGCGATCTCGGTGGTGATCTCCTCCGTCGCCTTCGCGGTCTGCGTGGCAAGGGCCTTGACCTCCTGCGCCACCACGGCGAAGCCGCGTCCCGCCTCGCCGGCGCGGGCCGCTTCGATGGTGGCGTTGAGGGCGAGCAGATTGGTCTGCTCGGCAATGGTGGTGATCAGCCCGACGACAGTGCTGATCCGCTCGACCGCCTCGTTGAGCCCGTTGACGATGGCGCCGGTGGACTGCGCCTCCTGCGCCGCCTGCCGGGCGCGGCTCGCGGAATGGTTGGCCTCGTTGCCGATCTCGTGCGCAGAGGCGGCGAGTTGCGTGACCGCCGCCGCGACGGTCTGCACGTTGACGGCCATCTCGGCCGCCGTCGCGGCGACGAGATTCGTGCGGTCGTCGGTCAGCGTCGCGCCCTCCTGCAGCACCGACGCCATGGTGCTCATGTTGGCGGAGGATTCCGACAGCGCTTCGACGATCGTGTTGATCGCCTGCTCGAACTCGCCCGTCGAGTGGTTGAAGGCGGCAAGGCGCTGCTCGATGACGTCGGACGCGTCGTTGATCATGTGGGCGCCATGCAGCAGGGCTCCGTGGAGCCCGTCCGGAAGGATGCGCCGGAAATACTGGTTGTTGCGGATGGCGTTCATCGCAGCCGCTGATTCGCGGATATAGGCGTCGATCCGGTCAGTCGCATCGTTGATGGTGCCGTGCAGCTTTCCGAGCGCTCCGCCTTCGCGGCTGCCGAGGAGGCGCGCCTCGAAATCGCCATGCCCGATCCGATCGATGATCTCCGTCGCCATCGCGATGGAACGATAGGTGCGCAGCAGCATCAGGCCGCCGAAGATGAAGCCTGCATCCGCCACGAGAACGGTGACCGACGGCATCGAACCGGCGAGGAGAGAGGCGATGGCCTGCCCCGTGACGGCCAGGGCCGCGACCGCGAAGCCCAAGCTCGCCTTAGAGAGAGAAGACAAATTCATCATAGCTGCTCTTGCTCGCAGTGACGGTGCTCATGAGGTGCTGATAGGACGCCGCCAATCCTTCCTTCGCGTTGCGATAGGAGGACTCGATTCGTGTCAGTTCGGCATAGAAGGGCGGAAGGATTCTCTCCACCACGTCGCGCTTGGGCGCGCGGCGGTTGGAATGATACCCGCAGACCTTGAGATCGCCGTCGTAGGACGGCGTGACATGGGCGAAGACCCAGTAATGATCGCCGTTGCGCGCCATGTTCTTCACATAGGCGAAGACCTCCCGGCCATCCTGGATCGTGTCCCACAGGAGCTTGAAGACCGCGCGTGGCATGTCCGGATGGCGGATCACGCTGTGAGGCTGGCCGAGGAGTTCCTTCTCCGTGTAGCCGGCAACCTCGCTGAATGTCTTGTTCGCGTAGGTCAGATGTCCCTTCAGGTCCGTCTTCGAGACGATGAAGGTATCGGGATCGAAGAAGATCTCGCGCTGGGTGGGAATGATCTTTGCGGTCATCGGATGCTGTCGCGGTGAAAACAGGACAAGGTTGGTCTTCGGTCGGCTCCCGCAACGATCGGAGGATCCGCGGGTCGCCCGATGAGACCTTTCCCGATTCTGCTTGTTGCAGCGCTTGCTTGCGCGAGGCTGATCATGCGGCAAAGTTGCACGGCCGCTTTCCGGGCTCCCGAGGATGACGGCGGCGCGCCGCGTGATCGAAGCCATGGCCTCGGGCCGGATTACCGCGTCCCCGGCCTGCCCCATCGCGCCGGCCGCGGCCGGGGCCTCGCGATCCACGAGGAGCCCTCTATCCTGCGCGGCAACCAAACGCCTCTGGAGCCCGGCATGTGCTTCTCCAAGGAGCCGATGGTCCTGGTTCCCGACGCCCTCGGCGTGCGCCTGGAGGATCACGTCGCCATGACGGAGAACGGACCGCGCTGGTTCAAGCAGCCCTCGGCTGAATATCAGGGCTGCAGCCAGGACGGGCGGCTGCGGCTCGCAACGCCCGTGCAGGCGGCCTCCACGCAGGCGGCAAGACTCCCGAAATGGAAGCGCCGCCCGGTGAGCCCCGGGCCGTAATGCGCATATTTGCCGGAATTCGTCATGATCGTTCGAGCCGCCCGTGGAATGACGGGCTCGGCGATCATGCACCAGCAGCTATCGGTGACGAACTGAACGCCGAAGCGCTCGAGTTCCGCGAGAATGCCGGTTTCCTGTGCCCTGTCCTCTGTCGCGCGCCCGCAGGTGACGATGATCGCCACGTCCGGGTGCTTCGTGCGGCCGCGGCAGAGAGCGGCAAGCGCCTCGCATTCGCGAAACGAGAGATGCGGATTGCCGAGCGAGACCAGATCGACTGCCGGTTCCGATGCGCTGTCGAGTTCATCCCAGCTCCGCCGCAGATCCTCGACGCGGATATCGACAATCGGCACGTTCGCTCCGCCCGTTGCGTCGCTGAGTGTCGCAGCTTCGGGCGTGACGCCTGCGATGTGGAACATTGGGGCGCTCGAGGTGGTGGCGAAGGCCGCCCCGAACGCCTTCAGATCATCCGGCGAGGGTGAGGATTCTTCCAATCCGGCAATGACGGGAATCCGGTTCGCGGCCAGGAGACCGACCTGATAGCCGGCCAGCGGATAGAATGCGTCGTCAGAACCGGCGAGCTTCGGCAGGTTGACTTGCAGTGTCGCGCGGCGGCCGCCCTCGACATGACACCCGGCGAGCGGCGCGCGACCGGTGAGCGCGATGCAGATGTCGAGAAAGTCGGGATACTTCATCGTCCGCGCGGCGAGGACGCTGTTGGCATAGACGACGGCGTTCGACTCCGCCCAGACGATCTGCTCGCCTCTCTGCGGCGCGGTGTCGAGAAGATAGGGCGCGCAAGTGAAGGTTGGTGTCGCGCCCATATCCACATAGGCATCGCCGAGCCGGCTTGCGGGCTCTCCGTAGACCGGATCGATGCCTTGCGCGCGCCAGCGGCGATGATCGACGGAAATGGCGTTGAGCGTGGTCGGAACGGCAACCTGTCCGCCCCAGTCGCGCAATTGCTCGGCGAACCGGAGCGAGCCCGGCCCCGTATAGATGCAGCCGTCGATATGCGCCTGAGTCACATCGATCAGGCAATCCGCCCCCTGCAGCGCGGCCATCCGCAGAACGATCTTCATCGCCACCTGCGCCGCCTTGCCGGAGGCTCCGTCCAGGAACGCACGATCCGTTTCCGCCAGCTGCATTCGGGACGGGACGCGATCTTGCTCCTGTGCCGTCGATCGTTGCGCATGGAGGTTTTCGACGTTCTCGCCACACAGGACACGATTGCCGTCGATGCGGGCCTGGCGCGCAGACGCGACCTTCCGGAAATCGTCCGCATCGAGCGTGACGACAGGGACGGATCGTCCAAAGACCTCCTCGGCGATCACGACGCCGAGCGTGAGGATATCGTCCTCCCGCGCGAACACCATGGCCGCCGGGCCCTTGCCGTTGAGGAGGAGTTCCAGCATCACGCCGCTGCCCGAGCACGAGCCGCGCCCGCCGGGAATGACGAGGATCTTGCCCGTCAGGATGTGCCCGCTCAAGGGATGATGCCGGTCGATCACCTCGCCGGTGGCCGGATCGACGCCGCCCCAGAAGCTCAACTCCACATCGCTGGCGAGGACTTCGCCGCAAGCCGCGCCATGAACGAAGGCGGTGCCGAGGAAGGCTGCTTCTGTCATGGCGGATTTCATGGCAGATCCCTTCGTCACGATGGCAGGAGTGCTTTCAGATCATCGTACAGGGCCTTCGGAATGCGCACGCCGTTCGCCTTGCTGCGCTCACGCGCTTCGTAGCGGCGCTGCGAGGGCAGGCGCGCGCCCTGGCCCACGATGGCGTCGAACATCTTTTCGGCGCGCGCCACGTGCTGCGACGCATCCGCGCCGAGGAAGACCTTCGGATCGAAGGCGAGGATCAGCTCGCCATGGCAGGGAGCCGCGCCCACGCCCTCGTCGAAGGCCATGGATTCCGCGCTCGTCATGTCGCCGATGAGGGGACCCGCCATCAGCTCGATCATGGCCGAGAGCGCCGAGCCCTTGTGGCCGCCGAAGGTGAGCATGGCGCCGGCGAGAGCCGCCGTCGGGTCGGTGGTCGGATGGCCCTCGCTGTCGATGGCCCAGCCGGCGGGAAGCGGCTTGCCCGCGCGCCGGTGCAGCTCGATCTCGCCGCGGGCGATGGCGCTGGTGGCGAAATCGAACACGAAGGGATGGCCCTCGGGGCGCGGCCAGGCGAAGGCGATGGGATTGGTGCCGAAGACGGGCTTCGTGCCGCCCGCGGGCGCGACCCAGCTGTGGCTCGGCGTCATGGCGAGCGCCACGAGGCCGTCCTCGCTGATCGCCTCCACCTCCGGCCAGAGCGCGGAGAAATGGAAGCAGTTGTTGATGGCCATCGCCGCGAGGCCCGTCCTGCGGGCCTTTTCGACGAGAAGGGGCTTGCCGCGCTCGAAGGCCAGCGGCGAGAAGCCGTAGCGGGCATCGACGCGCACCAGGGCCGGAGCATGATCCACCACCTCCGGCACCGCATTCGGATCGACCTTGCCCTCCTTCACGGAGCGCACGCAGCCGAGAAGGCGATAGACGCCGTGGGAATGGCACTCGTCGCGCTGGCCCGCATGGATGACGGCGGCGATGGCGCGTGCCTGATCGGAGGAAAGGCCGCCTGCTTCGAGCACGTCGATGCTGAGGCGAAGAACCTCGTCGAGGGAAAGGGTGACGTCTTCACTCATGCTTTCACTATCCATTTCATTCGCAATCGTTCAGCACAAACGGCACAGGCTTCTCAAGCATCAGACTGAGTTTGACTCGTATCCGATGCGCGAGGTGTTCGTCTCCGGCGCCTATCCTCAGAACCGTTGCGCCGAGAACGGCGTCAGGTCGATGGAGGCGGGCTTCTCCTCCATCAGCTCGGCGACGAGGCGCGCGGTGATCGCCGCCTGCGTCAGGCCGTGATGGCCGTGGCCGAAGGCATAGACGACGCGCTTGTCGCGGCCCGCCTGCCCGATCACCGGCAGCGAGTCCGGAATCGAGGGGCGAAATCCCATCCACCGCCGTGCGGGTTGCGTTTCGTCGAGATGCGGCAGGAAGCGTTTCAGGCGCGTGATCATGGCAGTGGTGCGCTCATGATTGGGCGGCGCTTTCGTGCCGGCGAATTCCACCGCGCCGCCGACGCGGTCGCCCGTGTCGAGGGTCGAGACGACGAAGCCCTCACCTTCGAACACGATCGGACGGTTCACGCCGAACGCGCCCCTGGCATAGGTGGCGTTGTAGCCGCGCTCCGTGTCGAGCGGAATGGAATCGCCGAGCTGCCTCGCAAGCTCCCGCGACCACACGCCCGCCGAGATCAGTACGCGATCGGCCGTCACGTCCTCCGCGCCATTCACGCGGATGCGAATCGCCTCTGCCTCGGGTTCGACGGCGAGAGCCTTGGCCTGCACCTGCACGGCGCCGCGCTCCAGCGCGATCCGCAGCAGGTCGGCGGCGAGCAGCGCGGGATCGGAGACATGGCAGGCGCTGGGATAGAGCACCGCCGCCTGCACATTGTGCAGCGCGGGCTCGAGGGCCCTGAGATCCTCGGGCGAAAGAACGTCGAGCGGGATGCCGAATTCCCGCTGGCGCGCGAGCACATCCGACGCGGCTGCGAAATGCGCCTTGTCGCGCCAGGCGGAGAGGATGCCCTTCTCGCGCAGGTGATCGAGGTTGAGAGATGCGAGCAGCGCCTTCCATGCGGGCAGGGCCTGCGCGTTGATGGAGCGGATCGCCGTGATGCTCGCCTTGATGCGCGCCGGGGACGAGGCCAGCACGAAGCGGAGAAGCCAGGGCGCGAGCGCCGGAAGATAGCTCGGGCGGATGGTGAGCGGCCCGAGCGGGTCCATCATCCAGCGCGGCAGGTTCCGCCACGCCTTGGGCGAGGCAAGCGGCATGATGTCGGTATGCGCGATCCAGCCCGCATTGCCGTTGGTCGGCCGGTGCTCGTTGTCGCCGGGATCGACGAGGATGACCTGATGACCTCTGTCGAGAAGCGCATGGGCTGAGGCGAGGCCGACGATTCCGGCCCCAACGATGGCGATCCGCATGATGAAACCTTATGCCGGGCGTGTCTGGTCCACCACCTGGAAGCCGGTGGCGAAGGGGTCACGGTCGTCGATGATGATGGTGTTGAAGCCCGTCACCCGCGCCCATCCCTCGATGGAGGGGATGATCGCATCGCGCTCGCCCACTTTCGCGCGGCCTTCGATGCGGCCGGTGAAGGTGGAGCCGATGATGCTCTCATGCACGAAGGCATCGCCTTCCTTCAACGCGCCGCGCGCGGCGAGATGCGCCATGCGCGCCGAGGTGCCCGTGCCGCAGGGCGAGCGGTCGATGGCCTTGTCGCCGTAAAACACCGCGTTGCGCGCCGTGCCGCCCGGCGTCTGCGCCTTGCCGGTCCAGAGCACATGCGTGAGACGATTGATGGCGGGATTTTCGGGATGCGCGATCTGGTAGCGCGCATTGAACGCCTCGCGCAGCTTCGGGCTCCAGCGCAGGATGTCGGACGGATTGACGTCGGCGAGATCCGAGTAGAGCGGCTGTGGTTCGACGATGGCGTAGAAATTGCCGCCATAGGCCACGTCGACAATGAGCGTCCCGAGCCCCTCCACCTCGACCTCGTAGCCCGTGCCATAGAGGAAGGAGGGAATGTTGGTGATGCGCACGCTCTCGATGAACGGGCCGTTCTGCTCGTAGCGTGCTTCGACGACGCCGGCGGGGGTGTCGAGGCGCAGGAGCCCCGGCGTCTTCGGATGGATGAGACCGTTCTCGAGCGCGATCGTCACCGTGCCGATGGTGCCGTGGCCGCACATGGGCAGGCAGCCCGAGGTCTCGATGAAGAGGATGCCGACATCGCAATCGGGACGCGTCGGCGGATAGAGGATCGAGCCCGACATCATGTCGTGGCCGCGCGGCTCGAACATGAGGCCGGTGCGGATCCAGTCGTATTCCGCCAGGAAGTGCTGGCGGCGCTCGAACATCGTGCCCCCCTTCAGCTGGGGAATGCTGCCGCCGCCCACGACGCGGACCGGATTGCCGCAGGTATGACCGTCGATGCAGAAAAAGGTGTGGCGCGCCATGGCTTCGCTCGCGAAATGAACGTCTCGTCAGGAATAGAACGAGAAAGACGGAGAAGCGAGCGCTTCTCCGTCATCCTCATCGGATTGCATCAGGCGGCGGGCTTCAAGCCCACATCGGGAAGGACCGGCCGGTTCTTCAGGGCCTTGGCCATGATCTCCTCCACGTGAGCGCGATCCTTGCCTTCGAGCGGCAGGCGCGGCGGACGGGTGAGGGAGGAGCCGCGGCCCATGATCTCCTCGCAGAGCTTGATGCATTGCACGAGATCCGGGCGGGCATCGAGGTGGAGCAGCGGCATGAACCAGTCATAGAGCGCCTGCGCCTCCTGATAGCGCCCGGCCTTGGCGAGGCGGAACAGGGTCTCGCCCTCCTGCGGGAAGGCGTTCGACATGCCGGAGATCCAGCCCGCGGCGCCGAGCATCACGCTCTCGACCACCACGTCGTCGAGGCCCGCGAAGAGCACGAAGCGGTCGCCCACCATGTTGCGCGTATCGGTGAAGCGGCGCGTGTCGCCGGAGGAATCCTTGAAGCAGACGATGGTCTCGCAATCGGCGAGCGAAGCGAGAATCTCGGGCGTCACGTCGTTCTTGTAGATCGGCGGGTTGTTGTAGACCATGATCGGCAGGTCGGTGGCCTTGGCGACGCCGCGGAAATGCGCCGCCGTCTCGTGCGGCTTCGAGGAATAGACGAGGGCGGGCATCACCATGATACCGTCGAGGCCCACCCGCGCGGCCTCCTTGGCGACCTCGGAAGCGAACTGGGTGGTGAACTCGGCGATGCCCGCGATCACGGGCACGCGGCCCTTCGCGACCGCCTTCGCCGTCTCCATGACGGCAACCTTCTCGGAGCGGGAGAGCGAGGTGTTCTCGCCCACCGTGCCGCAGACGATGAGGCCGGAGACGCCGTCGCGGATCAGCCCGTCCATCACCCTGGCGGTGGCGTCGAGATCGAGCGCGTAATCCGGCTTGAACTGGGTGGTCACTGCGGGAAAGACGCCTTCCCAGCCGATTGTCTTCGCCATCGGTCCTGCTCCGTCAAAGAGGTTGAATGGCCGTATTGTAGATTGTATAAAATCTCCGAAGTCAAGCCGTTCCTCGTCATCCCTGCTATACGTCACAACGTACCCCGAAACGCCTCGCCCTTGATGACCTTGAAAGCCATGCAGCCTGTCAGCCCCGCCCGGAAATCCCTGCAGCATCGGACGATCTCCTCGGCGGTCGCGGAGGAGCTGCGCCGCCGGATCGTCGACGGAGAGTTCGAATCGGGCTTCCAGCTGCGCCAGGACGCGCTTGCCGCCGAATTCGGGGTGAGCCGCATCCCCGTGCGCGAGGCCCTGATGCAGCTGGAGGCGGAGGGACTGGTGAAGATCCACCCCCACCGGGGCGCCATCGTCTCGGAGCTCTCGACGGACGAGATCGACGAGCTGTTCGAACTGCGTGCGCTGCTCGAGCCGCGCCTGCTCAAGGCCTCCGCCCCTCGCCTCACAGAGTCCGATTACAAGCGGCTGAACGAGATCCTTCAGGAATACGCGTCGGAGCTGAAGGCCATGCATGTGAGCCGCTGGGGCGAGCTGAACAACGAATTCCATCGGCTGCTCTATCAGCATGCGCGGCAGCCGCGCTCGCTCGCCATCGTCGCGAATCTCCTGCAGGAGAGCGATAGGCACACGCGCCTCCAGCTCTCCCTGACGAAAGGCATGGAACGCGCCGCGGCGGAACATGCGGAGATTCTCAGGCTCTGCGCGGAAGGAAAGATCGACGCGGCCTGCGCGCTTCTGAAGGCGCATATCGAAGGCGCGGGAGAATCGCTGCGCCGCTACCTCGAAGAGCATCAGAAGACGGGTGCGAAGGAATAGCGGACGTCAGAGCTCTGCGCTGATCGCGCGGAAGCCCACCCTACGCCGTCATGGCCGGGCTCGTCCCGGCCATCCCGATTGGAGAAGCGTCGCGCCTAAGAAAATCGAGATCACCGGCACGAGGCCGGTGATGACGAAAAATGGGAGGAAGGGGCAAGCACTCTTATGCCGCCGCTTCGCCGTGATAGGCACGCTCCAGTGTCGCGATGTCGATCTTGACCATCGTCATCATCGCTTCCATCACGCGGCGGACCTTGGCGGGATCCTTGTCCTTGATCATGCGGGTCACCGCTTCCGGCACGATCTGCCAGGACACGCCGTAACGGTCCGTGAGCCAGCCGCATTCCATGGGCGTTCCGCCATCCAGAAGCGCGTTCCACAGGCGGTCGAGTTCCGCCTGGTCGGCACAGGTGACGGAAAGCGAAATGGCGGGCGTGAACTTGAATGAGGGACCGCCGTTCAGCGCGAGATACGATGAGCCAGCGAGCGTGAACTCCACCAGCATCACCTCCCCCGGTTTTCCGCCGGGCGTCTCGACCGTGTAGGGCAGAACCGCGTCGATGCGCGAGTCGGGCAGCAGGGAGACGTAGAACCGGGCCGCCTCCTCCGCCTTGCCGTCGAACCACAGGCAGGTTGCGATCTTGGACATGGGATTCCTCCTTGACGGAACGCTCCGATGAGAAGTGAGCCGCTCGCGAGCGGCCTAGAGGCCTGGAGTCAGCAGGCGTCGCACATGCGGATTGCGCAGCCACACGCTGCCCCAGAGTGCAATGCCGACATAAACGCCGAACAAGGTATGGGTGGGTAGCGTCCCAGGACGTGGTGTAGGAGCAGGCCACCGATGAGGTGGTCATCGCCAATCTTCGGTTAGAGTTCGGGTAGCGACACCTGACCCTCAACCCGGAGACGACGATGACCGACGA
>Ga0180217_1000480_pt1 | contig 64277 bp, 61 predicted proteins | sample eDN3rd37CBELigOP_FD_128521 | JGI IMG/M metagenome (GOLD analysis project Ga0180217, IMG submission 128521) | Enriched Organic Plus compost microbial communities from Emeryville, California, USA - eDNA 3rd pass 37_C BE-Lig OP (version 2) (version 2) ...
AGCTTGTGCAGATACTTCGCCTGCTGTTGGGGCGTCGGGCCAAGAACCCACCGAAGCGACTCAAGCAATAGCTGCTTGAGCGCCGTAGGAATCCCCTTCCTTTAGGGAGGGGAGGATGTCAATTGGCTATCTTCGCTTGATTTCAGGAAAGGCGACGCAATACTAGCTCCCAGAACTTCAAGCGTGTCTCCAGCGTGGAGACCAGGATGTACTCATCCAGGGTATGGGCACCATCACCATCGGCACCAAGCCCATCAAGGCTCGGAACACCCATGGCTGACGTAAAGTTGGCATCGCTTCCACCACCCGTCATCGGTGCTTCATCAAGATCAAAACCTGCCTCTTTTGCCAATTCCTGAGCACGCCTGAGCAACTCGACAGCCTCCGGAGTGCGCACCATGGGGGGACGATTCAGTTCAACATCAATCTCAAGCTCAGTATCTGGTCCGACGGCACAGAGGTTGCGCATCCGACGCAACACATCCTGTGCCGCCCCCATGTCAGGCACCCTGAAATCGACCACGCACCGACACTGTGCTGGCACCGTGTTAGTTGCCGTACCCCCGGAAATCGTGCCAACACTGACAGTCACACCACGCTCATAGTCTGTCATAGCCTCAAGGGCAAGCACCTGGTGTGCCATCTCCTTAATGGCGCTACGACCTTTTTCATGCTGAACCCCTGCGTGCGCAGGACGTCCTTTGACGTTAAGCCTAAGCATTCCGGTGCCTTTACGGGCCGTCACACACTTGCCGCCGTTGGGTCTTGCGGGTTCACAAACCAGACAGTACTTCGCATTGGCGGCAAACTTCTCAATGGATGCACGGGAAGCATGGCTGCCAGTCTCCTCGTCTGGAACCATCAGGAAGTCGACCGGAAGCTCTGTAGCGCCTGGTTCGGCCAATGCAGACAACGCCTCAAGCGCCAGGTACATGCCGGCCTTCATGTCGTAGGAACCAGGACCGTAAAGGCGGTCGCCCTCAATTCGGCACGGATTGTCCTGCAATGTCCCGATCGGGTGAACAGTATCCATGTGCCCTAGCACCAGGATGCCGGGACGAGTATCGCCTGGCGCACGGTTTGTGACGTAAAGCGAGGGTCCGACATTGTCCCCAAGGTTTGTTTCTTCCACTGTCAGGCCAGCAGCACGAGCCTTCTCAGCAATGATGGCCGCCATTTTCGCGACACCTTCGGGCGAGCTGGTCGGTGACTCACACAGGATCCAGGACTTGATGCCTGCAACCAGTGATTCTGTATTCGGTAGGGTGGTAGACATAGATGAAACTCCTGCTTTAAAGCCCTGCAAAAAATCAGGCCACATGCTGGTTTGCCATGGCAACCAGCTCCTCATTGCTCGGCATCCTGTTTTCGAACCACAGGCAAGCGCAAACTGCAGACATCGAACGTCCATCATGGCCAATGCCAGGCACCACCTGAAGTTTCCAGTTAAACGGCACTTGCAGCCGTTCTGCCTCTTTCCTGCCCGTCTCAAAATAGAAATGTGCCCTTGCAAACCGGTGAGGCCCCTGCCTCATGGCTGCCGGTTCAGAAGGCAGGTTGGGATCACTGGTGGAAATATCCTGGTCACCAGCCAGGATCAGCAAGGGGAAGCTCAGCAACTTCACCAGATGCTCCTGCGTCAATCCAACTCCATCGAGTCCTTCCGGGAACCGATAATCAAAAGTTGGTAGCGTATACCAGCCGGGGTTACCTGCTGCCACTGCACAGAACGGCTCGTGAGACTGACTGCTCAAGAGCCTGTGCACAAACTGTCCGCCAGCAGAGTGACCGAACAGGTATGCCTTCTCCACCTCAGTGACCTCGGCCTGCCTCAAATCAGCAAATATCTTCCCTACGAGAGCATAGGTCCAACTGGGCACCGGATTTGGCTCACCTTTCTCTGAAAATGCTTTGCCGTTGTTGTAACGCTCCACCCCAGGCCAATGTTCGTTGGAAAAGGTGGGCGCCACAATCAGAAGGTTATGTTTGTCAGCGGCAGGAATCCAGAAATCCCGATAGTCGTCACCGTTGCGCAATACACCGTGCTGAACAATCACAACCGGTCTGTCCGGTGTGTAGCCAAATGGACGATAAGTATTCAGCCGCACCGGCCTGTCGGGATGGAACTCTTCGTCCAAATAGAGAATAGAGTTACGTCCTGCCTGACCCAACTCCACGGCAAGCCGTTCGATATTGCTCACTGATCGTTTCATGACTGCCCTTCCTCAATTGTTCAAGTGACAAGCAGACCAGTGACCAGGGGCAATTTCCTTCAGCACTGGCACCTCTTCTTTACAACGCGCAGTCGCATGAGGGCAGCGAGGGTGGAAAGTACAGCCTGACGGTGGATTCAATGGCGATGGGATTTCGCCCTGAATCGGCGTGAACTTACGTCCACGGCGCTTGACATCAGGGACCTCTGCCAACAATGCCTGCGTATATGGATGGTTGGCGTTGGCAAAAATCTCGACCGCCGGCGCCTGCTCGACAATACGCCCAAGGTACATGATCGCCACACGATCAGAGATGTGCTTGACCACACCCAGGTCATGGCTGATGAAAAGATATGTAAAACCGTGCTGTTCGCGCAGATCCATGAACAGGTTGATCACCTGCGCCTGGATGGAAACGTCCAGTGCTGCCACAGGCTCATCACAAACCAAAAACTTTGGTGACACCATCAATGCGCGGGCGATGCCGATACGCTGGCGCTGACCACCTGAGATCTGATGTGGAAAGCGATCACGGTACTCCTTGTCCAGTCCGACTTCGGAAAGAGCCTTGTCTATGCGTTGCTGGATCTCGGCTCCAGGAGCAAGCCTGTGCACCTTGAGCGCCTCGCCTAGGATCTGTCGGATACGTTGACGCGGATTCAACGATGCCTGGGGATCCTGAAAAATCATCTGAACACCAAGAATGTAGTCCAGGCGATCCTTGCCCCTGAGATCTTTGGTACTGCGACCTTGGTAAAGAACCTCTCCTTCGGTCTGGCGATGCAGGCCTGCAACAATTCGACCCAGTGTCGACTTGCCACAGCCAGACTCACCGACCAGACCAAGAACCTCACCTCGGTTGACAGTCAGGTCCACACCATTGACCGCATGGACCGTCTGCAGCTCCATCGGACGACCAAACAAAGCAAGCAGCCTTTGGGCCAGGTCAGGATGCTGCTCAAATCGCTTATGAACGTTACGCAGTTCAATAACAGGAGTTTCTTGCTGGGTCATGCGGTTGCAGTCTCTCGGGCAATAGGTACATAACAGCGGAAGCTGCGCACACCTTCCTCGGTGACATCTGGCACCTCTTCGGCGCAGCGATCAATGGCATATGGGCAGCGGGGCCTGAAGGCACAGCCTTGGGGCCGACCCGCAAGACTTGGTGCCATTCCATTGATCTGGTGCAGGCGGGTTCCGGGAATCGAGTTCGCTGGCATCGACTCCAACAAACCTTTGGTATAGGGGTGACGTGGTGCTTCAAGCACCTCAGCCACAGGACCTGACTCAACGATTCGGCCAGCGTACATCACGGCAACATTGTCAGCCAGTTCGGCAACCACCCCCAGATCATGCGTAATCCAGATCAGGGCCGTATTGTGCTGTCGGCAGATTTCCTGCATGCGGTAGAGGATCTGCCCCTGGATCGTCACATCCAGGGCCGTTGTCGGCTCATCACAGATGATGAGGTCAGGCTTGTTCAGCATGGCAATGGCAATGGCCACTCGCTGCCGCATCCCCCCGGAAAACTCATGGGGATAGCTATTAAGCCTTTTATCCGGAGCCGGAATGCCAACCATGGCCAAAGCCTCCCGGCACCTTTCTCGTGCCTGCTGAGTCGGAACATTCTCGTGTGTCAGGATGGCTTCCATCATCTGCTCACCCACGGTCAAAACTGGGTTAAGCGTCATCAGGGGATCCTGAAAGATCATCGCGATCCGGTTCCCTCTCAACTGGCGAAGACTTTCCTCATCCAGCTTCCTGAGATCCTGCCCCTTGAACAGGACAGTTCCGGACACCACTTCTCCGGGGGGGTCGATCAGGCCCAATATTGAAAACCCGGTCACGGATTTACCAGACCCAGACTCTCCGACCAAACCCAGGATTTCACCGCGGCGCACAGTCAAGTCCACGCCATCTACGGCTGGCCATGCACCAGCCTCCGTATGAAATGCAGTGCGCAAGCCGCGCACTTCCAGAATAATCTCACTCATCAGCGTCTTGGATCCAGGGCTTCACGCAACCGGTCGCCCACAATGTTGATCGACAATATCAATACCAGCAGCGCAATTCCTGGGAACATGCTGATCCAGTAGTCGCCCGAAAGCAGATACTGGAATCCATTAGAAATCAACAGCCCCAGGGATGGCTCTGTAATAGGTACACCCACGCCAAGGAAGGACAATGTGGCCTCAAGTGCAATCGCCGTTGCAATCTGAATAGTTGCAAACACCATGACGGGGGCAATACAGTTCGGCAACAGATGGAAAACCATGATCCGCCACGACGGGAAACCAAGGTTTGCCGCTGCTTCCACATATTCCTTGCGGCGTTCTTGCAACGCACGACTGCGCATGATGCGGGCGTAGTTGGCCCACTGGACGAGCACCAAGGCCAGGATGACCTTGTCCACCCCTCGACCCATCATGGCCAAAAGGACCAGCGCCACCAGAATTGTCGGGAACCCAAGGACAAAGTCGACAATCCGCATGATCAGAGCATCGACAAACCCGCCGATATATGCTGCAAGCAACCCGGCCATGCTACCCAAAGCCGTTGACAGTGCAACAGCGGTCAGACCGACAACAAGGCTGATACGCAATCCGTACAGGATTGCACTGAGCATGTCCCTACCCTGGTCATCTGTCCCGAGCCAATACACCATGCCATCCATGGATTCTGAAAATGGCGGCAGTCTGCCATCAAGCAGATTCAGCTTGGTCAGATCGTAGGGATCCTGCGGTGCGAAATACGGTGCAGCAAACACAAGTACCATGAGGACGATCAAGGCAATGACAGACCCCTTGACCGTTGGGCGGGCCCGCAGCTTCTTGAGAATTGAAGCGCGACGCGGGGTCTCGGCCAATGGCTGGATGGTGCGTGCACGAGCGTTTTGTGTTGGTTGAGCCATAGCTTTAATGCGAAGGAGAAACTAGTTGCACCCTTGGATCAAGGGCCGCATACATAAAGTCGACAATACAGTTGATAATCACGAAAATCAGTGTCACCAACATCACATACGCCACCACGACAGGGCGGTCCAACTGGTAGATACTGTCAATCAGCAATTTGCCCATACCAGGCCAGGCAAACACTGTCTCGGTAATCGTCGAATAGGCAATCAGGCTACCAAACTCCATACCAACAACCGTGACGACTGGAATCAGGATGTTGCGCAGGATGTGCCTGCGCACGATACGTTCCGGCCTGACACCTTTGGCACGGGCGAACTTGACGTACTCGTGGGTCTGGGCCTCATAAACGCCAGTTGCCGTCAGCCTCAGCACAAGGGCAATATTGCCTATGGCAAGGTTGATTGCAGGCATGATCAAGTGCGACCAACCATTGACTGTCAAGATTGACAACGGTATGCCAAAGACCGAAACCGTCTCACCCCTTCCCGAAGCAGGTAACCAGCCCAGCCAGACGGAAAAGAAAAGGATCAGCATCATGCCTTGCCAGAAATTCGGCAGAGAAAAACCAAGCACTGAACCGGCCATGATGCCGCGTCCCGTGTAATCATCACGATGAAGACCAGCGACCAGACCCAGCGGTATCCCGAATACGACCGTCAGTGTGATGGCAACGACCACCAACTCAAACGTTGCCGGCATGCGTTGCAAAATAAGCTCAACAGCAGGCACGCCATGGACAAAGGACTTGCCCATGTCTCCCTGCAGAGCATTCCACAGGAACGTGAAGTATTGTTCCCAGACAGGCTTGTCCAGCCCCAGTCGCGCAATCATCGCAGCGCGATCCTCCATCGTTGCCTCGGGGCTTACCAGCAGTTCTATCGGATCTCCTACGGCATAAACCGCGAAGAACACGACCAGGGAAACTGCCAACAGGACAAACAGGCTTTGCAAAAGCCTGCGAAAAACAAAAAGAACCACGTTATGTGTTCCTCAGGGCTTTGATAATTCACTCTTGGCTACACACAGGTGGCTGTCCAAGCCTGGAGCAAACCACGCGCTCCAGCAAACCCTCAGCCCACACTGCCTGCAACAAACATCATGTGCCGCTGGGCCTGCCTTGCAGACATACAACATTGGTGCAAGGTTTCTTAAGAAAAACAGGCCACAGCGGCACGACCATCAAAAGATCACTTCTTGGCTGGTTTGACGGAGGTGGCCAGTGTGTACTGGTCACGACGTCCTTCATAGTCCAGGCCATTGCGGAAAGCCCAGATGCTGCTTTCAAAATGCAACGGGATCAGAGGCACATTTTCCAGGGCGATTTCAGTTGACTTCTCGAGCAACTCCTTACGCTTTTCTGGGTCAACGGTCACAGCCGCAACTTCATAGACCTCGTCGAACTCGGGGCTTGAGAAACCACCGTAGTTACTTGTGCCCTGAGCCTTCTCAGGCTTGGTTGAGGCAACCCAGAGCTGAAAGAGCGCTGAAGCCTCACCGTTCTCCGAAGGCCAGCCACCAATTGAGAAGCTGAACTCACGCTTAGCACGCTTGGGGAAGTAAACCGAAGCTGGCATGGCATCAACGCTGGTCTTGATGCCGATACGGGACAGGTATTGTGCTACAGCCTGTGCAATCTGTGCATCGTTGATGTAACGGTTGTTGGTAGTTGAGATGGTCAGCTCAAAACCGTCTGGATACCCAGCTTCAGCCAGAAGCTTCTTGGCACCTTCTGGGTCATACTTGATCTCGGGTGCCTTAGGCAATGCACCAAACATTCCGTCTGGCATGTACTGGTATGCTGGGGGAGCCAGGCCTTCCATGATGCGCTTGGTGATGGCATCACGGTCAATAGCCATGTTGATGGCACGACGAACACGCAGATCCTGCAGTGGGTTCTTGCCATCCGGGCCCTTGGCAAATGGGCTGGTCTCACGGCCAGCATCAGGTTGGAAGAAAATCAGGCGTGTCGATGGAGTGACAACGTAGTTGTACTTGCCGCCACTGTCCTTGATACGTGGCAGGTCACGCGCAGCCGGGTTTTCAATGACATCAAAGTCACCGGACAAAAGTCCTGTCAGGCGCGGGCCAGCATTGGGAACCGGCACAAACTTGACTGTCTTCCATTCGGGCTTGTTGCCCCAGTAGTTCTCGTTGCGTTCGAGTTCAATGCCTGTGCCCTTGACATAGGACTTCAGCTTGTAAGGACCAGTACCGATAGCGGCGCTTCCATTGTTGAACTCAACAACAGTGGGCCACTGGCCTGTCACACCACAGCCCTCTTCAGGAGCAAACTTGAGCGGACCGTGCTCTACGATACCGTTCCAGATGATCGGCAACTGCCTGGCAAGCTCTGCCGGCAGCAGCGGCATCGGTGTCTTTGTCTTCAGGATGACGGTATAGTCGTCCGGAATCTCGACATCAGCCAAGTTCTTGCTCAGCAGCGTATATGACGCTGTGATGTTGGTCTTGTTGTTCAGTGTCCGGCAAATGGTGAACAGGACATCCTTCGATGTAAAGGGCTCGCCATTTGAAAATTTCACGCCTTCGCGCAGCTTGATTTCCCAAGTATTGTCGTCCAAGTTCTTCCAAGACGTTGCCAATCCTGGAACCAGTTGCATGTTGGCGTCACGGTTTACCAGAGACTCGAAGATGTGCGCTGCCAGCGCGTCATTTTGCGTCTGCTTGTGATAATGCGGGTCGGCAGCGGTAGGTTCGGACGAAAGCGCAATGGTCAGATTCTGCGCGAACACCGAAGGGACTGTTGCTAGGCCTGCACTTGCAAGCAGCAAGGCCAGAGAATTACGCAATTTCATTGGAAGCTCCAAACGGCAATTAATTGCTGTGCACCGGATCTATACCGGCTCACAGGGAATCACAATTTCACCTAGACGAACTGGCTATAAACCTTGTCTAGCAAGGTTCCCACAGCATCTCTTGTCGCTCTTGCCAACAAGAGAACTGAGCGATAGTACCAAGAAAATTTAAATCTGTTCAGAATTGCTCAGTATAGTTTCCACCTCCCCGACAGCCATGACACTTCATTAAAAAGCCCTGCCTCGAACCCAGGTATTCGGGTTGAGCCAAGCCAATGCAAGGCTGATCTTGCATTTCGATCAACCTTGCACTTTCGTGCATCAGAACGAAATTTGTTACGCCAGGCCTTGCGCTTTCAAAGCAGCCTGAACTGCGGGGTCAGCTTCCATACGAGCAAAAAACGCGCCAAGATTTGCATAGCCCGACATATCCATCTTGATGGCGTTCGCCCAGCGCATGACGGTATACAAATAGGGATCGACAACAGAGCGCTTACCTGTTACCCATTCTTTGCCCGCAAGTTGCTTGTCGACAATGGCAAACAGTTGCGCAGCCTTCGCCATGCCGCCCGCAGCCAGCTGCGACTGACAAGCCTCATCACTTGCGTATGCAGCCTTGCCAAAAACCAGGCCAAAAGACTTGTGCAAATCAGAATTTACGAATGCCAGCCAACGCCTTGTTTCCGCACGTCCCTTCAGGTCTGTCGGCATGAGGTCTGCCTGGGGATATTTCTCCGCCAGATATTCCAGAATCGCTGAGCTCTGGGTAAGCACCAGATCACCATCGATCAGCACAGGAACCGAGCCCACGGGGTTTAGGGCAAGAAATGGCGGCTCCTTCAATGCCTGACGCGACACTTCCTCGATTTCATAGGGTTGCCCTATCCACTCGAGGACAATATGGCTTGCCAAGGGACAGGCGCCTTTCATGTAGTACAGCTTCATTCTTGAGTCCTTTACACAAAGATTCTGAAGTCGCTCCCAGCAACCAGATGCCAAGCTGCTGGACAAGCACATTCTGTGCCAATGAAAAAATCACTCGATTGGCTCAGAAATACTACTTGAATTCACCAGAATCGAGCACAACCTTTGACTTAAAGCTCGCGAGTGAGCACCATGATCCAGCACAAGCATCTCTTGATAGCGTTGCTTTACAGAAGAATGGGTGGGGGGAATGCCGAAACAAGGGAGACGAAAAAAGACAAAGCCCGCACGGTGCTTCGGGAAAGCCAAGCGATTTATGGCGCCACAAAACAAAAGACCCCCGGCAAAAACCGAGGGTCCTGAACTGGTCGGGGCGAGAGGATTCGAACCTCCGACTCCTGCGTCCCGAACGCAGTACTCTACCAGGCTGAGCTACGCCCCGTAGCTGTGAAACTGACTTGCTACTACCTGCATTGCGGCAGGCATCGGGATTTGCTGACCGACATCTGGCCAGTCAAGTTTTGCGATTCTAGCAGGTTTTCAGGCTGAAATGCGCCCACCTGCCGTTCAGTGGTCACGATCAACTGACGCCATGGCGATTTGAGCCAGCAAATCACGCCATGAACTTTCCGGCAACGCTTTGAGCGCATCCACAGCCAACTTTGCCTCGCGTACCGCAGCATTCTTGGTATGCTCGAGCGCGTCGGTTTCCCTGATCGCCTTTGCCACACCCTCAAAATCGCCACTACCGTGCTCAATGGCGTGCCTGATCAAGGCCTTTTGCTCATCAGAGCCTACAGAAAGAACCCGCAACAAAGGCAAGGTCGGCTTGCCCTCACGCAGATCATCGCCCACATTCTTGCCAATAGCCGCCACATCACCCGAGTAGTCAAGCAAGTCATCAATAAGCTGGAATGCCGTGCCGAGATGTCGGCCATACATAGCCAGCGCGTCACATTGATCTTCTGTAGCGTCGGAGATGATCGCCCCACAGCGTGCCGCCGCTTCAAACAGCTTGGCTGTCTTGTATCGCACCACCGTAAGATAGCGATCTTCCGTAACATCAGGGTCATGGACATTCAGCAGTTGTAGCACCTCACCCTCTGCAATGATGGTGGTTGCCTCTGCCATGGTCCGCATGACAGCCATCATGTTGATGTCGACCATCATTTCAAAGGCCCTGGAGTAAAGGTAATCGCCCACCAGCACACTGGCTGCATTTCCGAAAACAGCATTTGCCGTCGAGCGTCCCCGGCGCAAATCTGACTCGTCAACGACATCATCGTGCAGCAGTGTTGCGGTATGGATGAATTCAACGATCGCGCCCATCAACGCATGTTGGGTCCCCGTGTAGCCGCAAGCTTTTGCAGACATGAGGACAAGCGCGGGTCTTAAGCGCTTCCCACCGGAACCAATGATGTAGTCACCGATGGTCCTGATCAATACGACGTCGGAATTGAGCCTTTCCCGGATAACTGTATCCACAGCTCTCATGTCGTCGGCTATTGGGGCTAGTAGTTCTGATAGTGGTTGCACGGACAATTTCTTTTGACTTTCAAACGGTTAAATGATACATTTTGCTGTTCGGGATTTTCCGATACCAACATTAATTCAGGCAAACCAAGAGGTTAACCCATGTACGCGGTCATAAAAACTGGTGGTAAGCAGTATCGCATTACTACCGGCGAAAAAATCAAGGTAGAACAGATACCGGCAGACATTGGGCAAGAAATTACCTTGGGCGAAGTTCTGTCAGTAGGTGAAGGCGATCAGATCAAGATCGGCACACCTTTTGTTGACGGTGCCGTCGTCAAGGCGACTGTTCTTGCACAAGGACGCCATGATAAGGTCAAAATCTTCAAGATGCGTCGTCGCAAGCACTATCAGAAGCGGCAAGGACATCGTCAAAACTATACGGAAATCCGTATCGAGTCGATCACGGCCTAAGGCCTGACCGACTGACATCAGGAGTCAAACATGGCACAGAAAAAAGGCGGCGGCTCAACCCGCAACGGTCGCGACTCAGAAGCCAAACGGCTAGGCGTTAAAGCCTACGGTGGCCAACTGATCTCGGCTGGTTCAATCATTGTCCGTCAGCGCGGAACCCGTTTCCATCCTGGCGTTAACGTCGGAATCGGTAAAGATCATACTCTGTATGCATTGGCCGATGGCAAAGTACAGTTTGCCACCAAGGGCCCGCTGAACAAGCCCACGGTTTCGATCGTTACTGAATAATCGAGCCGTTACGTGGAACGTGGCCCTGTCGATCCGGCAGGGCTTTATTTTTTTAAAAGAGCACCATGAAATTTGTCGACGAAGCGACCATTGAGGTCATCGCAGGAAAAGGTGGTAACGGAGTGGCCAGCTTTCGGCGCGAAAAGTTCATCCCCAAAGGTGGTCCAGACGGCGGGGATGGCGGCCGTGGCGGTAGTGTCATTGCCATAGCGGATCGCAACATCAACACGCTCGTCGACTTCCGTTACGCCCGCAAGCATATGGCCAGAAATGGTGAAAATGGCCGTGGTTCTGACCAGTACGGTGCCGCTGGTGAAGACATCATCTTGAGAATGCCTGTAGGCACTGTCATCTATGATGCCGATACCAATGAGCTACTTTTCGACCTCGACAAGCATGGACAACAGGTTGTCCTTGCAAAAGGCGGACGCGGCGGCCTGGGCAACATTCATTTCAAATCAAGCGTCAATCGTGCCCCACGCCAATTCACCAAAGGTGAGGAAGGTGAGCACAGGCGATTAAGGCTGGAGCTCAAGGTGTTGGCTGACGTGGGTTTGCTGGGCATGCCGAATGCCGGCAAATCCACATTGATCAGCAAAATCTCCAACGCCCGGCCAAAGATTGCCGACTATCCATTTACCACTCTGCACCCAAACCTTGGTGTCGTCAGAACATCGCCATCGCGCAGCTTCGTGGTCGCCGACATTCCAGGTCTGATTGAAGGTGCATCAGAAGGCGCCGGACTGGGACACCTCTTCCTGCGGCATTTGACACGTACCAGGATTCTTCTGCATCTGGTCGACCTCTCCAGCCACGACCCTGACACCGACAGAGTTGATGAGGCTGTGAAGGAGATGAAGGCCATTGAAGCTGAACTTAAGCGTTACGATAATGACCTTTACAACAAACCACGTTGGTTGGTGCTCAACAAGCTCGACATGGTGCCGGATGCAGAAGCTGCCCGTGAGGCATTTTTGAAGGCCAGCGGATGGACAGGCCCCGTGTTCGCCATTTCAGCCCTGACTGGAGAAGGAACCCAGCAACTGGTCTGGGCTTTGCAGGACGCACTTGATGCTGCTCGTCAACAGCAGATTAAGCAAGAGCAGGTGACTGGCGATCCGGACGTGGAGGTTGATCCAAGATTTGATCCTACTCGCGGAGATGGGCAGTAATGTCGTCGGTTAACACGTCAGCAGTCGATGCGTTAAAGCAAAGCCAACGCATTGTCGTCAAAGTTGGCTCCACTCTTGTTACAAACAATGGCCAAGGCGTTGATCGTGACGCCATCACTCACTGGGCGGCACAGATTGCTGCCTTGAGGCAGCTCGGGAAATCAGTCGTATTAGTCTCAAGCGGCGCCATCGCAGAAGGAATGGCCAGGCTCGGCTGGAGCAAGCGCCCCAAGGAAATGCATGAACTGCAGGCGGCAGCTGCCGTTGGGCAGATGGGGTTGGCACAGGCTTATGAGTCTGCATTTGAGGCACATGACATTAAAACTGCACAGATTCTGCTGACTCACGAAGATCTGGCCGACAGGTTACGTTACCTCAATGCACGTTCAACCATCTTCTCCCTGCTGCGCCTTGGCGTGGTTCCTATTGTCAACGAAAACGACACTGTTTCCACTGACGAAATCAAGCTGGGAGACAATGACACCCTGGGTGCCTTGATCACCAACCTGGTAGAAGCCGACATCCTTGTCATCCTGACAGACCAGGCTGGACTCTATGATAGCGACCCAAGAAAAAATCCTGATGCCAAGTTGATCACCGAAGCGACCGCAGGTGACCCCGCGCTGGAACAAATGGCCGGAGGTGCCGGTAGTCACCTCGGAAAAGGCGGTATGCTCACTAAGGTATTGGCTGCTAAGCGTGCCGCAAAAAGTGGTGCGCACACAGTTATCGCATCAGGTCATGAGCCTGATGTCCTGGTACGGCTGTGCCGTGGTGAACTTGTAGGCACCACACTGCTGGCGACACAGCCTGTCTGGTCTGCTCGCAAACAATGGATGGCCGACCATCTCAGGCTAAGGGGTAAAGTGATCATTGACGATGGAGCAGTAAGGGCACTCATCCATGAAGGCAAAAGCCTGCTCCCGGTCGGAGTCAAATCCGTTGAGGGTTTCTTCGAGCCAGGAGATCTGGTCTCATGCGTGGATCTACAAGGCAAGGAACGCGCCAGAGGACTCATCAACTACTCTTCCCATGACACCCGCAACATCATGGGAAAATCAACACGCCAGATTGCTGAGTTCAGACCCGATTTTCATGCGTCTGAACTCATTCACCGCGACAACTTGGTCATTCTCGACTGAGCCTTGAACCTTGGCCAGGTGAAAGCACCTTGGCCAATGAAACCGCATCCTGAACCGACTTTACAGGTATCGCAAACTGCGTTCCTGTTATCGGTTCCTGTAGTGGCATGGCGCCAGCCAGTTTCCCCTTCTCCACAATCACAAGCAAATATCCCCTACTCACACGCTCCGTGGCCATACCAAGTCTTGAAGCCGCCTGTTCAGTAACGCTCACCCCAACATAGTAACGACCTTGTCGATCAGCAAGTGGATCCGCCTGCCTGATGGAACCACCAGTCATCAATGCCTGGGGTTGGACATAAATGTCAGGCATCCCCCCCGACCCCGCGTATAACTTCCATCCAGGCTGTGGCTTGTCGCTTCCGAGATGAAATGCAATATGTTCCCTGGGGTCCTCTGGTGGGTATATCGAGTCCCAGATCGCGCCACAGCCACTCAAAAACAGCATCATCACGATGCTATAAGCAACTTGAAAAACACGCGAAGCCCGCAATGGGGTTTCTCCTGACATCTCAACGATCTCCTTTCTCGGCATCTTTGCATCTATACTAGCCTAGTCAACGCAGGGGTACTGGACCATTGCTGTCCGGTTGAGAGAGTCCCTTTGCACCAGTACGGATAATGCCGACGCTGGGAGCGCGTTTCGTCCGCCACGAAATTCATCCCGACTCGGCTCCATGGACCAATCTTTTGGAGCTCACAATGAACGCAAACCCCAAGTTTTTAGCAGCAACTGCACAGGTCGACAGTGCGGCTGTTGCTCCATTGCCCAAATCCCGCAAAGTGTATGTTACTGGCTCACGCCCAGACATCCGGGTGCCTTTCAGGGAGGTGGAACAAAGTGACACCCCAACCTCTTTCGGAGGAGAAAAGAACCCCCCTCTGACAATCTACGACACCAGCGGTCCATACACCGACCCAGAGGCAAAGATCGACATCAGGAAAGGTTTGCCACCAATCAGGCAAGCCTGGATTGAAGAGCGCCAGGATACTGAGGTTCTGGATGGTCCGACCAGCGATTACGGACGCAAACGTCTTGAAGATCCGACGCTGGCAGGACTTCGGTTTGACTTGGTCCGTGCCCCTCGCCGTGCCCGCCCCGGACGTAACGTGACACAGATGCACTACGCCCGCCAAGGCATCATCACGCCGGAAATGGAGTTTGTGGCGATCCGCGAAAACCAGCGCCTTGAGCATTACATCGAATCCTTGCGTGCAAGTGGCCCTCAAGGAGACAAACTGGTAGAGAAACTGCTCAAGCAACATCCTGGACAATCATTTGGTGCAGCCATCCCAGCAAAGGTCACGCCTGAATTCGTGCGCGACGAGATCGCCCGTGGACGCGCCATCATCCCGGCGAACATCAACCATCCTGAACTCGAACCGATGATCATCGGTAGAAACTTTCTGGTCAAGATCAATGCCAACATCGGCAACTCTGCCGTCAGCTCTGGTATTGCAGAAGAGGTTGAAAAAATGACATGGGCCATCCGCTGGGGAGGCGACACTGTCATGGACCTTTCTACAGGCAAACACATTCATGAAACCAGAGAGTGGATCATCAGAAACTCCCCGGTCCCCATCGGAACAGTTCCGATCTACCAGGCACTGGAGAAAGTCAACGGCAAAGCCGAAGATCTGACCTGGGAGATATTCAGGGACACGTTGATCGAGCAAGCCGAACAAGGTGTGGACTACTTCACGATTCACGCTGGTGTACGTCTTGCCTTTATTCCATTGACTGCCAACAGGATGACAGGCATCGTTTCCCGAGGGGGCTCCATCATGGCCAAATGGTGCCTTGCCCATCACAAGGAAAACTTCCTGTACGAGCATTTTGAAGAAATCTGCGAAATCATGAAGGCCTACGATGTCAGTTTCTCGCTCGGTGACGGTCTTCGACCAGGCTCTACGTATGATGCCAATGATGAGGCCCAGTTTGCAGAGCTCAAGACCCTTGGCGAACTGACGCAGATCGCATGGAAACACGATGTCCAGGTCATGATTGAAGGCCCTGGCCATGTGCCAATGCACATGATCAAGGAAAACATGGACTTGCAACTCGAACACTGCGGTGAGGCACCTTTCTATACGCTCGGGCCGCTGACCACGGATATCGCCCCAGGCTACGACCACATCACCTCAGGAATCGGTGCAGCACTGATCGGCTGGTATGGCACAGCCATGCTGTGCTACGTCACCCCAAAGGAACATCTGGGGCTTCCAAACAAGAAAGATGTGAAGGACGGCATCATCACCTACAAGATCGCTGCCCATGCAGCAGACCTGGCCAAGGGCCATCCTGGTGCAGCCATCCGTGACAATGCGCTTTCCAAGGCGCGTTTCGAGTTCCGCTGGGAAGACCAGTTCAACCTCGGGCTCGACCCGGATACTGCGAAGGAGTTCCACGATGAAACTCTGCCCAAGGACTCGATGAAGGTTGCACATTTTTGCTCAATGTGCGGCCCTCACTTCTGCAGCATGAAAATCACCCAGGATGTCAGAGAATACGCCGAAAAACTGGGTGTCGAGGAGACCGAGGCACTGCAAAAAGGCATGCAGGAAAAGGCAGTTGAGTTCGTTCGTAAAGGTGCTGAAATCTATCACCGCGCCTGAACTGGCTCGCCTGGGGGCCAAATGGCCTCCAGGTTTTGCTTTTCGAGACGATATCAACCAAGCACAGGAGCCAAAGCCCGTTGCAATTCATCAAGGCTACGGCCGCTGCGTCTGGCGTAATCCTGAAGCTGATCCTCGCCAATGATGCCGACATTGAAATATTTTGCATCAGGGTGGCTGAAGTAAAAGCCTGACACGCTTGCTGCAGGGCTCATGGCCAGGCTTTCTGTCAATTGCATTCCAATCTCTTCGGGGCGCAAGACAGAAAACATGTCTTTCTTGACGGTATGTTCCGGGCAGGCCGGATAGCCTGGTGCAGGCCGAATCCCCTGGTACTGCTCGGCAATCAACTGCTCATTGCTGAGATCTTCTTCGCTGGCATATCCCCACAGATCCTTGCGAACGCGTGCATGCAAGGCCTCGGCAAATGCTTCAGCCAGACGGTCAGCCAGGCCCTTGAACATGATTGCAGAATAATCATCATTGGCTGCCAGGAACTCGGCCTCTTTCTTTTCTGCATTCAACCCTGCGGTAACAGCAAACAGACCGATATAGTCTTTTACCCCGCTGTCTTTTGGTGCAATGAAATCTGAGAGACATTTGTTGGCTACCCCAGGCCGCTTGACACCTTGTTGGCGCAACCCATGCCACGTGAACAACACTTTGTCCCGGCTCTCGTCGGCGTAGACTTCAATGTCGTCTTCATTAACCTGATTCGCGGGATAGAAGGCAATGACGCCATTGGCGGTTAGCCAGCGCCCGTCAATCAACCTGCGCAACATGTCCTGACCATCGGCGAACAGCTTACGTGCCTGTTCACCCACAATCTCATCCTGGAGAATCGCCGGATATTTTCCGAACAAGCTCCATGTCTGGAAAAACGGCGTCCAGTCAATGAACTTGGCAAGTTCGGCCAGATCAAAATTGCGGAACTCCCGACGCCCGATAAACTTTGGCTTGGGAGGTGTATATCCAGACCAGTCAATCATATGTTTGTTGGTTCTGGCATCTTCAAGGGAGATAAGTGGGGTCGCCTTACGGTTGGCATGGCGTTGACGCACCGTCTCGTACTCCTGCGCAACCTGGTCGACATATGCCTGTGCACTGTCTGACACCAGGTTCTGAGCCACGCCAACACTGCGGCTCGCGTCAGGCACGTAGATAACAGGCCCTTCATAGTTGGGGGCAATCTTGACAGCAGTATGCACCTTGCTTGTTGTTGCTCCGCCGATCAGCAGCGGGATTTTCCGGCTGCGGAAGTACTCGTCCCTTTGCATCTCGCTGGCAACGTATGCCATTTCCTCAAGACTGGGCGTAATCAACCCTGACAAGCCAATGATATCCGCATTCTCCTGCTTGGCTTTCTCAAGGATTTGAGCTGCCGGAACCATCACCCCCATATTGACGACATCAAAGTTGTTGCATTGCAAAACCACAGCCACAATGTTCTTACCGATGTCGTGCACATCGCCCTTGACCGTCGCAATCACGATCTTGCCTTTGGCCTTGACGTCGCCGCCCGCAGCTTCTATTTGCCGTTTTTCTTCCTCAATGAACGGGATCAGGTGGGCAACAGCCTGCTTCATCACCCGGGCCGACTTGACCACCTGCGGCAAGAACATTTTTCCTTGCCCAAACAAATCACCTACGACGTTCATGCCGTCCATGAGCGGCCCTTCGATCACTTCGATAGGTCGTCCACCGCGTGCGGCAATCGCCTGACGGATCTCTTCGGTATCTTCGACAATGTAAGTCGTAATGCCATGAACCAGAGCATGGGTAAGCCGCTGTTCTACTGGCTGCTGACGCCAGCTCAAATCTTCCTGACGCTGTTTGGCCGAACCCTTGATGGAATCAGCGAACTCCACAAGACGTTCCGTGTTGGTACGATCATCATCTGCTGACTTGCGCCCCAAGCCTGGCTCACGGTTCAGGACAACATCTTCCACCAATTCCCGCAGTGCCGGATCCAGTTCTTCGTAAACGCCGAGTTGACCAGCGTTGACGATCCCCATGGTCAACCCTTCCCTTATTGCGTGGTAAAGAAACACCGTATGGATCGCCTCCCGCATGGGCTCATTGCCCCTGAACGAGAAGCTGACATTGGAGATCCCGCCAGAAACACGGGCATGCGGTAAGTTCTTGCGTATCCAGCCTGTTGCCTGGATGAAATCCACAGCATAGTTGTTATGCTCTTCGATTCCGGTAGCGATCGCAAACACATTGGGATCAAAAATAATGTCCTCTGGCGCGAAACCCACTTCTTGGGTCAAAAGGTCATAAGCTCTCTTACAGATCTCCTTGCGGCGCTCTAGGGTATCTGCCTGACCATTCTCATCAAAGGCCATGACCACGACTGCAGCACCATACATCCTGCACAACCTGGCCTGCTCAAGAAATGACTGTTCACCCTCTTTCAGTGAAATCGAGTTGACAATCGACTTGCCCTGCACACACTTCAAACCGGCCTCAATGACAGACCATTTGGAACTGTCGATCATGACCGGCACCCGGGCTATGTCAGGCTCAGAGGCAATCAGGTTCAGGAACCGTGTCATGCACGCCTGGGAGTCCAGCATCGCCTCATCCATGTTGACATCGATGATCTGCGCACCATTTTCCACCTGCTGGCGAGCCACCTGGAGCGCTTGCTCATAATTTTCTTCGCGGATCAGGCGCGCAAACATCTTGCTACCAGTGACGTTGGTCCTTTCTCCAACATTCACAAAAAGCGAAGACTCATCGATGTTCAATGCCTCCAGGCCAGACAACCGGGTAGACACCGGCACCTCGGGTACTGTGCGCGGAGTCAGGTCACGTACTTTGCTGGCAATTGCCGCAATGTGATCCGGCGTCGTTCCACAGCACCCGCCTGCCATATTAACCAAGCCTGAACGGGCGAACTCTTCCAACAGGCTCGACGTATCATCCGGGGTTTCATCAAACCCTGTCTCACTCATCGGATTGGGCAGACCTGCGTTTGGATAAACGCAAAGATAGGTATCACAGATTTTGGAAAGCTCGGCAATATAGGGTCGCATCAAGGCCGCACCCAATGCACAGTTCAAACCGATCGTGACCGGTTTGGCATGCCGCACCGAGTTCCAGAATGCCTCAACAGTCTGGCCTGACAGAATCCTGCCCGATGCATCCGTGACCGTGCCTGAAATCATGACCGGCAACCGCTCTCCTCTTTCCTGGAATACGGTTTCGATCGCAAAAATAGCCGCCTTGGCGTTCAAAGTATCAAAGATCGTTTCAATCAGCAGGATGTCAACACCGCCATCCAGAAGCCCCCTGATCTGTTCCTGATAAGCCTCGTTGAGCTGGTCAAACGTCACGTTCCTCGCGCCAGGGTCATTCACATCTGGAGAAATCGACGCAGTCCTGGGTTGTGGCCCTAGTGCACCGGCCACAAACCGTGGATGCCCTGACGTAGAGAACTTGTCCCGTGCAGCAACGGCCAGTTTTGCAGACTCCAGGTTCATCTCATAGGCGAGGTCTTCCAGCCCATAATCGGCCTGGGCAATTCTGGTGGCGCCAAATGTATTGGTCTCTATGACATCTGCACCTGCCTCAAGGTACTGCTCATGAATCGACCTGATCACATCAGGGCGCACCAGAGAGAGCAATTCGTTGTTGCCCTTGACGTCCTTGGCATGCTCGGCAAATCGCCCCCCCCTGAAGTCTGCTTCGCCCAGCTTGAAGCGCTGGATCATGGTGCCCATCGCACCATCAAGGATCATGATCCTGCTTTGCAGACGCTCAACAAACGCAGCCCCTCGCGTGTAAGCAGATATCGGATAAAGCGATCGAGGATAGGTCATGTTTCTTGTTCCAGAACAGGCAGGTCAATTCAGTTGCAAATCATTAACCAGCAATCGTAACAAACCCAATGCTCTTACCATGCCAGAACCCTGAATTTCAGTTATTTAGCAATGCCCATAACGCCATGTTAAAGTTGCAAGCACTCTGGTGCTTTCAGCGCAAACCATGGCATGTCAGCCATGCGCCGGGAAAGTCAAATGGGAAACAGGAAGCGATACCGCCAGCCTGTGCTGCCCCCGCAACGGTCAACACTGCTCCTTCAGGACTGTGCCAGCCCGATACCAGCCAGAGAGGGGATCCGGATATATCACAAGCATGATGCCGGATCGATCTAGTGAACCTGACGTGCGGGGTCGCACGTCAACACGAGAAACACTTCAATGAACTTACCTCCCAAGCACGCAAACGTCGGCTTGTTGGTCAATATCTTGACCCTACCCTGTATTATTCTGGATGTCCAAGCCCAATCCCTGAACACAAATTCCGCTGCCCCCGGTTTCACCGCCAAGATGGATCCCATCATCGTGACAGCGACAAGAACCGAACAATTGCTGAGCCATACTGTTGGTGACGATTCTGTTATCGAACCGTGGCAACTGCAAAAGTCAACCGGCAATTCACTGGGTCAGATACTGTCACGGGAACGCAGCATCAGCTATGTTGACTACGGCGGACCACAATCCCTGACAACCATCAATATCCGTGGTACCAGCAGCAAGCAAAGCCTGGTCATGGTAGATGGGATGCGCCTGAACTCCCCGACCAACGGGCTGCCGATTCTCAATGCGATCCCTGTCAACGCAATCGAGCGCGTGGAAATTGTCAGGGGAGCTGCAAGCAGCCTGTACGGTGCCGATGCCATTGGAGGGGTGATCAATATCATCACTCGAAAACCTGATAACGAAGAGTTATCTGGATACGCAGAAGCCGGCGTTGGCACCTATGCCAGTAGCCAATACAACGCTGGGATTTCCGGAAGGCATGATCGCTGGTCATTCAACATCTATGGCGGATATGGGCAAAGTGCAGGCTATCAAAGCACTAACGGCGACTACCCGTTTGCTGACTCTCCTGACAGCGACTCCTACTACCGGAGCAATTTCGGAGGAAATCTGGGCTTGGAATGGGCAGAGGGACAGCAGTTGGACATCCAGACCTTCTACTCCCGAATCAACGGCGGGTATGACAGTGCGGTTCCATTTTTCAATGACAGGGGTATACAGACGCTGGACGCAACCAGCATAACATCACGCAACCGGATCTCGGACCTATGGAGCAGCACCCTTTCGGTCGGCCTTGTCCATGAGAAAAATGAAACCAATGCTGCTCCCAGCCAAGGCGGACAGGGATATTTTGAGTCGCATCAGACCCAGTATCAGTGGCTCAACACTTTCGAGCTTGCAAAAGGGCATGCCCTGAATGTCGGCATTGAGCGGCTGGAACAATCAGCCAGCGGCTATGACTGGGGCAGCCCGGTCGACTTCACCAAGTCGCATATCTACACCAACTCGGTGATGAGCAATTACACGGGCTCCTTCGGCCCACATCGCATCCAGGCCAGTATCCGCAATGACGACAACTCCCAGTTTGGGAACTACACCACGGGCAGTCTTGCCTACGCCTACGCTTTTGAAAGCGGCTGGCAAATCAGCGCAGCGGCAAACACTGCATTTCGGGCGCCGAATTTCAGCGAACTTTATTATCCGGGATTTGGAAACCCCAATCTTTCTCCCGAAAAATCCAAAAACTACGAAATCGGCATCCGCTATGACCATTCCAATGGCAACATTTCCCTGACGGCCTATCACAACCGGATCACCGACCTGATCGCATCCCAGGCACCTAGCTACATCCCACAGAACATCGAAAGCGCCACCATCAAAGGAATGACATTGGCCTTTAACCAGGCCCTGAGTCAAAATCTCAGTGCCTTTGGCAGCTTTGATCTTCTCAGCCCTTACAACGATGAAACCGGGCAAAGGTTGACTTTCATCGCTCAACGCACAATTCGACTGGGTGTCGAATACCGCATCGGTGACCTGTCCCTGGATGCTGACTGGTTTGCAACCAGCGACCGCAATGATGGGGCAACCATCCTTGGCGGTTATGGTCTACTGAATTTTGGTGCCCAGTACGAGCTGAAAAAAAACGTCTTGCTGCAGATGCGCTGGAACAACGTCCTGGGCAAGAACTACACCCTGGTCAGAGGCTACAACCCTCCCGGATCCAATGTCTTCTTCAATATACGCTTCTCGATTTAGAGGATTTTGCCTTGTAGCAGTCCTGTTGCTGGTCCTGGACTCAGCACAGGCTCAGCACAGGATTGTCACGCTTACACCGCATGCAACGGAAATGGTGTTTGCTGCTGGAGCAGGCCATCTGATTGTGGCCACTGTCGAATCCAGCAACTTTCCTGCGCAAGCACGTCAGCTACCCAAGCTGGGCAATGGCCATAACACCAGCCTTGAGCAGGTAGCTGCCGTGCAACCCGACTATGTCATTGGCTGGCCATCACCACTGATGGAACACCTGCTGGCGCTTGGGTTCCAGACTCACCTCAGCCAACCAAAGTCTGTCCAGGGCATCATCGATGAAATCCTTTTTCTGGGAAACAAGTTCAACACTCTGGATGCCGCCACCAAAACTGCCAACGAGCTGGAGCAGCAAATCATTAAGCCAAAGGTGATCCAGACTCGTGAAAAACCATTAAAAGTCGTCGTGCTGGCCGATCCTGAAGGGATCTATGTCATCGGGAACGATCCTTTGATCAATGAAGCTATCCGTACCTGCGGTGCCATCAACCCGTTCGCTGAACAATCGACAACCGCGCCAAAGGTCAATCGTGAGAGTATGATTTCCGCTAACCCGGATCTTATCGTCACAGGGCACATGCCAAATCCAGAGATCCAGAAAATCGCACCAACACTGGTGATTGACGAGGACCTGCTCTACAGACCTGGCCCTAGGTTCCTGCAGGCCATCAAATTGCTTTGTTCCGCACTGGAAAGGCTCTGAAAACCTGTATTGCCGTAACTGATGGTAGGATCAGGCAAATTGCTGTTATAGACTGCACAGTCTTCAAGGAATTGATAAATGACCGACCAGGACAACCTGATAATCGCTGGCAAAGCCTACAAGTCCCGACTGCTGGTGGGCACAGGCAAATATAAGGACTTCAAGCAAACAAGGGCTGCCATTGATGCCAGTGGCGCAGAAATTGTTACTGTCGCCATCCGCAGAACCAACATTGGTCAGAATGCCGGGGAAGAAAACCTGCTGGATTATGTCCCCATGGACAAGTTCACACTGCTGCCCAACACCGCAGGTTGTTACACCGCCGAAGATGCCGTGCGCACCTTGCGCCTGGCGCGTGAACTGCTTGATGACCATCGTCTGGTCAAACTCGAGGTTCTGGGGGACCCCCATACATTGTTCCCGAACATGCCGGAAACCCTCTCCGCGGCCAAAACCCTGGTTGCTGAAGGATTTCAGGTCATGGTCTATTGCACTGATGATCCTATTCAGGCACGAATGCTTGAGGATATCGGCTGCGTAGCCATCATGCCCTTGGCTTCACTGATCGGCTCCGGCATGGGCATCCTTAATCCATGGAACCTGAAGTTGATCATTGAGCAAGCCAAGGTGCCAGTACTGGTTGATGCCGGCGTTGGAACAGCTTCAGATGCCGCCATTGCCATGGAACTCGGCTGCGACGGTGTGCTCATGAACACAGCCATTGCCGGAGCCCAGGACCCCATCCTGATGGCCCAAGCCATGAAACACGGCGTTATTGCCGGGCGTCAGGCTTATCTTGCAGGACGCATACCTCGCAAAACCTATCATGCCATTCCAAGCTCACCCACAACTGGTCTGATCACATCTTGAACGCCAGGAGAGACGTTAGATGGCAACAGTGATTCCCAACGTACTGACAATCGCTGGCGTTGACCCATCCGGAGGGGCAGGCATTCTGGCCGACATCAAGGCCATGAGCGCTTTGGGTGGGTATGCGTGTGCCATTGTGGCAGCACTGACGGCACAGAATACAAAACGCGTGACCCACATCAGCCCGGTCCCTCCGGACTTTGTGGCGGCACAGATGCAGACCCTGTTCGATGATGTGTCAATTGCGGCCGCAAAAATCGGAATGCTAGGTCAGGTACCCATCATCAGGGTGGTAGCTGAAAAGCTGATTGCCAATCCCGTCCCACACGTGGTTCTAGACCCTGTCATGGTTGCCAAAAGTGGCGACATGCTTCTTGAGACAGATGCCGTGGGTGAACTTCGCGAAGCCTTGCTTCCAGTCGCCACCGTCATTACCCCCAATCTTCCCGAGGCAGGGGTGCTGGTCGACAGGAGACCGCCTGACAATCTACGTGAAATGCGCAAAATGGCCGAAATTCTACGTGAAGCCATGAGCCATGACGGACGCCGGTGGGTGTTTCTTAAGGGTGGTCACTTGCCTGGCAGTGAAACCACGGATATCCTGCACGACGGTGATGTCATGATCGAACTGCCAGGCAAACGTATCGACACACCGAATACCCACGGTACAGGTTGCACTTTGTCTGCCGCATTGGCTACATTGTTAGGCAAAGGTCTGGAAGTGCCGAATGCGGCTGAACAAGCCAAGCGCTATCTGGTCAGTGCGATTGCCCATTCCGGTGAGTTGTCTGTTGGACACGGACATGGACCGGTCCATCACTTCCATGAGTTATGGGCGCGGCACTAGTACAATCTCTTTTTTTGTAAGCGACTGATTAATAACTACCCATGAAACCTTCAAGTTTGCCGGATGTTGAACGTGCTCGCTTCAACATGATCGAACAACAGATCAGGCCCTGGGACGTCAACGATGAAGCAGTACTCAATGCGTTATCCCAGGTTCCGCGAGAGCGCTTCGTGCCTGCGGAATACCGCGCCCTTGCGTTCTCTGATCTGGAAGTTCCCTTGGTGATCCAGGGTGTTGATACTCTGCAAACCATGCTCACTCCCAAACTGGAGGCCCGGCTGGCTCAGGCACTGCAGCTCACCCCCAATGACTGCGTTCTTGAGATTGGTACCGGCTCTGGCTATCAGGCTGCCCTGCTTGCAGCCCTGTCACGCCAAGTAACATCCATCGAAATCGACCCCCGTCTTGTGGCATTTGCCAAGGAAAACCTTTCTCAGTCGCAGATCAAAGGCGTGACTGTCGAGGTTGGCGATGGTAGCCAAGGCTGGGGCAGCACTGAATTTGATGCAATCCTGGTAACCGGCTCACTTCCTGCAATACCTGACTCCATGAAATATCAGCTCAGGGTTGGAGGACGCCTGGTTGCCGTCATTGGGCAAGCGCCAGCCATGACCGTGGTTCGCGTCACCCGCATGACAGCCGCCAGTTTCGAGACGGAGTCACTTTTTGAAACCGTCATCAAACCTTTGAGTGGCCCCAAAGTTTCAAGATTCAAGTTTTAAACCAGGAGACAGCGCATCATGCGATGGTCATTCAGTGGAATTATCGTCAGCATGATCTGCTGCATTGCACTACCTGCTCATGCACTGGATCTTGCCCAGGCATGGCAGTTGGCCTTGGGGTATGACGCCACATACGCTGCAGCACGCGCGCAATATCGTGCTGCATTACAAAAAATACCCCAAGCCAGAGCAGGTCTGCTCCCGCAAGTCGACGGCACCCTGACCGGCGCATACATCGACAGCCGCGCTACTGGCCAACTCAATCAGGTCTACAACAGCTCCCGTTCAGCATGGACTCTGACACTGGCCCAGCCCATTTTTGACTGGTCAGCTATCCAGACTTATGAGAAATCAAAGCTGACCGTTGCCAGCGCTGAAATCCAGTTGCAAAACGCCTATCAGGACTTGCTCCTACGCGTTTGCCAAGCCTATTTTGATGTTCTGACTGCACAAGATACGCTTGCAGCTCTCCGGGCTGAACAGCAATCGGTACAGGAACAACTGGCTGCCGCCAAACAACGCTATGGGCTGGGCGAAGCTACCGTTACAGACGCCTTGGAAGCTCAGGCCAGATATGACCTTATCAGTGCCAATATCATTGCCGCGGAAAACGATCTGCAAAATGCCGAATATGAACTGACCAAACTGATCGGTCGGCAAGCCTCGCCTGGCAGTCTCTTTCCTTTGCCGTACACGGCAAGCCTGCCTGCGCCAAAACCCAACAAACTTGATGCATGGTCCAACCAGGCAGCCAACGCGAACCTGGAAGTGCTCATCGCCAAGATCCAGACCAAGATTTCTGAATATGATGTCCAGATTGCAAAAGCTGGGCACTACCCCACTGTCAGTCTGACCGCATCATCAACAAGCAACACCGTGGGAAACTCCCAGGTGAGGCCTTTTTATGATGGCAGAACCATCGACAACACCATTGGGCTGACATTGTCGGTACCCATTTATTCGGGTGGAAGGGTCAGTGCCACTGTCGTAGAAAAGACAGAGCTACAGCAAAAGTCCGTCTTTGACCTGGAAGCAGCCAAACGGTTTTCAATACAAAAGGCGCGAGAGTACTTCAACGGCGTACAGTCTGGTTTAGCTCGTGTAAAAGGTTTGCAGGCAGCAGAAAAATCCGGTCTTCAGTCTCTTCAGGCCAACGTGACAGGCTATCAGATTGGCGTACGGATCAGCCTGGACGTACTCAATGCTCAGCAGCAGCTTTTTACCACCAAGCGTGATCTTGCAAGGGCACGTTACCAGACACTGATGGCGGCATTGCGTCTGAAAGCCGTCAGTGGCTTGCTCACCGAAGCGGATCTGATGGCAATCAACAGCTTGCTAAGGCCGCCTGGGTCACCTGGCACAGGGATCATGCACGATCTCAAATTGCCAATTCGGCAACAGCGCTCAAAACCCTAAGCAACCTGTGTGATCCAACACTCGGGACGCTCATGGTTTCATGCGTCGCGGATTTTCTTGACCAATGCCGTGGTCGACCTGTTGTGCTCAAACGGGATGGCCACTGCATCGCCCCCCCAACTTCTGACGAGCTTTGTCTCAGCGAGCTTTTCCATGTCGTAATCCCCACCCTTGACGATCAGGTCTGGGCGCAAGGCATCAATCAACTCGTAAGGGGTGTCCTCATCAAAGATTGTCACAGCGTCCACACAGGCCAGAGCAGCCAGCAGCGCCGCTCTGTCCTCCTGCGAATTCAACGGCCTGTCAGGCCCTTTGTTCAATCGTCTGACAGAGTCATCGCTATTGATGCCAACGATCAATACAGCCCCCAGGCTTGCCGCCTGATCCAGGTATGTCACATGCCCGCGATGAAGGATGTCAAACACACCATTGGTAAAAACAACGGGCTGTGACCGTAATTTCTGACGCCAGGCGATGCACGCTTGCCGGCTCATGATTTTCGATTCAAAACTGGCTGGCATATTCAGTTTCCTGACTCAAACAGCAGCGCCTACTACCTCTCCTGCAGCCCTTCCGGACGTCAGTGACTTTCTGAAGCGGTTCAGGTCTTGGACTGTTTTAAAAGGGACTTCAAACAAAACAGACAGATTATGCAGGATTCTTTCGCTGACCTTCTGTTCCCACTCGGCATCGAACTTAATCTGCGAATCCAGCCAATTTTCCAACCATTCTGGATCAGGCAACTTTGACTGCACAGTGTCCCTTGGATAAAGGGCCTTGTTCACATGGAGATTGGTTGGATGCAAAGCCTGAGCAGTCCTGCGTGCAGACGCCATCAACAATCCAATTTTTGAAAATGCAACCTTGGCCTGGTCTGCCACTTCCTTGCCCTTGGCCATAGCCCGTCGCATGTAGCGCAGGTAAGCACCAGCGTGTCTGGCTTCATCTCTGGCTATCGTCTGGTACACCGCCTTGATGACAGGTTCCGTATGCCATTGGGCAGCACACCGGTACCAGTGGTTGAGTCTGATTTCCCCACAGAAATGCAGCATCAGTGTCTCCAGTGCCGGAGCCTCATCAAACTCGAAGCGCACATTATGCAGTTCTTCTTCAGTCGGCAACAGTTCCGGCCTGAAACGCCTGAGATATTCCATCATGACCAGCGAATGCTTTTGCTCCTCAAAAAACCAGACCGACATGAAAGCGCAAAAGTCACTGTCATCCCGGTTGTCACGCAAAAACATCTCGGTTGCTGGCAAAGCAGCCCATTCGGTAATTGCGTTCATCTTGATCGTCAAAGCCTGCTCATCTGTCAGCAAGGATGGATCAAACTTGTCCCATGGAATGTCGTTCTCCATATTCCAGCGAACAGACTCAAAGGATTTGAACAATTCAGGATAGAGCATTAAATAGACCTTAAAAAATTTAATCGATACAAATTGCCCTGGCGGGATCAAAGCCCACCTGCACAAAAAATAAAATACAAAACCCACGATTGCTAGGACCAGTTTAAAAACAACCAGATGGACAAAACCAACGCCATCAGGGTCAACACAGCACCCAAAATGCGGTTTGTCATTTGGCGCTCACGACGCAGGGCCTTGATCTCTTCGACCAATGCCGACTGGTGATCTGGCCGTGACAGAGCAGCATGCATCAAGCGAGGAAATTCCGGCATGATCTGAGCCCACTGCGCAGCCTCAACCGCAAGTTTCTTGCGCAAACCAGATAGGCCTATCCTTTCGTGCATCCACCCTTCCAGATATGGCTTGGCGGTCTCCCATAGGTCGAGTTGCGGATCCAGTTGCCTGCCAAGCCCCTCAACATTCAGCAAAGTCTTTTGCAACAATACCAGTTGCGGCTGGATCTCCACATTAAAACGCCTTGATGTTTGAAAAAGGCGCAAAAGCACTTGTCCGAGCGATATTTCTGCCAGCGGCCTGTCAAAGTACGGTTCGCAAACGGCGCGTATCGCACCTTCAAGCTCTTCTTCACGTGTATTTGGCGGCACCCATCCGCTTTCAATATGCAGACGTGCTACACGACGGTAATCCCGCTGGAAGAATGCCAGGAAGTTCTGTGCCAAATAGTTCTTATCGAACTCGGACAAAGATCCAACGATACCGAAATCTAGCGCAATGTAACGACCAAGAGTCTCAGACTGATCGGAAACCAGTATGTTGCCTGGGTGCATGTCGGCATGGAAAAACCCATCGGAAAACACCTGAGTAAAGAAAATTTCCACACCCTTTCGAGCCAGATCCTTGATGTCGACCCCAGACTCGCGAAGACGGTCGACCTGACTGACTGGAACCCCATACATGCGTTCCATCGTGAAAACATCTTTGGCGCAGTAATCCCAAATCACCTCTGGCACCATCAACAAGTCTGAGCGCCCTGTCTCAACTGAAAAGTTGCGCCTTAATTGGCTGCAATTGGATGCCTCACGAATCAGGTCGAGTTCATCGTGAAGATGTTTGTCAAACTCAGCCACAACCTCCCTAGGCTTCAGACGCCGCCCATCTGATGACAGTCTTTCCACCACTCTGGCGACAATCCTCAGGAGTGCCAGATCCTGCTCAATGAACTCCAGCATCCCTGGTCGCAGCACCTTGACTGCAACCTCCCTGCCGTCGTGCAATGTCGCAAAATGAACCTGTGCCACCGAAGCCGAAGCCACTGGATCCACAGAAAACCACGCAAACAACTCTTCTGGCGGCTTGCCCAAGGATCGTTCGATGATCCTGGCCGCCTCTATCGACGGAAAAGGTGCGACATGATCCTGCAGCAATGCCAGCTCATCAGCGATATCGGCTGGAATCAGGTCACGTCTGGTGGAAAGAACTTGCCCAAATTTGATGAAGATCGGACCAAGCGACTCCAGCGCAAGTCTTAAGCGCTGGCCCCGCGGTAGCTTGGGCGGGTTTCCCATGCGCACAATCTTCAATAACCGAACTGCCCAAGGATGGTCTATACCCGAAAGAACCAGCTCATCAAGCCGATACCTCAAGGCAACCAGAAAGATCCTGAGTACGCGCAAAACAGTCATGAACTGGCACCACCGTGAGAGACTTCATTACTGCGCGCCATCCTGGCTTTACGTTCCAGAGCCTGCAGGCGTGCGTCAAGTCCCGCCAGGGTGTCGGAAACTTTTTCCAGGTTCTGTTGATGATCGTTCAACCGAATAACAAAAGACCTGATGACTGGAACCGGTGTCAGGCTCTGCGTTTCATAGGCCATGAACTCCGTGAGATTCTGGACAAACTTTTCTGCAGCCGTGGCCGTATTCTTGACCAAGCTCCTCAAGCCATGGGTGATCTGCATAGCGGCCACATCACCGACCTTTTCAGCCAACACATCTTCCAGTTCTGGTCGCCAATGCTTTGCAACCGTTGAAAGAGTCTGAGCCATGGCTGCATCGCCAGACACATGAATCAACCCAGGTATTTCAGGAACAGGGCTTGGCGGACGCCAGCCTGATCGTAAAAGAAGGCCAAGGTCAAGTGCCAACTCGACATCGGCTTTTATCCTGCTGTCAGCCAGACTCAATGAGCCATCATGTCCGATTGTCAAAAAAGCAGACATCGTCCCGACCCTGACAGCAAATGTACGGCCGGAATGAACTGCTAGCAAATCCTGGACTGCCTTGTGCCTTGCCATCAGTCTGTTGGTCAACGACAAAAGCACCTGCCCAGGAGACGGCAAGTTCAGTGGCGGCAATGGCAGCAGCCTGAAAATGGACACATCTGAAGAGCCGGATTGGCTCGTAGGATACCGCTTCATGCCCATACTGCTGCCACGCACCTGAAGGAATCAGTGAACAGAGCCAGACATCTGCTGGATGCCAGCAAGAAGCCAACCCTGACTACCTTGTTTATACAAATTCCAGACTTCTTCGAAGCTGGAAGCCTCAGTGTTGTCGTCTTCGCGGATCATGCCCGAAAACCTGACACTTGCCAGATAACCATCGGCAAGTTTCTCAATGCCCAGCAGCTCACCATTGAGCATCACGACATCGGTCCTGTTTTCTTTCGTTCGTTGATCAAGCTGTTTGGCAAATTCCTCATACAAGTCATCTGTCATCAGCTCGCGCAAGACTTTACGGTCTGCACCATCCCAAGCCTTCTGAATCGCAACAAATTGCTTCTTGGCCTCCTCGATGAAAGCCATCTGGTCAAACCCAGCCGGGATAAACCAGCTGCCCACGACAGGCTCTGACATACCTTGAGAAGTTCCGCCGGAAGCCGAGCCGAATGCATGACCTTGGTCACGCCCCAAACCTGGCATTTCAAAAGACTGGCGACTCATCGCACCAGCAGCCTGAGCACCTGCCTGAGCCGGTGCGCCTGGACGCATGCCCCGCATGAAAAAACGGATCGCAAAGAGCGCCAGACCTGCAAGCAAAGCAATGACGAGCAAATCAGCAAAAGCTCCGCTCAGACCGAAGTGTGACAACAATGCCGCCAAGCCCAATCCTGCAGCAATTCCTGCAAGGGGGCCTAGCCATCTGGACGCACCAGAGCGTGCCGGGGTTGCAGTTGCCGGATTGGTTGCTCCTGCCTTTGGAGCAGCAGCCGGTGCAGGCGTAGCCTGGCGTTGCTGCATGACGTTACTTGATTGACGCCCTGCGCTGAATCCACCGCCAATACGGCGAGCCTCCGCATCAAAGGAGACAGCCATCATGGCAAACGCACTGCTGGCAGCTAGAACAAGCGCCATCAGTTTTGCGTAGATTCTGTTTTTCATAAAGGTTTGACTCCTCTCATCTATCAAGAAAAACTGGATTGTTTTCAGGTAGCTCATCTGAGCACACTGACTGCGCGGCAATCAGTGAATCACATCACACCTGAACTTGGATGTTTTATAAGACAGAAAGTACCAGAAAATGGTTCAAACTGTCGCTATAGACTAAACATTCTGTGTTGCCACACCGGACTCAACTCAACCGCACACCCTCATGCACAGCGACGACACCCGCTGTCAGGTTGAAATACTGAGCACGAGAAAAACCAACATCCTGCATCATTTGCTTGAGCGTTTCCTGATCGGGATGCATACGGATGGACTCAGCTAGATAACGGTAACTTGCCTCATCGTTAGCCACATTCTTCCCCAGCCAGGGAAGAATGTTGAACGAATACCAGTCATACGCTGGCTCAAGCATCTTGTTGACCCTGGAGAACTCCAAGACTACCAACTTGCCACCAGGCCTGAGCACCCTGAACATTTCCTGCAGAGCCTTGTCCTTGTGTGTCATGTTGCGAAGACCAAACGCTACAGTAACACGGTCGAAATAACGGTCTGGAAATGGAAGCGCCTCGGCATCACAAACGGCAAGCGGAATGACACACCCCTTATCCAATAGCCGATCCCGCCCGACCTTGAGCATTGACAGATTGATGTCCGTTGCCCAGACCTCTCCCTCGGTACCAGCGCACCGTGCCATCGGCGCCGAAAGATCACCAGTACCAGCCGCAATATCAAGGATTTTCATGCCGCGTCTGGCACCAACCCTGGACAACGCAAAAATCTTCCACAACCGATGCAACCCTCCGGACATGAGATCGTTCATCAAGTCATAGCGGCTGGCAACGGAATTGAAGACTTCCGCCACTTTAGTCGCTTTCAGGGATTCATCAACCTTCTGGAATCCAAAATCCGTTTGCTTTGAGGTCATAAGGCGTAACAGTGCTTGCCTGTCAAAATATTCAAATAAATGACAATGGTATCCGATCCTGAGCGATTCAGTTGTCATAAACATGAAACATTAATGACTTAATATGCCATTTGTGACACTCATCAAGCTAAAGCCCCATGCCAAGCACCATACTTGTAGTTGAAGATGAACCAGCCATTCAGGAGCTTATTGCCGTTAACCTGACTTTTGCCGGATATAAAGTGTTGCGTGCTTTCGATGTCTCTCAGGCAGAAGCTCTCATCACGGCGGAACTCCCTGACCTGATCTTGTTGGACTGGATGCTACCTGGCACATCAGGCCTGTCCCTTGCGGTCAAGTTAAGGGATAACGAACGCACCAGCCAGATTCCGATCATCATGCTCACGGCCAAAGGAAGTGAACAAGACAAGGTTGACGGTCTTGAAGCAGGGGCTGATGACTACGTCACAAAGCCTTTCTCGCCCAAGGAACTTATCGCTAGGATCAAGGCAGTTCTTCGCAGAAGGGCGCCAGAACTGACCGATGACATTATTGAAGTCAACGGCCTGCGACTGGATCCCGTGACACACCGCTTGACCGGCAATGACAAGCCATTGTCTGCAGGCCCTACTGAGTTCCGGCTGCTCCACTTTTTCATGACACACCCAGAAAGGGTGTTTACCAGATCTCAACTGCTGGACCAGGTCTGGGGCGACCATGTTTTCGTAGAAGAACGGACTGTCGACGTGCACATTCGGAGACTAAGGAAAGCGCTTGCCCCGAGCGGTCATGACAAAATGATTGAAACCGTCAGAGGAACCGGATACCGTTTCACCAAAAACGCTCTACCCTGACACCATGTCCGACAACAACATGCAGTGGCACCGCACCCTGTTCATCTACCTACTTCTTCTTGCAGTAGCAGCCTTCATTCAGATTCAATGGCAGTCCACCTGGGGTTGGATTGCCCTTGCATGCGGGGCTGGGGTCATGTTGACACTCCGACGCTACCAAGCATACAAGGTGGCCCGTTGGGCCAGCGCCCCCATCAATATGCCACCGCCAGCCCATGTCGGCCCATGGGAACCGGTTGTCCTGGCACTAGACAGGCACATCAAGCAGTTAGAGACTTTGCTCAACGAATCACGCGAAAACACGACGGCCATCATGGCTGCAGCACAAGCCCTACCCGTTGGCATCCTCGCTCTGGATAATCATTTCTCCATCACTTGGTTCAACAGAGCCGCCCGCGAAGATTTGCATCTGGACGAAACTAAAGACATAGGCAAGTGCCTGCGGAGCATCATCCAGGACCCAGAATTTTCTCGCTACGTGGACCAATCCTCCTGGCCCGATTCAATCATTGTCAAACAGAAACACAATGGCTCTGAGCGTCTGTTGATGCTGCAACTGGTTTCATACCTTCGGAACCAAAGGCTGTTGATTACACGTGACCTCACCCAGATAGACAAGTTGGAAACAACACGCAGAGATTTTGTTGCCAATGTTTCCCATGAATTACGCACCCCGCTGACCGTTCTGGCTGGTTTTCTGGAAACCATCCTTGATTCCCCTGACGGCCTGATCGACGACCAGCAACGCACACATTTCCTGAAGCTGATGCAGAACCAGGCCACACGCATGCAAGCACTTGTTGCAGACCTCCTGACACTATCAGACCTCGAAACCAACCCACAGGCTGAACAATCCTTGGTTGACGTGCCACAACTCTTGCAGACGGTATTGGAGCAAGCACTGGCACTGTCCGATGGAAGACATGAGATAACTTCCGCCATCGATTCTGATCTCAAGCTCCTGGGTGTAGCTTCAGAGCTCTCATCGGCATTTTCCAATCTGATCACCAATGCCATCCATTACACGCCCAAGGGCGGGAAAATCGAAATTCACTGGCGCAGACTGGATAACGGCCATGCCAGTTACAGCGTCAAGGACACAGGAATCGGCATCGCCAAAGAACACTTGCCCAGACTGAGCGAACGCTTTTACCGGGTTGACCGCAGTCGCTCCAGGGATGTCGGCGGCACTGGGCTAGGCCTGGCAATTACCAAGCACGTCGCCATACGGCATGACGCCACCCTAAAAATAGAAAGCGAACCAGGGAAAGGCAGTACTTTCAGTCTGGTGTTTTCTCCGCAACGCATTGCCTGATTTTCTGTAACAGAATGTCACGCGAGAGCCCTGCTCGCCGTAAAATAGTACGCTTGTCCTATAAAGGGACATATACCGCTATTTCACTCCGCTTTCGGGAGATTTCCTAAAATGACCTCTGCTGCACCTGCTATGCCCCCGTTTCACCTTGCTTTTCCAGTTCATGACCTCGCAAAAGCCAGAGAGTTCTATGGCAACCTGCTTGGCTGTCCAGAAGGTCGCAGCTCGGACCAATGGATCGACTTTAACTTCTACGGCCACCAGATCGTTGCTCACCTCGCACCCAACGAATGCGCTGAAGTCACGACAAGCGATGTGGACAACCACAAAGTTCCTGTCCGCCACTTTGGTGCTGTCCTTTCCATCCCTGAATGGGAAGCTCTGGCAGAAAAACTGAAGGCTGCCGGTATCAAGTTCATCATCGAGCCCTACATCCGCTTCAAAGGTGAAGTTGGCGAACAAGCAACCATGTTTTTCCTGGATCCGTCGGGCAATGCCATTGAGGTGAAGGCTTTTGCAAACATGGATCGTCTGTTTGCAAAGTAATCATTGATTCAAGCTGTGACTGAGCATGTCCACTTACAACATACGTCAGCAAGGTGATCGCTGCCTGACCATAGATCTTGGCGATCATATCGACGAGCAAGTGGGCATGCGCTGCCTGGAGCTTGCTCAACGCATCAGGTCAGCTCGCATTGATGGCATTCTTGATGTTGTCCCCTCGTTTCTGTCTGTCACGATTCATTTTGAACCCAGACCCAGTCTTGGACCTAACCCCTCAGGATTAATCACGGACTTACTGGAAAAACATGCGGTCGAGCTTGATCGCCTGGTCAGTGAAGGCGGACTCATCCTGCAGACGGCTCGCAATGTCGTCATACCCGTATGCTACGAGGGAACTCACGCCCCAGACCTCGAAGCAGTCGCAACGTCAATGGGGCTGACCCCGACGAAACTTATCGAAGCGCACTGCAGTAAGCCTTTACGGGTCTATATGCTAGGCTTTGCGCCAGGCCAGCCCTATATAGGCATTCACGACGAGTCTTTTGCCATCCCCAGGAAAGCAAACCCTCGCACAGCAGTTCCAGCAGGTTCCATTGGCATAGCCAACCGCCAGACTACGATATATCCAAACCTCCTGCCAGGAGGCTGGGAGATTATCGGTGCAACGCCACTGAAACTGTTTAATCCTGCTTCAGATGCTCCCACTCTGCTTTGTCCAGGCGACGAGGTCATCTTTGAGCCCATTTCGCAAGCCAGATTTGAACAAATCCTTCATGAACAGAAGGAGCAAGGGTTGTCATGAGCCTGCGCGTAGAAAAGCCCGGACTGCTTTCATCTTTTCAAGACCAAGGCCGCTGGGGATACCAGCATCTGGGCGTATCGGTCACAGGTGCAATGGATCAGCTTGCACACCGTTTGGCCAACTTGCTGGTTGGCAACGAAAAAGACTGCGCTACCCTTGAAATGACCCTGATGGGCCCAACCATCTACTTTGAGTCGGCCTGCTGCATCTGCCTGACAGGGGCAGACATGGACGCAAGGTGTGATGACCGCAGGGTAGTGCCCTACCGTCCGTTCATCGTGCGACCTGGTCAAACACTTCGACTGGGATCAGCCCGCAATGGTGCCCGTACCTATATGGCAGTTTTTGGGGGGTTCGACCTCCCGTGGGTTCTGGGCAGCCAAAGCACCTATCTCCGTGGAAAACTGGGCGGATATGAAGGTCGTGCATTGACAAAAGGCGACCGCATCAACCTGGCCACCCCTCTTGTTGCGAACCAGCACCAGCTCAATGCGCTTGAAGAGGCGCTCTGGAACCAGAGCATCTATCTTCCGAGCCCAATTAGCCAGTTCACAGGCAGGAAGTCTCTGGTCAGGATCATCCGCAGCCAGCAATGGAGTGAATTCACAAGCGACAGTTGTGCAGCCTTGCTGACCCAGCCTTGGAAAATCTCCGTGGATTCAGAACGGATGGGATATCGGCTAGAAGGACCGACCCTGACGATGTTGAAACCGAAGCAGATGATCTCTGAAGGAACGGCATTTGGTACCATTCAAGTACCTGCCTCAGGTCAGCCCATCATCCTGATGGCCGACCGGCAGACGACTGGCGGATACCCCAAGATTGCAACAGTTGCCAGTGTCGACCTCCCCATCCTGGCTCAGAAAAAGCCTGCTGATATCATCCGTTTTACATTGATTGAGCCCACATTGGCACAAAATCTGGATCTGACAAGGGACGAAGCACTCTCTACACTGTCTGAGTCCATGTTCAAAATCCGACAACTGCTCAATCAGTTCTCTTCCACTCTTTGACAGGAGCAATGCAAATGGCCTTTACCCTGGACTTAAACTGCGACATGGGTGAAAGCTACGGTGCATGGCGCATGGGGCATGACAAGGAGATCATGCCATTCATTTCCTCAGCAAACATTGCCTGTGGTTTTCATGCCGGGGATCCTGCCACCATGCGTGAAACCGTTGCTTTCGCGATTGATCATGGTGTCGCAATCGGTGCCCATCCAGGACTGCCGGATCTGCAAGGCTTTGGCCGGCGTTTCATGCAAATCACCGAGCAGCAGGCTTACGACATGACGGTTGTCCAGATAGGTGCACTTGCCGCAGTTGCTTCATCGCAAGGTGCACGCCTGAATCATGTCAAGGCACATGGCATGCTTTACAACATGGCCGCCAAAGACAGGGCTATTGCCAGAGGTCTTGCTCGTGCCGTCAAAGATGTAGATTCAAGCCTTGTCTATTTTGGGTTAGCCGGCAGCATTATGATTGAAGAAGCGCAGGCCCTAGGGCTGAGAACCGCCAACGAAGTCTTTGGGGACCGCAGCTACCAGCCCGATGGCACTCTAACACCCAGAAACATGCCCGGCGCAATGATCACCAGTCTTGATCAATCCATTGAACAGATTATCAGGATGGTAAAAGAAAAAATCATCGTCGCACAGGACGGCTCAAAGGTGAGCGTTCAAGCCGATACCCTGTGCCTACATGGTGATCAGCCCGATGCGGTGCCATTCGCCAAAGCCATCAGGCAGGCGCTGAAGGAAGCTGGTGTAGAAATCAAGCATCTCTAAATACCGACCCTTGATACAGCGCCGGCCAACACCCGTTGCCCGGCAGATATCCGGGCTATCGGTCGCTTAGACGAGCACGCGCTCTATTCCACCCTCATTGGCCTGCTTGACGTAGTCCTCCAGCCAGGTCGGACCGAGGATGTGCTTGGCCATTTCCACCACAATGTAGTCTGCCTGAGCACCCGTGTCATCACTATAACGCGACAGCCCCTGCAAACAGGAAGGGCATGATGTCAAGACTTTCACATCCCCGTTGAAACCATCAGACCTCACGGTCTTCAGGTTCTTGTCCAGTTCTTCCTGCTTACGGAAACGGACCTGCGTTGAGATATCCGGTCTGGTAACAGCCAAAGTACCAGACTCCCCACAGCAACGATCTGTCTTGATGACGTTCTCACCCATCAAGGACTTGACGGTCTTCATGGGATCCTGCTTCTTCATTGGTGTATGGCATGGGTCATGGTACATGTACCGCATACCCTCGATACCATCGAGACGAACGTTCTTCTCAAGCAGGTATTCGTGAATATCAATCAGTCGGCAACCTGGGAAGATCTTCTCGAACTCATACCCTTGCAACTGGTCGTAACATGTACCGCAGCTCACGACCACAGTCTTGATGTCCAGGTAGTTCAGCGTCGTTGATACACGATGGAACAACACGCGGTTGTCCGTGATCATCTTCTCGGCCTTGTCATACATGCCATTGCCACGCTGCGGATAACCACAACACAGGTAACCTGGTGGCAGCACTGTCTGCACCCCGACATGCCAGAGCATCGCCTGCGTTGCCAGGCCCACCTGAGAAAAGAGCCGTTCGGAACCACAGCCAGGGAAATAGAAAACAGCCTCGGAATCCACCCGTGTTTTCTTGGGATCACGGATGATCGGCACGTAATTGGGGTCTTCAATATCCAGCAGCTTACGCGCTGTTTTCTTAGGAAGTCCGCCCGGCATCTTCTTGTTGATGAAGTGAATCACCTGCTCACGAATCGGAGGCTTACCAACAGTTGCTGGCGGTTTTTCTGTCTGGTGATGCGCTGGGCCTGAAAGGAGCGTATTGGCAGCGCGTTGCAAAGGATATGCCACAGACACCATGGCGGCTCGTGTTGCATTGATGGTGGCCGGATCCTTGGCGTTCAGGAAGAACATAGCTGCTGAAGTCCCCGGGTTGAAGGACTTGCGGCCCATGCGCCGCAACAACGCCCGCATGTTCATCGAAACATCACCAAAATCAATATCAACCGGACATGGTGTATAGCACTTGTGACAGACAGTGCAGTGATCCGACACATCCTCGAACTCTTCCCAATGCCTCAAGCTCACCCCTCGGCGCGTCTGCTCCTCATACAGGAATGCCTCGATTAACAAAGAAGTGGCCAGAATCTTGTTCCTGGGCGAATACAGCAGGTTCGCTCTAGGCACGTGGGTGGCACAAACGGGCTTGCACTTGCCACAACGTAAGCAATCTTTGATCGAAGCGCTGATATTGCCGATATCGCTTTGCTGCATGATCAGCGACTCGTGCCCAAGCAATCCAAAACTTGGTGTCCAGGCATTTCGAAGATCCGAACCCGGCATCAATTTGCCTGCGTTGAACCGCCCTTCGGGATCCACCCGGTCCTTGTAGTCTTTGAACGGCTTGATCTCTTCATTGGTCAGGAATTCCAACTTGGTCAGGCCAATTCCATGCTCCCCAGAAATGACACCATCAAGGTCGCGCGCCACCTGCATGATGCGCGCAACAGTCTCGTTGGCCTCGCGCAGCATCTCATAATCATCAGAATTCACCGGGATGTTGGTATGCACGTTGCCGTCACCAGCATGCATATGCAAGGCGACAAACACCCTGCTCTTGAGGACTCTGGCATGTACAGCCTTGAGCTCTTCCAGAACCGGTACCAGATCATTTCCGGCAAAGATGCTTTCCAGGTGACTCAAGATTTCAGCCTTCCAGGAAATACGCAGTGTGCGGTCCTGCACCACATCAAAAAGCCTGGCTTGGGGCTCTTCCTGAAGGCGGTTCCGAACTACCGGGATCAGAACGTCCAGCCCATACTTCTCAAACTGTGCAACTGCTTGCTCAAGTGGCATGTCCAGGTTGTCCAGAACCCACTGCCATCTCGCTCTGACCGCTTCCAGCAACTCCAGCGACTGGATCCGTCGCTGCTCAAGCAAATCATCACTGGTGAGCCCATCAACCTGCTTGGCTCGCGGCAAAGGTTCGTGCAACCGGAGCACCAATTGTTCAATAAGCCGCAGTTTGTTCTTGGTAGACAGTTCTATATTGATGCGTTCGATGGCATCGGTATATTCACCCATGCGCGGCAGCGGAATCACCACGTCTTCATTGATCTTGAACGCATTGGTATGGCGGGCAATCGCAGCCGTGCGCGAGCGGTCGAGCCAGAACTTCTTGCGTGTCTCGGGACTTACAGCTACAAAACCCTCCCCATGGCGGGAGTTCGCCATGCGCACGACTTCACTACAGGCTGCCGCCACCACCGCGTCATCATCACCCACGATGTCACCAATCAGTACCATCTTCGGCAAACCGCCGCGCTTGCTCTTGGTCGCATACCCAACGGCCCTTAGGTAGCGCTCGTCAAGGTGCTCAAGACCGGCCAGGATGGCTCCTCCCGAACGGCTTTGCTCGTCCAGGTAGTTCTTGATTTCCACAATCGAAGGGATCGCATTGCGAGCCTGTCCGAAGAACTCCAGGCACACCGTCCGGGTGAATGCCGGCATCCTGTGAACAACCCAGCGGGCCGCCGTAATCAGGCCATCGCATCCCTCCTTCTGAACCCCGGGCAACCCTGCCAGAAACTTGTCAGTTACGTCCTTGCCAAGTCCAACCTTACGGAAACGCCTGCCTTCGATCTCCAAGGTTTCCTTCTTGATGACTTTATCGCCTGGCGCATAGGCACCATCGGACCAGACCAGCTCAAAGCGGGCCACATCCACATCATGGATTTTTCCAAGGTTGTGGCCAACCCTGTTCACATCAAGCCAGTTTCCATTTGGATCCACCATCCGCCACCAGGCCAGGTTATCCAGCGCCGTTCCCCACAACACAGCTTTCTTGCCACCTGCATTCATGGCCACGTTGCCACCGACACAAGAGGCATCCGCAGAGGTAGGGTCAACCGCAAACACGAAACCGGCATGTTCGGCCGCTTCGGCGACTCGCCTGGTCACAACACCCGCCCCTGTCCGTATTGTCGGAACAGGCTCATCCAAGCCCGGCAACTTGACGTGCTCAACGGGGCCAAGCGAATCTAGCTTCTCAGTATTGATGACAGCACTGCGCCAGCTCAAAGGCAAAGCGCCACCGGTATAGCCGGTACCGCCCCCCCTGGGAACAATGGTCAGCCCCAGCTCGATACAGCCTCTGACAAGCTTGGCAATCTCATCTTCGGTGTCCGGGGTAAGAACCACAAACGGGTACTCAACCCTCCAGTCAGTAGCATCCGTGACATGAGATACTCGTGAGAGCGCATCAAACTTGATGTTGTCCTTTGCAGTCAGTTTCCCTAGCACCTTGCTGACTTTTCTGCGCAGATCAGCGGTGATCTCGAAGCTCTGCTCAAAATCCTTCACGGCACGGCTGGCGTGCTCTAGTAAGGCAGCGACCTTCTCGTCTCGCTCGACATCGTCCGATGCCCTTCGACGGTCGATCTCGCGCAACCGGTGCTGCAGCGCCTCGATGAGTTGCCTGCAACGCTTGGGATTCTCCAGCAAATCGTCCTGCAGATAAGGGTTGCGCTGTACAACCCAGATATCGCCCAGAACCTCATAGAGCATTTTGGCCGACCGGCCAGTACGCCTTTCAGCACGCAATTCGTCGAGCAATGCCCAAGCCTGCTCACCCAAAATGCGACAGACAACCTCGCGATCCGAGAAGGATGTGTAGTTGTAAGGAATCTCGCGCAAGCGATTTTCAGGTTGCGAAACAGCCTTCGTGGCTAAGAGATGTCTTGCGATAGGTGCATTCATGAGGAGACTATGGCCTGATCACTCAAAAGCGTCAGTTATCCGAGGGTATACCGACAAGTATTCATCATTTTAGGGCAGACAACGACTTTCAGCAGACTTGTCCTTATCGCAAACCATGAAATCACCCGACAGGCACCAGGTAGGCCAAGGTGGCATACCGAGCAAACTTTCCTGCCGCGATCCAGGCCACGCATGGGACAACTGCCAGACGAAGACTGCCCGCGGCCAGACACAATGGATCCCCTACCACCGGCAACCAAGAGAAAAAAAGCCCGGCAGGGCCATACCGATCTAGCAAACGCATTACCCTGGGAGATGGGCGCTTTGCAGTGTCCTTGCTTGCGAACCATCTATTCCAGACACGGTTCACCCCTCGCCCCATCCAGTATGTCATGACACCTCCCAGCGTATTGCCGATGCCTATGGCCAGGACAGGCCATAGTTTTGGCACCTGCGGATTGGCAAACAGATACGCCACCAACACCGGTTCGGATGCCATTGGTAGCAATGTCGATGCCGCCAAACCGGAAAGGAACAACCCCGAAAGCCCAAGCCCGAACATGGCAGTCACAAAATATCCTTTTCCTGGTCTATGTCGTGGACAGCGCCTGGATCTTGGACAGCGACCTCCACAAGACTGCCAGGATCTCTGCGCCATACCATGGCCAGACCACGACCAGCCTCATCCGGATTCACGGGCATGGACAAGAAATGCCTGGCAAATGAACGTGTCAATGCAACCGGATGTCCTGGCTGGGACTGATAGGTTGCACGCCAAGCCTGTTTGAGTCCCATGCCTTTCACCAGGAGATCCCGCATACACCGATATGTCGAGTCGGCAATGTAAGGCATGTCGCCCAGGCAAACCAGCAGGCCAGTGGCACTGCCACCACACTCATCAGCTAACGCCGCCTGCAGGCCGCTACGCAAGCTTGTGCCAGGCCCTGGATCAGGATTCGGACACACCACGATCCTCAGCGGCAAACCGGCTAGCTCCCTGACAACCCCCATGTTATGCGGCCCTACCACCACGACAAGGGTGTCGACCCAGGCTAGCAACCGCACAGCACTGACCTTTACCAGTGCCTCTCCCGAGCCTAGCCGAGCAAGCATTTTGTTACGTTTTCCTGATGGATCAAACCGTTTTCCTCTTCCGGCGGCAAGCAAAATTCCGCAAATCCCCTGCTGCGCGTGGGATAATGAATGGGAGTCTTGGTTCATGAGTTCCTATGTCTACCGATTATCTAAAACGCATCCTGACCTCAAGAGTGTATGACGTTGCAGTTCATACACCTTTGGACAAAGCAAAATCCCTCTCCGAAAAAACCGGCAACAATTTTCTCCTTAAGCGTGAAGATACACAGCCTGTTTTCAGTTTCAAGCTCCGGGGCGCCTACAACAAGATGGCGCACCTGAGCCCTGAAGCGCTCTCGCATGGCGTGATTGCCGCCTCCGCGGGCAACCATGCACAAGGAGTCGCGCTGGCGGCATCCAAGCTTGGCTGCCGGGCTGTCATTGTTATGCCCACGACAACTCCCCCAGTCAAGATTGAAGCTGTTCGCAGGCTTGGCGGCGAAATCGTGCTGCATGGGGACAGCTACAGCGATGCCTATGAAAAGGCACTTGAGCTTGAGGCCAAAGAGCACCTGACCTTCGTCCATCCGTTTGACGACCCATATGTAATTGCAGGGCAAGGCACCATTGCCATGGAGATCCTGCATCAGCACCCCGATCCTATCGATGCCGTCTTTGTCGCAATCGGTGGCGGTGGCCTGATTGCCGGAGTCGCCGCCTATATCAAGCAACTAAGGCCTGAAATCAAAGTCATTGGCGTGCAAACCTTCGATTCCGATGCCATGGTCAAAAGCGTCAAGGCTGGCAAACGGGTTCGCTTGCAAGATGTCGGCCTGTTCTCTGACGGGACAGCTGTTAAACAAGTTGGTGTCGAGACTTTCAAGCTGGCCAAAGAATACGTCGATGATTATGTCCTGGTGGACACAGATGAAATCTGCGCAGCAATCCGGGATGTTTTTCAGGACACTCGCAATATTCTTGAACCTGCTGGAGCGCTGGCAGTTGCAGGTGCAAAACGCTACATCAGTGAACACCACTGGAAAGGTAAGACTGTCGTAGCTATTGCCTGTGGCGCGAACATGAACTTCGACCGCCTTCGGTTTGTGGCTGAACGCGCAGAAGTTGGTGAGGCCAAGGAGGCACTCTTTGCCGTCACACTCCCTGAAGAGCGCGGAAGCTTCCGCCAACTTTGCGAGCTGATAGGGCCTCGAAACGTCACGGAGTTCAACTACAGGATTTCCGATCCGGAAAAAGCGCACGTTTTTGTGGGCATCCAGGTCAACAATCCTCAGGAACCAGAACGCCTTGAAGCCATGTTCCAGAAAAAGGGCTTCCCTGCGATCAACCTGACACATGACGAAATGGCCAAGACCCATTTGCGCCATATGGTTGGTGGTCGCAGCAGCCTTGCCAGCAATGAACTGCTGTACCGTTTTGAGTTTCCAGAAAGGCCAGGCGCACTGATGCGGTTCCTGAATACCATGAACCCCGACTGGAACATCAGCCTGTTCCACTACCGGAACCAAGGTGCCGACTACGGTCAGATCCTGATTGGAATCCAGGTTCCCCCAGGCCAGAAGACCCGCTTCAAGGCCTTCCTGTCAGAAATCGGCTATCCCTACTGGAACGAAACTGACAACCCAGCCTACAAGATGTTCCTGTAGATAGGCATCAACTTGGTCTGCTACACAAGCAGACCAAGCATGCCCCAAAGACTCTCTCGACATCGGCCCCTGCCAAACGACAGGGCTTGTCGTACACCGGGTCAATCAGCCGCTCGCACCTCTATTTCTGAAGCGGCCTGATTGGCATTCTTGCGTGCAGTATCGATATCAGCAGCTGCAGCCACCACAACGCCCAGACGTCGCTTGACGAACGACTGGGGCTTACCGAAAAGTCTGAGGTCGGTACCGGGAATTGCCAGGGCCTTGGACATCCCGTCAAATGTCACAGCATTCGCATCCACACCACCATAGATCACCCTGCTTGCGCCTGGAGAGCGCAACGACACATCGGTTGGAAGACCGAGCAGAGCCCTTGCATGCAACTCAAACTCGCTCTGGACTTGTGTCGCGAGGGTAACCAGCCCCGTGTCATGCGGGCGGGGGCTGACCTCGGAAAACCAGACATCTTCCCCGCGCACAAAAAGCTCGACCCCGAAAATACCCAGTCCACCCAGATCCGATGTCACTGCCAGTGCCATCTCCCTTGCCTTTTCAAGCGCTTTTGGATGCATGGGCTGAGGCTGCCAACTTTCGACATAATCTCCTTCCACCTGCTTGTGCCCAATGGGCTCACAGAACTGGGTCCTGATCTCGCCATCTGGCCCTTGTGAACGCACCGTCAGCAACGTGATCTCATAGTCAAAGTCTACCCAACCTTCAACAATCACGCGTCCTGCCCCCACACGGCCAGCAGTCTGGGCCTTGATCCATGCCTGCTCAATCTCCTCTGCGGTCCTCACAACGCTTTGCCCCTTGCCAGATGAGGACATCACCGGCTTGACCACACAAGGCAGGCCAACAGCTTCGACCCCTTTGCGCAGATCCTCCAGCGTATCTGCGAAACGATAATTGGATGTAGGCAAGCCCAAGGTTTCAGCCGCCAGTCGGCGAATACCTTCCCTGTTCATGGTCAAGCGTGCAGCACGCGCCGTTGGTGTAATCCTCAGTCCATCCTTACCCTCAAGATCAACCAGGAGATCTGTGGCGATAGCCTCAATTTCTGGAACGATGACATGTGGCCGGTATTTTTCAATCACCTCTTGCAGCGCCTTGCGGTCAGTCATGTCGACAACCACTGCATGATGAGCTACCTGGTGCCCCGGAGCATTGGCATACCGGTCTACTGCAATGACCTCAACTCCCAACCTCTGCAAGGCAATGATCACTTCCTTGCCCAACTCACCTGAGCCCAGTGTCATTACCCGAAGGGCTGCTGGTGTTAACGGGGTTCCCCATTTTGACTGAACGGGCGATATCATCAAATTCTCCCAAACGCGCGCGATCTCAAGATAAAGTAACGGTGCCTGGCACCTTGCCCGTGTTTTAACACGGGTCTAAACGATTAAAATCGACTGATGATAGAAAGACCCATACAAGATGATGCAACCATCCTGGAAGATGGCCGCAGAACCCTGGCCCTTGAAAGTCAGGCCATAATGACCTTGCACACACGGCTGGGCGAGTCGTTCGTCCATGCCGTGCGCACTTTGCTATCCTGCCAAGGAAGGGTCATTGTCAGCGGGCTGGGCAAGTCCGGCCACATCGCCCGCAAGATTGCCGCCACGCTCAGCTCTACCGGAACACCGGCGTTGTTCATGCATGCTGCCGAAGCGTTGCATGGCGACTTGGGCACAATGACCAGCCAGGACGTACTGATTGCCATTTCATACTCCGGCAATGGTCAGGAATGGATGTCCATCATCCCCAGCGCCCGCAGGCACGGGATCAGCATCATCGCGATCACCGGCAATCCGGACTCTGCCCTTGCAAAGCATTCCGACATCATTCTTGACATCGCAGTACAAAGTGAAGCGTGTCCTTTGAACCTGGCACCAACCACCAGTACAACGGTCACACTTGCGCTGGGTGACGCACTGGCGGTGGCCTGTCTGAACGCCAGGCAATTCAAAGCCGAGGATTTTGCCCGTGCACACCCTGGTGGCACATTGGGAAGACGCCTGCTCATCCGGGTTGAGGACATCATGCGTACTGGAGATGGTGTTCCTGCCGTGCATGAAGATGCATCAATCACACAAGCCTTGGAAGAAATGTCACGCAAAGGCATGGGAATGACCGCGGTTGTAGACTCTATCGGTCGTGCCGTGGGAATCTTCACTGACGGGGATCTGCGCAGGCTGCTTAACAAATATGGAGATGTCCGCAAGTTAAATGTCACTTCCGGAATGTCCAGAAACCCTCAGCACATTGATGCTAAGGCCATGGCTATTGATGCAGCCAAGCTGATGGAACAACGCAAGATCACCCAGCTTCTCGTAGCTGGTCCGGATGGAAAACTCACTGGCGCGCTTCACATGCACGATCTCATGCAGGCAAAAATCATATGACCACGACAATCCGCTCACATCCTGCCGAAGCCCTGGTTCTGGCAAAAATTCCTGAACCCGTGATTCAGCGAGCATCCGCCGTAAAACTCATGATTTTTGATGTGGACGGTGTGCTGACTGACGGGAGTCTCCTTTACTCCGACCAGGGTGAGCTGATCAAGCGCTTTCATGTGCTTGATGGCCATGGCCTCAAAATGCTAACCAACAGTGGGGTGCGGGTTGCCCTGGTAACCGCACGCGAGAGCAATATCGTTTCCATACGCGCAGCTGAGCTGGGCATTGGCGATGTGTTCCAAGGTGTTCGTAACAAGGCTGGTGTTGTTGCAGACTTGGCAAGCCGTGCATCGGTAGCCATGGAAAACGTCGGCTTCATGGGAGACGACGTCGTCGACCTCCATGCCATGCAACGCGTCGGCTTTGCTGTGACAGTCCCCAACGCCCCACCTTACGTTGCCCTTGGAGCCCACTGGACAACCATCAAACAGGGTGGCTATGGCGCAGTCCGGGAATGCTGCGACCTGATCCTGGCTGCCCAAGGAAAACTGGGGCAACTGCTGCAACCCGGACGACTGCCGACCGGCCAGACTATCCAATAGACAATGAAAGACCGTATACCAACCATTGCTTCCGTCCTGATTCTGGCTGCGCTTGTAGTCGGAACGTGGTTGGCTGCTGACTACACAACCCGGGCAGTACCACTTGAGGCCCCAGCGAGAGTCACACACGATCCGGACACATGGGCCAAGAACATCACCATCCTGAAGACAAACGAGCAGGGAATCGCCGTCAACCGTCTCGAAGGCGATTACCTGGAACATTTTCCGGATGACCAATCCTATGAGATCAAAACCCCAAGAGCTTTCAACATGCCTCCTGGCAGACCTATCATGGTAGCCACCTCCAAGTCTGCAACAGCGCAGGACGAGGGCGACCATATCACCATGAACGGCGATGCAGTTATGATCCGGCTGAGCAATGAAGAATACGAGCCATTGAACATCACCAGTGAACAGATCATTCTCCTGGCAGACCAAGATCTTGCCTACACGGATCTGCCTGCGGTGGTTGTTCGTGGCATGTCTCGCCTGGCAGGGACTGGCATGAAATACGACAACAAGACCAAAGAGCTCAATGTCTACCGATCGAGTGACCTTGAAATAGCTCCAAGAAATCAGGAACCGGAGAAAAAATAACCATGAAACGCGCTCTTGCGCTCACAGTCCTAGCGCTTTCGTGCATCTTGAGTGTCTCACCAACCTGGTCACAGCCCAAGCTTCTTGATCAAGCAAAAGGTGATTCTGCCGAGGAACCTTCAACCCAGATCCTGTCTGACAGCCTGACTCACAACGATGCGACAAAAACCACCCGCTTTACTGGCAACGTAGTCATGACACGCGGACTGCTTACACTGACCTCAGACCAGTTGGACATCAAGGAAGATGATGAGGGCTTTCAGTACGGTACCGCTACCACTGAGGGCAACAAGCGCGTCTATATCCGACAGGAAAAACCTGAGAATTTTGAAGTCCTGATCGGATTGGGGGAACGGGCCGAATATGATGGCAAAGAAGAAACCTTTGACTTGATCAAGCGAGCCAGGCTCGTGCGCTATATCTGCGGCAAGCCGTTTGACAACGTCAGCGGGGAACGAATCCGCTATTTCCAGAAAACCGACACTTATGTTGCCATTGGTGGACCTACCTCAGAAAACCCACAAGGCAGGGTGCGCTCAGTAGCACAACCGCGCTCCCGTATTGATGCTGCCATCGAAGAATGCAAAAAAATGCAAGCCAAAGGCATTCCGATTCCTGAAGCACCAGTCTTGAACTAACCCCTGACCTGAGTTTTTTTCCAATGTCCGCACCAGAATCAACACAGCATGTAGCCAACAGCCCGCTCGCAAAGCCAGGAAGCCTGGTGGCGGTCGGTTTGCGCAAGTCTTATGGCGGCCGTGTCGTTGTCAAGGATGTCTCCCTTTCGGTCGACAGCGGTGAAGTCGTGGGTCTGCTTGGGCCCAATGGTGCAGGCAAGACAACCAGCTTCTACATGATCGTCGGGCTTGTCGGTGCTGAGGCAGGAAGGATCTCGATCGATGGTGTTCCCATCATCAGCATGCCCATTCACAAACGTGCGCGAAGGGGGCTGTCCTATTTGCCGCAGGATGCATCAGTATTTCGGCGTCTGACTGTTGAGCAGAACATCAGGGCTGTACTGGAACTCCAACATGATGAAAACGGCAGGCGCCTTGGACGCCAGGAAATCAACAGCCGTCTGGAAAAGCTGCTTGACGAGCTGCAGATCGGCCATCTGAGGGGAAACAGTGCCCTGTCGCTTTCAGGCGGCGAACGGCGCCGGGTTGAGATAGCACGAGCACTTGCAACATCTCCGAGGTTCATCCTGCTTGATGAACCCTTCGCCGGGGTCGACCCCATAGCTGTAATCGAAATCCAGCGAATTGTCCGGTTCCTCAAGAGCCGCAATATTGGCGTGCTCATTACCGATCACAATGTCCGTGAAACCCTGGGCATCTGCGACCGCGCCTATATCATCAGCGACGGCACTGTGCTGACTAGCGGTAAACCATCTGAGATCATTGAAGATGAGATGGTCCGGCGTGTTTACCTGGGTGAACATTTCAAGATGTGATCCGACGAGCCATTGATCCATTGATATAAGTCAACTTGATTTCCTACCGGAACCCTATACACTGGTAGCTATGGGATCAATGCCCATATTCCAGCATCACTTAGGGAGTTGCCTATGAATCTGCAAATTACTGGACACCACTTGGAAGTAACTCCAGCGATTCGTGAATACATCGAAACCAAGCTGGAGCGAGTGATTCGACACTTTGACCAAGTGATTGACATCAAAGTGATGCTTAGCGTTGAACCTCTAAGGCATCGTGCAGACATCACCATGAGGGTTCCAGGCAAAGACCTTCACTGCGAAACGGTTCAGGAAAACCTTTACGCCGCCATCGATCTGCTCATCGACAAAATCGACCGCCAAGTCATTGAATACAAAAGTCGCCTGCAAAGTCGGTCACACGACCCCATAAAACGGCAGGTTTCCGACCAAGATGCAGCAGACTGACAACAGTGTCGTATTCTGGTTGCAGCAATCTCCAGACATGTCAATGCTGAAGATTGCTGCGCTGCCATACCACACCTTATAATCAGCGGCATGAAACTTCTGTCGCAATTTCTCGCCCCCGAAAACGTCGTCCTCGACGTGAGCGCCACAAGCAAGAAGCGTGCGCTCGAACAAGTTGCGCTGCTTCTCGAGAACAACAAAGGCCTCGAGAGGGCCGCCGTGTTCGACAGTCTATTTGCACGTGAGCGACTTGGATCGACTGGCCTTGGGCACGGGGTCGCCATTCCCCATGGCAGGATCAAAAGCATCAAGCAGCCCTGTGCGGCTTTCGTACGGTTAGCGGATGGTGTCTCGTTCGATGCCCCCGATGGTGAACCCGTAGACCTCTTGCTGGTCATCGTTGTCCCTGAGGAAGCCACACAGCAGCACTTGGACATTCTCGCCGAGGTTGCCCAACTGTTGTCAAACAAGTCGGTAATCGACACACTAAGATCAGCGACAGAATCTTCCACAGTCTATGAAATCTTGACTGCGCCGGGAGATCCTTCTGACGATTGATGTCGGAGGATTGAACATGCTCAGCGTTGACGACCTTGTCAAAGACAACCAGAAAGACATCAATTTCACCTGGACAGCCGGTATTGAAGGCAAAGATCGGCGGATCCCAGACGAGGGACGAGCGCCAGCAGACCTCATTGGTCACTTGAACCTGATACACCCGTCACGCATTCAGGTGTTTGGTCCAGAAGAAATTGCTTACTACAGCAGGTTCGATGTCAAGCGCCGGGTCCACCACATGGAAGAACTCATTGCCGGTGGCGTTCCTGCAATGATCCTAGCTGACGGAGTCCAGGCACCACCAGACCTTATCGAAACCTGCGAATCAGCCAAAGTCCCCCTACTGAGCACCAATGTCCCGACGGCACAGCTTATAGACCTGCTGCGAGTCTACCTTGCTGTCAAATATGCGCCGACAACCATCATTCACGGCGTGTTCATGGATGTGCTGGGTCTTGGGGTGCTGATCACAGGAGAGTCAGGCCTGGGCAAAAGCGAACTGGCGCTGGAACTGATCTCTCGTGGTCACGGCCTGGTGGCCGATGATGCTGTTGAATTTTCCAGGACAGCACCACACGCCATTGACGGTACCTGCCCAGAGTTGCTACAGAACATGCTTGAAGTGCGCGGTCTGGGTCTTTTGAATATCAGGACAATTTTTGGGGAAACATCGGTTCGCCGAAAAATGCGCCTCAAACTCATTGTCCATCTGGTTCGAGCAAGTGCGCAACAAAAATTTGAACGGCTACCACTGCAAGACATGACCCAGGATGTATTGGGCGAACCCATTCGAAAAGTCACTTTGCAGGTTGCCGCGGGTCGAAACTTGGCTGTACTGGTTGAGGCTGCTGTAAGGGATACCATATTAAAGTTGCGTGGTATTGATACATTGCAAGAATTCATGGAACTTCAAGCGCAGGCGATCGCAAAAGGTACAGACAGTGGTTGATAAAAACTCGATCAACTTTGTTCTTCTGACAGGTATCTCGGGAGCAGGTAAATCTGTAGCCCTGAAATACCTGGAAGACATCGGGTACGCCTGTGTTGACAATTTGCCTGTCTCTTTACTGGATGAATTCATTGCCTCCGCCCAGCAATCCGATGAGCCGCGTGTAGCTGTCGCCATTGATGCCAGATCCTCAGGAAACCTGCAACTTTTGCCAGAACACCTGTCGAAATATCGCAAAGAAGGCATCAATATCAAGGTTCTTTTCCTGGATGCAGATGACAATACCCTTGTACAGCGCTACTCAGAGTCCAGGCGAGGTCACCCACTGGCCAGAAGGTTGACGCTGCACGGCCAGCCTCCCAGCCTGCTGGCCTGTATCCATAAAGAAAGAGAGCTCCTTGAGGAGTTGCGCAACCAAGAGCATGTCATCGACACATCTGGAATCAGCCCTGCTCAACTCCGCCACTGGATGCGCGACTGGGTTGGCCTTCAGAGACCTGGCATTATCCTGACTATTCAGTCTTTCGCCTTCAAGATCGGATCCCCTGGAGATGCGGATCTGGTGTTTGATGTCAGATGCCTGCCAAACCCCCACTACGAGCCCGCGCTCAAGAATCAGACAGGCATGGATCCTGACGTCGCTCAATGGTTATCAAAATTTCCCGAAGTCAAAGAAATGGTAGATGACATCGAGAAATTCGTCCGCAAGTGGCTACCACGCTACACCATGGACACCAGGGCATATTTCACTATTGCCATAGGTTGCACCGGCGGGCAACATAGATCAGTCTATGTGGCAGAACAGCTTGCCAAACGCCTCTCGGATACCACAGAACTGCTGATACGTCACAGAAACCGTCCGGAACTTTCCTGACAGAGGATCGACATGATGGCATCAAGGGCCCTGATCCGTTTCGCATCTCTGGCTTTGATGCTTTTGGTAGCCGCATGCGGTGGCGGCAAGGGGGGCTATTACAGCAGCGATGGTCCACCTGATTCAGTACCGGTAAATCTGGACGCAGTACCCGACGCAGTGCCAAGAATCGAGCCCTATGCCAGCGGCCCCAACAAGCCATACACGGTCATGGGCAAGAGCTACACACCTGACACATCGGGACAGCCGTATCGCAAACGCGGCATGGCCTCTTGGTATGGCAAGAAATTTCATGGCAACAAGACCTCTAACGGCGAACGCTACAACATGTATGCCATGACCGCAGCACATCCCACACTCCCGATCCCAAGCTATGCAAGGGTGACCCGAGTGTCCAATGGGCGCTCGGTCATTGTCAGAATTAACGACCGCGGCCCTTTCCTGCACAACAGGGTCATTGACCTGTCCTATGTTGCCGCATACAAGCTAGGCATGCTAGGACCCGGCAGTGCAGAAGTCATCGTTGAAAGCATAACTCATGACGATATCCGGACCGGACGCTGGAAAAACAATGGCCAGCAAACAGCAGTTGCTGCCCAAGAATCAAAACCTGTAACCGTCTATGAAGGACTGGAGCCTGCAGCTCCACTGGTGACGCCTGTAGCTTCCCAAAGCATACGTATCACCTCATCGCCTGCCGAACAGGGTGACAGTATCTACCTTCAGATTGGCGCGTTCAGGGAAGAAGCCAATGCCAGGCAACTCGCGCAACGGGCAGCATCAAGCATGACACAGGCACAAGCCAATGTTGTCATCGACCAATCTGTACCTGACTTGTTCCGTGTGCGCATCGGCCCCTATCCTGACAGGAACTCTGCGCTACAGGCAGCTGAGCCCATTTACCAGTCAATCGGCATCATGCCCACGATCTCGATGCGCTGAGATTTCAAGCAACAAGGCATAACACTCATCCCGTGACTTTCCAGTCGCCTTGGACATGACTTTGGCCGCATCGCGGGTAGAAACGTGCTCAAGTAACGCCTTTGCCCATGCCTGCAGAGACACGCCTGACTCATCGACGTCCTGCCTCCTGCTGGAGCCACTCTGGCTTGATGGAATCAACAGCACATACTCACCCTGCAAATGATGCCGGTCGGAATTCACCCACTGAACTGCAGATTCCATAGTCATCATGACTGTCTGCTCAAACCGCTTGGTCAACTCTCTTGCCAGACCAATTTGGCGCTCAGAACCAAACACCTCAAGCATATCCTTCAAGCTTGACTGCAACCGATGGGGCGCCTCAAAACAAATAATCGTCCCGCTGTAAGAGGACCATTGCTCAAGCAACTTTCGCCGTTGTCCTGATTTCTGTGGCAAGAATCCCAGAAACGTAAACCCAGGCTGCTCATCGGTAGTCGTGCCAAAAGACATCAGAGTAGCAATGACTGCGCTGGGTCCCGGGATCCCTACCACTGGGTAGCCATGCTCCCGAACAGCCTGAATAAGGACACCACCTGGATCGCTCACACCAGGCGCTCCGGCATCACTGACCAGTGCAACCTTCTGCCCTTGCGACAATCTCTCAAGTATTTGCTGCAAACGGTCCCGCTCGTTATGCCTGTGAACTGACAGCAGTTCTGCCTGGATACGCCAAGCATCCAAGAGAACCCGGGTTGACCTTGTATCTTCAGCTGCGATCACATCTGCCCGGGACAAAGCAAACCATGCCCTGGGAGAAAAATCAGCCAAATTGCCAATGGGTGTAGCAACAACATACAGCGCTGGCGCTGGCCAGTGCTGCTGCGGCAACCGGGAACAGACCTCATCCCACACCGAACGGCCTGAGGGTTCCTGCTGCTCTTGATTCATCTCGCCTTGGGACATGTGAAGCTACGAAACATCGCCTAGTTAATTATTGTGCCAATAGTCTGAGTCTTGTATCTGCAGTGTAGCAAGCCCTCGCAGTCCTTCAATCAGGCTGCAAGTAAAATGCAGGTCGAACCCTATTAATAATACTGACCTCACTATCATGCACATTGTTAACGCCGAGATTGACCGGGACCTGATTGCGATCCAGGGCTTGCTCAATGAGGTGATTGCGACTTCCACCGCACTGTATGACTACAATCCAAGGCCTCTGGAACAAGTACGGCAGTGGATGTTGGACAAAATTTCCGGCAATCTGCCGATCAAAGTTGCCATTGGGAAAGACGGATTGTTTCTGGGGTTTGCCACTTTCGGTCCATTTCGACCTCACCCCGCCTACAAGTACACGGTAGAACACTCCATCTATGTCTCCAGCCATGCAAGGGGAAAGGGCATCGGCAAGGCCCTTCTGCAAGACATCATTGCCGAGGCTGAGCTGCGGGAGAAGCATTTGCTTGTCGCCGCAATTGATGCACAGAACTCCGCCAGCCTGAAACTTCATGAATCCTTTGGTTTCACACGGGCCGGCATATTGAAAGAATCTGGATTCAAATTCGGTCGTTGGCTTGATCTGATTCTGATGCAAAAAAGATTGGACACACCGCTAAGCCCTGTAGATAGTTGTTGACACCCTCCCCGGCCTGAAGTCCGCAGATTCCTCAACGCTCGTTGCGGCATCATGCAGCAACGAGTTGCTTCGGTAGGTTCATGTTGCTGGTGACATGACTACATTGATCACTTCACAGGGCTCACTGGGTCATCCTTTCCAGAAATGGCGTTTGGTAGTATCAAAAGAAGCTATTAGCATTGCAGTGATAGCAGTCACCATTGCTGTCATGACCTATTCCGTGTCTTTTACCTGAAGCAGACTCACATGCCGCAAAACCCGTATATCCTGAAAGAGCTGTTTGAACAAAACAAGGCCTGGGTTGAATCCGTCACCAGTCAGGACAAGGACTTCTTCAACCGCCTTGCCCAGCAGCAATCACCGGAATATTTGTGGATCGGTTGCTCCGACTCCCGCGTGCCAGCTAATCAGATTACCGGCTTGGCTCCTGGCGAAGTGTTTGTGCATCGCAATATCGCCAATGTCGTCGTGCACACAGATCTCAACCTGCTGTCGGTCATCCAGTTTGCCATCGAAGTACTGAAGGTAAAGCACATCATCGTGGTAGGTCACTATGGTTGCTCGGGTGTCCGGGCAGCATTGGAAAACTGGAGGATCGGCCTTGCCGACAACTGGATCCGCCACGTCAAGGATGTGCACCAGAAGCACAGCAGCTACCTGGGTAAAGTCGTGCGCGCCGAGGACAGGTTTGATCGCCTGTGCGAACTGAATGTCATAGAGCAGGTCGTACACGTGTGCCAGACAAGCACCGTGCGAGATGCCTGGGAACGCGGTCAGCCGCTGACAGTCCATGGCTGGGTTTATGGATTGCGTGATGGCCTTGCCCGCGACCTCGGCATCAGCCTGGCAAGCCCCACCGAACTGGAAGAGAGATATCAGGCTGTCATCGAGAAGAGGTACAGCTGCGACACCTGACATGAAACGCTGGCTCAAGAGATTTGGCCTATGCCTGCTGGTTCTGACCATTGTCGGTGCCTTTATCAAATGGATACAGGACGGCGGGCGGATCCAGGAAGTTTCCGCCCAAGGCTGGTACAACACAGCCAGGCACTCGGCACAGATTCTGGATAACGAGTCCAATGATGCCATGGTACTAGTATTGGCAGCACCCACTTACGGCTGGCGTGGCTATTTTGCGGTTCATCCGTGGATATTGATCCGCGAAGAAGGCCAATCCACGATAGACCGGTTTGAAGTAGTTCGCTGGGGAGGCGGAACCAGCGTGATACGCAAGAATGGAACTGCACCTGATGCTTACTGGTTTGGGGCAAAACCTGAAGTTCTGGCAAAAGTAACAGGCAAACAGGCACAGAAATTAATACCGTCAGTCAGGGATGCCATTGAAAGCTACCCTTATCATGACTACTACCGTATCTATCCCGGCCCAAACAGCAATACATTTCTTGCTCATATCGGACGCCAAGTGCCAGAACTGGGGTTAGACCTGCCACCTACAGCCATTGGCAAAGACTACCACCCCTTAGCCAACTGGTTCACCACGGCCCCCTCGGGCAAAGGCATGCAGCTCTCTTTGCTGGGCTTGCTGGCTCTGACCGTCAGTACCGAAGAAGGTATTGAGCTCAACGTCTTGGGATTGGGGTACGGCATTGACTTCAACTGCCCTGCACTGCGCTTGCCTTTTGCCGGAAGGCTGGAAGTGCCCTGGGTTTCTTACCATCTTGGTTGCCAACCCTGAGCCTGACCCCCCCTTGCCTTCTCCTACACCAAAGTTATTCTTTGATATACATTTTTGACAATCTTCCCAATTGCCCTTTAGGGCTCGCCCTAGGCGCCATAGTCATCTTTGTTCAAAAAGCCAACAATAGAACTGGCAAGCAATACCATCAAAGGAGACGGTAATGTTAAGTTTCAGACCGCTTCACCCAACATTCATGGCAGAAGTCACAACACATGTTGACTTGAACACCTTGGATGACCCAGGCGTCCTTGAGGAAATCAGGAATGCCATGAACAAGTTCGCCGTCCTTGTGTTCAGGGACCAGCATTTTGATGGTGATGGACAGATGCAATTTGCCCGCCGTCTTGATGGCGAACTGCACAGCAAGACCTCATCAAGGGTCCTGGCCAAAAACCGCTACGGCAATGAAGCACTGACTGATATCTCTAATGTAGGGTCTGATGGCAATATCCTGGCTGTCAATGACCGCAGACGCATGAATGGTATCTGTAACAGGATCTGGCATACCGATGCCTCTTTTGAGAATCCTGCAGGGCGTTACTCAATGCTTTATGCCAGAAATATTCCCCCCGTACGTGCTGACACTGAGTTTGCAGACATGAGGGCGGCCTACGACGCCTTGGATGACTCAACCAAGGAACGTATCGACAACTTGCATGTCTATCATTCCATTGTCTACTCGCGACATGTCATGGGTTTTGAGTTTACGCCTGAGGAAGCCGCTGCTCTGCCAGGTGCTACGCACCCGTTAGTCAGAAAGTTTCCGGATGGCCGCCGTTCTCTGTATCTGGCCTCTCACGCAGAGAGAATCGTGGAATGGGACCTGCCCAGTGGTCGGCTACTGTTGCGAGACCTCATCGAACATGCAACAAGACCTCAATTCACCTACTCCCATGAATGGCACCTGAACGATCTGGTCATATGGGATAACCGTATGACCATGCATCGTGCCCGGCCTTTTGATGACGTGAAATACAAACGCGAGCTGACTCGGGTGACGACTCTTGACCTGCCCTTGATACCCTCCCCGGCCTGAAGGTCCGCGATTACAACTGCGCTCATTGCAGTATCGTGCAGCAATGGGTCGCTTCGGTGGGCTCTTACCGCTGGCGTCATGATCTCACCGCACACTTCACAGACGCAGTTGGCGAGTCCCACCCGGAGAATGTTGATCGCACCAGGTCATCCAGGGCATGTCTCACAGCAGGTGCATTAAAACTTCCTGACACTTGTACCACCATTGTGCTAAGTTGATTTCAGAATAATGCCAACAAGAGACAACCTGCTGCAAATGTCACAAAAACGTCGACTGCTCTCGGATAGTGCCATTGCCTTGATGGTGCTGCTGGTTTGTTTCGCATTCAACATGGCAGGCAGAGGTATCGCAGATACCTATGTGGCTTTCCTGCTGCCACTGGAAACCGAGTTTGGCTGGACACGGACGGCAATTTCCAGTGTCTATTCCATATACATGCTTGCCAATGGCCTATCCGCACCATTTGTCGGGGTCATCTTTGACCGGTTCGGTCCCAGGGCCGTCTATACATTTGGGCTGTTAGTCATGGGTTCGGCCTACTTTGCAGCGGGCTCCCTGCAAAACATCTGGCAACTGTATATCTGCATTGGACTCGCTGGTGGGATTGGCATCTCTGCCATGGGCATGGTTCCAGCAACCAGTCTGATCAGCCGCTGGTTCAGGCATAGAACCAGCACGGCCATCGGTGTGGTCTATGCAGGCTTTGGCGCTGGCAGCCTGATTATCGTTCCTTTTGCCCAATTCATGATCGACTGGCAGGGTTGGAGGACCGCGTACCATACTCTTGGCGGAATACTCCTGGGAGCGCTCCCACTGATGTTGATTCTGCCCTGGCGCCGGATCAACATGGGCCCATCCGATGCGGTAAGTTCCAGCTCTGGCAAAACTGGCAAAGCCCATCCTTTGAGCCTTGAGCCGCTTAAATCTGCTGCCAGGACAAGACCCTTCTGGGCGCTTGCCCAGGCCTTCTTCTTTACTGCGTTTTCAACCTATCTCATCATGGTTCAAACCATTGTGTTTCTGGTTGAATCCGGGTTCACAGCCATTGAAGCAGCAACTGCTTTTGGTTTTGCTGGCATGCTCTCTGTCGTTGGTGTTACCACCGCGGGCTGGCTTGCCGACCGTCTTGGCGCAAGAATCACCGTCACTGCGACATTTGTCTGCACCTTCATCGGCATCATCCTGCTTTTTGTCATTTCCTATAAACCCTTTCAGTTGGCCCTGGTCTGTTACGTCCTTCTGTTTGGCATATCGCAGGGTGCAAGGGGACCGATCATCTCGGCGCTATGTGCCAAAGTTTTTCCCGGCAGGGCTCAAGCCACCATCTACGGCTCTATTTATGCATGCATGTCGCTTGGCGCGGGCTTAGGTGCCTATATGTCAGGACTGTTGTACGATTTAAGCGGCTCCTACCGTTTTGGATTTGCCTGTGCCATGGTAGGCGTGCTTCTTGCTGTAGCCCCTTTCTGGACAACAACTGCCATCTCCGGCTCACCGGCCAAGACGCCTTCTGAAAACAACTGAATCAGGAGCATTCATTCATGCAGATCCTGGCGAGGTCATTCCTCGTGTTGCTACTTTCAGTCGCTCTAGCCAGTTGCAGCAAAATCCAGTTGGCCTACTCCACTGCGCCTCGTCTGCTGCAGTACCAGCTTGACACGTACCTCGACCTGAATGACGAACAGGAACGGCAACTGCATCAAGAACTGATCAAACTACAGAACTGGCATCGCACCTATGCGCTGCCACACTACGCCAGGACTCTTGAACGCTGGGCCGTGCGACTGAACAGTCCATCACCATTCAGTACCAACGAAATCCTGCTGGAGATGGAACAAATCCGAAATGCATTGCGTGAGTTTGCAATGCAAGCTGCTGCAACCCTTGCACCCACGCTCATGACACTAACCCCTGCACAACAACAATACCTGAGCAAGAAATTCTCTCAATCCAACCGCGATTACGCAAAGACCTATCTGGCCAATTCCCAAGAGGCATTCGAGAACCGCAAAGCGCGAATCACTGAAAACTACGAACGCTGGCTAGGATCGTTATCGGCAGAACAGGAATCGGTGCTGGATCAGTGGTTACATGTGCATCCGATGAACGCCCAGATCTGGGCCGAACAACGCCAAGCCAGACAACAGCAGCTTCTACTGCTGATCAGCAAGGCTCCAGAACTTCGAAGCAGAACAACCGCGGCCGCTGCGCTTTACGAATATTTTGAAACTCTGATCCAACCACATCCCGCTTCAAACCAGCCTGCGCTTGCAGGGCTGACAGCCGCCATGCTGAACCGTATGACACCCCAGCAACGGACCTATCTCAAGGACAAGTTGCTTGGCTATGCACGTGAACTGGGCGATCTAGCCATCATCGAACGCTCAGCCTCAAACTAAGCATTTTTTGTGATTAAAGTTTTTTCTTGAGAATCAGCGATTTCCCTCAGGCATTACCGTGCATGCGCCGATAAAATAGCGTGCTCTACAACTTACACAAGCCGGACACTACATACCTGCGTTTTCAAATGCTTATGCCGCACCCCTCGAAAGAACACGAAGTGAATAGCCACGGAGACTGAAAATGCTTTCTGCCCTGTCAGTACTCATGCGTGCGATCAATGGACTTAACAAAGTGATAGGCCAGATTTTTTCTTGGGCTGCACTTGGCATCGTACTTGTATGTTTTGCAGTTGTCCTTGAACGCTACCTGCTCGGAAACACCCGTTTGTGGGCCCAAGACCTCTACGTCTGGCTAAACGGTCTGATGTTTACAGCTGTTGCCGGTTTTGCCCTGTTCAGGGGTGATCACGTCAGAGTCGACATTTTCTACCGACCGGCATCGCTGAAAACCAAAGCGCTGGCTGATCTGTTTGGTGTCTTGGTTTTTTTACTTCCCTTTACCTATATTGTCTACACCTATTGCTTCACCTTTGTTGCCCGCTCCTGGGGTATTAAAGAAGCTTCTGCCAACGTCGGGGGCATGCCAGGACTTTTCATTCTGAAAACATTCATCCTGATCTTTGCAGTGCTCATAGCCTTGCAAGGTTTGGCCATGGCCATCCGATCAATCCTGGTAATTTGCGGTCGGCAGGATCTCGTTCCTGAAGACTTTCGATACACAGAATCAAGCACCCCATTGCCCCAGGAGTAACCATGGAACCAGTTGTCATTGGTGAAATCCTCGCAGGATTGATGTTCTTTGGTGTCATCGGCATGTTGATGATCGGTTTTCCGGTTGCCTTTACCCTAGCCGGAACATCATTGATCTTTGCTGTCGTTGGCCACTGGTTTGAAGTCTTTGACTTCACTAACTTTTCCTCATTGGCAGGTCGCTACATTGGTTTCATGACCAACGAAGTCCTGGTCGCTGTCCCATTGTTCATTTTCATGGGCGTCATGCTTGAGCGATCGAAGATTGCCGAACAATTGCTACTCACCATGGGAAAACTGTTTGGCAACCTGCGCGGCGGCCTGGGCATTTCAGTGATTCTTGTCGGAACACTGCTTGCCGCATCAACAGGCGTTGTTGGAGCAACAGTCGTGACCATGGGATTGATTTCCCTTCCTGCAATGCTTAGAGCTGGCTACAAGCCCGAACTCGCCACAGGGGTCATCTGTGCTTCAGGTACACTGGGTCAAATCATTCCCCCCTCTACCGTACTGATCTTCATGGCTGACATGCTGGCCGGCATTAATGCACAAGTCCAGATGTCAAAAGGCAACTTTGCCCCTTCACCAGTCTCTGTTGGTGACTTGTTTGCTGGCGCATTTTTGCCTGGCCTACTCCTTGTGGGCCTTTATCTTTTCTGGATGATCTTCAAAGCCATCACTGATCCAAAGTCCTGCCCTGCCACGCCAGTCCCTGAGAGCGAAAAAGCTGCTCTGGCCCGTGAGGTAGTTACCGCACTGATTCCTCCGCTTTTCCTGATCATCGCTGTGCTTGGATCCATCCTGGCGGGTATCGCCACCCCAACCGAAGCAGCGTCCGTAGGTGCCATCGGTGCCACCATCCTGGCAGCATGCAAATGGCGCCTCTCATGGAGTGTCATTAAAGATGCCGTGATCTCAACCGCAACCATCAGCTCCATGATTTTCATCATCCTGTTTGGAGCTTCGGTGTTTTCGATTGTTTTCCGGCAAATGGGTGGAGACAACCTGGTTCATGAATTTTTGAGCAATCTGCCAGGTGGTGCCGTAGGAGCCATGATCGTGGTGATGATCATCATGTTTCTGCTGGGATTCATCCTGGATACGTTCGAAATCATCTTTATCGTCATCCCGATCACAGCACCAATCCTGCTGATGCTCGATATCGATCCAATCTGGCTAGGTGTGATGGTGGGCGTCAACCTGCAGACCAGCTTCCTGACCCCTCCTTTCGGTTTTGCGCTGTTCTATTTAAGAGGCGTAGCGCCTGGTCATGTGACAACCATACACATCTATAAAGGCATCATTCCGTTCGTTTGCCTGCAGATCATTGCCATTGCACTCCTTTTCATCTTCCCGGAAATCATTACCTGGCTGCCCAAGGCGATCTACTGAAGTTCGTCTCAAGAACCCTTCTTGGCAATCATCAAGCAACAAGCCCCTGCTGAAATACCAGGGGCTTGTTGCTTGTAGTCACTCCATCGACGTCATCTCAAGAAACGTCTCTCAATCTCCCGCATGTGCTCATCCCCCTGCAACTCGATGATTTCCTTGACCGTAGGTAGCTTTTTATCCACATTAGCAATGGATCGCTCTCGGCGGATCTGGGCAAACACATCCATCATCCCTGCCACAGCCGCCCTGATTGCGTGGTTCCCATAAATAACAATACCTACTTTGCCCAAGGCCTCTATATCAGCTTCGGTCAAACTTGGATAAGCAGTAGGAACCAGTACCAACGGCACATTTCCATCCCATGCATCAATAAATGCAAGGATCTCATCCGGAGTTTTTTGTTTGGAATGAATCAGAATGGCATCTGCTCCCGCATCTTCATAGGCACGAGCCCGTTTCAGTGCTTCATTTTGCCCTAACCCAGCGATCAAAGCCTCCACCCTGGCGATAACAACAAAATCCGGATCACCCTTGGCATCAATGGCCGCCTCAATCTTGCCCTGAAACTCCTCAATTCGCACAAGCTCCTGCCGAGCATTGGCACGCAAGCTGGTGTCCTTTGGAAACGTCTTATCCTCCATAACAACAGCACTCACTCCTGCCGAAACGTACTGAGGAATGATGTAGCTGACTGTCACAGCATTGCCAAAGCCCGTATCGATATCCGCAATCACAGGGATATCCACGGTCTGACTTATTGCCCTCATCATCTCCAGATGAACGCCCATAGGCAAGATGCTGGCATCGGGCACGGCATAGCTTGCCGAAAGCTCAAAGCCACTGCCCCATATGGCATCAAACCCGGCCTGTTCAGCCAGTTTCGCTGCAAGTGGATTGTGCGCAGACATTGCGCTGACCAATTTGCTTGATACCAATGCTTCTTTCAGTTTTTGGGTTTTGGTGAGTGGTTTCATATTCGCTCTCTGAGAACGGGTTCCTTCTGATCGTATCGCTCACAATGCGCCCAAGCCAACAAATTCTTCACCATTAAAAACCCCGAATGCCAGATTGATCCCGGTCTCGGTTTTTTGATCTGGTACGCGACATGCGCCACTTTGCGAGTTCGTGCCGGTTTCTATTCAACAAGGCACTGGCTTTGCTGAAGGATCGGTACGTGAAAGGAGAAAAGAAACTCGGCTACGCCAGTCTGTGCAAATGACTGACCGAGTGGCGCACGAGCGCCGAATCGGGATGGCTGACCAAAGCGACTCATTGCGGTTCTATTCCGCAATGATCGCCGTAAAAAACCCGGCCTTTAGGCCGGGGAGGATGCCAAAACCAAGACCCCAAGAATCAAAGCTTGAAATACTTTGTGCGAGCCTGAATGAAGTTCACATCGGTTGTATCGGTCTTGAGCTTGACAATGTTCAAAGCCTTGATAAAGCTGTCCAAGGTTTTCTTGGTCAAGGCATCACCTTTATCGCCAATCTCCTGCAGCACCTCAGCGGAAGCTTTCGCACCTGCTTCCAAAATGCTGTCAGGGAACTGCGGAATTGCAGTGACACCGTGCTGCTTGATCAGCACTTCAAGTGCCCTTGGGTCGTTGGCAGCGAAGTCCGATGCGACCTGGTCATATTCAGCCTGGCACACATCACGGATCAGTGCTTGCAGATCCTTGGGAAGTTCCTGATATTTTTTCTTGTTAACCACAAGCTCTGTTGCAAGACCAGGCTCAACAAAACTTGTTGTGTAGTAAATCTTGCAGATCTTGTAGAAACCGAGTGCCAGATCGTTGTAGGGACCCACGAACTCAGCAGCATCCAGCGTACCTGACTGCAGAGCCTGGAAGATTTCGCCAGCGGCCAAGTTGGTCACAGAAGCGCCCAGTTTCGCCCAGACCTGACCACCAAGACCAGGTGTGCGGAACCGCAGACCTTTAAGATCCTCCAGCCCGGTGAGTTCTTTCTTGAACCAACCTCCAGCCTGTGTTCCTGTATCCCCTGACAAGAAACCTTGCAAGCCGAACTGGTCATAAACCTCATCCCAGATTTGCTGGCCACCCAGCCATCGGACCCACGCCGCAAGTTCTCGGCTGGTCATACCATATGGAACACCGGTGAAGAACGACAACGCAGGGCTCTTGTTATGCCAGTAGTAGGCTGCACCATGCGACATTTCAG
>Ga0180217_1000481_pt1 | contig 64050 bp, 60 predicted proteins | sample eDN3rd37CBELigOP_FD_128521 | JGI IMG/M metagenome (GOLD analysis project Ga0180217, IMG submission 128521) | Enriched Organic Plus compost microbial communities from Emeryville, California, USA - eDNA 3rd pass 37_C BE-Lig OP (version 2) (version 2) ...
CTGCCAGCCAGTGCAGGGTATATTTGAATATCTCTTTCGACTTGCGGGCACGGGCCAGCAGCCGGTCGGCCTCGGCATTCATGCTGTCGGGCAGGGGCAGCACCAGGCGGTTGAAGTACTCGTCCAGCCGTGCATCGTATACAGGCGCATACATGATGCGGTCGTCGGTAAAGTCGAACCCGTCCCAGTAATGCGTTTTATAATAATTGTAGGTAAAATTGGAATCGACCGTTTTGGTGCCCGGCAGGTAGTGCTTGCCCTCAGGCACTTCGGGCGTGGTTTGCGCCTGGAATACTTTGCTGAGGTAGGTGCCCGGGTATTTTTTAATATAGTCTTTCCGGTAAGCCAGCAGCTCCTTTCCTACTTTGGCAGACCTTTCGCGTACCGACTGGGTATCGGCCGCGGTTTTGGCTTTCTTCAGCTCTTCCATAAGCGCCTGCTGCTTTTTGCCATAGCCCGCCAGGAATTTTTCATAATCCACATAGCGGTTGTTTTCGGGACTGTTGCCGAAGCTGAGGTTGAACGGCATATGGGTGGTATCAACGTGTACGGTCAGCTCGTCGCCATTGTTCAGGATGAACTCCACGTACCTGGACCGGTTCTCGAACAGCAGTACATAGATGCCGCCCAGCACGCTGTCTTTGGTTTCGATCACCGCCTTCCTTTTATTCAGGATGCGGGCCGAGTCTACTTTGTATATGGTTGGGGGCTTGGCGTAATAGTGAGCAAGGTATAAAAAAGTGTCGCTCACGTCCTGCTTAAAGTTCACTTCTATCCTATAGCCGTCTTTCCGGGCAAGCGATGCAAGGCCCAGCATGGCGCAAAGGCCGGTCAATAACAGTTTTTTCATCGAACGCTGATTAAATTTTTCGTAGGCCGGAGCCCCGGATTTATCCTTTGTTTTTCTTTTCGGTCCATTCGATCACTTCCATGATATTGCTGTGATCCAGTCCTTTGCCAATGATCTTCTTCTGTTCGTCAAAGAGGTATACCTTGGGGGTGGAGTAGGCGTCGTATTTATCCCTGAAGCCGGTATTATTGTTAATGTCGGCTACATTGATCCACTCCTCGATATGGTTATCCGTCACGAATTTCTGGATCTGGGTCAGCTCGCCCCCGCTGGCTATGGAATATACTTTTACGCCCTTGCCCTTTAGCTGGGCTTTATATACAGAATCGAGCAGGGGCACTTCCTTTTTACAGGTGCCGCAATCGTACGACCATACGATCAGCACCGTGTATTTGGCCTTTACATCATGGAGCGGCTTATCCTGCAAGGTAAATACATCCTGCAGGTTAAGATCGGGGGCAATATTGCCAAGCACATTGGGCCTTATTTTCTTCGCCCTGTCTTCGTACCATTTCAGGTCTTTCTCGTTGAGCCAGTAAGCCGCGCCTTTCATATAGTAGTTCTCGACCAGGTGCACAAATACCTCATCCATACCCATGATCTTGCTTTGCAGCGCATTGGTGGTAAGCGTACGCAGGGTGTAGCGGAACAGCTCCCTGGTGCCTTTGGTGGCGCTGAGCAGCTTATCGGCCTCTGCATTGATGGTATCCGGTATCTGGTAGATCCATTTATTGAAGTAATCGTTCAGCTTGGCATCGTATATAGGCGTATGGATCAGCCTGTCGTCTTTAAAGTCGAAGCCGTCCCAGTAGTGGGCGCGGTAATACTGGTAGGCATACAGCGAATCCACTGTTTTCCCGTCTTCCAGGTAATGGGGGCCTGCAGGCACTTCGGGAACCTGCAGCGCCTGGAATATCTTTGCGAGCAGGGTATTGGGATACTTCTTGATATACTGCTTGCGGTAAGCGATCTGCTGCTCCGACAAGCCCGCAAATTCCCTGCTCAGCGCCATGGTATCGGCGTGGGTCCGGGCCTTTGCCAGCTGTTCGTTCAGCTTCTTGTTCTGCTCAGCCAGCTGCTCCATCTGCCTGTTGTAGGCAAGATACCGCTCGTTTTCCGGGCTGTTCCGGAAGGTGACGCCGTTGATCGCGCCCTGCTTCTCCCCGTTATCGATGGTAATGCCGAAATCGTTCCCGTTATCGAGCAGGAACTCGGCCAGGCTGCTGTTCCGGTTGTACACTACCATATAGATCCCGCCCAGCACCTCTTCCTTGGAGGTAAATACTGCTTTACGCTTATCCGTAAGCCTGGCAGAGTCTATTTTATAGATGGTGGGCAGCCGCTTGCCGAAGTAGTGAGCCAGGTAGACCACGGAATCCGGCAGGTCGTTCTTGAAGGTGATCTCTATCTTATACCCTTTACCCGCAAAAGCGGCAAAGGAGCAAAGGCACAATGAGGCAATGGTGGCAAGCTTTTTCATAAAACATAAAAGTATTTCCTGCAAAAGGCGCTGAGCGTTAGCGATATCGTATATAAGCCTTGCAGCGGGGTCATCAAAGCTAAACAACGATTAAACGTAACAAGAAAAATCAAACTACCTTTGCAAAGGATTAACAAGCAAAAAATTACATTGGCAAGGAAAAACAAAAAGACAGTACTGAGCGCGATTAGGTTGGAACGTTATGCCGCAGAAGGCAAATCGATCGCACGGATGGAAGATGGAAAAACGCTGTTTGTGGAAGGCGCAGTACCGGGCGATATAGCCGAAGTGCTGGTATTGAAAAATAAAAAAAGCTATGCCGAAGGCAAGGCGCTCCGGATCGTGGAACCGTCGCCCGACCGGGTAGAGCCTTTCTGCAGGCATTTCGGCGTATGCGGCGGCTGCAAATGGCAGATGCTGCCCTATGAGAAACAGCTGGAGTACAAGCAGATCCAGGTAACCGACCAGCTTACGCGCATCGGCCATGTTGACCTGCCCCCCATTGAAACGATTGCCGGCAGCGGGCTGCAGCGCCACTATCGCAATAAGCTGGAGTTTACCTTCAGCGAGCTCAGCTACCTTACCCGCGAAGAGCTTGATGCCGCAGGCGATGCCGAGATCGGCCGCAGGCCGGCCCTGGGCTTTCATGCACCCGGGCTTTTTGATAAGGTGGTAGATATTACCACCTGCTACCTCCAGCCTGAGCCCACCAATAAAATCAGGAATCTGTTGCGCGCCCTGGCGCTGGAGCATAAGCTGCCCTTTTACGACCACCGGAAACAGGAAGGCTGGCTGCGCAACGTAGTGATCCGCGTGGCTACCAGCGGCGAGGTAATGGTAAACCTGATCGTAAAGTCGGAAAGGGAGGAGCTGACCATGATCCTCGATGCGCTGCTGCGCGAGGTGCCCGAGATCACCTCGCTGCACTATACCATCAATCCCAAGATGAACGATACCATATACGACCTCGACGTGATCACCTATCACGGCAAAGGCTATATTGAGGAATACCTGGAAGATTTCCGCTTCAAGATCTCCCCCAAGTCTTTTTTTCAGACCAATACCCGCCAGGCAGAGCGCCTATACCAGATCACCCGCGACTTTGCCGGCCTTACCGGCCGGGAGGTAGTGTACGACCTTTATTGCGGCACAGGCAGCATCGGTATTTTCCTGTCGAAAGGAGCCGGGAAGATCATCGGCATCGAAGCGGTGCCCGATGCGATCGAAGATGCCCGGCTGAATGCCGCCTGGAACGGCCTGGAGCATTGCCGCTTTTTTGCGGGCGATGTTTCTGATATCGCTACAGACGCCTTTTTTGAAACACATGGGCGCCCTGATGTCATCATCACCGATCCGCCCCGCGCCGGCATGCACGAAAAGCTGGTGCGCCAGCTGCTCCGCATGCGGGCTCCCCGAGTGGTGTATGTAAGCTGTAATCCTGCCACCCAGGCCCGCGACCTGCAACTGCTCGACGAGGCCTACAAAGTGATCCGGCTGCAGCCGGTCGATATGTTTCCCCATACGCACCATATTGAGAATGTGGCCCTGCTGGAACTGCGCTGAAACGGGAAGCAGCAATTTGCGTATCTTCGTTTGCACAAACAGCAGTAGTTGTATGAGAAAGATAAAGACACGGATCGGGTTCGTTGCAGTTGCCCTTGTACTGGCTTCCTGCGCCACGAAGGCGCCGCAGCAAACACAGACCGCCGGGAATAACAGCGTAAATACCAGCGGTATGAACCAGCTGGATAAAGACCGGATCCATAACAGCCCGCAGCTGAGGAAAGAACAAAGCGCTGCACAGACCAAACCTGTAGACCGCTGACAGCAGTGGCTCTACGGGTTAGCGGTCGCCCGCTTCGTTTGTTTTATACCTGGGCCCGGCCGAGCCATTGAGCGAGAAACTGACCGGCAGTGTATAAAGCACCTTTACCTTTTTGCCATCCTGCTCGCCCGGCTCCCATGCCGGCATCATATTAATAGCCCGCAGCACTTCCGCATCGCAATCGGCCCTCAGCCCGCGGAGAAGCTCCACGTTGGTAACCTTGCCGGTTTCGTCAATAACAAACTGGGTAACGATCCTGCCGCTAACCGAGTCCCTGCCCGCACTTTCAGGATATTTGATGTTATGCGCCAGGAAGCGCATCAGGCTGTCGTGTCCGCCGGGAAAGGCCGGTAAACGCTCTACGCTGCGGTATATTTTTTCGCTCTCTTCTTTTTCCTGTACCTGCGGGGCTTCCGTTGTTTCCGTATTTAAAGGAGCTGCAGGAGCAATAGGGTCTGCAGGCGCTGCCTCCGGCTGTGGTTCCTGCCCGGCCCCGGGCAATGCGGCAGCCTTGTCTGTAAGGCCCGGGTAAGCCGCGGCCGTAGCCAGGTCTTCTGTATCCCGGTCGGCCGCCGGCTGCGCCGCCAGGGGTATATGGCCCTGCACCAAAAGAATAGCGGCAATGGCCAGCATGCAGGAAAAAAGTAAAATGCCGCGCCTGCCTTTACCGGGAGCTCTGTGTTGCTGTAACATAATGATTCTGCGCTTTAGGGGGTGATGAAAAAAAGATTGCAGGAAGTAAGGCTGGAAAACGCCCGCATGCTGACCAAGCAGGAGCGCGATGTAGCTTCCTGTATCGGCAGCCGCATCGGCATCGGCTTCAAACTCGTGCACCAGTGCCAGCTCCCTGCTGACGGGCAGCAAGGGGATAACCGGGAAGAAGAAGCAGCGAAGCAATTGCATAGCCACCTTGTCGTAATGATGCCGGTAGCGCAGGTGCGCTTTTTCATGTTCGAGGATCGCTTTTTCCACAGTAGAGCCGGGAAAAATGATGGTTTTACCAAAGCTGGCCGGCCCCATACCGGTATCCAGCGCCAGGCGGAAACGCCCGTGCCGGGTAAAGCGCAACCGCCCGAGAAAAAGCTGCAGCCGGACAACACGGTACAAAAAGCGGGCCAGCAGGAAACAGAGCAGCAGCAGGTAAATGCTGCCCGCGGCAGGAAGCGCAGCAGATATACCCGGCTTTTGCTGTATGGTATCCGTACCGATGAAAAGCTCCGGCAGGTATTGCTGCGGTATGGGATGAATAGCCCTGATATCAGCCCAGCCGGAAAGATCGGGGCGGATACAGGGCAGCAGCAACCCGGCCATAACGGCCGCCAGCAGGTAAAACCGGCTCCAGCTGTGAAAAGGGCGCCCTTTGAGCAGTACCAGGTATAAGCCGTAGAAAAGCGCTGTATACAGGTTGGCCAGCAGGAAATAACGTATCATAAAACCGTTTTTAAAAGGGTTATTTTGACTTTTTCAGCTCTTTCAGGAGCTCCTCCAGCTCTGCGGCCGAGATATCTTTTTCTTTGGCGAAGAAAGAGAACATGTTGGCAAAGGACCCGTTGAAGTAACCCTTTACCAGTTGCTTTACAGATTGCCTGCTGTATGCTTCTTTTTTTACTGCGGGCCGGTACAGGTGCGATTTTGCTACTACTTCCACCGTTACGAATTCTTTTTCCAGCAGTATCCTGAGCAGCGTGCTTACGGTATTGTAATGCGGCCTGGGCGAGGGCATTTCATCGATAATATCTTTGGTGAAGCCCTGCCCGATCTTCCATAGGGCCTGCATGATCTGCTCCTCGGCTTTGGTCAGTGTTTTGAAAGTAGCCATACGATGTGAACTAATTTTTTAGTTGATTACAGCCCAAAGATAAACTAATTCCTTAGTTAAACAACTAAATTTTTAGTTTTAAATTATGCGCCTGCCCCTATCTCTTAAGCCGGAACAAGGTATATGCTTCGTTGATGAAGACGGAATCAGTATAAGGCCTGGGATGCAGTCCCAGGAAGGAGTCTACCACCGGGATATTGAGATGCCGGCAATAAAGCAGGTAACGTACTGGTAAGGACGGAGATAAAAGGACCTGCCTGAGGGAGCAGGGAACAGGCCATAATTGACAAGTGCGAAAACGACCAGGACACCCGGTACCAGAAAAAGTCCCGGATATTTTATCTTTCCTCCTGTGCCCGGTACAGGACGTATGATCCCTAAATCTGGCAGAACGCTTCACTAAAAATGATGGGTACAGCCTGTGTACGGATAAGCATGCAAAATGCACCCGCAAAGCAAAGCAGCACCAGTTTCGGGTAATTCAGCTGCTGTACCCGCTCACGGATCGAGGGGTAAAGCAGACATGCCAAAGCACAGGGCAGGTCCGATAAAAGATGGCCTGTCTGATCAGGGAATAGACCAGAAGGGCGGCCAAACAAAAAGCATAAAGCCTGCTCCTCTGCAACCGGAAATAATACCACGCCACTCCAAAAAACAACTCAGGAAAACAGCATTGAGGCAGAACATCGGAAACAGGGCCAGGTCTGCCTGACCACAGGCGCCAGCAGCAGCGGATATCCCGGCGGATAATAAGGCGGTGCACATTCGGTATTATACGGGTTGAAGATGTAAGAGGAGGTATAGAACGGTCTGCCATGGGCCAGATTCAAAGCTTCCTGTATATCCTGTATATATTGTGCCCAGACGTCGCCGTATTACAGGATACCGACATATTGATAAAGAACAACGGGAAGGCACAATAATATACCTGCTGCACCATAGAGCAGTTTGTTTTTCATAGATAAGGGACTGAAATATAAAAGTAATATTTAATACTTAATATTTCACCGCATTTAACCATCTCCCGGAAAACATTTTTGCAGGCTATCTTATTTACTTTTGCAGCATGACAGAAAAGCCTTTGCTGGAGGTATGCCTATCTCCGGCGCTACTCCACTTGTACGATACCCGCGATACCATAGTCGTGATCATTGACGTTTTCCGCGCTACCTCCACCATAGCCGCCGCCCTGCACAATGGCGCGCGTGTAGTAATACCGGTAGCATCCGTAGAAGAATGTATTGCCATGAAGGATACCGTAGACAGCTGCATCACCGCTGGCGAACGCGACGGCAAGGTAGCGCCGGGGCTGCAATACGGCAATTCGCCGCTGGAGTACCCTTCCGATTTCATTAAAGGAAAAACCCTGGCCCTCACCACTACCAACGGCACCAAGCTGCTGCACATGGTGCAGGATGCCGATTCCATCATTACCGGCTCTTTCCTGAACCTGGAAGCAGTATGCGAGTACCTCGTGCACCGGTACAAGAAAGTACTGCTGGCCTGCGCCGCCTGGAAAGACCGGGTCAATATGGAAGACACGCTTTTTGCCGGCGCCGTTACCCATAAAATAAAAGAACATTTCCGCGTGGAATGCGACAGCGCCCGGATCGCCGAGCACCTGTACCTGCAGGCCAGCGAGCAGCCTGCGCTGCTCGATTTCCTGCGCGACAGCTCCCACTACCGCAGGCTGTCGGGCTTCGGGCTGGTACACGACATGGAATATTGCACCACGCCCGACCAGCACCCCGTAGTGCCGCTGTACAACGGCCGGGAACTGGAAGTGGCCGACATTATCGGTACCCTGTAAAATCAACCTGATACAAGAACTGACTGCTAAAGAATGAGGATTATCTCTTATAATGTGAACGGCCTGCGCAGCGCCATTTCCAAAGGCTTTACAGACTGGCTGGCCACCGACCCGGCCGATGTGGTGTGCCTGCAGGAAGTAAAGGCGCATAAAGAAAATGTGGACTTTGCCAGCATTGAGGCCCTGGGCTACGAAACCTACTGGTACCCGGCCGAGAAGAAGGGCTACAGCGGGGTCGCTATCTTTACCAGGAGGAAGCCGGACCTGGTCCAGTATGGTAACGGGATCATGCAGAGCGATGCAGAGGGCCGGGTGATCCGCGCCGACTTCGGCGAAGTGACCCTGATCAACGCCTATTTTCCCAGCGGCTCCAGCGGCGATATCCGCCAGGCCTACAAATACCAGTGGCTCGACGAGTTTTTTGACTATATCCATAAGCTGCGCCGGGACCGCCCCAACCTGATCGTTACCGGCGATTATAATATCTGCCACCGCCCGATCGATATCCATAATCCCGTCAGCAATAAAGACAGCAGCGGCTTCCTGCCCGAGGAGCGGGCCTGGATGGATAAATGGTTCGACAGCGGGTTTGTGGACACCTTCCGCTTTTTCAACCCGCACCCGCACCAGTACAGCTGGTGGAGCTTCCGGGCCAATGCCCGGGCCAACAACAAAGGCTGGCGTATCGACTACATCAGCGTAAGCAAAAGCCTGGAGCCGCACCTCAGGGATGCCGCCATTTATCCCCACGTCAAACATTCCGATCATTGCCCGGTATATGCCGAGCTGGACCTTTGATACAGACAAAAAAACAGGAGCCGGGCTGCTTAAACCCGGCTCCTGTTTTATACGGTGCTTCTCTTAGCTGAGATGCTGCTGTATCTTCTTTTCAAAAGCAGACTTGGGCGCTGCACCCACCTGCTTATCCACTACCTGGCCGTTCTTGATGAACAGTACGCAGGGAATGCTGGTCACGCCGTAGCTGATGGATAAGTTGGGATTTTCGTCCACGTTCACTTTACCCACGTTTACCTTCCCTTCATATTCTTTGGAGAGCGCATCGATAGTAGGCCCTAATGCGATACAGGGTCCGCACCAGGGAGCCCAGAAATCAACTACGGATAGATTTGCAGATTGCAGAACTTCGGTATCGAAGTTAGCATCGGTGAATACTGCTGCCATTTTATTTTAATTTTAATTTTTACAAAGAAAAGACAAAGGTAAGGGGAAACTGATATCAGAGCAATAGCCGGATTGAATACAATTATAGGTACGGGTTATCATTTTCTGCTAAGTTTGTAGCAGCAAACCAGCACACGGTGTACACGGCATTTAAAGACTACTATAAACTACTGGAAATCAGCTTTCCCGCTACTGAATCCGAAATCAAGGCGGCTTATCGCCGCATGGCCCGCGAGTACCATCCCGACCTGCATCCCGAAGACCCGGAACATTATACGGCCCGTTTCCAGGCTATTACGGAAGCGTACCAGACACTGTCGGACCCGCTGAAAAAGGAAAGCTACGACCACCGCTACCGGAGCGAGGCGCTGCAGGAACGGGCCCCGGTATATTATTACGACGATGCCCCGGAAGATACCCGTGCGTACCGCCACCGGTATACGGCCCGGAAAAGCCGGGGTGTCAATGTGTTCGGGATAGGCGCCTTCCTCATTATAGGGATACAGCTGCTGCGGCTGGTAGCCGATATGGCGCCCGTGCAGCATTCCGATGCGTATCCTTCCGCCAGGCCGGCTGCCCCTGCAGAGATCAACCGGCTGATGCAGCAGGCCGCGGGCCCCCACTACGGGGAGCCGGAAAAGGACAGCCTGCCCATTCCCTTTGTTAATCATTAGGAAAATAATTATTTATAGGTTAATTTTACGGTCGTTCTTTAAACCGCAAACCTATGAAGCCCTCCTCTACCGCAAAAAGACGGAAAACGTTTTTGCTGCTGCTGGCAGGTATCTGTTTTTTTGTAGCCGGCCTTGCCGTGCTGGCTTTCGGCGCGGTGCAGCACGTCCATCCCACCCTTACCTTTGCCGGCCTGCTGCGGCTGAATCCGCTAATCAATCTTGTGTACAGCATTGACCTGTAGCAACCGGCGTCCGAAACGCCGCATTTCTTCCCCCTTACGGTCCATATGTCCCATAGCCCGGAAATTGTATATTTTTAGGCCATGAAAAACCTGCTTTTCCTGCTGCTGCTCGCCGGGCCCTGTTTAAAGCTTGCTGCCCAGCCGGCACAAACCCGGCTTACGCCCGCTATTGCAGTACAGCTCTCGAAGCTGCCCTTGCGGTGCATAGGCCAGGAGTTTCCCAACAAGACCTCGCATACGGCCGACAGCGCCTCAGACGCCCGCCTGCTGCCCAGCGAGCTGCATCCTGCCTTTTACGGCTGCTTCGACTGGCATAGTTCCGTGCACGGCCACTGGATGCTGGTACGCCTGCTTAAACTATTTCCGGAACTGGAAAACCGCGAGGAGATCGTGCAAGCGCTCGGCCGCAGCTTCCGGCCGGAAAAGATGGAAGCCGAAGCCGCCTATTTCAGCAAATACACGGTAAGCAAGCATTTTGAGCGTACCTATGGCTGGGCCTGGCTGCTGAAGCTCGACCAGGAGCTTGCTACCTGGAACGATCCGAAGGGCCGCCAATGGCACGACGCGCTGCAGCCGCTTACGCAAAAGATCGTGGAACTGTGGAAAGCCTACCTGCCCAAGCAAACCTATCCCAACCGTACCGGCGTTCATCCCAATACCGCTTTCGCCATGGCCTTTGCGCTGGATTGGGCCAGGGCGGTAAAAGATACCGCCTTCGAACGGCAGGTGATTGCCCGGTCTTTGTATTTCTATAAAGACAACCAGGCTGCGCCGGCTTACCTGGAACCCGACGGCAGCGACTTTTTTTCGCCCAGCCTGGAGATTGCCGACCTCATGCGCCGCATCCTGTCCCCGCAGGATTTTGTAACATGGCTCAACGGCTTTTACGAAGAACGCAGCATCAGGCGCATCTGCGCCTTGCCTGAAGTGAGCGACCGGAGCGATTACCAGATCGTACACCTCGACGGGCTCAGCTTCAGCCGCGCGTGGTGCATGAAAGGGATTGCCGCCCGGCTGCCTCAGGGGCATAAATGGAAAAAACTGTTTACCGATACCGCCGATACCTTCCTGGCTCGTACGCTGCCCACGCTTTTTGCCGGCAACTATGGCGGAGCGCACTGGCTGGCCTCCTTTGCAGTATATGCGTTGGAATAAACCGCCTTATCAAGACACTGCTATACGCTGTATGTATCACCCTCATTTTTATATCCTTACCGGCGGACCGGGCGCGGGCAAAACGAGCGTGCTGAACATCCTGTCGCAGCAGGGGCACAGGGTAGTGCCCGAAGCCGCAAGGGCCATTATCCGCGCACAGGTGCAGAATGGCGGCACAGCGCTGCCCTGGAAAGACCAGCAGCGCTATACGGCGCTGATGCTCCGCCATTCGGAACAGGATTACAGGCAGGCGGCCTGTACGGGGACAAAGACGCCTGTATTTTTCGACAGGGGCATACCGGACACCCTGTGCCATGCACTACTGGCAGGACAGGGCATTCCGGAGGATATGGACCGGCTGGCCCGTACTTATCGTTACAATACGCAGGTTTTTCTTTTTCCCGCCTGGCAAGAAATCTATATTACCGATACCGAGCGAAAGCAAAGCTGGGAAGAGGCGGTGCATACTTCGGAAAAAATGAAAGCAGTATATGAAGCATACGGCTACCGGGTAACGGAGGTGCCCAGGCTATCGCCCGAAGCAAGGGCCGGGTTCATCCTGGCGCAGGTGGCCGGCGCTCCCGGCAAATGACCGATCCGGCATATAAAACGAGGCAGCCTGCACTGCCTCGCTATTACACATCATCCAGGTCGTATAGCTGCGTTATCTGCATTATCAGGTTTTGCTTGCGCATTTTCTGCTCATCGGGAATACCGGATTCTATTTGCTTCTTCAGGATCTCGATAAGCTTCCTGGCCGCCTCAATAGCCTGGCTTTCATAATCATACTTTAATTCCATCGCATACACTCTTTACGTCGTATTAATAACAACAGGGTTTGCAAATGGTTCCGTAAAACTTTTTACATGTGGGTATAAATGTTAACAATATGCACACAACTTTTTGCTATATAAATACCGGCAGGGGAGTGCGGAAAGAAAAAATCGGCATGGATTCCAGGGAAAGTCCTGTTTCGGGCAGGAGTGATGAGCGCAACGGGTTCGATAATTTGGCTAATTTAGCAGTTGCCGGATACTATGGAAGTAAAAAGAATCGTCTGCAATATCCATGCGGCCGATCCGCAGGCGGCGCAACAGTTTTATACTGCGATCCTGGGCCTGGAAGAGCTTATGAACCACGGATGGATCATTACTTGTGGTTCGGACGCAAAGATGAGCGTACAGCTGAGCTTTGCGAGCGAGGGCGGCTCAGGCACCCCCGTGCCCGATCTTTCCATAGAAGTGGATGATGCAGACGAGGCTTACCGGCTGATGCAGCAGGCAGGCTTCCGTATCGAGTACCCGCTTACGGAAGAGCCCTGGGGCGTACGGCGCTTTTATGTACGGGACCCCTTCGGGAAGCTGGTCAATATCCTGTCGCACCTGTAGCCGGCACGGCTGCGGCCCACGCAGTCGTACAAGAAACATACTCAATGAAACAGATGAATTTCCTGCTGATCCTTACTACACTTTTTACCGGAATTATGGCGGGCTTGTTCTTTGCCTGGAACTTTTCGGTGATGAACGGCCTGGGCAAGCTGCAGGACAAAGCGTTCGTAGGCGCTATGCAGTCCCTGAACCGGGAGATCCAAAACCCCGTGTTCTTCCTTTTCCTTTTCGGCACGCTGATATTGCTGCCGGCCTGCGCCTTTGCGGCTTACAGGCATCTCCCGGCCGCTGTGTTCCGGCTGGTTCTTGCGGCGGCCGTGCTTTATGCCGCAGGAGTGATCGGCGTTACCATGGCAGGCAATGTACCGTTGAACAGCAGGCTTGACCGCTTTGTGCTGCAAACGGCTACCGATGCGGAGATCGCTTCGGCAAGAAAGAACTTTGAAGGGCCCTGGAACCGGCTCAATGTTGCCCGGATGCTGGCCAATGTCCTTTCGTTCCTGCTGCTGATCCTGGCTGCCTTAAAAAGATGACGCCGTACAAACCGGCACCAGCTTCAGCCGCCGTAATACAAAAGGCCGGGCTCAGCTGAGCCCGGCCTTTTTTCGTAAGGGTGCCTGCAGGATTTACTGCCTGGTCACTTTCTGGGTTCCGATCTTCTTGCCGTTCAGGGAGGCGTTGAGGACATAGGTACCCGGGGCGAGCGCCTTCAGGCTTCCGGTGCTCACCTGGTGGCTGCCCTTGGTCATAGCGGCCTGGTGCTGCCACACGCGGCGGCCGGTAAGGTCAAACATTTCCAGCTGCAGCATGCCGTCTTCCTCGAGCGATACAGAGGTCTGGATCGACTCCCGGAAAGGGTTGGGGTAGGCGCTGAGCCGTGAAGTTGCGGCCAGGGCCTGCCGTGCATGGATGCCGCATTCGGGATGGGGATCGGTAAACCCGCCGCCTTTGAATACGGGCATGCCCCATTTATGGAAGGCATGATGCAGGTTGTACAGCACAGTTCCGGGGTCGAGGTCGTAAAAGGTGGTATACAGGAAAGGAGGAACCAGCGGGTCGTCGCTTCCTTTGCTGAAGGCAATGCCCTTACGCAACGGATAGAAGGAAGGGGTAAAGGCATTGGGCAGGGCCATATAATCGGGAGCGCTGATGAGCCCGGAGCCGTCTTCCGTCATCTCCAATGCCATATAGCCATTCAGCCAGCTGCCGTTGGTAGCATACCAGCCCACGGTGATCTGGCCGGTGCCGCCGCCTATGCCGCCGTTGCCGTAGTGCAGGGCCGGATCGAATACCTTATGAATGCTGGAAGTAGGTACATTGCCCAAAGCCCCTGAGTTGACGGCAACCGTAAGCGGGGTTGCGGCTGTATGATAATCGATGTACCGAACCAGTATCTTACCGCCGTTGTCGGCATAGGTATAGGCCCAGTTTTCCGCATCATAGTGATCGGGGCAATCCAGCACCGGCCTCAGCGCCATACCGGCACCTACAAAGTTGACATCTTCGATAATGGGAGGAACAGAGCCTGGCGTGCCCAGCAGCACAGACCAGTCAAATACCGATTCCGTCATATTGCCGGTGCTGTTGTTGTAGTACACATAGTGCACATTCAGCGGCCCGCTGCTGTGGCTGAAGGCTACGTCGGGCCCGGACTCGCCGCCGGTACCGGAAAAGGTGGTTACGCCGCTCCAGGTGCCGAGGTCGCCTACCAGGGTCTGTATACCTATTCCCGGATACTGCCAGGCAAGGGCTACACCGTACAGCTTGTGGCAGTCCATGCGGATACGGCCGTAATTGGGCGAGTTGGACAGCATCATGGTTGAACTATACACTACCGGGTTGATGGTAGAGCCGGTTACTTCATAAATATCCATAAAGTGCCCGGTGCCGGCCTTGTAATAAGCTACCAGCAGGTTAAGCCTGTTGGTAGTACTGTTGTGTACGAGGCCTACTTCCATGTCGGCAACGTTATTGTATAATACGGAGCCCTGGTATACTACCGCGGTAGGAGTGTTGGGTACTGTAAACTGGTAGATAAATTCGCTGAATAATGTGGGTGTTCCCCAGCCGGAAATATAGAGATCCAGGTTGCCAAAACCGGTATTTACATTGGGCGCCGATAAGGAATAGCTGGAAGTGTTCACAGGGCGCAGAATGTCCGGATTGCTGTAAACGAACTCATCGGCGGTAGGAGTGGTAAATACCTGTGCAAAGCTTGCATGGGCCGCCAGCAAGGGCAGCATGGCAGCCAGTTTTTTTAAAGATTTCAACATAGTTAAGTGGTTTTTGCAGTGAAAAAAAACTTGGAATTAATTTCACATCGTTTGGTTGGTTCCCTGATCCTGGGTTGTTTTTACTGATGCGGTAACCTGTAGCTGCCCGGAGGCACCTGCCGGGCGTTTGCAAATGCAGGCGAAAGGGGGACCAGGAGCCTTTTTGCCTGTGTGGAGCTGAACAAATTCCTACAGTGAGGGCGCCGCTACGCCTTGGGGTATTCGTGCCGTATGCCTGCCTCCTCCAGGATGGGATTGGGGTTATGGAATCTGGTTTAAAGGGGATTACACCCCTTGCTACGTAAAAATATCATTTAAATCCCATTAAAAATAGCCCTTCGGTATTGCAGGAGATCATTCTTTAAGTAAAGGCGCTGTTTATTTATGAAAGGGCCTGTATCCTTTGCTGGGGGGAACTGAATAATTTATTTGCACGCAGTGTACCGGATGGAGCAAGCACGCAGCTCCGGCAGGGAAGCCTCAGTTTGCTTTATGCGCGCTCCCAGGCCCGGAAAAGCTCCAAAGCAGGTATCTTTGGTGCGGCTGACACAATAAAAAGCTGCATCCATGAAGATCGCTACCTATAATGTGAACGGTGTTAACGGCCGCCTGCCGGTGCTGCTCCGCTGGCTGGAAGAAAGCCGCCCCGATGTGGTATGCCTGCAGGAGCTGAAAGCCCCGCAGGAAAAATTTCCGGAAAAAGAGATAGCCGAAGCCGGCTACCAGGCCATCTGGCACGGGCAGAAAAGCTGGAACGGCGTAGCCATTCTCGCGCGCGGGCATAAGATGACCGAAGCGCAGCGCGGCCTGCCGGGCGATCCCGAAGATACCCACAGCCGGTATATCGAGGCGATTGTAAACGATATCCGCATTTGCTGCCTGTACCTGCCCAACGGCAACCCGTTTCCCGGCCCCAAGTACGACTACAAGCTTTCCTGGATCAGGAGGCTGATGCTCCGTGCCGATGAGTTGCTGACCGCCGGGCAGGACGTGATCCTTACCGGCGACTTTAACATCATACCCACGGAGGCAGATGTGTATAAACCCGAACGCTGGCTCAACGATGCCCTTTTCCAGCCCGAAGTACGCGAGGCCTTTAGCACGCTTACCCGCAAAGGCTGGGTCGACGCCCTGCGTACCCTGCATCCGGGCGAGGCCATCTATACTTTCTGGGATTATTTCCGCAATGCCTTTGGCCGCGATGCAGGGCTGCGCATCGATCATTTCCTGCTTAACCCCGGCATAGCCGGCAGGCTGAAGGAGGCCGGGGTAGACAAAGCGGTGCGGGGCTGGGAAAAGACGAGCGACCATGCGCCGGTATGGATCCGGCTGGACTAAGCATGGTACCAGGCAGGGCAGTAAAGCCTGCGCTTGCACGCCAGCCGCTTTTGCTTACCGGCAGCGGTTTGTGCGGTATGCCGGGGGCGGGGAAAATACTCCCCCAAAAATAAACCCGGCCAGCTGGTAAAGCTGACCGGGTTGCCGCCGCAGGATACATTCCAAGCTATGCACATGAGCCCATTCTCCGTACTGTTTACAATCTGCTATCCCGCGGGCTGCTTTTTTCCTTCCCGGAAAAGAAGCTTATCTGGCAATAACCAGCGGCTGGTTTTTTACGCCTTTGTCGCTGTACAAAGACACGGTATACATACCATTGGGCAGCGTAGCCGCAGGTATGGCAATTTCGTTTACTCCCTGCTGGTAGGTGCGGGCATCGGCAGCATATACCTTACGGCCGGTAAGGTCGGTTACAGCCACACGCAGCGAAGCCGACGCTTCGAGGGTTACGCGCAGCGTAGCCTTACCGTCGCGGCTGGGGTTAGGGTAAAGCGTTACTTCGCTCATGCCCGCTATTGCCGCAACGGATGTGGTGCCGGAAGTGGCCTTCATGGCATTGATGAACTTGTACTTGCCGCTTTCCTTTTTGTATACGGCCAGCATTACAGACAGGTTGCTCTTATTCCAGTGGCTGGGAATGGTCATGCTGAAGGACTTCGAAATTTCGGTATTAACAGCTACCGTGCCATTGGCCAGGCTCTGGCCCCAGGGGCTGTTATCGGGCATCATAGAGCCGCGCATCAGGTGGTGGTGCTCCACTACACCGCTCTGGCCGTTCTGCTCGGCCATTACCTTATCTTCTACCACAAAGGCGGCCAGGTAGAACTCGCCGGAGGCAGCCGACCAGAATTTTGTTTTGGTGCTGACCGAAATGGTATTGCCGCTGATGCTGGCAATGCCCGCAGGGCTGGCCAGCGGCACAGTGCCGGCAAAGGTATTGTACTTGGACTGGACCGTAGAGAGGTAATAACCGCCGTCTTCGTCGTTTACGATAAAGGTTGGATAACCGGTAACGGGGTAGTTGCTCTCGAATGCGCCGTAGCAGTTGGCATTCATGGTAGCGGGACTGCTGGAGCCCATTACGCCTACATAATAGCCTTTGTCGCCGATATCGCCTATAATGCTTTCTGCGAGGCTCCATCCCCAGTCGCCGCAGGGGCCGCACCAGGTTTCGGTAAATTTCAGCACGAGCGAACGTGATTTCTTTTCAGGCACCTGGGCAGAGGCCGACAGGGCAATGCCGGTAGCAATGGTTAATGCAAGTAATTCTCTTTTCATAAAAACGATTTTTAGATATTGTGAAATTAATAATTCCTTAATGTTAATCAAAACCAAATAGTGTTAAAAAGTGTAACCTTAACTTCTTGCGGCTAAATGAAAAACACATAGACCCAGCGCCGATGCAGGGTCAGGGTCAAACTAAAGGAGCTGCTCCCTTCCGGCAGGACGAAGAGCCGGGAGCATGAAGACGCCCCGCCTGCTATTTGCAGGCGGGGCGTCTTTTTTTATGAACCTTTCGGGTTTCCCTATTTTTATCCGGCGTCTTTTCCCGGCAGGCTACCTTTTCCTGCCTGGCTTTGAGCAGGCATTCGTACAGGGGCTCTGCTTTCTCCTGTAGCCCCATCCACTAATAACCCGGAAAAGGGTGCATACGATGCTGCGCAGATAAAACAGGCTGACAGCGGAAACCCTGCCAGCCCTGTGCCTCGGTGCTTGTCGTCGGTCAGCGCATTTCCACCATCTGGATATTATTGCCGCAGGTGTCGTTGAAAACGGCGATCTTCACAGTGCCCATTTCCGTTGGCTGTATGCTGAAATCGACTCCCAGGCTTACCAGCCGCTCGTATTCCTGCTGGACATTGTCTACATAGAACTGGGTGTAGGGAATGCCTGCGTCCAAAAGCGCTTTTTGATAGGCTTTGGCCGGCTCGAAATGGTTGGGCGCGGGTTCCAGCAGGACCTCCGGGCCATCCTGCTCTTCCCTGCTTACCACGGTCAGCCACCGGTCTTCGCCCAAGGGCACATCCGTTTTTTTTACAAAGCCCAGTTTTTCCGTGTAGAATTCCAGCGCTTTTTGCTGGTCCAGGACCGGGATGCTTACAATCTTTACTTTCATCTGTTCAGGTTTTAGATTTATGATGCAAAGTTGCAAAACCTGTACCCGGTCTGCTTTGTGAAAGTTGCTCTTTTTGGAATCCGGTAGGGGTTAGCCCTGTTCTGCTTTTGAACAAGGTGCTGAACGAGCAGGGGCTTTCGAAGCCAATGGCAAAGCAGGTTTCGGATATGCTCATTCCCTTTCTCAGGTACTCTTTGGACTTTACGATCCGTTTGTCCGTGAGGTACTGCCCCGGCGTTTGCCCGTAATATTTTTTGAACAGGCGCAGCAGGTGATATTTCGAAACAAAGCGGGCATGCGACAGCAAGTCCAGGCTCAGCGCAGTGTCGTAATGCCTGTCGATATAGCTGCGGGTTCCGATTACGGTGGCAAGCTGCTCCTGGTTCGAATAGGCGATCCGCCTGATCCTGTTTATCTCGCTTTCGTAAAATGTCATTATCCGGTGTTTAGGTAAATGAACAGGTCTGCCTCGGCATTCATGCGCCTTACCGGCGGGCCGGGTCCTCCGGCGCCTGCGCATTTTTTTTCCTGAAGCAGCAGAACAGGAAGTTCTGTACCGTATGGAAGGGCGTTACATGGTCTTCGGTCATGCAGCGTATCTTCGTGAAGTCAGCAGCCAGCGCTTCTTCCAGCTGCGGCTCGCTGTACCGTTTTATTTCCAGCCCGCTGCATCTGGCCGGCCCGTTCTCCGAAAAGGTGCCTAATATCATATATCCTTTAACGGCAGCGCCTGCGGTGCGTATGTATTTTTGTATCTGGCCGGCGGTTGTAAGAAAATGGAATGCCGCCCTGTCGTGCCATACATCGTATGACCCGTCGGGGGCGAACTCGGTAATATCGGAAACGATCCAGGTCACGCGCGCTGCCTTGTCGCCCAACCTTGCTTTGGCGCACTCCAGCGCCGCAGCCGATATATCTAATACCGTTATGTGCTCATATCCCTCCTCTAACAAAAAATCTACCAGCTTGCTGTCGCCGCCGCCTATATCAATGATGCGCGCGCTCCGGGGCATACGGAGGCTTTGTATCAATTCGAGCGATGTCCGGGGTACATCTTGCGTCCAGCTTACCTCGCCGGGCTGCCTGGTGGTATAAACGGTTTCCCAGTGCTCCTTCCTGTTGTCTGACATGGTGCAAAAATACAGATTAACTGGTCGCCGGCTTCGCCGCTATGGCAGCGACGGGCAATATATTTCGCGGTAGCACCGCAGGCGGGGCAGCGGCGCTAATTGCCTGCAAAAATATATCCTGCGGTACTGGAAAGATAGGCGGTATAGTTTTGGTACCAGCTGTTCAGGTCGTCCATTAGCTGGATCAGGCGGTCTGCATCGCAGGCGCTGGGCGGCGGGTCCACCCATACAATATCGAATTTGTTATCTGCCCCGTCATGTAATTTCCGGGCAAGAAACCTGGGCATTGCCGTATGCAAGACGTATTCATCCGTTCCGGAAAGCTCGTTCTGGCAATACAAAAAGCGTGGATAGCGGTGCATCTGGTTCGAAAATTTATTACCATCGTAACAAAATTTAATGTGTAAAGTTGACTGTTGCGCATTTATATTTATGGCAGGCAGGTGCATGGCCACCTGGCATTGTATTATACCCGCGCCGCTATAACCCTGTTTCGACTGTAATAAACGCTTTTGCCCCGCTCATGCCGGCAACCGTAAGCCACAGATCATTTTCCATGACCGACATTACTGAAACTAAGAATATTGCAGCATATACGCCCTGTTAATAAAGGCCGTTACCTCGCCGATCGTATCGTCTGTGGCGGGAAACAGGTAAGCGAACCCATTGCCCGGCTTTTTGCGCTTCATTATTTTGGCTTTGAGGCCGGCAATGACTGCTGCTTTTCTTTTTGAAGTTCGGGCGCCGTAAGCCTGCAGGCCGTTCCGGATGGGAGCAGTTGCCATTTTTTAAGGTTGGTCATTAAAGTAGTTCATAATGATTTTGCTGATCGTATCGGCTTTATTAAAAACCATTAAATGCCCGCCGCCGATAATGCTGTAATCGGGGTGCACAAACCTGTAGGATATAACCCTGTCGGCTGTTCCGTGTATCTGGATGGTTCTTTCCGGCGGTTCCCTGTTATCCCAGCCGGCAATGCTCTTCAGGCCCCAGCGGAATAAAGAAATATCCGTACCGCGCAGCAGGTTCATCAACGCCTTTTTGTCCTTTTCGGACCGGGCGCCAAAATAGCTGTACGTAAGAAAATTGGTATGCCTCAGCAGCGCACCGGGAATGATCCGGTACAGGCCCAGCCTCATGAAGAAGCAATGCACCTGGTTCAGATCGCTTCTGGTCCTTGCCGAGGAGATCAATACCATTTTCTCCACTTCTATTTGCTTGGCGACCTCCACCGCAATTACGCCACCGAAAGAGAGCCCGATGATGTATGGATTCCTGACCGTGATCTGGCTCTTTATCCTGCCCGCATAATGGGATAAGGATTCGTCGGGCAGCGGCGGTATCCAGGAGATGTACACCTTTTGGTAACCAGGAAGGTCCAGGTTCGTGAAGGGGCTTGCGTCTGCGCCAAGGCCGCTAAAAAGATAAACGGTCTTTTGCTTCTCCCCGGTAGTATCTTCCGGAGCCTGGCAAAATGCAAAGAGGCTGCCCAACAGCAATATAAAAGAAAAAAGCCCTGCTTTCATGCTTTACGCTGCAGATTTTGTTTGTTCCGGCATCATTGCCGGCACGCAGCAGACCGCCGGTTAAACGTTTGGCCCCGGCCTGTCTTTCACGTGCCCTAATGATCGTGATCGATAAGATTGTTTACTTAATATCAACATCGTCTTTCACTTATGGTTCAGGCCGCGGCCATCTTATCCGGGGCATACCGGTAAATGGGGTATAAAAGTCCCTGTTTGCATACGATGACCGCCCTGCAAAACCGCATACCTTAAAATGGGCAGGCAGGCCGAAGCGGGCCCGCCTTTGAAGGCGCCCCTGTAATATTTCCATAACTTTGTTACCAGGCCTGCATCAGGCTGTATACCGAATGTTAAATATTGCCGCCAGCCGTAAGAGGAAACCGGCATACCTGAATCGGAAAAAAGAAAAGATATGTCCATAACAAAAGAATCGGAATTACTGGGAATGCGTAAAGCAGGAGAAGCGGTTGCATACACGCTGAAGGAAATGATCAGCTATGCCAAGCCGGGCATGAGCACCAAGGAGCTCGATGCGTTCGGCGCCGGGATACTTTCCGGCTTCGGGGCAAAGTCGGCGCCCTACCTGACCTACGGCTTTCCCGGTTGGACATGCATCAGCGTGGGCGGTGAATTTTGCCACGGGATCCCCAGCAGCAGCCGCATTTTACAGGAGGGGGACCTGGTAAATATCGATGTTTCTGCCGAGCTTGACGGGTTCTGGGCCGATAACGGAGGCTCTTTTGTTCTTGGCAAAGATGTGCATCAGCATCAAAAACTGGTAGAGGCTTCCAGGAGGATCCTGCATAAGGCAATAGACAATATAAAGAGTGGTGTAAAAATTGCAGACATCGGGCATCTTATGGAAACCGAAGCCAGGAAGCACGGGTACAGGGTCATTAAGAACCTCGGGGGACACGGGATCGGCCGGAGCCTTCATGAAGATCCTGACGAATTGCTGAACTACAGGAACCGCTTTGACCAGCGGAGGTTCAGGAAGAATTCGGTAGTAGCCATAGAAACGTTTATCTCCACATCGTCTGCCTATGCCGTGGAGCTTGAAGACGGATGGACGATGGTCGGCGATAAGGGAGGGTATATGGCGCAGCATGAGCACACCATTGTGGTGACCGATGGAAAGCCGATCATTCTCACGGAGCGGAACGGGATATGGGATTAAAAACCGGCAGTTTCTTCAAAACTTAAGCTGCTATGGCGCATAATGGCAAAACAAACGGCGCTTTCCTCATTGGATGCGACAAAAGGATGGCCGGCTAACCGGGAGCGCTCTACAAAGGCTGGTTTAAGTTAGTGCCGGAAAAGAAATTGCAGGCAATGCGCGTTACAGGATGGGGCGGCCCTCCGGTCCCTGCTTCTCCGGTAAAAACCGGTCCTGCTGCAGCTCAAAATTTGTAGATCTCCTTCATGCTTTTAATAATATGCTCCTTCCGGCGGCGGCTTACTGCTATTTCTTCATTGTTGGACAGGATGAGGGTGCCGCCCTCGCCTTTTACATACTGCCTGATGTGAAGCAGGTTGACAAGGTACGAGTTGTGAGCCCTTACGAAACCCGAGTCGGCAAGCAGCTTCTCATAATCGGAAAGCCCTTTTGAGGAGCATATCTGCGGCTGGTGCTCAAAATGGATATTGGTGTAAACACCCGCTGCTTCACAATAAAGAATGTGCTGGATATCCACTACATCGAACCCCTTTAACGAAGGGATGCATAACTTCATTTCCCTTTGCGAGTGCAGCCTGCTCAGGTTGTACAGGAGCGTGGATACATTGCTGGACGCGCTGCCGGCAATGCGCTTTACCGCTCTTTTTACGGCATTTACCAGCAAGTCTTCATCAATAGGCTTTAACAGGTAGTCCGTGGCGCTGTATTGGAAAGCCCGCAAGGCATACTGGTTATGCGCGGTAACAAAAATAATCTCGAAATTAACGGGCTCGAGCTCGGCCAGCAGATCGAAGCCGGTCTTTCCACGTAAGGAAATGTCGAGAAAGACCAGCTGGGGGCGGAGCAGTTTCGTTTTTTCTTTTGCGTCGGCCACTTCCGTACATGCTGCCACAATCTCGAGTTCGGGGCAATATGCCTCCAGCATACTGCTTAAAGCATTCAGTCCCCTGGGCTCATCATCTATTAATATTGTACGTATCACGTTGATCCTGTTTAGTTGATTAATTGAAATACGGCAAGCGTCCCGTTACGGTGCTCGCCTGTAAGATCCGATTTGTCGGATATGCTTAGGGAGCATTTCATGTTATATTTTTCGTTCAGCACGGCCAGCCTTTCCTGAATGTTGAGGATGCCTAATGACCGGTGGTGGGTGCGGATCGTATGCTTTTTCTGCATTGCTTGTTTAATGCCTATGCCGTTGTCCTCAATTTCGCAGATAAGCCGCTGGCTGTTCCCCGAAAAGCGGATAAAAAGCAACCGGTCGCCTTCTTTACCATGCAGACCATGCCAGATGGCGTTTTCTACCAGGGGCTGCACCAGCATAGGCGCTATTTTCGCTTCGTTTGCGTCCAGTTTTTCGTCTATGCTGATGGCATAGGAGAATCCGTCAAACCTTAATTTTTCCATTTCGAGGTATTGCTGGAGATGGTCTACGCATTGCTCCACGCTGATGAAAGTCTGGCGCGAATGCTCCAGGCTGGTGCGGATGAGCTGTGCAAATTTGCTCAGGTACCGGCTGGCGCTTGTCTTATCATCGTTCCATATCATTTCTTTAATGCTGTTGAGCGAGTTAAAGATGAAATGCGGGTTCATCTGCGCATGAAGGCCCTTCATCTCCAGCTCGGCCAGTTGCTGCTTCAGCGCGGCATCTTTCCGGATTGCCCGGGCTCTTTTACTTACCAAAAAGGATACCAGCACGGCAAGCAGTATGGCTACTGCTGCCCTGCTGATCCAGGTTTGCCACCACGGAGGCCGAACGGTAACCGGCATAGACGTGATGCCATCGGCCCATTTGCCGTCGCTGTTGGCAGCGCGGAGCTCAAAAGTATATTTACCCGGGGGCAGGCTGGAAAAGGTAGCGCTGTTGGCCTGCGAGGGGGTGGTCCAGTTATCATTAAGCCCTTTCATCCGCCAGGTAAAAAGGTTGTTTGCCTCGTTGGAGAAATTGGTCGCCGCAAAACTAATGGTCAGGAAATTCTCATTATGTTTCAGCGCCAGCCCTGAGCCCGATTTAAGGGTATAGGCCGCTTCATTTACTTTTATGCCAGTAATAAGGGGGGCGGGGCTGAACATATTCTCCTTTAATAGGGAGGGATTAAACTCTGTAATACCGTCAACGCCGCCAAATAGCAGCGTGCCGTCGCCGCCGGTAATGGCACAGGCGGTGTTATATTCAAGAAAGCTAAGACCGTTGCCGAGGTTGTAGTTTTTTTCTACGCCGAACGTTCTTGCGTTTATCCGGTAAAGCCCTGTATTGGCGCTTACCCAAAATGCCCCGTGCCTGTCCTTTTGAATTGCATAGCATACTTTGGAGGAGCTCCTGCTGCCGGGAATGATGTGACTGACCACTTTCCCGGCTTTCGTATCGTAAACTGCCACGCCATTATCGGTGGCTATCCAGAAAAACGAGCCGTCGTGCAGCAGGTGCCTTGTGTTGACGGAGATGCGGCGTACCGGCTCTACTATTTCCACCGAGTGCGCTTTTACGTCATATTTCAAAAGCCCTGCGCCTGTAGTGCATATCCACAATACGTCTGCGCTGTCTTCGTAAATATACCTGCCGGTAAACAGGTTGCGCTGCAGCATTTGCCCCGGGCAGGGAAACCACCTGTGGCTCTTTAATGAAAAAAATACGGCGCCCCCCTCGCCCGTTAAGAAAAGGCTGTCTGCATTTCTGAGCTTGACGATAGCATAAAATTTTTCAGCAGGCAGGTTTTTATCGCCTTTGTGGTAAATAATCTTCCTGGTCCGGGGGTTTAGTTCCATCAGCCCGGCCCAGCTTGCGATCCATAAATTCTTCCGGTCGTCTTCGGTAATATCGTAAATGGTATTTGCCGAAGTGCCAAATGCCGAAGTGCCCGGAAACTGGGTAAAGGAGCCCGATTGCCTGTCCCATTCCACGATGCCCTTATTCTGGGTACCTACATAGTAAATTCCGCTGCTGCTTCTGAAAATATCAAATACCATATTATCCGGCAGCGAACGGTGGTTTGCAGCCTCATTCCGGATGGTGTGAATCTGGTATTTGAGCGGGTCGTATTTCGCCAGACCGGCGCCGCTAAGGCCGCACCACATAATGCCTTCGCGGCCTTTAAAAATCGACAATACGAAGTTCTTCCCCGGCGACCGGCTGTCATACGGATTGTGCACAGCCTTAATAAGCTGCCCGCTGGCCGGCGTATAGCGCATGATGCCGAAGCCGCGCGACCCTATCCAAAGGTTGCCGGATGCATCCGTGGCAAAGCATCCGATGCCCCCGGCGCCTGTTTCAAAATGCCTGATATCGGAAGCCGCCTTTATGGGCGCTTCGGCATAGTAGCAGCCGCCTGTTAAAGTACCGATCCACAGCGCCCCGTTGAAAGAGTACAGCTCCTTTATCTCGGGAAAATGATATGAGGGAAGCAGTGCTTCCGGCCGAAAGCCACCGGCAGTTTTGCGGAGCACGAAGAGGTCATGCAATGTGGCGGCAATAATTCTTCCCTGGTGGAGCACCACGCTGCTTACCTGGTGCCTGTAAGAAGCCTGGTCAAAATAGGTACGGAGGGTTTTTGCCCGGATGTCCAGGCAGATAAGTCCCTTGTTATAGGTTGCGATCCAATATTCGCCGGGGGCAAACGAAGCTATTTTTTTTATCGCTGTTGTTTTTAAGGAAGCCGCAAAGGGAAATATCTCGTCAATTGCGGCCAGCGAATCCCCGCCGGGCACATAAAGGCATACGCCGCCCATGGTGCCTACCCAGAGTAATTTTTCGCTTTCACTGAAGTATAAGGAAGAAATATAGTTGGAGGGGAGCTTCTTCCCTTCCGGAGCTTGCGGCAGGTACACCTTGAACTCCCTTCCATCATACCGGTTCAGCCCGTCCTGCGTGCCGAACCACATATAACCGCTGGCATCCTGTGCAATGCTGAAGCAGCTGTTTTGCGAAAGCCCCTGTTGGGATGAGTAGTTTTCAAGCAAAAGAGGCTGGCCGCAAAGTGTTACGGCCTCCATCCATAATATCAGTAACAGCACAGGACGTGTCATCGCTATAAAGTTAGCTGGTTAAAACCCTCGTAAAAATAGTTGGAGCCTTTATGCGATCTGCCCTGCCGTCTGCAAACGGACCGCCGCCATTATTTAAACACTGCCTGCCACTCAGAAAATCCCGATGTCGTATTTATTTTTTGGTAATTTGATAATATGAAATTAATGCAATCAAAACAATCAGACAAATCACATTTCGCCCCATAAACCGCCATCTGTGAAACCGGGCCCGCCGGAAACAAAACTTCGGTTGCATAGCACCGCCGGTGCGGGTAATATTGTACATGATAAAATGAGATGCAAATGATGCCCCTGTATCCCTTATGGTTAGGCCTCATGCTGCCTGCAGCCCGGATGCAAGGCATTCCGGCCGATCCGCCTGCATGCCCTATTGTTAAAGTGAGCTATTCAACCGGTGACGAATACTTGCTTCGCTACGATGCCGCGGGGAGGCTGCTGGAAGTAGCCCAACCGCAAGGGAACTTTATCAGCCTGTTTTCCTACCAGGGCGATACCGTAGTTTCCGAAAGCAGCGTTAACGGGCTTCCGGACGGGAAGGTAACTTATGTGGTAAACCCTTACGGGCTGGTAACCTGGGCTAAAGAAGAGAAGGCGGATGGCGGCAGCTGGCATATCCGCTCTTATGAATACAACGGCACACAGCTCCGGAAAGTCACCCATACAGATTATCCCGGTGCAGCCAATACTTACTATGAGGTCTATACCTGGCACAACGGAAACCCGGTAAAGATCGAGTTTTATGATGCGCATCAAAAGCCGGACGGAGCAACCAGCCTGCAGTATTATACGGATAAACCGTGGCGGCCCGGCGATTACTGGAACGAAGCAACCTTACTGACGGGCATGGAATCCATCCGCCCCAAAAACCTTGTAAAGAGCGTAGGAGGAGCGGAAAGCACGCATATAAGCTATGTCTTTGACGTCCGGGGAAAGATTACAGGCATGAAAGAAACCGAAGAGCGCGACATGAGAACCTGCAGCTATAAATACCGTTGCGATGAACCTTAAAATAGCCTTGTTGCTCTTTATCAGCAGGCTGGTGATACCAGGCATCGTATGCGGACAAAAGGCGCCGCCGCTTCCTGAAGGGACCTGTTTGCGGAACGGCAAAGTAATGATCAGCGAAAAATACCATGCTACAGATTACAACGGCAAGCGCATCGTGCTTATTGTAAAAGACGATTCGCTGTTTGGAGCCTTTAAAGCGGTATGCAATTCACCCGTTCACCGGCATATAATGATGCTATATCGCAATGGTAAAGGACAGCGCTATATCAACATGGTGCCGCATGGATGCGGGACCTGCTTTATAGCCGCCCTGGCTTTGAGCAGTCCCCGGTCTATAAGAGGTCCCTGCCGTTTCAAGCTTATTGGACCCATACTGGAAAAGCCGGATGGGCAATGGAAAAGAGTTACGGCCGGCAGACCGTAGCCGGGGCGATAAAAAAACCGATTAAAAAACTAAAAACAAGAACCCATGAAACCAGATCTACAACCCGGAGAAACCATCATCGACACCTGGGCTATCTATTACATACCGCCCGGGGGCAGGTCTGTTGCCGGCAAGCTCACTGTTACCAACCAGCGGCTCCTGTTCCTGCCGCAGCACGATGACAGCTCACTGTCTTTATCCGTTTACAACCGCAAAGGGCTGCTGGCATTCAATAAGCCCGACATACGGCAGGTTGCCACACAAAAGAGCTTTCTTTCAAAAAAAGTGCTGGTAACCATGCCCGACAATTCCGTGCATACATTCAACTACGGGGTCATGAATATCGACAAGCTGGTAGCGGCTATCCAGAACAGCTAACCGGTATGTTTCTTTTTACTGAAAAAATGTTTTGTATGAGAACTATTGCTTTGTTTCTTGTTTTCAGCCTTGCCGCTTCAGTAAGCGGCCATGCCCAGCTAATCAAAAAGGTAAAGCAAAAAGCGGAATCGGCCGTTAATAAGGCAGCATCTCCCGCATCGCAAAGCACCACACCGGATGGTTCTGCGGAAACCGGCACATCATCATTACCCTTAAACAATACTGTAATGGAGCACCCCTTTATTGTATTATCGGATGCGAAGTTCTACTTTTCCGATAAGCCCTTTACGCACAGCAGCGCAGGCGCAAAAGCAGATTTCACCTCCGGAGAGTTTATTTACGGGCGGCTGGAGCTCGGCGGCAAAACCGTTTCGGAAGCCTTTAAACTGGACGCACAGCCGGCCAAAGGTTTTCATTACCTGAACTACGGTATTGTGATAACGCCAAAGGGCCAGAGCGAAAGCGAGGCCCGGTCTGACCAGACCGTAGAATATACCATTTACAACCGCAGCAGGCCAATTCTGATCAGGGAAGAAGAAATGAAGAATACCTGGCTCAATTTCGATGTGCTTCCGGAGCCGGATAAGATCTCCACGCTGCAGGCGGCCGCGCCGGGCCCGGAGCATATCGGCGAATTCAAGTTTGACGCCGGATTGGGCTTTTATACGAACGACAGGATGGCGGAATTCTTTCCTTCCAACGGCGACTACACAGTGCAATTGCTGTTGTGGAATCATTCCTTTGACGACTGGGGGAGGGTTCAGGAATACGAAAAGAACATTGTAAGCATGGGCACATTTACCTACCGGTTTAGCACAAAAGATGCTCCTGCGCTTATAGCCAACGCACAAAAAAGGTTGGAAGGCGTACAGCTGGCGCAGGCAATGAAGACCAGATATACCAGGCTGCCCGACTGGTGGAACGGTAAACCGTTTACCCCGGCCGACGGCCTGCTGAAACCGGCAACGCTCACGCCTATGATAAAAAACTACTGCAGCAGGTACGGACTGACCTATATCAGCCACAAAGTATATCCCTACAGCGGCTCCGCCGGATGGACCATTTATACGGACAGCCAGACCGGCCTGCCGGTATCGCGCAGGCTGAACGCCGAGGCCTGGACACTGTACAAAGATGAAAATGGCCGCTGCCGCTTCGCCGTAGCGCTGATTGACGAGGCTTACGCCGGTGGCGGCACGTACGGATCGCCTTACATATCCGGGCTGAGCGGCGAGTATATTGACTGCAGCGCCATAAAATAAAATCACTAACAATTAAAAACTACCAGATGAAGAACTCCTTATTACTGCCGGTGGCCCTGCTTGTACTGCTGGCTTCCTGCAACAGCAGCTCCGGCGATATCCAGCGCGTCATAGATAAGTACTGCGAGCTGAATACGAAAGAGCATAACGCTCCGGCCGGAGCTGAGAGAGAAGCGGCAGCAGCGGAAAAAAAGGCTTATGAAAGTGAAGTGGACGATAAATATTTCAGGGACCACGAAACCTATCAACTCATTATAGAAGGAATGAAAAAATGCGACGAAGCCTATGCCGGGAATGCGCAGGCTGCCGCCGTACCGGAAAGCAGCTCCGGTGCAGACATGCCATCTGCTTACGGTGACGCCGTGTCTGTGGCAAACAACTATTGTGCCCTCGTGGACAAGTCGATCGCCGCTGCGCAAAGCGGGGGAGATGCAGCGTTAAAAGACATAGTAACCGTCAAAGTGATCTTTGAAAAGAACATGGACGAAAGCTTTAAGTCCAATCCGGAAAGAAGGGATTCGATCCTTAACCTGATAAAGCCCTGCATGGAAAAAGAAGTACACTTTCGCCAAAACAATCCATGAGCCTGAAAAGCAATACACTGACCTTATTGCGATGCACCGGCATTAAGCTGCTGCTGCTGCTGGCGGCGGCGGTCCTTGATATTATATTGTCTGCCTTGATGCTCCGGTTTGCTTCCTATGCCTTAACTATTGCCTGCTTTGCCGTAGCGGGCGTATTTTCAGGCGTATGCTGCCTCAGTTCGGCCCTGGAGCGTATGGAAAAGGAGCAAAGGGAGAAGGCAGCCCGGCATCTGCTGGCAGGAACAGCAGCTGTGGGCATATTGCTGTTTATCGCAATAGCTCCCCTGAGCGGGAGGGAGTACAGCTGGCCCCTCAGGCTCTTTGCCGTTACGGAAGTAGGCACCGTTTTTTTCCTGTGGAAAAATAAGTTTTATGAGGACCTGGAAACCCCCGGCAGAACCAAAAACAAAAAATGAACAAATAAATTCATTCAAAAGATATTGACAGCCGGGTGAAGAGATAATGAAACGCCGGGCTGCCGTTGTAACGCCTTTGGGGACAATCCTTATTGCTAAAACAACCCACAATGCGGAAGCTTATTTTTTCTGTTGTTGCCCGGCTGCTGGCATCACCCTATATTTCGGGCACATTGCTGTTGTTTGTGATAGCAGGGAGCTATCTCTTCATCCGGAAACTGGCAGACAGAAGAACGGAAAAAGTAAAAGATACCGAAGTTGTCCGGGAAGGAGAGGAGTATCTGGGCACCTGGGGTCATAAATCGGCTGCCGCATTGATGATTTTCCGCCTGCATCGTAACGGCTCGTTCACGTTTAAGCTGAAGGAGGCTTCCGCAAAGGATACGGCCATCAGCACCGGGCATTACCAATGGCTGCCACTCACCGGTACGCGCAGCAGCAGCTACTATCCGCGCATTATTGCCCGCGATGCCGGCGGCGATACTATCTTCAACTATTACGTTGCCTACATTACGCCTTACGGTTCCAAGGTTAATAAAACCGATCGCATGGTATTGATGGCAAACGGGAGGAATGACACTACGGGCTATACATTTTTCAGGTTGAAATAAATAAGAACATGCAGCAGCTTAATCGGCTCTTTTGTTTTCTTGCATTGTCCGGCATGGTAGCCTGCGGCAATCCCACTTCCAGAAAAGGAGTAAGCCCCGATGAGCTGGATGAGGTGCAGGCGCAGTACCAGCATGAATTGGAAGCAGCCACCGCCAAACGGGACATGCTCACCGCGGCCGAAATAATGGCCTTATCTGACTGTAAAGACCTCGACTGCGTACAGCAGTATATGAAGAATCTCTCGCCCGATTTTGTGTACGCAAAAAAAGGCGAATGGGCAGCGCAGCGCCACATATCCATAAAGGATACCTCCGGCAGCGAACTGACCCTTCCCGCTTCTACCTTTTATGTAGACGTAAATCCCCAGGCCTCTTGGCGTGCCGCCCATACTGTTCATACAAGGGAGCAGGGCGACAGCTTGCTGAACGAATTTAAAAATTTAGGCTTCCGGCTGGCCGGCGAAGGTTATTACCTGGGAATAAAAAGCAAGCAGCAGCGATACATTTCTGAGCAGTACCGGGGCAAGAACCTTTATATAACGGCCACCTTCAGCCCCTGGGGCTTTAAGGGCCTGTATCAGAACAAAGTTACCTGGCCCTGCTATGTATTTGAAGTGTACGGAAATTGACCGTTATCGGCGCAACGATATATAAGATATCAAAGAATAAAACAGGAAAGGTTCGCTTTCGCGAACCTTAGTTGGGCTGATGCTCTGTGCCCCAGGCGGGACTTGAACCCGCACTCGCATTGCTGCGAACAGGATTTTAAGTCCTGCGTGTCTACCAATTTCACCACCAGGGCAGTAGCTGCAAAAATACAGCAATGATAAAAAAAAATTCCAAACTCTGGGGAGCCTGGAATTTATTTTGAGCAGAAGACGAGATTCGAACCCGCGACCCCAACCTTGGCAAGGTTGTGCTCTACCAGCTGAGCTACTTCTGCATTCGGTTTAAAAGAACTGTGTTCCGCTTTGGGATTGCAAAGGTAATATCTTTTTTTTCCCTTCCAAAAAATCAATTGCTTTTTTTCAAAGAATTTTTTTCGGCATATAAGTCCCTGCAGTCAGCCTGCAGGCCCCTTAACCCACCCTGCCGCCGCCTGCGTAGTACCGGGTCCAGTAGGCGTCGTTCAGGTCGCTGATCACCACGCCCTGGCTTACCGATGCATGCACAAATTTGCCGTCGTACAGATATACCCCCACATGCGAGATCCTTTTGCTGCGGATCTTGAAAAATACCAGGTCGCCTTCCTTCAGCTCGTCCCTGCGGATATAGAGGGCATTTGAGAACTGCTCTACCGAGGTGCGCAGCAGGTCCATATTATATACCTCCTCGTACAGCAGGCGGGTAAAAGCCGAACAGTCTATCCCGTTTTTGCCGGTACCGCCAAAGCGGTAAGGAGTGCCATACCATTCTTCAATAAATGTATACAGCGACTTGTTCCTTTTTTTGCCCTCGTTGATCTTGTTGAGGGCCAGGGTACGCTGCTCGGTCGTTTCCAGCTCGGCAGGAATGCTGCCCGGCTTCAGGCTGGAATACACCTGTTTTTTTTGAGTAAGTTTAACATTGTTGCTGCCGCCGCTAAGGGTTACGCCGTCGATAAACTCCGGGGTTCTGGAAGTAGCCGCCGTCTTGCCCATAGGTTTGGGCGCAGCACATGAAACCATGAATATCAATGCGATGCATGTCGATAAGATAGTAGTGGTCTGCTTCATTTCGGCATGTATTTGCGCAAAGATAGAAAAATATTCATGGGAGCAAAATCCATAAAGATGTCGCGCCGCGCCACATTGAATAAAATAAAATTCATAACTATTTCATGGTTAACAAAGTTAAAAGTAAGTATGAATAACAGCTTCTGGCCTGCAGGTCTCTTTCGCTGCCCAGGCTATGGCTTTGGCCGGAAACGCTATCTTTGAGCCGGAAAAAAACAAGCCGTCTTCCCATTGACCTCCCTGCTGTTATACACACCTGCCCATACGCCCAGGCTGCGCTACGTATGCCGGTGGATATTTGACGAACGGCTGGGCATACCCTGCATCCTCACCGCCGATGCAGCTTACTGGAAGGCTTACCACGGGCCCAGGCTCTGGTATGCCACCGAGCCCGCACCGCCCGGCGACCTCCGCATCCTGCCCCAGGGCCTGCTGCAGGAGCAGGACATACGGCCGCAGCAGCTGCGGATCAACCGCTGGAAGCACAGCACCATATTATACTACAACCAGCCCGGCGCGGCGCTGCCCTTCGATATACTGGCCGCCGTTTTTTACCTCATCAGCCGGTACGAGGAGTACCTGCCCCATGAGCCCGACCGCCACGGCCGCTACCCCGCCGCAGCCTCGGCAGCTGCCCGTTACGCCTTCCTGCAGGAGCCGGTGGTAGACCAGTGGCTGCAGCAGCTGCGCCTTATGCTGGTCCGCAGGTTCAGCCTGGAGCTGCCGGAACAGCCGTTCCGCTTTGAGCCTACCTACGATGTAGATATAGCCTGGAAATACCGGCACAAAGGCCCCCGGCGCTACTGGGGTGGACTGGCCAGGGACCTGCTGCAGCTCCGGTGGGCCGGCATACCTGCGCGCATTGCCGCCGGCATGGGCATACGCCCCGACCCTTACTACAGCTTCGACTGGCTCGACGCGCTGCATGTCCGCTACGGCCTGCAGCCCCTGTACTTCTTCCTGGTAAGCTCGGGCAGCCGGTACGACCGTAACCTGCCCCCCGGTTCCGGGTCCATGCAGCGCCTTATGCACCGCACAGCCCAGCGGTACCCTACGGGCCTGCACCCCTCCTACCGGTCGCACCAGGATGAGGCCATACTGGCCGAGGAGCGGCGCATCCTCACTGCCCATACCGGCCAGGAAGTAACCCGCAGCCGGCAGCATTATATCAAGCTTACCCTGCCCCATACCTACCAGCGCCTGATAGCGGCCGGCATTACCCACGATTATTCCATGGGCTATGCTTCAGACAACGGCTTCCGGGCCGGCACCTCCCGGTCTTTTCCCTGGTACAACCTCCCGGCCGAGGAGGCCACCGGCCTCCGTATTCACCCCTTCGTGTACATGGATGCCACCAGCCGGTTTTACCACCGGCACAAGCCTGCCGAGGCCTGGCTGGAGTGGGAGCGCCTCTGGCATGCCGTAAAGAGGACAAGCGGCACCTTTACCGGCATCTGGCACAACCACCTGCTGGGCGCCGGCCGCCAGAGCCGCGGATGGCGCGCGCTGTACCAGAAGATGCTGGCCTACGCGGCGCAGCAGCAGAGTAAGAAAGAAGGCTAAGTGCCTGCCTCCACCGCAGCAGCGTAGCCTCTGCCTCTACCAGTATCAGCCATTGTAGATATGCTTTGCTTCCCGATACCCGGCCTCCTGGTGCAGGCCCGGCAAGCTCGCACAGCAGCGGGAGCAGCTGCGTGGGAAGAGCGGAAAGTGATGGCGCGCAATGCGGCGGGACTGTGCCGCAGCTTGTCCGGTCGCCCGATGGTACGGCGATCCATAACATGCATATCCTTTGTGTTGAAGCCGCGCGGTTATGTGGTGGTAGCAAAAGTGGCACAAAGTCCGGCAAAGATTCCGGTCTTTATTTACCGTTTGGAGCCTCATGTCTTACTTTTACATGCGGGTTCCGGAACGGGAGCGTTAATGCCCCTTCCCCGCTTCCCTGCGCGTACCAATATTTGCATCATTTTTAAAACTGCTTTTATTGTGAAGACCAGCACAAAAAAGAAGTACCATCATTTTTTAAAGTTCAGAAGAGATTTCCGGCGGTACAGCATCCGAAAAGTAAGAAGCTACGAGATCGTTCTTCACTGGCTGAAAAGCAGGCTCAACCGTAACCAGTTCCTGATACTGTCCGGCATCCTCGTTGGCTGCACTGCAGGGCTGGCGGGCGTGCTGCTCAAGTCGCTGGTGCACTACATCCACTATTTAATCACGCACAAGGTCCATTTCGAATACCAGATCCTTTTCTATATCGTCTTTCCCTTCCTGGGCATCGTGCTTACGACCGCCATCGTGCTCTCTCTTTTCAGGGGGCAGGACAGGAAGGGCATAGGCGCCATCCTGTACGAGATTGCACAAAACTCCAGTATTGTTTCCTCCGTAAAGATGTACTCCCAGATCATCCAGAGCGCGGTTACGGTGGGACTGGGCGGCTCGGCAGGCTTGGAAAGCCCCATCGCCGTTACGGGCGCTGCCATTGGCTCCAACTTCGCGCAGACCTACCGCCTCGATTACAGGGAACGTACCTTATTGCTGGCGGCCGGCGCTACGGCCGGCATTGCCTCGGCATTCAATGCTCCCATCGCAGGCATTATGTTTGCCTTCGAGATATTGCTTACGGGGGTGGTATTTTCCGATTTTATCCCGCTGGTAGTTGCCGCGGTGTGCGGCAGCCTGGTGTCCAGAATCGTGCTGCAGGAAGAAGTGCTTTTCCGGTTCCATGCCAGGGAAGTCTTCAATTACCATAATATTCCGTATTACCTTGTATTAGGAGCCCTTACCGGGTTGTATGCCCGTTATTTCGTTGTGGTTTCCCAACGGGTGGAGCACTTTATTCACGGGCTTAAATTCTCAAAGCTGCAAAAGGCCATGCTGGGCGGCGCCATATTATCCGCATTGTGCCTGTTGTTCCCGCCGCTGTTCGGCGAAGGCTACGATACCATTAAAGCCTTTACCAACGGGCAGGCTCCTGCCATTATTCACAACAGCCTGTTCCGCTATTTTGAGCTGAAAGACTGGACGATCCTTGTTTTTCTCGGCCTGGTATGCCTGCTCAAAGCCTTCGCCACATCGGTCACCATTTTCAGCGGCGGCAATGGGGGCAACTTTGCTCCATCTCTCTTTGCAGGAGGAACGCTCGGGTTCCTGTTTGCAACTGCATGCGTACAGCTGGGTATTCCCGGTGTGCCGGTTACCAACCTTATCCTGGCGGGGATGGCAGGAGTTATGAGTGGCGCCTTGTATGCCCCGCTCACGGCTATATTCCTGATTGCGGAATCCAGTTCGGGCTACGACCTGCTTATCCCGCTGATGATTGTTTCCGTAATGTCATACCTCATGGCAAGGTGGTTCTCTCTTGTCCCGCCCGATTTAAAGAGCCTTGCCGACCAGGGTAAAATATTCACGCGCGCGCACGACAGGAACCTCCTCTCCCTGCTGCATACGAAAGATTTTATCGATCACAGCCCGGGTACCATCAGGCAGGACGCGCAGCTCGGAAACCTGATCGATCTTATCAAGAACGGGACAAGGAATACCTATGCGATCGTAGGCGAACATAACCAGCTGGCGGGAGTGCTGACCCTGGACGATATACGTCCGCTGCTGTTCAACAGGGACACAGATACCACCATCCCCGTCAGCAGGCTGATGAAGCCTCCCGTTGCCACCGTTCACCCGGAAGATGATATGCCCGGCATCATCAGGATCTTTGACGAAACAGGCGTATGGCATTTACCGGTGACAGATGCCAGCGGTTCCTTCGTCGGGTTTATATCGAAGTCTGCGGTGTTAACAGGTTACCGCCGGCTACTGCAGGAGTATTCTCAGTAAAGGGAGCCGGAACGACCAGAGCCGCCGGGAGATTCAAAATAGTCCTGGCCTGTTGCCGGATACAGATCATTTTACTATCTTCGTAACCTCCCTGAAAGGGGAAACCTGCACTCATAGGCAGAAGTAGCTCAGCTGGTAGAGCACAACCTTCCCAAGGTTGGGGTCGCGGGTTCGAACCTCGTCTTCTGCTCCAATCCCGGGCGTTCCCTGCCCGGGATTTTTTTATCCTTTGCATATCTATAATTTATCGGATTTATCGCCCCGCCGCAAACGGGAAGAGCGTGGGTACAGGGTGCCGCATGGCGCCGCTGCCCGCTTATCGTAAAGGATAGGGCCTCAACCAAAAGAGCCTTTTTCTGTTATCGAATGAATATCCACGACCCATCGGCGTATCAAAACCCGGGCACAGGCAGTGAATTATATGGAAAAAACAGATCCTCGGTTAAATTTTCTTACGGGGGGCGGAGAAGCAGGGCAACTCCTGCGCACACTGGACTGGGAGCAGACCTCTCTCGGACATCCTTTATACTGGCCCCAGAGCTTAAGAACCTGCATACGGATTATACTCACCTCGCGGCAACCCATGTTTGTATGGTGGGGCAAAGACCTGATCAATATATATAACGATGCCTACCAGTCCATTGTAGGAGGCAAGCATCCCTGGGCCATGGGAAAGCCTGCCAGGGAGGTATGGGCCGAGATATGGGACCAGGCAGGCCCCAGGGCCCGGACAGCGCTCAGCACCAACGAAGGCACCTACGACGAATCGCTGCTGCTGATCATGCATCGGAACGGCTATCCGGAAGAAACCTATTACACCTTCTCCTACAGCCCTGTTCCCGGCGATGACGGGAACCCGGAAGGCATTATCTGCGCCAATACCGACGACACCGAACGAATATTGAACGACCGCGAGCTCCGTACGCTCAAAGACCTGGGCAAAGTATTCATCGACAGCAAGACCGACGCGGATATTTATGACCGTACTATTAAAGTGCTCCGCGACAATGCGCGGGACTTTCCCTTTGCCATGCTGTACAGCGTAAGGGGAGAAGAGGCAGTGCTGGCGGCGCATACCGAAAACATCGGGAGCGGAACTTTCCCTGAAAAAATATCCTTACACGAACCCTCGTCCTGGCATATCGGCGAAGTAATAACAAGCCTGGAAGCGAGGGTTATAGAAGTAGACGATCCGTCCCTGCCGGGCGGGGCCTGGCAAGTGCCGCCCGGCAGGGTACTGGTGCTGCCGGTTGCTCAGAAAGGGAAGCAGCAGGCCTATGGCGCGCTCGTGGTAGGCATGAACCCCTACAGGCTGCTCAACGAAAGGTATGCCAGCTTTTTCAACCTGCTTGCCGACCAGATAGCAACCGGCATCAGCAACATACGCGCTTATGAAGAAGAACGCAGGCGCATCACTTCCCTTATGGAGATCGATCGCGCAAAGACTGTATTCTTCAATAATGTAAGCCACGAGTTCCGCACACCCCTTACCCTGATGCTTGGCCCCGTCGAAGAATTGATGAAGCTGAAGCACGATGCCCTGCCCCCGCTATTCAGGGAGCATGCAGATTCCATATACCGCAATGCCCTGCGCTTGCTGAAGCTGGTAAACAGCCTGCTGGAGTTCAGCCGGATTGAAGCGGGGCGGGTGGAAGCGCGCTTTTGCCCGGCCGATATCTGCGCCATTACCTGCGACCTGGCCAGCGGCTTCCGCTCTGTAATGGAAAGAGCCGGCCTGGCATTTCAGGTCCGGTGCCAGCCGGTAACCCAGCCGGTGTATATCGATTACGGGATGTGGGAAAAGATAGTGCTGAACCTGCTGTCCAATGCTTTTAAATATACGCTGCAGGGCAGCGTTACGCTTACGCTATCGGAACAGGCCGGCAAGGTAGTGCTCACCGTCGAAGATACCGGTATCGGTATTCCCCGGTCCGAGCTGCCCCGCATGTTCGAGCGTTTTCACCGGGTGGAAGGCAATGCGGGGCGCACGCACGAAGGTACCGGCATCGGGCTGTCCCTCATACAGGAGCTGGTCAAAATGCATAAGGGAACGATCGGGGTCAGCAGCGAAGAAGGCAGGGGCAGCACCTTCACTGTAACATTGCCGACGGGCAAAGAGCACCTGTCCCCGCAGCAGGTATCTGAAGATGTGCCGGCAATGAGCCAGCCCCGGAATTCGATGCTGGCCGGCACCTTCGTCAATGAAGCAGTGTCCATTCTTTCCGGAAGCGAAGCGCCGCCGGCGCCGCATACCGGCAGGGACGGCCCGGCGGATAAAAATGTACGCATACTGGTGGTGGACGACAATGCCGATATGCAGCTCTACCTGAGGCGCCTGCTGGAAGACCATTACACTGTATTTACCGCCGGAAACGGGCAAGAAGCACTGGATAAACTGGACAGCGTCCGGCCGGATCTCGTCATCAGCGATATGATGATGCCCCGCATCGACGGCCGCCAATTGATAAAGGAAATAAGATCGGATGCGACCAGGCTCCGCCTGCCAGTGATCCTGCTGTCTGCAAGAGCGGGCGAAGAAGCCAAGGCCGAAGGGCTCGAAAGCGGCGCAGACGATTACCTGGTAAAGCCTTTTTCGGCAAAGGAGCTGCTGGCCAAAGTACGATCGCAGATCAGTATCGCAAAAGCAAGAAGCCATACCGAAGGCTTGTTGCGGCAACTCTTTACCAATGCCCCTATGGCTATTGCTATTTTGCGCGGGCCCCAGTTCATTGCCGAGCTGGCCAACGGGCTGATGCTCCGGATATGGGGCCGCAAGCCGAAGCAGGTAGTCTCCAGGCCGATACTGGAGGCATTGCCCGAGCTGGAAGAGCAGGAGCCGTTCGCCCTGCTGCAGCAGGTATACCATACAGGCCAGCGCTACATTACAGACGAGCAGGAGATTAAACTAAGGCGCAAAGGCGAGCTGGATAGGATATTTGTGAAGTTCATCTATGAGCCGCTCCGGGAGCCGGACGGCTCCGTATCGGGCGTGATTATGCTTGCCCATGAAATAACCGACCTGGTAGACGCCCGCAGCAGGGCGCAAAAGAATGCGGCAGAAATGCGCGAGCTGGTGAGGCAGAAGGATGAGCTGATCAGCGTTGCCAGCCATGAGCTTAAAACGCCGCTTACCAGCATGAAAGCCATTATCCAGATACTGGAAGGGATGGAAATGGGAGATGAGGTGATCCAAAGCTTTATCGGCAAGGCTGCCCGGCAGATGGACCGGCTGACCCTGCTCGTTTCCGACCTGCTGGATGTATCCAGTATACAGGCAGGCAAGATGAAGTTCTATCCCGAACAATTCCTGCTGCAGGATATGCTCCAGGACATCATAGAGCAGCATCACCGGTCGCAGAGCAGCCACCGGATAGTGCTGCAGGGCAATACCGCCATTACCGTGGAAGCAGACAGGAGCAGGCTTGAGCAGGTGCTGAACAATCTTATCTCCAATGCAATCAAATATTCACCGGATGCGGATACTATTTATATCGAAGTCGAAAAGCTGCAGGACTGCCTTCGTATTTCCGTAACGGATGAAGGGATCGGCATTCCTTCAGACAAGCTTCCCCTGCTCTTTAAGCGGTTTTTCCGGGTGGATGAATCCGGCAAGAGATTTCCCGGACTGGGGCTGGGGCTGTATATTTCAAAAGAGATCATCAAGAGGCATAGAGGCCGGATAGGCGTACGAAGCAACGACGGCAAGGGCTCATCATTTTGGTTTTCCCTGCCGCTGCATAAAAGCGGCAGGCTCCTCCCCGGCAATCGCTCGGCAGTGTAACCGGAAGCGGGTTCCGTACCCGGAGCAGGAAGTCCTGAAAAATCCACGAAACGGGAATTATATTCCGTTTGCCGGGCGCAGGAGGAGCATATACCTATAGCGGGAAATATGATTGTCAGCGAATTAGGCACAGTCGGTACACTGGTACGTTAATTGCCCCGGATAGGTAAGGGCCTGCAGGCCGGGACCGAACCGGATATCCGCTCTCCCAACACTTAACCTGCTGTAGCCCGTACAACATTCGTTTACCTACTAAAAACTCAAACAAATGGACCAGGACAAAAAGCCTTCGGAACAACCGGAGAACAAGGCAAAGGATAAAGCCGGGATCGGGCAGACCGACGAGGAAAAAGGTATTCTTCCTTCCGAAGCGCGTAAAAAAAAGCGGGAAGAGCTGGAAAAAAGCGGGGAGGTTACCAAAAGACCCAATTTCAACGGGGATGCCGACAATGAAGACCCCGGGGAAAAGCCGCTTCAGTTCAAGCAATGATCCGGCTCCGCCAGCCTTAGGCACAAGACCGGTGCAGACAGACAAGATATGTACGCTTTTGCAGAAACAGCAGCGAGTGCCAGCCTGGTCATTTACCGGTTTCGGAGTGCGCGGCATCTACCGGCTTGGATTCCGGCGATCCCTTTTGCCGCAGGAAAATGGTAAGGATCACGATGGAAGCTACGGAGAGGAATTCGCTCTGCCAGTTCTGGAAAGTTTCAAACCAGAATTGCGGTTCGGCCAGGAACTGACCCAGCTGCTTTTCGGGTTTTCCGTGCAGCACCTGCTGCAGGTTGAATTCCTTAAAGCTGCCGTACAAATGGGCAGCCCAGCTGATCAGGAACAGGAGTATAAAGGCGATGGAGAGGGAATTCTGGTAAACAAGCAGCCGCCAGCCGCCTTTCTTTACCGGCCCGGGCGCATCTTTCCTGGTAGGGTCCGGCACACGGTCTACTTCCTCCTGCTTTTCGGGGTCTTTGGATTCGGCAGACCCTACCTGCCGCAGCGAAACGGTCAGGATTACATAAAGCGCCATCTGCAGGAATTCGCTCTGGAAATTCTCGAAGGTAGCCGCAAGAAAATGCCCGCTTGTAAGATATGCGGCAAAGCTTATGCCCGCCGCTCCCAGCTCGTTCAGCTCCTCGTTATGCTCGCGCCATCCAAAAAAGCCCTGCGCGATCATTGCCAGAAGGAACAGCGCGATGAAGACGATCGACAGGCTGTTCCTGTAAAAGAAACTTTGTTTTTTGTTGGTCATGGATGCTCTTTTAACGTCTGGATGATTGTTTTGGCGATTTGTTCGATGGTAAGGTCGATGATCTGTTCCGGCGAACCGGTAAAGATCTTTTTACGTTCCAGCACTTTACCCGGGAGCTGTATGCAGTAGAACATCGTGCCTACCGGCTTGCCGGGCTGCTCGCTGCCCCCGGGAGTAGTAAGGCCCGTTACTGCCACGGTAACCTCCGAGTCCATGAGCTTCGCTAACCGCACGGCCATTTCCCTGGTTACTTCCGGCGATTCGGGCGTGTATTCCTCAATCGTGGCCCCGGAAATGCCGAGAACTGCTTCCTTGATACAGGCATTATAGCAAACAAGGCCTCCCTTGAGAATGGCCCCCGAATATTCCGTTTGCGAAAATTCGAAAGCAAGCTTACCTGCCGTGGCGCTTTCCGCAAAGGCAATGGTCCATTTCTGCCCGGCAATAAGCCCGCTGCATTCTTCTATCAGTGCTTTATAATCCATCGTTTTTTCATTTTTACTGCAACCTGTCGCAGCGCTTCAGTAGCCCCCGGTACCCGGCTTAAAAAAGGGAGAAACAATGTTCTCCCCCTGTTTGCATCTTTCGCCTAATCTATTCCTGGGCGGCTTCTTCGTTCACGTATTCTTCCGCGATCTCGGTAAGAAGGTAGTCCGTTTGCTTTTCTTCTTCCAGCGTCTGTGCCAGCAGTTTCTGCGCCTCTTTCAGCCCGAGGTGCCCGGCAAGCGTCTTCAGCGTACCGTATGTGGCGATTTCGTAGTGCTCTACCTTTTGTGCGGCGGCAATCAGGGCTGCGTCCCTTACTTCCGTACCTTCCTCGGTTTCTTCTATCAGCTCTTCGGCTTCCTTGATCAAGCCTTCCATTGCATCACATTTTTTGGAGGTTGGTTTCTTGCCCAGGGATTGAAAGACCTGCTCCAGCCTTTCCACATGGACTTCGGTCTGGGCCATATGATCTCGAATGCCCTGCTCACATCCCCGGACGAAGCCGCTTTTGCCATCTTCTGCAGTGCTTTTACCAGCTGCTTTTCCGCCCAGTTTATGTCCTTCAGCGAGTCGGTGAATAATTCCATGAGCGCCCCTTCTTCCTTGGGAGTGCGTTTCCTCCCGGTGGTTGCTTTTTTGGAGGTTGTGGTTGATTGTGCCATGTGTATACCTGTTTTTAAAATTGAAAAAATAACTACTGTTTTACTGTTTTGTTTACATGCAAAAGTTAAATCGGCACACGAAAGGTCGGCAGGTCCGGCTCATAAACTTAGGCACATACAGCTCCTCGTATTTTCTGTACCGTTACGAAAGCGCCGTGCGCCTTCGCTTTTCTTTGGCATCGGCCACGGCCTCTTTTTGGGTAGCAGGGAGCACCTTGACCGGACTCCGCTCTTCTTTCACCGCCCAGCCGTCCTTATCGGGAATTACGTTTGGATCCTTGCCATGATCCTTTGCATTTAACCGGCGACAAGGGAACGGTAAAGCAAAGGCAGAGATGGCCGGCAGCGCGCATTTATCCATGCAAAGCGGTGCCTGCTTTCCCTGTAAGCAATGCAAAATGCGCTCCTGCAGGCGCCATGCCTTTAAAAACCGCTGGCTTTCTGCAGCTTAGGCAAACTGGCGCATAGCATCCCCTCACGGGCGCGAGCAAGGAACTACCCTTATTGTGCAAATAAAACAACAGCGGGGACAGGCGCTATAGCCCGCTCTCTTATGAACGCCCGGCAGCCGGAGGGAAAAAAATGAAGAATATTGCTAAATTGTCGGGCCGGCCGGAAGCCTTAACCAACATACCGGCCGCGTCTTGCAAATATTTTACCTGTATGCTGGATCATTTTCCCTTTTATCTGGGCCTTGTCATTGCTATCCTGCTGCTTATTATGCTGGCCAATAAGATAAAGGTTGCTTACCCTGTATTGCTGGTGCTGGCCGGGCTGCTCATCAGCTTCCTGCCGGGAGTGCCTGCCGTGCGCATAAACCCCGAGCTGATCTTTATCATCTTCCTGCCGCCCTTGCTGTACGAAGCAGCCTGGAACATTTCATGGAAAGAACTGTGGCGCTGGCGGCGCATTATAGGCAGCTTTGCCTTTGTGGTAGTATTCCTTACGGCGCTTTCGGTGGCCTTCGTGGCCAATCGCTTTATCCCCGGGTTTTCGCTGGCCCTGGGTTTCCTGCTCGGCGGCATCGTTTCCCCGCCCGATGCGGTAAGCGCCGGCGCGATCCTCAGGTTTGTAAAAGTGCCCAGGAGGCTGCAGTCCATACTGGAAGGCGAAAGCCTGCTTAACGACGCTTCCTCGCTGATCATTTTCCGTTTTGCGATGATAGCCCTGGCCACCGGACAGTTTATCTGGTACCAGGCGGCATTGAGCTTCTGCTGGATGCTGGCAGGCGGGGTAGGCATCGGCCTGCTGATCGGCTGGATCTTCATGAAGGCGCACAAACACCTTCCTACCGATGCCAATATCGACATCGTGCTGACCATTGTAGCCCCTTATCTGATGTACATTGCTGCGGAAGAAGTGCACAGCTCGGGCGTGCTGGCAGTGGTAAGCGGCGGATTGCTGCTGTCCAACAGGAGGCATTATTTCCTGAGCGGCAGCTCCCGCCTCCGCGGCGTGAACGTGTGGGAAAGCCTGTGCTTTGTGCTGAACGGGCTGGTATTCCTGCTGATCGGGCTCGACCTGCCCGAGATCATTTCGGGGCTTGAGGGCGTAAGCACCTGGTCAGCGATCGGCTACGGCGTACTGGTTACGGGGGTACTGATCGTAGGCAGGATACTCTCCGCCTATGGCGCCGTTATCGTTACGCTCATCGCGCGCAATTTCATAACGGTAGCCGACAGCAGGAATCCCGGCTACAAGGCGCCGCTGGTGCTGGGCTGGACCGGGATGCGCGGTGTGGTTTCCCTGGCTGCAGCATTATCCATCCCGGTACAAATGGACAACGGGGCCTTGTTTCCCCAGCGCAATCTTATTCTTTTTATCACTTTCGTGGTGATCTTGCTGACCCTGCTGGTACAGGGGCTGACCCTGCCGTTCCTGATCAGGAAGATCAAATTACCCGCATTCGACGAAACCCTCCCGGAAGAGGAACTGCACAGCCAGATACGGAAGCAGCTTTCGGCTTATGCGCTGGATCATCTGAAAACGAACTACGGCGCCGAGCTCGGCCGGCATCCGGCATTGCAGCAGATAGCCCGGAAGTGGGAAGACAACGGGCCGGGAGCAGGCGATATAACCATAAGCGAAGAGTGTAAATATATTTACCTGGACATACTGAACCGGCAAAGAAACTGGCTGCTGCACAAAAACAGGACCGAGGAGATGCTGGATGAAGAGATCATCCGCAGGCACCTGCTCTATCTGGACCTGGAAGAGGAGAAGCTGCGTTTTATGTAAGAGAAGCATGCACAGGGCCCGTCCGGGAATTCCGGCTGCCTGCAGGCAAATGGCATTGCTGCCGCTTTATAGCGTTTTTAAAGGAAGTGAAGCAGCTGCTGCAGCATCCTGACCTTCAGCAATCCCTTGCCGGGGCTGACCACCTCATCATCGACGTGCATATCTTTCCCTTTCCAGCGCAGCAGCACTTCCCGGGCCCTTATGGCGGGGAAAGGAAAAGCCACATTTCTTTTTTCACGGGCTTTTTCGAGATACTGCAGCAGGCGGTCCCGGCCCGCGGGAGGAACCAGCACTACGTCCATGCACCCGTCGCCCGGATTTGCTTTGGGAGCGATGACCATATTGGAGCCCAGTAACCGGATATTCATCAGCTCCACCATAAGATAGGTTCCCGAATGGTCTTTCCCGTCGATCACAAGATCGCAGGCGGCGCCCTCATAGGCGCCGGCAATACCGGAAAGCATGCGGAAAGCGGCGTCGAACTCTTCTTCCGGCGTATGGGCTTGGGCATCCGGGTGCCGCTTCATGCCGCGGATCAGTTTCGGAAATATCCCGTAGCCCATAGACTCCAGGAAGAATGCTTCGCGGTTCCTGCCTGCGGCGTATCCTATATCGAAAGGCTTCCGGCTGCTGCTTTTCCAGGCAGCCAGCATTGCTCCCCGCGCCTGCTCCCTGTCTATCTCCAGGGTAGCCGCAATATTGTTGGCAGTGCCCAGCGGCAGCAGCCCTATAGGGCGTATAACGCCAAGAGGGGCCTGCAGCAGCTGCAGCACAAACTTTCTTACGGTGCCATCGCCGCCGGCCACTGCGAATATATCGGCATTCCGCAGCTGGCCCGCCTGCCGCTTTCCACGGGGCAACACCCTGCATGCAAAACCCGCCCTGGCAATCTGCTTCCGGAGCGTTTCGGTATTGTGCTTCCCGTGTCCCGAGCCGGGATTACAGTATAAGGCTACGGTTTCCTTCTCCCTGCGCATAGTGAACGATACCCGTTAGGGGTTGTTAGTAGGAGTAACAAAACAGACCGGATAAGGTTAAAACAGGATATGAAAATACTGATCACGAACGACGACGGCATTTATAGCCCCGGTATTGCCGCCCTTGCGTCCATTGCCTCCCGCTTTGGCGAAGTGCGGATCGTAGCGCCCGATGTGGAGCAGTCGTCCATGGGGCATGCCATTACCCATGCCCGGCCGCTTTCGTACAAGAAGTCGCCGGTATCTTTCGGGGAAACGGAAGCCTACAGGGTCAACGGCACGCCTGCCGACTGCGTGGCGCTGGGCACGCATCTCTGGGCCAAAACGGATGTGGTGCTCTCGGGTATCAATATGGGCCCCAACCTGGGCAACTCCATGTGGCATTCCGGTACGCTGGCCGCCGCCAAACAGGCGGTGCTGCTCGGCATCAAGGGTATTGCGCTCAGCACCCCGGTAGGGAAGTCCGAACCTGATTTTGAACTGCTCCGGCCCCATGTGGAAGAAGTGCTGGAACTGCTGCTCCGCGACAGCAGCCTCGGCCTCTATAATGTCAACTTCCCGCCGCAGCCCGCAGGCTGGATGTGGACGAGGCAGTCCGTACGCCTGTACGACGGCCGTGTAGTGCCCGGCATGGACCCGATGGGCCGCAAGCATTACTGGATTACCGTAGAGGCGCTGGAACCCGCTGAAGAAGGTACGGATCGCTGGGCGTTTGAAAATGGGTATACCTCGGTAACGCCGCTCCGCCTCGACCTGACCCATGAAGAGGAGCTGGGCCGGAGAAAAAAGGAAACCGGCACGGTATAGCATATCTGTAAAAAAAGATAGCGCCGCCGCTACTCAGGGCTCCGCAGAAGCGCCTCCAGCTCGGACAAGAGCGCCTCCTGCGCCGGGTTAATCTTTGTCCTGGCTGCATCCACCCGGAACCATGCCGCCTTATCCACTTCGGGAAAACTCCGGTGCCTGCCGGAGCGGGGAGGCCACTCCAGCGTAAAAGTATTGCTCACGATGCCTGCCGCATCCAGCGTTCCTTCTGCGGCAAAAGCATGCACTACCTTACCGCCCCGCTGCGTAACCGGCTTAAGCGCCGTAAATTCGAGGGAACCAAGATCCGCTCCCGTTTCTTCCCGGAACTCCCGGATAGCGGCGGCAAGGGGAGCCTCTCCTTCGGCATACTCTCCTTTGGGAATGGTCCAGCTGCCCTCATCCTTCCTTGCCCAGAAAGGGCCTCCCGGATGAACAAGAAACACTTCGGCATGCCCGTTAAGTACCCGGTATAGCAGGATGCCCGCGCTGTGTACAGCCATAGTATAGGAACGGTTTTTGGCAATACAAAGATAGCAAGGGGCGGGTACATAAGCACAGGGCCGCCTTTTGCGAAGGCGGCCCTGTGCTTATGTTATGGATGATGATGTGCTAACGCAGCAGCTCCAGCTTCCTGACGATGGTACCTTTATCGGTAAGCACCTCTATGGTATAGATGCCCGAAGCCGCCTCCTCCAGGCGCAAGGTATGCTTGCCCGGCGCATCGGCAGGTGCGGCAAGCACCAGCTGTCCCAGTACATTGTACACCCGGATGCTTTCCATTTTAAAGGATCCTTTGTTCAGAATAACCGCCTGGTCGCGGGCAGGGTTGGGATACACCGTCAGCTCTTCGCTGCCGGGCTGCAGGCCGGGTATGCCTACAATGTGCGCTGCTACGGTATCTACCGTAAAGCCGCAGCTGCTGCTCAGGCGCAGCGTTACCAGGTAATTGCCGGAGTTGCTGTATGTATGCGTAGGCGCAGCCAGGTAGCTGGGAGGCGAGTTATCGCCGAAGTCCCATTCGTAGCCGATCACATTCTGCGGGTTTACGGCTGAGAAGGTAAAGGTATTCACGCCGTTGTTATCGACCATGATCCCCTGTATGGAGGGCAGCTGGCCCTGCATGTTCACCGTGATCGTATCGGTACCGGTACAGCCCTGGGTATTCGTTACAAATACATTGTAGGAGCCGGGAGCATTCACGTCGATCTCGTTTGTAACGGCGCCCGTATTCCAGAAGTAGTCTATGCCTTCGTCGCCGGCATCAAGGTGAAGGGTTACCCCGTTACATACCGTAGTATCATTGCCTAAATCCACTTCCGGGTTGGTGCGGAGCACTACCGATATGGTGTCCGAATCTTCACAGCTGTACTGGTTGGTAACCCGTACATAGTATGTTCCGCTTTCGCTCACGGGCCGTATCTGCAGGGTGCTGCCGTTGTCCCACAGGTATTGTCCCATATGGGGCTGGGTTCCGGCATCCAGCACTTCCTGTGTACCGTCGTCTATGCATTTGTTGATATCCGGTCCGAGGTCTACTTCCGGTACGGGGTGTATGGAAGCTATTACCGGAACGCGGGGCGTTTCGCAACCGGGCAATGCATAATTGATCCTTACTACCGCCTGCCCTCCGGAAGTTGTACAGTTAAACAGTGAGCTGCCCCGGTTGCCGGCTCTTATTTCTGCATCGGCATTGGAGCCGGTCACGGTATTGATGGCAGTAGAGGCATATTGGTGCGTAGTGCCCGATCCGGGCGCAATGTAGAATGAGTAAGTGGCGCCGGCAGGTATTATAAGGCTGAGTCCGTCGGCAATGATGGTATAGTTGCCGGTGCCCTGCGAAGGTACGTTGGTTACTGAAGAAAGCAGGGTCCACCCGGCGGCCGAGGTGTTGGCGCCGGCCACCGTCTGGTAATTGTTCGGCCGGTAATATACATCCCAGGAGGTCATGCTGCCGGCAGCATTGTTACATTTAATGCCCAGGCTCGACAGCTGTATTTCGTTGATGGCCCTTACCAGGAACATGTGGTGATACACGCCGGTGGTAGTACCGTTGCCCAGGGGCACGGAAACCGTGTCCTGCCCGCTACCGCCCGCACCGGTGCCGGCCGCTACGTAAAAAGTATCTGTCTGGCCGAGGAAAGGCGTGATAAAAGGGCTGCCCGTGCCTACCGGCAGTCCGCCCTGCGCATCCTCAAACCAGCGTACCTGGCTGTTGGTGCTTACGGAGGCCTCCAGCACCACCTGGCCGGGACCGCAATGGAAGCTGTCTTTCGTAGAAAGGACCTGCGGGTTGACCACCAGTACATGCTTTACCGGTGTTTCGCAAAAACCGTTGTCCTTGCTGATGCGTACCCGGTAGTAATGATCGGCGCTGATGACGGGGGTGGTGTAGGTAACCCCGTTAGCGCCCTGTATATCTGCAAAGGTGACGCCATCGGCCGATTCCTGCCACTGGATGCTGCCGGGGGCATAGCCGGTATTGGGTACCAGCGACAGCTTGGTCGAGTCGCTTACGCACACCGTATCGGGCTGGCCGGTTATGGTTACGGAATCGGGCTGCACCCAGATGCTGACCGTATCGGCAAAAGTACAGCCGGTGGTCACATTGGGGTTTCCTGCCATCATATAGTAAGTGTGGGGGCCTGCGGTACTGCTGCGCAGGTACACATTGCTGGCGCTGCCGCCCGAATAAGGCACGGTAGCCGCGGCATCGGTATACAGGTCAGTAGCAGGGCTCCAGTTATAGTTGGGATAAGGCGGGTTGGGCGTGCTGAGGCTGATGGCGCCGACCGCGTTGCCGCAGATGATCTGGGGTGCGGTGGTGGTAACAGCCGGGCTGGTATTTACGGTGGCCACCACGGGCTGGCGTGTGCCTTCGCAGCCGGTGCTGTAGTGCAGCTTTACCACGGCCATGCCGCCGGAGGTAGTGCAGTTGAACAAAGCGCTTCCCCTGTTGCCCGCGATCAGCTCTGCATTCAGGTTGGTAGCCGTTACGGTACCGATCGCGTTGGTGGCATACTGGTGGGTGGCGCTGCCTACGGGCGCAATATAAAGCGAGTGCGTAGCGCCGGCCGGAATGCTGAGCCCCAGGCTGTTGGTAAGCAGGGTATAGTCGCCCGGCCCGGCCGAGGGCACATTGGTTACGGAAGCTACGAGCGTCCACCCGGTCGAGGAAGTGTTGGCTCCTGCTACCAGCTGGTAATTATCGGGCCGGTAGTAGATGTCCCAGGAGGTCATGGTGCCGGCTGCGTTGTTACATTTGATGCTGAGGCCGTTTACTGTAATGCTGTTCTGCGCTTCTACCAGGAACATATGGTGGTATACGCCGGTAGTGGTGCCATTACCCAGGGGTACGGCTATGGAGTCGGGCGTGCTGCCCGAAGTGCCGGCCGCATAGAACGTGGTGGTAACCGGTATAAAAGGCGTGGTAAAAGCAGGGCCGGTACCGATCGGCGCGCCGCCCGTAGGCGTAGTGTACCACTTGATGGTAGTGCCAGAGGGCGCGACTGCAGCCAGGTTTACCACACCGGGGCCGCAACGCGATCCGGGCGTGGTGCTGGTCAGCGCAGGGTTATTAACGGTAACCTGCGGCGAGTTGTTGGAGGTCCATACAGTGTTGCTGCCGTTGCAGATGACCCTGCAGCGGAAAAAACGGGTAGAGTTGACTCCCGTGGCGGTAATGCCGGGGTTGGTGACCGGCGTGCCGATGGGGGTCCAGGGCGCGGCACCCGTTGGCGACCATTCCCACTGGTAGGTAAGGCCCACAACGGAAGGCATGGTGGCGGTAATGTTCAGGTTCACGCTGCCGGTATTACAGATATCGGTAGTAGATACCGTAGCAGCCGAAGCGGCAGGATAGGTAGCCGTAGCGCATTGGGCCGTGGCGCCGGAAATGAAGGTAAGCGAGCCTACGAAGCCGCGGGGTGTATTGGTAGGATTGCCTGTTTCGGTAGTAGATGCATAGCTGATATTGGTACCGGTAATGATATTGCAGCCTCCGCCCGGGAAAGTGGTGGTAGGCAGGTTGGCCGAGGGTATGGTCATATATCGTTGTGTACCGGCTCCGCCGCTTGTTGCAAAGCCCGATACGGCAATAGCATAGGTAGTATTGGCCGGCACTGTAAGCGTAGCGCCCGTGATCACGGTTTCCTGTACATTATTGGAGGCGCTGCCGATCGCAGAAGTAAAATTGTTCGTGGCGGCGAGCACCCAGCCGTTAGCGGCGGTTACGGCGCCGGGAGGCCCCGATACAGGGGTAGTGCGGTACCACAGCTTCCAGGTACTGGGGTTGGTACTGCCCGATACCGCGCCTACCGAGGTAATGATGACCGGGAAAGCGTTGGTATTCTGAAAGTTGAATGTAACCAGTCCGCTTCCGTTGTTGTTCGAGAACGTAGGTTGCGTCGAAATAGTGGTCTGGGCAGTTACCTGGTAAAGGCAGGCAAGGAATAGTATACAAAACCCAAGAAGCTTACCAGGTAACCCTGTGTACATTTTACTCATGCTACATTGTTGTTTTTTGCTTACTCTGAAAAGGTTTTCAGCTTTACCCTATATGTCTTATACTAAAAGACACATATTTGTTAATAAATGGTTGGCGCCGGATGGTTAATGTTAGAATTATTTTATGAATTGAATATCAACTACTTATATTTCAACAATCCCTTCCGGTCATAAAATTGGCAGAAGGGGATTAAGAAATGAGCCGGCAGCGGAAATCATGCCTGTCAAGGGGGTATGCTCTTCCTTTTGCTTTACCTGGCCTGAATGAAAGGCCCTCCGGGCGGACTCATACTATTTTCCATGCTCAAGAAGCGGGGAAAAGGGGTGTTTTTCCCCTTGCATAAAACTTAGCTATTTATGATCTTTGAGTGGGTAATGCGGTCGGGAAAGGGACTAAAATAAAAAAAGCCCCGCATGGTAAGGCGAGGCGGCTTAAATGATTGCTCAACAGGAGAACCATTATTGTGATTTGCTTCATGGCAAATATAGAAATAAATCCACAATACACCTAAAAATTTCTATTCCATATGAAAAAATTTACCCTTGGCCTGGATCTCGGGATAACCAGTATCGGTTGGGCCCTTGTTTCCACTGATGCCGCCGGCAATAAATCAATTGTGGACATGGGCAGCCGCATTATTCCGCTGAGCACAGACGATAAAGATGAATTCAGCAAGGGCAATGCCATATCCAAAAACCAGAAACGTACTGCCCGGCGCACACAGCGTAAAGGTTATTTCCGCTACAAACTACGACGCAGCAACCTGAAGGCTTTCCTGGAGCAGAACGGCATGCAGTTTCCGGATGCTTTAATGCACTGTACTGCAGCCACCCTTTTCGGTCTGCGGGCCAGGGCTGCAGTGCAGCAGGTTTCCCTGCCGGAGCTGGGCAGGATATTATATCATCTGAACCAGAAAAGAGGCTATAAGAGCAGCCGCTCCGATGCCAATCTTGATAAAAAAGATACAGCTTATGTAGCCGAAGTAAAAAACAGGCACCAGCTGATCCGGGAAGCGGGGCAAACCATAGGCCAGTATTTCCTGGAGGGGCTCCGGCAGGAAGGGTACTACAGGATCAAACAACAGGTTTTTCCAAGAGAAGCTTACATAGAGGAGTTCGACACAATCATTGCCGAACAGTGCAAGCATTATCCCGAAGTACTTTCCGAAAAGGCGATCCATACCTTACGGAACGAAATCATCTACTATCAAAGAAGGCTTAAATCTCAAAAAGACCTTGTAAGTATTTGCGAGTTTGAAGGAGAGTGGAAAAAGGACAAATCCGGCAAGGATGTTTTTGCAGGACCTAAAGTGGCTCCCAGGAGCTCACCGCTGTTTCAGGTAGGCAAAATATGGGAAAGTATCAACACTATCGCTCTGAAAAACAAGAGGGGAGAAGCATTTGCAATCACTCCCGAGCAGCGTTATGCCCTGTTTAACTACCTGGACAATAACAAGGCCCTTTCCGAGGCAGAGCTCTTCCGTATCCTCGGCCTGAAAAAGAGCGACGGATGGTATGGTAATAAGCAAACAGCCAAAGGAATACAGGGCAACCTTACCAAATGCGCAATCAAGGAACACCTCGGCGATACAGACCTTTTAAAATTTGAGCTTATCACCCGGTATGCAGGAGAGGAAGTTTTCCTGACTGACAAAGATACCGGCGAGGTGAAGGATGCCCGGGAAAAAATGCTGATAGATCCGTCTTTTGAGGCGCAGCCCCTTTACCGGCTATGGCATACCATTTACTCCATACCCGATGCTGAAGAGTGCAGCAAAGCATTGCAGCGCACTTTTAATATGGCGCCGGATGTTGCCGCGAATCTGGCCGGAATTGACTTTACCAGATCCGGTTTTGGAAACAAGTCTGCCAGGGCCATACGCAAAATATTGCCTTACCTGCAGGAAGGGTATGCATACAGCGATGCCTCCAGCTTTGCCGGGTACAATCATTCCCGCTCATGGACCGGGGAAGAAAGACTCAAGCAGACATTGCTGCCCCGCCTGGAATTGCTGAAAAAGAACAGCCTCCGCCAGCCCGTTGTTGAAAAAATACTGAACCAGCTCATTCACGTGGTAAATGCGATTATCGACCGGCATGGAAGGCCGGACGAGATAAGGATCGAGCTGGCCCGGGAGCTTAAACAGAGCCAGGAAGAGCGGAATAACACTTTTGCGGCGCTCAATAAAAGAGAGCGGGAAAACAAAGCCATTACCGAGCGCATTGAAACGGAATACAGGCACCTGGGTATAAGGGCCACACGCAATACCATTCTGAAATGGCGCCTGTTTCACGAGATCAGCGACCAGGAAAGTAAGGTGAATGCTACCTGCATCTATTGCGGGCAGCCCTTTGGCATCAGCGACGCGCTGTCGGGCAATAGCGTGGACATAGAGCATATTATACCGCGATCCCGTCTGTTCGACGATTCGCAAAGCAATAAAACGCTGGTGCACCGCAGATGCAATGAAGATAAAGGCGACCGTACCGCATATGATTTTATGGAAAGCAGGGGAGCGGAAGTGCTGAGCCGGTACCTTGAAACGGTAGACACCTTATATAAAAACAGAGTAATAGGGAAAGGCAAACGGGATAAGCTGCTGCTTTCTTCGGACAAGATACCCAAAGACTTTATAGACCGCCAGCTCCGGGCCACGCAATATATAGCCCGGAAGGCAAAGGAGCTGCTGGAAAATGTTTGCTATAATGTATGGAGCACAAGCGGCAACATTACCGAATACCTGCGCCGGATATGGGGCTGGAACGAGGTGCTGATGAACCTGCAGCTGCCCCGGTACAGGGACCTGGGCCTCACAGAGCAAAGGGAATGGCAAACCCGGGACGGCCAGGTGCACATACGTGAAGAGATTAAAGGATGGTCCAAAAGAGATGACCACAGGCACCATGCCATCGATGCATTGGTAATAGCCTGTACGGAACAAGGCTTTATACAGCGGATCAATACGCTTAATGCCAGCAAGACCCGGGACGAAATGCGCCGGCAGGTTGAATCGGCGGGCAGGCAGTACGACGCCAGGAAAAACCTTCTTGAAAATTATATCTACGCACATAAGCCGTTTACCACCAGGGAGGTGGAGGAGGCGGCGGCGGGCATTCTTATCTCCTTTAAAGCCGGCAAAAAAGTAGCTACAATTTCCAGGTACAAAGCCAGGGGTAAAAATGTGCATACGGGCGTGCTGGTTCCCAGAGGGCCGCTAAGCGAAGAAAGCGTTTATGGAAAAATTAAGGTCCTCGATCAAAAAAAGCCTGTAAAATATCTGCTGGAGCACCCCGATCTTATTTTTAACCCTTATATAAAAGCCCTGGTCGAGGAACGGCTGGCAGCATCTGACCATAATGTCAGGCAAGCATTAGGTTCACTAAAGAAAGATCCCCTTTTCCTTGATAAGGAAAAAACAAAGCCCCTGGAATATGGTACCTGCTACCGGGAGGAGTACGTCATTAAATACCCGCTTGCGGGCATCAAGGCAAAAGACGTGCCTTATATTATCGACAAAAAGCTCCGCGAGCTCGTGGCCGGCCGCCTGCAGGCGTTTGGTAATAACGAGAAGGAAGCCTTTAAGACAACCTTATGGTTCGATGAAGCCCGGCAGATACCCGTTTCTTCCATACGCTGCCGCACTGGTTTATCGGCAGTAGTGCCGATAAAAAAAGATCAGACAGGCAGGGCAATTAGTTTTGTAAAGCCGGGCAGCAATCACCATGTGGCTATATACCTGGACGAAAAAGGCAAAAGGCAGGAGCACATCTGCTCATTCTGGAATGCCGTAGAAAGAAAGCGCTATCGGTTTCCCGTAATTATCGATAACCCTGCCGAGGTGTGGAATAAAGTGCTGAACAGCCCCGAGGCCTTCCCCGAGAGCTTTCTTTCGCAGTTGCCGGGCGACAAATGGCAGTTTGCGGAAAGCCTGCAGCAGCAGGAGATGTTTGTAATGGGACTGCCGGCTCAAGAAGTAGAAAAGGCGCTGTCTGCAGGCGACACAACGCTTTTAAGCAAGCACCTCTACCTGGTCTGGTCTATATCTGAAAACGATTACTGGTTCCGCCATCATCTGGAAACCAAAAACAGCGAGCTGAAAACAACCATCGGGGCAAAGGAGAGCAAACGCTACTACCGATGCAAAAGTATAAGCGCTTTTTATGAGCTGAATCCGTACAAGCTGAAATTAGATGTTTTAGGAAAAATAGTTTACCCGCATACATCAGCATGATCAAACGTACACTTTACTTTGGCAATCCCGCTCACCTGAAAACACAGCATGATCAGCTGGTGATCGAGCTGAAAGAAAGCGGCGAGCTGCATCAGGCACCTATTGAAGACATCGGTACTGTCATCCTTGATCATAAGCAGATCACCCTGTCGCAGGCGCTGATCGGCAAGTTGCTTGCAGGAAATGTGGCCCTGATCTGCTGCGACGATGCACATCATCCTGTCGGCCTGATGCTGAACCTGGATGGTCATACCTTGCAAAGCCAGAAATTCCGGGCACAGCTGGAGGCGTCGGCCCCCCTTAAAAAGCAATTGTGGCAGCAAACTGTTGAAGCTAAAATCAGGAACCAGGCGTCGGTATTGTCGGCAGAAAGAGTCGAAGCAAAATATCTCCATGAGCTGGCAAAGGCTGTAAAAAGCGGTGATAGCGAAAATTGTGAAGCCAAAGCAGCCGGTTATTACTGGAGAAATCTTTTCCCTGCCTTCCTGGCATTCAGGCGCGAACGTTATGGCCCGCCTCCAAACAATCTGCTCAATTACGGCTATGCCATTCTAAGGGCCGTAGTAGCCCGGAGCCTTGTTGCTTCCGGCCTGCTGCCCACGTTAGGAATCTTTCACCGTAATCAATATAATGCATACTGCCTAGCCGACGATATTATGGAGCCTTATAGGCCGTATGTAGACAAAATAGTGTGCGATATTGTACGGATGAACGGACAGTATCTGCAAATGACACAGGACATGAAAAAGCAATTATTAGGAATACCAGCGATCGATATAATGCAGGAAGGGAAAAAGGGACCGCTAATGAATGGCGTTCAGCGCACCACAGCTTCCCTGGCACAATGTTTTGAAGGAAAACGACGGAAAATAATTTATCCTGAAATGTAGCAGATGCTTCCTTTTACCTCTCCATCATTCAAGCATGCCCGCCATTATGGCGGAGGAGGCGCAGAAGCTTTAAACGCTTATAGGATCATGTGGGTATTTGTATTATTTGACCTCCCCACCGAAACCAAAACTGATATTAAGAACTATGCGAAGTTTCGGAAGCAAATGCTGCACGACGGGTTCCAGATGTTCCAGTTCAGCATTTATGTTCGGCATTGCAGCAGCAGGGAAAATGCAGAAGTACATATAAAGCGTACTAAAGCAAACCTTCCTCCCAACGGACATGTAGGAATATTATGCATTACAGATAAACAGTTTGAAATGATGGAATTGTTTCATGGAAGAGAAAGGGTTGTTGCCCAACCGCCTGTGCAGCAGCTGGAGTTATTTTAATAAACACTACTTTCAGGATCAGCAAAAATTGCAATAACAGTAAAAAAAACGGGGAAGTTTCCCCGCTTTTTATAACCTGTTTCTTACATAAACGCTTATTAAATAATGCTTTACAGCTGTTGTATTGTAAGAACTAAGTTAGCGAAAGCAAATCACAACGTATTAGAAATGCAAATCTTAGTCATATAAATTGTAAGAACTAAGTTAGCGAAAGCAAATCACAACTGCGGCAAATCTTGAAATTGCGCCTTATCGATTGTAAGAACTAAGTTAGCGAAAGCAAATCACAACATTGCTACTTGCTTGCTGTAATGATTAGCCATTGTAAGAACTAAGTTAGCGAAAGCAAATCACAACATGTACAAATTACGGTTTGCCATTTCAACAATTGTAAGAACTAAGTTAGCGAAAGCAAATCACAACAGGGTTCCGCGAAGCGGAAAATTTTTTTGGAATTGTAAGAACTAAGTTAGCGAAAGCAAATCACAACGGCAGAAGAATTAGCCCAGGACACCTTTGTATTGTAAGAACTAAGTTAGCGAAAGCAAATCACAACGTTCGGTTTGAGGGGCTAAAGAGCTTCGACATTGTAAGAACTAAGTTAGCGAAAGCAAATCACAACAAACGGAACAGCTGGTAGACGGCGCTATTAATTGTAAGAACTAAGTTAGCGAAAGCAAATCACAACCCCCGCTCCGTAGCGATTACAGAGGCGGGATTGTAAGAACTAAGTTAGCGAAAGCAAATCACAACACGAGCTGATCCGACACATTGGCTATATAATTGTAAGAACTAAGTTAGCGAAAGCAAATCACAACCATGCGGATTTGCGGGTTATCCACTGCGCTATTGTAAGAACTAAGTTAGCGAAAGCAAATCACAACCCGGTCGTCCCTGGCGATTTGAATTTATAGATTGTAAGAACTAAGTTAGCGAAAGCAAATCACAACATGTATCCTCCTGCCTATTGCGCGCCAGACTATTGTAAGAACTAAGTTAGCGAAAGCAAATCACAACAAAATCGGCTACGAGGCAAGCATCGGCAACATTGTAAGAACTAAGTTAGCGAAAGCAAATCACAACGTTTTGCAGCAAAAAGCCCCGCAAATAAGAATTGTAAGAACTAAGTTAGCGAAAGCAAATCACAACTACGCCGGCGGGCCTTGTTGATGGCACGGACATTGTAAGAACTAAGTTAGCGAAAGCAAATCACAACTTAAAAGTAGTGGTCCCATTACCGGCGCCAATTGTAAGAACTAAGTTAGCGAAAGCAAATCACAACCCGGGAACGGTTCAGGCTGAGCTGGAAATTATTGTAAGAACTAAGTTAGCGAAAGCAAATCACAACTGCATACTGAGCGAAAATTTACTATTAACAATTGTAAGAACTAAGTTAGCGAAAGCAAATCACAACCCAGAAGGTGGATGATTTCATCCTTGTTTCATTGTAAGAACTAAGTTAGCGAAAGCAAATCACAACAGCGTGGTGCATCCCTCGACTGTATTTGGATTGTAAGAACTAAGTTAGCGAAAGCAAATCACAACTTGGTAAAATAGCCGATCAACCTGCAAGAAATTGTAAGAACTAAGTTAGCGAAAGCAAATCACAACTTGCCTGCGGCATTGATGCAAAGAACTTTTATTGTAAGAACTAAGTTAGCGAAAGCAAATCACAACCTCTTCGGCCTCCGGCTCTTCGTTTGGAAATTGTAAGAACTAAGTTAGCGAAAGCAAATCACAACCAAAATTTGCGCACCTTTCCAAATTTATTTTATTGTAAGAACTAAGTTAGCGAAAGCAAATCACAACACTGTTTCTATATAACTTATATCGCTATTAATTGTAAGAACTAAGTTAGCGAAAGCAAATCACAACCAAATTTTGCGCACCTTTCCAAATTTATTTATTGTAAGAACTAAGTTAGCGAAAGCAAATCACAACTGGTTTGATTTCAAAATCTGCGCGGTCGTCATTGTAAGAACTAAGTTAGCGAAAGCAAATCACAACCACACTGTCCGAGATCAGAGGACATTGTTCATTGTAAGAACTAAGTTAGCGAAAGCAAATCACAACAAGATGTAAGCGTAGTGGAGCAGAAAAGCGATTGTAAGAACTAAGTTAGCGAAAGCAAATCACAACGGAGAGTGACAGCAGGTTCAGCCTGCTACAATTGTAAGAACTAAGTTAGCGAAAGCAAATCACAACTTGATCATTCAAACTCTTGTGTGAATTGTTATTGTAAGAACTAAGTTAGCGAAAGCAAATCACAACACTTAGGCTGTTCAGCCGGCTTGTTTTGCAATTGTAAGAACTAAGTTAGCGAAAGCAAATCACAACAACTACCGGCACAAGCGCCACCAATACCAGATTGTAAGAACTAAGTTAGCGAAAGCAAATCACAACTTCATCCCCAGGGAAAACACGTTGAAAGAATTGTAAGAACTAAGTTAGCGAAAGCAAATCACAACTCGACAATCCAAGAGCCTTGCACGGCCTCTTTGCAGGGTTTCCTAAATTCTGTGCTGCATAAAACAGTATGGCTGAGCGGCCATTTACCTGTCCATAAATAAGTACGCAAAGAATTGGGTATGTACCTTATATGCATACCCAATCCTATGCTTTTAGGGGGAGTTCTTATGTTTTAGCGCAGTATGGTAAATACCTACCCTTAGGTATTGCTGCCGGCACGCGCACTGTCTACTTTCGTATCCTTAAAATTTTCGCTATGAAATCCAGCCCCGACCCTTCACCGCCTGCTTGCATTACCCCATTACCAGACAAGCCTGCAGCCACCGGTACACCGCCTTCAAACAAGTCCCACCAGGCGTCGGATCAAACAGGTACATTATTCGATTTTTTTCTGGACCTGTTCTTATAATATTCTTTCTGTCCGCATAAACAGGAGGGGGAAAATCCCCCCGTAAAACAGGTATTTCTACCTGCTATAGCTCCAAAATAAATGTTAACCTTTGAAGGATAATATGTAAAAAAATGTCAACTATGGATTTTAAAGACCAGATCCGCCAGTTGGGCGAACGTGTAACCAAACTCAAAGCTCAGGTTACTACCGAAGAAGCTACCAAGAATGCTTTTATCATGCCTTTTATCAAAGAGCTGGGCTACGACGTATTCAATCCGCTGGAAGTGGTGCCCGAATTCGTGGCCGATATTGGTATTAAAGTAGGTGAGAAAATCGACTATGCCATTATGAAAGACGGCGCACCTATTATCCTGATCGAATGCAAATCGCATACAGCACCGCTGAATGTGCACAACGCTTCGCAGCTGTTCCGTTACTTCCACACTACCAACGCCAAGTTCTCCATCCTTACCAACGGGATCGAATACCGCTTCTATACCGATCTGGTAGCGCCCAATAAGATGGACGAAAAGCCCTTCTTCTCTTTCGATATTACCGATATACGGGATGCGCAGGTAGAAGAACTCAAGAAGTTTCACAAGGCCTACTTCGATTTTGACAATATTGTCAATACGGCCAGTGAGCTGAAATATACCAACGAACTCAAACAATTGATTGGTGAAGAGCTACAGCAGCCTTCGGCCGAATTTGTACGGCACTTTGCCCGCCAGGTATACCCGGGGATGATCACGCAAAAAGTGCTGGATCAATTTTCGGAGCTCACACGCCGCTCGTTTCAGCAATATCTCAACGACCTTATTACCGAACGGCTGAAATCGGCGCTGAGCAAAGAAACCGAAGTGCAGCGCAGCGATGCGCCGCCTATCGATCCCGATGCCCCCGATGGAGGAGATGGGGGCAGGATCGTAACAACCGAAGAGGAGCTGGAAGGCTTTATGATCGTAAAGACCATCCTGCGCCAGGCCATACCTGTGAGCCGTGTGGCTTACCGCGATGCCCAGTCGTACTTTGCCATTCTGCTCGACGACAACAACCGCAAGACCATTTGCCGTTTATACTTTAACAGCAGCCGCAAATACATAGGCCTCTTCGACGGCCACAAGAAAGAAACCAAAGTGGAGCTTTTTTCACTCGACGATATTTTTATCCATGCTCCGGCCTTGCTGCAATGCGTAGAAGCGTATGATAATAAGAAGACAAGTGTGGGCGATGCAGAGGTGTTGAATTGATTGAATCACCCTACTATAAACCAGACCTAAAAATGGAAAACGAACAAAACGATTACGAGTATTACACCCGTAGTAGCAGCACTGTAAAATATATCCTGGTGGCTATATTGATTATAGGGACAGGCGCCGTCATTGTATCTCTGGTAAATAAAAATCGCGTTTTGACTTACCAGAACCAGCGTCTGTACGAAAGCGGTGGTTCATTGTATATACCTGACCCACGGCTGGATCTTAAAGTGACCCTGGATGTAGGTAGTAATCTTGTTGGCGTGCCTATTATAAAGGGTTCTGTATACAATAGCTCATCCCGTACTACATATAAAAATGTAGTAGTAGCTGTATCCTATTTTAACGGTAATGACGAGTTGATAGGACGTGAAAATGTTGCTGTGACTTATGCGCTACCGCCTGGGCAAATAGCCGAGATACGCCATAAGCCGGAAATCAAAGCCTATCGAAGAGCGGAACGCTTTCGTATGGAATTGCAAGAGGCAGCGGTGCAATAAAAAGTTAGCTATTAAAATCAATTAACTAATTCAAATAAAATGACAAATACATCAGACTTGAATTTGGATGGTGGTAATTTAAAATACAGTATACATGACAAACAAAATAAGTATCGGGCGGCTTGCTTTATCTGTTGTTGTCGGCTTTTTAATAGGCCTGCTTCTCTTTACTTCTTTTGATCTGTCTAAAGTTGACTGGATAATTATCAGGCGCTCTTTTTTGCTGGCTGCTATTCTCGGGGGCATACAATTCATCCGGTCAACATATAATCAACGAAAATCTTAAACACAACAAGCCCGGATAAAATCCGGGCTTGTGTATTCTTTCATTCGTACTCCAGCTATCCAAAGCCAGCCGGGTTCTGTCACAAATCTTTCAAGTATTTTATTACTTATCCTGCAGCAACCTTTCCAGCTTCTCGATCATTACTTCCTGTTGCTTCAGCATACGCTCGTACAGCTCTACCATTTTATCCAAAGGATTGAACGTGCAATCATGATAGTTGACACCAACAGAGCCAGCATGTGCATTTGAACCCTCATAATTATTCTGGATATTCACCATAGCCGTTTCTTCATCAAAGTTGCGGATGGCCTCGGCCGGTACTTTAAGTATACCGGCTACCTGCTCCAGCAGTGCGCTGTCTACTTCTTCTTTGGCTTCCAGCAGGCTTACCTTTTTCTGGGTCCAGTCGTCGCCCAGCTCGCGGGCCAGCACCTCCTGCTTTATGCCCAGCATCTCGCGGAAGCGCTTGATGTTGCGGCCTTGGTGTATGGGTCGTTCGCGTGGTATGGTTGTCATAAGGCAAATATAGTATAATTGACTATTTCAGCAGAGCGGCCGCTAAAATATTCCCCCGCCAAGGCTAAAACATGCCGCGCCCGCTTTTTTAGACCGGTGCAGCTATAGCAGCTTTGCCCACTGCCATATACCGCACGCAGTCCAAAACACCTCAACGTTATGAACCGTCGTATCCGCAAAGAGCTGAACGAGTCGCGGCACAGCCCCGTGCACACCATGCATGAAAAGTTTATCCACATTTGCCTGCGTGCAAAATGGCCGCCCTGCTGCCCGAGCTGTACAGCGGCTGGCTGCTCCACAACCTGGACCTGGTGCCCGAACGGCAGCAGGTAGCCATGTTCGAATTTTACAAATGGCTGCTCATCCTTGCCGAAACCCAGTACATCTATCAGGAGCGGGGCTGCCAGGTAGTGCCGGCCGGCAAAGCCGTGCCATAGCCTTTGCACTTTTGTACCTTTATGCTGCTCCGGCAAACGCGGAGCCCCCCTATGGTGCGCAGGATAACGGTCATACGCTTTGTAATGTCCATAGCCGTTGGCTTTGCCATTGGCCTGCTGCTTTTACTTCCTTCAACCTGTCGGAAATAAACTGGCTCCTCGTAAGGCGGGCACTGGTGCTGGCCATGCTTATAGGCCTTATACAGCTTGCAAGGCTATTGTACAACCGAAGCAAATCCTGATACCTCCTCCCAAGCGCCCTGGCAGCCCTGCTACAGGGCAAATATTTATTTTATTTACCGGAATGCAAACATTACCCAGAACGGGGTTCTTTTTCATGCAGGCAGGCGGGGGCAGGCGGGGGTAAGAGGGCAGCTCCGGAAGCGCGCGGGGCAGGCATTACAGGGCCGTACCGCAGCCAGATAATCCATGCAGCCGCAAGGGCCCTTTTTTACATAACAGCATGTGCTATGCGCTTTTTGCCATTCGTAACACGCTGCATTCAACCATCTTATAAGGTACAACATCTTATCTTTAGAAAAAAAGGGTATACGCACACCGGTATACCGCAGTAAGGCCGTACCCGAAAAGCCATAACAGAGTAGGGAAAAACCAAAACCAGAATCTTAGCATGAAAACCAGACTGATCTCAGGGCTTGCCGCCCTGCAGCTTGTGGCTGCCGCAACCCTTAACGCCCAAACCTACACCATTTCCGTAGGCGATCCCTCAACCGCAGTGCGCGTAGCCGACCACATCGGGGGCGAAGACCTCGACATTCCCGCTCCCGGCCCTACGCTCGAAGCCTACAATTTCAACTACAGCGGCAAAGACCTCGTTGGCCTTATGCGCTTCGACGGCACCTCGGGCATCATTGCCTATGCCAGCCATTACTGGCTGCCCGGCAGCAGCGATCATATACGGCTGCTCAAAGGTTACGTGCCCTATACACAGGGCGTTTATGTAGTGGGCGAAAGGGTAGCCCCCGACGGCTCGGTAAAAAGCGCCGTGCTCATCCATTACAAGCTGAGCGACGGCAGCATTATAAGCACCGTAGAGCTGGAAAAGCTGCCCCCGGGCTACAAATTCATTCATGTATACGATGTGCTGGAAGACTTCCTTCCCCAAAGCCCCAAGCGCATCCTTTGCGTGGTGGATGTAGAAGGCACGCCGCGCATCGTAGAGCTGCTGTACCAGGAGGCCACCGGCAGCTATACCCTCCGCGAGTACAAATCGTCCAAGCCGCCCAAAAGCTACCTGGCCGTGCATTATGTACGGGCCTACCACTACAGCCGCATCAGCATAGGCCTGCCGGCCTTCTACGGCCTGTCTACCGATGGCAAGGTAACCTCGGCTTTCTGCTTCTACGAAGACCCCAACACCTTCTCGCAGGCCTTTGAGCATTACCAGCTGTCGTCGCCAGGCGGCATTAAAGGCATCAGCGGCGTGCAGATGAACGGCTCCTATGGCCCCAACGGCAACCACAACCGCATTGAAATGGCATTTACCGATATGGAAGGAGGCCTTTGCCTCCAGCAGAAAGATGAGCTGGTAACCACCAACTGGCAGCGCTTTTACCAGCTCCCAGACAAGGAGCAGTTCCGCCTGGCATGGAGCCGCGACGGCCACGGCACCAAGCAGGGGCCCGGCGTACCGGCCAGCATGGGTTACTTCCTCGGCGCCTGGATGCCGGACGAAAAGCCTGAGAACAGCCTGGTAA